>Ga0207415_1000524_pt1 | contig 26926 bp, 26 predicted proteins | sample Passage237A_FD_187369 | JGI IMG/M metagenome (GOLD analysis project Ga0207415, IMG submission 187369) | Cellulose adapted compost microbial communities from Newby Island Compost Facility, Milpitas, CA, USA - Passage2 37A (SPAdes) (version 3) ...
CCGTGGGGTACAGTATGCGCCGGTTTTCCGGCGCATGTCAACAGGTATTTTTGTGACGGGCGTCACAAAACACAAAACAACACGAGAGCGCGGTGCGCGAGATGGAGATGCAGCGATGATGACGCTATTGACAATGCTCAATCTTTGGTCACAGACGACCGCCCCGCGCAGGCAGCTCAGAAAAACGGACAGGCTGCTGGCACGCATCGATGGACGGCCGTGAGCTGGGACAAGTCCGGCGTCCCCCGCCTCCGTGGCCGACGCTCGATGGAGCGAGCATCTCGGATCAAGGCAGCGGCGCACTACACATGCGCGTGCTGCGGGCGGATCACCGACGAGCTGGAGGCCGATCACATCGTGCCGCTGTACCTCGGAGGCGCGGACGACGAGAGCAACATGCAGGCGCTATGCATCGAGTGTCATGTCGCAAAGAGCGCGCGTGAGTCGCGCGCGGCGCGCGGGTGCAGGGAGCGCGCAGCGATCGGCGTCGATGGCTATCCGATCCCCAATGCGGCGCACAGTACTATAGATAAGGAGTAGCGCGATCGCGGCCAGTGGCGGCGGTGGTGTGGCGCGCGGGTGCATGGGGGGGGGTGTTGTAAAAATACAACACTGTTGCGGGAAACCGACGCCCCTACCTTTTCTTAGCTAACCCGCAACAAATCCAGAACTAGTAGGTACAGAAATGAGCAGGAAATCAACGGCGAGCCTTAGCGTTCTGCCGGTACAGCCACTTTCACGCTTGCCGGTGCCGGATGGGCTTGGTGAGGAAGAGGCGGCGCTTTGGCGCGCAGTGGTCGACTCGAAGCCGGCTGATTGGTTTGGCGCGGATTCGGCACCGTTGCTTGTGGAATATGTAAGGACAAAGGTGTCATGCGACGTACTCCATGCGCAGGTGCAGGCTGCTTTTGCGGGTGGTGATCCGAAGGAAATAAAGGACGCGATGCAGCTTCGTGACATGGAGTCGCGGCGGTTGTTGTCGATTGGGACGAAGTTACGCTTGACGCAACAGAGCCGTTACACGCCGAAGGCGGCGGCCACGGCAGCGCGTGGCGAGACGGGGCGCAAGCCGTGGCAAGTGGGGGCGTAACGAGGGGCGAGCGCAACATCGCGTGGATTGAGGCGATGTGCCGCGTTCCCGAGGGGGCGCTTGTTGGTCAGAACGTGAAGCTGCTGCCATTCCAGCGCGAAATCATCACTGGTGTGTATGACACGCCAACCCGCAGGGCGATCATTTCGGTTGGTCGGAAGAACGGCAAAACAAGTTTGTCGTCCTTCCTGTTGCTGTTGCACCTGTGCGGCCCGGAGGCGAAGCCGAACAGTCAGCTTTTCAGCGCTGCGCAATCGCGCGAGCAGGCTGCAATCCTTTTCCAGCTTGCTGCGAAGATCGTTCGCATGTCGCCTGACCTTGCGAGCTATGTCACGGTTCGAGATACGGCGAAAGAGCTTCTGTGTCCGGAGTTGGGCACGAAGTACCGTGCATTGTCTGCCGAAGCCTCGACGGCGTATGGACTTTCCCCTGTGTTCACGGTTCATGATGAGCTCGGGCAGGTGAAGGGGCCGCGATCGGAATTGTACGAGGCACTGGAGACGGCCTCTGCCGCGCAGGAATCGCCGCTGTCGATCATCATCAGCACGCAAGCACCTACCGATGCAGATTTGTTGTCCGTGCTGATCGACGATGCGCAAACGAAGTCGGACCCGGAGACGAAGCTTTTCCTGTATACGGCCCCGGAAGACCTTGATCCGTTTTCGGACGAGGCGATCCGCCATGCGAATCCTGCCCTTGGCGAGTTCCAGAACCCTGCCGAGGTTCGCCGGCTTGCGGAGACGGCGAAGCGCATGCCGTCTGCGGAGGCGTCCTACAGGAACCTTGTGCTCAATCAGCGAGTCAACGCGAGCAATCCGTTCGTGACGCGCGCGGTATGGGAGAAGAACAGCGGGACGCCGGATTATGCCGAGTTTTCCTCGGATGTTTTCGTCGGGCTTGATCTTTCGGCTCGCCACGACTTGACGGCTGCCGTTGCGACAGTTCGACGGGATGGCGTGTGGCATGTCTGGCCGACGTTCTTTGCGCCGGAGGAGGGGGTTGCCGAGCGATCGCGCCGTGACCGAGTGCCCTATGACGTATGGGCGCGAGAAGGGAAGCTGATACTGACCCCGGGCCACACCGTCGATTACGAGTACGTGGCGCGGTGGCTTGCGGAGTTTTGCGAGGATCACGGCGTTCGTGAGGTCCACTTCGACCGCTGGCGCATGGACGTGTTCAAGTCCGAGCTTTCGCGCATCGGGGCCGAACTTCCGCTTGTGGAGTTTGGGCAGGGCTACAAGAGCATGACGCCTGCGCTTGACACGCTGGAAGCCGAACTGGTCAGCGGGAACATCCGGCACGGGAATCACCCGGTGTTGAACATGTGCGCGATGAACGCGGTGGCGGTTTCCGACCCGGCTGGCAATCGCAAGCTGGACAAGAGCAAGGCGACTGGCCGCATTGACGGCATGGTCGCGCTGGCAATGGCTATTGGCGCGGCTGCGGCGAGCATGCCGAGCGAGCAAGAGCCAGAACTCTTCTGGATCTGAATCATGGCATGCAAGTGCAAAGAACGACGCGAGCGGATGCTCGCGATGGCGGAGCGCGCGCGCGCGCGTGGGCGGAAGGTGTCTGCGGCCGTAATTGAATCTGCGGTATCGGCCATTGACGTCGCCGCGAAGGCGTTAGGCGCCGACGAAAAGCGAACCGATGACGATTCGTCAAGATCAGGCAATGGGAAGAAATAATCATGAGCAACGCATTCCGCGCATATTCCGCCTTCGTAGTCAAGGCGGTCGATAACGGCGCACGTCGGTTTTCCGGCATTGCCACCACGCCAGCAACGGATCGCGTCGGGGACACGATCAACCCGCTCGGAGCGAAGTTCAAGAATCCGCTCGTTCTTTTGCACCAGCACTCGCACTCGCGTCCTATCGGGACGGTCACGTTCCGCAAGCCGACCGAGAAGGGTATCGAGTTCGACGCGGAAATTCCGTCCGTATCCGAGGAAGGGGAGTTCAAGAGCCGCGTGGATACCGCGTGGCAGGAAATCAAGTATGGCGTCGTTCGTGCGGTATCAATCGGCTTTTATCCGATCAAGTTCGCACACAAGGACGACGGCGGTATTGATTTTCAGGAAATCGAAATATTCGAATTGAGCACGGTTTCGGTTCCGGCGCTGCCGGAGGCCGTAATCACGTCGATCAAATCCATGAATCCGCTCAGTGCGGAAGTCATTCGCAGCATCAAGGGTGGCGTGCAGATTCGCATCGATCCGTCGCGCATTCAGCGCGTCAACATTTTGCAAGCTCCGCGATAAGCGGAGCATGCATTGCATCGTCGAGAGACGACGCGGCCCTTCGAGGGCGATCGCGAGCCGTGGCGCGTAATCCACGGCGCTTATAGCTGGCCGGCGGCTAAAAGCTCGGCGCAAGCGCGCGCGTTACATGTGCGTGCGAAACGACTGCCGCGATGGCAGCCGTAACGCATCGCCGTGAGGCGATGCAAAGACAACAGGAAATAATCACATGGCTACCAAGTCGATTGCGGATCACATCCGCGACATGGAATTTACGCGCTCCGATCTTGCAAAGCAGATGGAGGCAATCGCGCAGAAGGCGGCGGAAGAAAACCGCCACATGAGCGAGGAAGAAATCTCCGAGTTCGACGAGCTCGAATCGCAGATCAAGACGCTCGACGCGGACATCGAGCGCCAGAAGCGCATCGAGGCGCTTGCGAAGGGTGCCAAGCCGGTTGACTCCGTTGCGAAAGAGAAGGCGGAGCGCAAGGACGTACAGGTTCGCGCCCCGGTGGCGGTGAAGAATACCGAAAAGCTTGAGCCCGGCATTGCGTTTGCGCGCGCTGCCAAGTGCCTTGCGCTCGGTCATCTCGAACACCGCGATGCAATCAGCATTGCGAAGTCGGTTTACTCGGATCGCGATGATATCGTCGCGGCAACCGCATCGCTGGTCACCAAAGCGGCGGTTGCGCCGGCCACGACGACCGACCCGACGTGGGCGGGCGACCTGGTTGGTGACTCGACCAGCGTATATGCAGACTTCGTTGAGTTCCTTCGTCCGCAGACCATCCTCGGTCGCTTCGGGCAGGGCGGCGTTCCGGGCCTGCGTCGTGTTCCGTTCCGCACGCCGCTGATCGGCCAGACTTCTGGTGGCGACGGCTACTGGGTGGGCGAGGGTAACGCCAAGCCGCTGACCAAGTTCGACTTTAGCCGCACCACGTTGGAGCCGCTCAAGGTTGCGAATATTGCGGTTGCGACGATGGAGGTCATTCGCGATTCCAGCCCGAGCGCGGATGTCATCATCCGTGACCAGATTGCTGCGGCCCTTCGCGAACGCCTTGATCTTGACTTCGTGGACCCGGCCAAGGCGGCGGTTTCCGGCGTTTCTCCGGCGTCTGTCCTGAATGGCGCGCCATCGACCGCGGCAACCGGAACGGGCACGGCGGACGACGTGCGCGCCGATATTCGCACGTTGTTCAACCTGTTTATCGCCGCGAACAATGCGCCGACTTCGGGCGTGTGGATCATGCCGGCCACGACCGCACTGGCGCTCAGCCTGTTGCAGAACCCGCTTGGTCAGGCCGAGTTCCCAGGCATTTCGATGACGGGCGGCACGCTGTTCGGCCTGCCGGTGATCGTGTCGGAGTATGTGCCGCACGATTCGACGGGCGCGGTGGTCGCATTGGTCAATGCTGGCGATATCTACCTTGGTGACGAGGGCGGCATCGACATTTCGATGTCCACCGAAGCCTCGCTGCAAATGGACGATGCGCCGGACAACCCGACCACGGCCAGCACGGTGCTCGTCAGCTTGTGGCAGCGCAACCTGGTTGGTTTCCGCGCCGAGCGGACGATCAATTGGGCACGTAGACGTCCGTCTGCCGTTGCGTACCTGACTGGCGTCAATTGGGGCGCTTAACCCTGGCAGGGGCCGCCTTCGCGGGCGGCCCCTTTTTTCTTCCGAGGAATCCATGTCTACGACATTCATCTACAAGGGCGGCCGTCGCAGGGAAATGGATGCGCGGTGCGCTCGCGTGCTGGAAAAGCTCGGCAAGGGCGTCATCGAGACTCGCTCGCTGGAAGCAGAAGATTCGACCGTCGTTGAGACGGAGGCCGCGAGTTGTCAAGCGGCGCCGGAGCGGAAAAAGCGCAAGTACAAGCGCCGCGACATGACGGCGGAGGATTAAGAGCATGCGTATTTTCGGGATCGAGTTTTCGCGCGCCAGAAAGGCGCTCAATGCGGTCCCGCAATCGCGAGGCGGCTGGCACGTCATCCATGAGCCGTTCACGGGCGCATGGCAGCGGAATCGCGAGGAACGCATCGGTGACATCACGAGTTATCCGACGCTGTATGCGTGCTTGAGCCGCATCTCGCAGGACATTGGAAAGCTGCCGTTCGTTCTCAAGGCGGTCGACAGCGATCGGGTATGGTCCGAAGTGCAGAATCCGGCTTACTCGCCCGTCCTGCGCAAGCCCAATCATTACCAGACTGCGCAACAGTTCCGTGAGTCGTGGATTCTGTCCAAACTGACAAACGGGAACGCCTACATCCTCAAGCAGCGCGACAATCGAAACGTCGTTACCGCGCTGTATGTACTGGACCCGTGCCGCGTCCTGCCGCTTGTGGCCGACGACGGAGCGGTGTTCTACCAGTTGTTTTGCGACAACCTGAACGAAGTGCCGGAGTTGAAGGGGACGATCACGGTCCCCGCGTCGGAGGTTATCCACGACCGATGCATGCCGGTACATCATCCGCTGGTCGGGGTTCCGCCGCTGTGCGCGGCGAACTGGCCGGCTGTGAAGAACCTTCGCATCCTGCGGTCATCGTCCGAGTTCTTCGGCAATCGCGCAATGCCTGGAGGCATCCTGACCGGCCCTGCGTCGATCAAGGAAGAGACGGCCAAGAAGCTGTCCGAGCAATTCAACGAAGGCTACACCGGCAAGAATGCGGGTCGGATCGCGGTTATCGGCGCAGACCTGAAATTCACCGCGTTTGCCGTGAGTTCCGCCGACTCGCAGCTTGTCGAGCAGCTTCGCTACAGCGACGAACAGATTTGCCAGCCGTTCGGTATCCCGCCGTTCAAAGTCGGCATTGGCTCGATCCCCGCAGGGCTTGGCGTCGATGCCGTCAATCTCCTGTACTTCGAGGACGCCTTGCAGGCACACATCGAAGCGATGGAAAACCTGCTGGACGAGGCGCTTTCTTTGCCGTCCGACCTTGGGATCTGGATGGACACCGAACCCCTGCTGCGCATGGACGTATCCAAGCAAGCCGAAGTCGTGACCAAGTTGATTGGCGGAAAGACGATCACGCCGGATGAGGGCCGGTTCCGCCTTGGCTACGGACCAACCGCTGGCGGCAACACGATATGGGGCCAGCATCAGGACTACCCGCTCGGCGTGTTGGCTGCGCGGAATGACCTGAATGATGCAAGCGGGCAATCGGAGTCCGTCTCGGATGAGTCGGAAGAAGTCAAGAAGCTGCGCGCCGAACTGTGGCAGGCGAAGGCGCTCAACACCACGCGCGAGGCGTTGCGATGATTGATCCAGTCGAATTTGGAAAGGCGATGGCCGCCATCGTCAAGGATGCGACAGCGCCGTTGCTAAAGCGCATCGAGGATCAGGACGCGCGCATCAAGGAACTTGAGGCGCGCCAGCCCATCGCCGGCCCTGCCGGAGAGAAGGGCGAACCCGGCCCGATCGGTGAACCTGGTCCCGGTCCTTCCGATGCGCAGATAGCGGAAGCGGTCGCGAAACATCTTGCGGAGAATCCGCCGCCGCGCGGAGAGAAGGGCGAACCCGGCCCGCAGGGTCCGTCCGGTGCGGATGCGGTGGTTGACGTGCATGAAGTCGTGCGCGCATTGGTCGCCTGTGACGAAATTGCGCCGATCATCGATATGCACGTTGCCGCCGAGGTTGCCAAGTACATGGACGAGCATCCGGTGCGCGATGGGCGAGACGGCAAGGACGGAGAGCGCGGCCCGCAGGGCGAGGCAGGCAAGTCGGTCACGATGGACGATGTTTCCCCGCTGCTTGAAGCCGCCATTGCCAAGCATGTATTGGAACTTGAGCGCCGCGCATTCGACACCGTTGCCCGCGCGCTGGACAAGATCGTGCAGCCGAAGGATGGCAAGGACGGCATATGCAACGTCATCCCGACGTTCGAGCAAATCGACGACCGGACGATTGCGATCAGGTCCGTACTGGATGGCGCGGTGCTGAACGAGGCGAACTTCACGTTCCCCGTGCCGATTTACCGGGACCGCTACGAAAGCGGGCGCAAGTACGTCAAGGGCGACATTGTTTACCGCGACGGGTCGTCGTGGATTGCGCGGAAGGACACCGACGCGGTGCCGTGTTTCGAGAACCGGGAATACTGGTCCGTCTATGCGCGCAAGGGCAAGGATGCGCGCCCTTCCGCCGCGCTGCCCGAAGGGAAGAAAGCGCCTCCGGCTCGGATCAAGAAAGCGCCGGACGCTGAGTAACAACGGGGGGACTATGGAACTTGTCACGCTCGACGAGGCGCGGGCGCATTTGCGTCTGGACGCCGATAGCGCAGGCGGGCCGGATGATGCGTGGCTCGCCCTATTCATCCCGGCCGTCTCTGGAGCCGTCGCTCAATGGATGAAGGAAGAATGGCGGATGTACGTGCCGGAGGTCGATAGCGCGGGCGATATCGTGCTGGACTCCGCAGGCAATCCAATTCCTGCACTGGATAGTTCAGGAATGCCGATCTTGCTCCCGCAGGTTCGTGCGGCGGTCCTGCTTGAGCTTGCGAGCCTGTACCGCTACCGAGACGGCGAAGGCGTGGACAACGTGGTGCAGGCGCATGAGGGCTACGGCTATGCGCTCAACAAGGCAAGCACGGCGATCCTGTCCGCGCTGCGAAAGCCGACGCTTGCGCCATGAGCGGTATCGCAGCCGGTCGCCTGCGCCATTGGGTGCAGATTGAGCAATTCATAGAGGCTGTCGATTCGGCGGGCGACCGCGTTCGCTATTGGGCAACGTATGCGGAGCGGTGGGCGGCAATCGAGCCGCTATCGGGCCGCGAGCTTATCGCCGCGCAGCAGGCGCAATCGGAAGTATCCGTCCGCATCGTGATCCGTCACACACCAGGCGTTACGGCGGCGATGCGCGTCGTGTATCGCGGGCAGCCGTACAACATACAGGCGGTCATGACGGACAAGGATTCCGGCATCGACTACCAGACATTGCTTTGCTCTCTCGGCACGAATGACGGCTGATACCTGGTGCGTGCTATCCACCGGCCCGAGCATGTCTCAGTCCGTTGCGGATAGCGTTCGCCATTTGCCTCGCGTTGCGGTGAATCTCTCGTACCAGCTGGCACCGGACGCGCAGGCATTGGCGGCATCCGATATGCGGTTCTGGCATGACTACCCGGAAGCGCACCAGTTTGCGGGGCGAAAGTTCACGACAGCGCTTGTTCGCGGCGTCCAGCGCATCGAGGGGATGCAGCAGGGCACATGCTCCGGGGTTGTCGCGCTTGAGGCTGCGAAGATACTCGGTGCTACCGAAATTATCCTGCTGGGGATGGATTTTTCAGGCGGCCATTACTTCGGGCAGTACAAGCGCCCGTCAAGCAACAACGCCACATGGGTGAATCACAGGCGCCAGTTCAAGCATTGGGCGAAGTGCAACCCTTCCATCCGCGTCGTGAACTGCACGACCGGATCAAAGCTGGACGTTTTTGAACTCGGAGACATTCGTGCATATACCGGCTCGATGCCTGCCGCTTCTTGAAGAGCAGCGGACACACTACAAGGACATAAAGAGCGAATACGGAGCGGAGCTTCAAAACACCTTCGACACGTTCCTGGAGTACCTTCCAAACACTGCGGAGAACATTCTCGACATTGGTTCCGGCATGGCCGGAATCGACGTGTTCCTTGGCAAGCACTATCCGGGCGCGATCCTTCATCTTCTGGACAAGCAGGGCAAGTCACCGAAAATCAATGCCGGCTTCAACGCATCGGCGGATCAGTTCGCGCATTACAACGATTTTGACGGCGCGCTGGAATTGCTCACGGCAAACGGCGTCGAGAATCCGATCGTCTGTCATGACATCGGCAAGGGACGGTTCCCCGATCTTCTGTATGACGTTGTGATAAGCCTACTTTCCTGGGGATTTCACTACCCGATCCATACCTACGCGCCGCGATGTCGTGGCGTCATGATCGTGGATGTGCGCAAGGGTACGGGCGGCGAGGATGAGCTTGCCGAGTTCGGGGAAACGATCATCGTCCACGAGAGCAGGAAGTTCCGGCGCGTGGTGGTGTCGTGCTGACGTTCGTCTGTTTCCTGTGGCGCCCGGTATCGACCGGATTCCAGCTTCCGAGAGTGTGCAGGTACACGTCGAGACACGTCAACGTCCTGCGCAACATGCTGGAGCGGCACGTACACATCCCGCACCGGCTCGTGTGCGTCACCGACATGCCGGGCGGAATCGACTCGCGCGTCGAGACGATCCCGTTATGGGACAAGTGTCGTCACCTTGGCGGCTGCTACAACCGGCTGTATGTATTCAGCGCCGAAGCTCGAGAGCTGTTCGGCGACCGATTCTGCTGCATCGACCTTGATGTGACGCTGGTGCGCGACTGCACGCCGCTGTTCGACCGCGACGACGATTTCATCATCAATGCCTACAACCCGTTGCGGGCTGGCGAGAACGACCAGCACTACAACGGCGGCCTTTTCATGCTCGATGCCGGAGCGCGTCGCTGCCTGTGGGATCAGTTCGACCCGAACAGCACGCCGGCCATCGTGCAGGCGGATCGCCGGACGATCGGATCGGACCAGGCATGGATTCGCTACCGACTCGGCAAGGGAGAGTCGCGCTGGACGAATGCGGATGGGGTCTACGAAGCGCGCCAGGTTCGCCACGTTCTACCGGAGGACGCGCGCCTTGTCCTGTTCTCCGGGAAGCGTGATCCGTCTTTGAATCCGTATCCATGGATTGCGGAGCACTGGCGATGAAAACAGTCGCCTGTGTGCTGAAAACGGGAGGCTGGCGCAATCGGCACATCCGCGTCGAGTACGGGCCGGACAACGTGCGGTGGTTGCGCGATCAGGTGGTGCCGCATCTCGGCACCGCGTATCGATTCGTATGCCTGTCCGACGTACCTGTTGCTGGCGTGGATACGATCCAGCTGCAAGACAATCTGCCGGGATGGTGGTCGAAAATCGAACTGTTCCGCGAGTTCGACGATGCGTTCTATCTCGACCTTGATACGGCCATCGTTGGCGACATCACACGGATGGTGAAGCACAAGCACAGGTTCACGGTGCTGAAAAACCTGTCGAGCCGGGAAGATGAGCGCATCGGCTCCGGCGTCATGGCGTGGCGCGGCGACTACTCGGTCATCTATCGCGAGTTCATGGCCTGCCCGGAACGCCATATGGCCGAGTGCACGACGTCGGAGAAATGGGGCGATCAGGGATTCATCCAGTCGATGCGCTTGCACACTGACACGTTCCAAGCCCTTTGGCCCGGTCGTGTGGTGTCTTACAAGCTCCACGGAAAGGACGGCTACATGCCGCGCAATTCGCGGATCGTGTGCTACCACGGTTTGCCGAAGCCCGCGCAGGCGCCAGTGAAGGGGTTCATGTGATGCTTCCGCCCGTATTCCAGACTCTTTCGGCAAGCCCTGCGGTAACCGCAATCGTTGGCAATCGCATCTACGGGCACGGCATGGCGACGCAGGATGCCGCGACGCCTTATATCGTCTGGCAGGCCATTTCCATCGTCCCCGAGAACTCGCTTACCTGTACGCCGGATGTAGACAGCATCCGCGTGCAGATCGACGCCTACACGGGAGAGGGTAACGAGCCTGTCGCTCGGCAGCTCGCTGCTGCGGTCCGCGATGCCGTGGAGCCGGTCGCCAGCATGCAGTTCGCAGCGAACGGATACGAAACAGGAAGCGAAGCGAAGCCGTCCGTCCGACTCTACCGCTGGACGATGGACTTCATCTGGCATCTGAAACGATGACCCGAATCAGGCAATGAAGGGCCGCCGTTGTGCGGCCTTTTTTTTGCCTCGACGAATCCGGCACGTACGGGCCGGAGAACGACTGTCGTGAGACAGCCGAACGCACCGCTGTGAAGCGGCGCATCCCATCGAGATGGAGAGAGAAAATGGCTACACCTACCAAGGGCACTCAGCTCTATTTTGTGTACGAGGATTCTTCCGGCTGTCAGGTTGTCGAGCTGGAATGTCCGACTGGCATCACGGGCGGCGGCGGCTCGAAGGATCAGATCGAGATCACCTGTCTCAATTCCGAAGCCCGCGAGTACATCAACGGATTCGCGAACTATGCTGCATATACCGCAAACATCGACTTCGATCCGACGAAGCTTTCGCACCAGAAGTTGCGCGAAGTCTATCTTTCGGATGCGAAAGTATGGTTCGCGATCGGGTTCTCCGATGGTACGTCGGACCCGACCGCCGATTCGGCGTGCGGTCTGGATTTCCCGACCGACCGCACATTCCTGACGTTCGAGGGCACGGTGAGCGATTTCCCGATGTCGTTCGAGCTGAACAGCGTCGTGAAGTCTGCGGTTTCGATCCAGCCGAGCGGCGACCAGCTTCTGTTCTACAAGCAGTAAGCATTGAACAACGGCGTTTGAAGAAAATGCGGCCGGCGCAGTGCGGAAAGCGCGCTGTCCTGCCGTGGCGCGTGCATTGCGTCGGCCGCATCCTCTGTTTAACGGTAGGAGAAACAAATGAGCGATGTTTTCGAGTTTGGTGGCGATCCCGTCAAGGTCACGGTCGAGATTCGCGGGCAGTCGCGCGCGTACTTTTTGAATGACATTTCCAAGGAAGAGTCCGACAAGCTCTTCGAACCGATCCTTCGTGCCGGCGAGAACAAGGACAAGGCGCTGATTGCCAATCGCGACCTTGTCACTGCGGCGGTTGCCGCTGTTGTGTCCCGCGAGGATGGGACGAAGGTCACGCTGCAAGAGGCACGGAAGATGCGGGCCGCGCTGGTCAACAAGCTTGGCCTCAAGGTCATGGCGTTCTTGCACGGCGGCGACTATGAATCGGCCGGCGAACTGAATCCGCAAGCCGAGGATGCGGCAGAAAAAAACGACTGACGGACGAGGAAGAAGTGCTCGCGGCGCTCAGCCTGCATTGGGGAAAGCCCATTGCGCTGGTGCGCCGCGAAACTTCCGCGCGTGAGTTCGCCTTCTGGCGTCGATATGCGGCAACGCATCCGTTGACGCTCGAAAGCATGCACCACGTCCCGATTGCAATCCTATGCTCGCTTGTAGCAAACGCAATGCGGGCGAAGAACACAAAGCCTAGTTCCGCACTTGACTTCCTTCCGTATCGCAAGAAGGCGAAGCAGGAAGAAAGCGAGCCGTTCCAGTTCATCGGAAATGTGAAGGTGGCGCGGCCACCAGGTGACGGTGTGTTGTGAGCGTGAAGATCGAAGGAATGGATGCGGTAGTGGAGAAGATGCGCGAGCTTGCGGCGATGATGGACCCGAAGTCTCGCGCGTCGCCGCTTCTTCCTGCGCTCCGTAAGGCTGGGCAGGTAGTGCAAAAGGACGCGAAGGCGCGCGTCCGAAAGGATACGGGAACCTTGCGCGACAACATCATCGTGTCGCGCGTGAAGGGCGCAAGGAAGGGCGGCGCGACCGAGGCGGTTGAAGTCACCATTCGCTACAAGGCGAAGAAGTACAGCAACCGCGCCTACAACCGAAGGACGGGACGCGCATGGCAGGAGTACCAAGACCTTGGCCCGTTGTTTTATGCGCGGTTCCTCGAGTTCGGCACGTCGAAGATGCCGGCCTATCCATTCCTTCGTCCCGCCTTCGACGCGAACGCTTCGTCTCTCCCGAACATCGTCCGCGATGAACTTGCCGCTTCCATCGAGAAGCAAATCACGAAGCTGCGCAATAAATAGGATCGCACATGGCTGCACTAGCTCAAATGAGCGTCTTGATCGACGCGCAGACGGCGACGTTTACGCGAAAGATTGACGAGGCAGCGCGCAAGCTGCGCTCGGATTTCCGCACGGCGTCCGAGCAGGCGACGTCATCCGTAACGCGGATGAGCGCGCAGTACACTGCGCAGGCGGCGCAAATCCAGCGCGCCACTACGGCGATGACCGCGCAAATCCAGTCCGCGCAGCGCGCTTTTGCGGGCCTTGCGGCAGGCTTCGTTGGCGTGGCCGGCATCTCGCGCATGGCATCTTCCATCGTGGATGCCAGCAACAAGATGATTGGGTTTCGGCAGTCGCTTGCAGCCACGACGGGGAGCGCGGCTAACGCCTCGCGGGAGCTTGCGTTCATTCGTGCGGAGACTGCGCGGCTTGGAACATCATTCGAGGCCAGCGCGACTCAGTTTGCAAAGCTGACGGCGGCGACGCGCGGAACATCCCTTGCCGGAGAAGAGACGCGGAAAATATTCACGTCTATTTCAGAAGCGGCGCGTGTCCTGAATCTAACAACCGAGCAGGTCGAGGGAGCATTTCGGGCACTCGAACAAATGGTGTCGAAGGGCAATGTGCAAGCGGAAGAACTTCGCGGTCAGCTTGGCGAAAGGCTCCCCGGCGCGTTCCGAATTGCCGCCGAAGCTTTGGGTGTAACGACCGCCGAACTCGACAAGATGTTGAAGGCGGGACAAGTCACGGCTGAGGATCTTCTGCCGAAACTGTCGGCCCGAATCCACGAGATATATGGAGCGGCATCGACAAGTGCTGCTAATTCTCCCGCCGCGCAATTCGAGCGCCTTCGCAATTCCATCTTCGAGCTCAACGTCGCGATCGGCAATGCCGGGTTCATGGACACGCTTGCCGCTGGCGCGACATCCGTTACCCGCGCGCTTACCGGACTCGTGCAGAGTGGAGCGGTAGACACGCTCGTTTCTTCGCTCGGCACGATTGCACAGGCCGGCGCGCTTGCGTTCAGCGGTCGCCTGATCGGCAGCATTGGCGACTACGCGAAGGCGCAGATTGCCGCCGCCTCTGCGTCGGTAGAGGCCGCGAATGCGGAGCGTGCCAAGGCGCTTGCGTGGGCCGATACGCAGAAGCGGCAGGCCGCCGTTGCCGAACTCAACGCACGTCTTGCCGCGCAGGATTTGGAGCGTGCCAAGCAAGCCGCGCAGGTAGCGATTGCCACGGAGGCAGAGGCAAAGGCTGCGCTCGATCTGGCTAAGGCGAACGGTACGGCCACGGCGTCGGTCGAAGCGCTCGCGGCCGCAGAGTCAGCCCGCGTGAAGGCGCTTTCCGCCGTTGGTGCCGCACAAGCGGCAGCGGTGAAAGCGAATGTGCAGCTTTACCAGGCGACGCAGCGATACAGCGCAGCGGTGGCCGAGGTTCCTGCGCGCGTCACTGCGCTATCGACCGCGATGGGTGGTTTGCAGCGCATCGGATCGTCCCTGTTCGCGATGATCGGCGGCTGGCCGACTGTGATTCTGGCGGCGGGGTATGCACTGTATAAGTTGTGGGATGCGATGCATGCTGGCGACGAGCGCATGCAGGAATCCATCGAAAGCTTGCGCCAGTACAACGAGCAAATGGAGCAAGCCCGCCACTTAGAGGGGATCAAGTCGTCCTATGGAGTGGATAGCCGCGCGGCAGAAGGCATCTCCATGTTCGAGCGCGCATCGCAAGATGCCGCGCGCTTGAGGCAGGAAATAGACGCGGCCGACCAGCGGATTCAGGAGCTTTCCCGCTCGACACGCGAGGGTGCCGACGGGGCGATCCTTGCGCTTTCCTCGCGTATCGAAAATCTGAATCGTCAGCTTGCCGAATCGCAGAAGGAAATAACCCGGTTTGCCAGTGACTTCGATAATCTCCCGCCTGCGTTGCAGAACGTCATCACGTCTGCCGAAGAGGCGGCGGATTCCATGCTGCGAATGTTCGGCATCATGGGCGGATCGGGTCAAGCGGTTGCGGCTGTCGCGGAGTCGGCGGCCGAGTTCAGCGAAGAAACGAAGAAGTTCATTGCGGACATGAACAAGCGTGCCGAGACAGCCGGCCTTGGCTCCGAGGCGATGATCCGCTACGAGGCGAGCGTGCGCGCGGCGGCGGCCGGCTCAAGGGAAGAAGCGGAGGCGATCATCCTTGCGGCGGATGCGGCCGCGAATGCCGTTTCCGCAGCGGAAGCGGCTAGTTCCGCGCATAAGGGGGCATCCAGTGCATCGCGCGAGTACGCGAAGGAACAGCGCGAGCTTAAGCGTCAACAGGAAGAGCTTGCACGCGCGCAGGAAGAGTTCGCGGATAACTTGCTCGACATGGAAGCGGCCATGTCCGGCCAGCTTGCCGTTGCGCAGCGCAAGTATGCGGCGGAAGTCACGAAGGCGTGGCAAGCGCACTTGAAGGGCGAGGCTTCATACGAGGACTTCATTCGCTATCAAAAGCTGATGCAGGCCGAGCTGGAAAAGACAACGGCCGGCCTTGCCAAGCAGGGCGACATCGTTGCGCAGTTGAACGCCGACTTCGCTGCCGATACCGCCTATCTAGGCATGAGCGATCGGCAGCGGGCGATCGCGGAAGCGGTGAATGAGGCTACCGAAGCATGGACAAGGAACACGGAAGCGAATATCGCCAACGCGCAAACGCTTGAAGATGTCCAGCGCAAGGCAGCCGAGCTTGCGGCTAACAAGCATGACCTGAACCGCTTCTGGGAAGAGCAAACCGCGCAAGCGGAGAAGTTCGCCAGCATCGTTCGCAATGCGTTCGATTCTATGGTCGATGCGATTGCCGAATGGGCGGTCAACGGGTTCAAGAACGCGAAGGAGTTCTGGAACTCGATGGTCGATATGCTGAAGAGAGCCGTCGCGCAAATGCTGGCCGAATGGGCCAAGACCAAAATCATTGGATGGCTTACCGGCACCGGCACAGGCGGCGGATGGGGCGCAATAGCTGCCGGGACCGCTGCGGCTTTCGGGATCGGCGGCAGCAGCAACGCATCGGCTGCCGACATGGCGACCAATGCCGCGATCAATTTCGCTACCACGAGCGCGGGCGGGGGCATGTCGATCATGAACCCCGCGTCGTGGGTTACGGCTGGCAAGAGCTTGTGGGACGGGTTCAGCGCGTCCGCGTCCGCGCGCACCACGTGGATGGGCACGTACACGCCGGATTACGGAACAGGCACATGGGCGCCGTCTACCGCTGGATATGTCGCGGCGGGCGCGGCTGGCGTCTATTCCGGGTATAACCGCTGGCAGAACTCGAACAAGGACGTAGGCGGCGCACTTGGCGGGATCGCGTATGGCGTCGGCACCTACGGGCTTGCCGTAGGTGCTAGTGCCGCGTTCGCGGGTGGCGCTGCGGCTGGTCTCGCGGCCATCCCCGTTGTCGGCTGGATCGCACTCGCCGCCATGGCGGTGGACATGATTTCAGGAGGCAAGCTGTTCGGCACGAAGGGCAAGCTGCATCACTCCAACCTTTCGCTCGACGTGGGCGCAGAAGGCATCGACCTTGCGCAAAGCTACACGCTCAAGGGTCAGAAGGCGTTCTTCGGCGGCACGCGCTGGACAACAAAGGACGTCGATCCGTCCGACGAGGCGGTAGCTGCCGCGAAGGCGTTCTATCAGGCGCTACTCGACGAGCGCACGGCGTTTGCCACTGCGTTCAATGCCGAGGTTGGCACGCTGATCGGCGGTACGTGGCAAGCCGAGTACGACAAGAAGGGCAACCTTACGTCATCGTCTGCGGAGGTCATGGGCGTTACGTATGAGGGCGCCTCGCAAGAGGATTTCGGTCGCATCCTCGTTGCTGAAAACATGATCGACGTTCTCGCGCAGTTCGACGAGAAGATTGCGGAACTTGCCGCTTCCGTGCGTGGCGACATCGACGCCTTGGAGGCATACGCGCAGCAGTACGCATCGGCGGTATCGACGGTGCAGGCAGCCATTGAGTCGGGCATGGACATGCTCGCGATTGCGGGCGAGGAAAACGTCGCCGTGATCCTCGACCTTGCGCGCGCGCAGCAGGCATACGGAGAGACGATCGACCAGACGGTGCAGCGGTTGTTGCAGGCGCAGGCGTCCTACGATGAGTTCGTCGCGCAGTTCGCAACGCCGACCGTGTACGTGGACGACTTCGAGCAATCGCTGTCGAACATCCACAAGCAGCTTGTCGCGAACATCGACCAAGCGAACGCGCTGGCACGAGCGGCGGGAGCCGAGGGTGCGGCCACCGAAGATTTGATCCGCATCCACGAGTATGCGGCGCGGCAGTTTGCCGAGGCGCTTGCGCAGCTGGAGGCGACCGCGCAAGACCTTGCATTCAACCTCGGGCTGACCAACATCGGAAGCTACGACGCCGTTACCGCCGAAATTCAGCGGTTGCAGGCAATCGCGGACAGTGCATCGCATCCGGTGCGCGACTTCGGGTCCGCTATCGCAGAAGCGGCGCAGCGAGCGTCGGATGCGATCAACCTGCTTATTGGCGACCTGTCCCCGCTCAACGATCTTGAAAAGCTGGAAGTGGCGCGCAGCGGGCTTATGCAAGGGACGGTATCGCAGGAGGACTTCCTCGAAATTGCGCGCCGCCTGTTCGGATCGTCCCGGCAGTACGAGCGCGAGTTCGCGTTCGCGCAGCAGTATCCGGGCGCTGGCGCGTCCGTTGGCGGAAGCAGTGGCGGCGGTGGATCGTCTGGCAGCGTCGGGCTCACCGAGGAGGAGCGCAAGCGGCTTGAGGAACTACTGGAATTGCAGGCGCAAATGCAGGCCACCATGCAATTGCAGCAGTACCAGACGCTTGCGCAGCAGATTGCCGAGATTGCGATGGCGCGCGAGATTGACTGGCGCGAAGTGGCCGAGTCGATGGGAATCGACCTTGAGGCGCTTGCGCAGGGTCTTGGCCTTGAGAACGCGGAAGCGCTGGATGCGTACATCGAGGGGATCGAGGCGCAGCGGGATTCGGATGGCGAGAACACGGCGCTCATCGTGGACAAGCTGGACGAAATCCTGCAGGCGCTCTTGCGCGACGAGGCGCGCCGCGAGGGTGGCGCGGGCGATGTTGCGGGCGATGTTGTGATTCGCCCACCGACCGGCCCGGGCGAGCGCACGGTGTCCCCGAATGGCGGGCGCACGTTGACCGATGAGGATGCCGAAGCGATTGGCGAGTCGGTCGGGCGTCGCCTTGAGCCGATCGTCGGTCGCGGGCGTCCTGTTTCTTACGCTTGAGGGAGATAGATCGATGGCGGTCAGGAAAAACGCACTGGCACGAATCATCACGAATGCGGCGACCGCGCCCGCGCTCGCGCTGTCCGCAGATTTGCCATTCGGCGTGCAGGACGATGCCTACACGGGGCGCGTCGTGGCGAGTGGCGGCGTTGGATCGTACAGCTACACGGTCGATTCAAAACCGTCGTGGATCACGGCAACGCAGGTCGGGCAGATTTTGGAATGCACCGGGACGGTTCCGTTCAGCGGGGACGGCGACATAACGGTGACGGTAACGGACTCCGCATTCAACTCGCTTACGCGGACGTTCCATATCGAAACGGGCGGCTCCATCCAGCCTCCGAACACTGGGGATGGGAGCGGAGATGCGTTCTCGCGCCTGATCATCTTCACCGTAGGGTACAACTCCAGCGGAACGTATGATGTTCACGCGCTTCTGCCAAGCCCGACAGATCCGGTTTCCTACTCGCTTACCGGATCGCTTCCTTCAGGTGCGTCGTTCAACTCGACTACGGGGATTCTGTCTTGGACAAACACGACAGATACCGGCGTTCACCTGTTCGAGATCGAGTGCATTGACGCGGATGGAAGAGGCGCATTCATATCCTTCCGAATGAAAGTCGCCGGGGAGATAGTCGGTCCTGTCTTGGAATGGGAGGTCGAGATTGCCGAGGGAACGACGTTCTCGTTTCACGGATATCGAAATCTGTTCTCGGGCGGTGAGCCGCCGATAAGAGCTCTGGCGACAATCCCCGATTCGATTTCCGGATGGGTTTCATACGATTCTGCTACGGACGTTATTACGGCATCGCCCCCTATTGGCGAGTCGGGTAATTCGTATGACATTACCTACGTTGCCATCGATTCAATCGGTCAAGAGACGATCGAGTACGATCTAACGATCGTCGTCGTAAATCGCGTGAAGGAGGCGCCGAAGAACGGGACCAAGTACGTCCGAAAGGACGGGGCGTGGGTTCCGGAATCATCGGCGGCAGGAACCGTCACCAGCGTTGGCATATCGACCGGATCATCCGGCGTGTCTGTGAGCGGATCGCCAGTGACCAGTTCCGGCACGATCGCGCTTGGCCTTGGCACTGCTGCCGCATCGGATGCGGCAGACTTCGACGCGGCAGGCGCCGCAGCTTTGGCCGTCGCCGCGCACGAGGCGGACACGGCGGCTCATGCTGCCAATGACATCACGTACAACAATGCGACATCCGGACTCTCGGCTACAGACGTGCAGGCGGCGATTGATGAGCTAGCGGTAAGTGGAGGAGGCGGAGCGTCTGTCATCACATGCACGTTCGCTCGACCGCTCGGAATGATTCAGGCTGGAGATTACGCAACACTACCGGATGCACCCGGAGCAACGATAGCTGGCTGGAGGATTGCATCCAAAAGCGTAGGCTCTGCGGAAATAGACGTTCGTCAAGCCGCATGGCCTGGCAGGCCAGGAGCCATGGATTCCATGACGGGCGGGGATTACATCGAGATTAGCGGTGCCGACTACGGCGCAGGGGGCACGACAGGGTGGAGCAGTTCAACAATATCGGACGGAAACAGGCTTGAGTTCTACGTGGTATCCGCAACGGATGTGCACGACTTGACTATTACATTGGAATTGGTATGACAACACATTACACAAACACGCCTATCGACCACACAAGCGATGCAGGATTCAGGTTGTGGGGCAAGGAAGTAAGCGATGCACTCACAGCAGTTGGGTGCGCCAAGACTGCGGACACTGGGCAGATCGACTGGACAACTGTAACAAGAGCTAGCACCAATAACGACGCCGGTTATGAGGTGTGGGCGATGAACGACAGTCTGCACGCAACGGCTCCGGTGTTCTTCAAACTCTACTACGGGACATACTCCTCTTCTACTCGCCCGAGAGTCAGAATCGAAGTGGGAACGGCAACAGATGGCGCGGGGTCTATCGTCGGACCTTTGCTCGGCCCTTATACCATTTGTGGGGACCTTGATCCGTCATCTACAACAACAAACCGCGAATCCTACACCTGCATGACGGATGGCTTTGTTGGTATGTGTTCAAAGGTCGGATACGGCACAAGCACCCCAGGCAGAGGTGTATCTTTTTTCTTTTCGCTCGTTCGCCCTTGCGACAACGACGGTACGATCCGTTCCGATGCGATTGTGCTTGCCATAACCAACAGCACTTTCGGCCCGGCGCAGGCGCTCGAAGAGCGTACACTACATTTTGCTACAGGAAATAGTTACACAGACGGCTCGGGCAAATCCTTCTGCTTCGTCCCCAACGGAATCACATCCTCTGCCGTGGGAACAGACTTCGCTGCGTTCAAGCATTACACGGCATACCCGCGCATCTACAGTATGAACGGCCTCTGCTCCGTACTTACGGCTGAACTCGGGCTTGGCTCTACGGCAGACTGCGCGCTGAATGGTGCGACGGAACATACATACGTGTGCTTGGGCAATGAGTCTGCGCCCTACGGGATTACAGCCGCATCCAAGAACAACACGTCTCCAAATACCGCTCTTTGCATGCTCTGGGAGTAGATGATGGCTATGTACAACGGCATGGGGCAGGGCGTGGTGGCCTCTGATATGGATGCTCTAGCGAGAACAAGTGCTCCGCCAAAACAGATGATTGCTGATAATGGATATGAAGCGGCCGCGGAATCCGCGAGGACGGTTGGCGTGGTGGAGGTCGGATAGCCGTTTTCCTACACGCCGTCGCGGAATCGTCCGATACCGTGCGCATTGCATCCGTTCCACACTCTCACTCGCCCGGCGTCCTGCGCAACCGCGCCCCGTTCCCTTGGCGGGGAAGCCTGTAAGCCGCGACGCCGGGCACCTAAAGAGGCAACATGACAACACGTACCTATTGCGTACTGAACCAAAGCGCGGCTGGCGCTGGCTTGTACGTGGACGAAGGCGGAACAACGCTCACCACGAACGAAAACGCGCTGGACCTTGATCGCGCTGCGCTCGGTAATCTAGGCGTGTCGTCGTCAGGCGTGCATTCGTTCGAAGTATACGTCTGGAGTAAGTCGCGCGATGACCTTGCGGGCATGGTGTCGGTAGGCATCGCGGAAATCGACCATGCGCTAGACGTTTCGGTGGGCGGTGATGCAAAGGGCTACGGACTGCGGCCCGCAGACGGCGAACTCTGGAACAACGGAGCGTACATCGAGACGTTCGACGCATTCCCCGAGCGGGCGTGCATCGGCGTGCAACTGGACCTTGACGCAGACGAGCTCCACTTCTTCCTCAACGGATCGGAGATGGACTTTTCCCCGGTGTCCGTCGCATCGGGGAAAACATGGGTTCCCGCGCTGTCGATCGGCTGCCCTGAAGCCGGTGATGTCAGCATCGTCATCAACACCGGGCAAAGCCGCTTCGATGGATTCTCCGCGAACACGCCGGGATGGTTCGTCGAGACGCAGGGCATTTTGTCCATGTACCTGTCTCTGGCGCGCGAGGGGTTCCTGTCCAGCGATACCGACGATCCGGCCAATCAACCGTTCTCGCCGCGCATTCTCAACCCCGAGTCGTTCAGCATCCGCCGAAGCCCAAAATGGTGGGTGCAGTCCGGTGGCGGCAGTTCGCCGGAATCCTCGGCGTATGGCGTGCTGCGACTCGACAACAGCGATGGCGAGCTGGACGCATTGCTCGACATGGACGTGCGCGATGCGACGCTGGTCCTGCAAGACATAGACGCGCCCGCATTCGGAGCCGGCACGTTGTCAAGCGCGCGCACGATCATGACAGCGTGCATTGATAGCGTGTCGTCGCCGCAGGTTGGCATCGTCGAGATGCGCCTACGCGATACGCTCGCGCGGCTCAACAAGCCGCTGCCGTGTCGCGTGATCCCGCCATTCGCAGACGAGTCCAGCCGCGGTCGCATCTACCCGGTAGGACTCGGCGCGCAGCGCAACGTGAAGCCGCTGCTGATCGACGTGCCGCCCGACACGGGGCAGCCGATCTATGCGCTCGGCGACGCGCCGATGAGCAATGTCACGCTCGTTGCGGATGGCGGCGCAACGCTCGACCCGCTCGGGAATCCGCCGCAGTGGTACGCCGCGATGAATGGGGCGGGCATCCAGCTCGACACGTCGCCTGTGTTCCGCCTGTCCGCCGATTGCTCGACGGTTGGTGACCAGTACACGATCCCCGGTGCAGGGGATGTGCTGAACGGGGACGGCGAGTTCGAGAACTGGACAGACGGCGTTCCGGACGGATGGAGCCTGCCTACCAATCCGCCGTTCAACGCGATCATCGTCGCGGGCGGATCGGTGGCGCAGGACACGACCTATACGACATCCGCGCTGCGGATCACGTCTTATATCCCGTTGCAGACAAGTCTCAGCTCCGCATACATGGGGTTCCCGCTTCTACTGGACTCCACGCCGCTGGAACCCGGCAGAACTTACCGCATCACGTTTCGGATGTGGCATACGCTCGGGACGCCGGATAAGTATGGCATAGAAGGATACGGGATTTGCCTGTTGTCGAAGTACGTTCGGGACAAGCGGTATTGGATCACGCCCTACCTTGAGCCGATCCGAAACCCGGAGTACGGCGAGCAGAAGTTCACGTTCACGTATACAGTCCCGCCTACCGAGTCGGGGAACTTGGGCTTGTTCCTTCTTTGCGCGTCAGGAAAAAACGTGCAGGGCACTCCGCCAACGGCGACCGGATGCACTGCGGTAATCGACGACCTGCGCGTGCAGTTGCTCGGGCAATACGTCGCGTTGCCGCTGGATGGCATGACACTTACCGAGGCATTCCGCGAAATCCTCGTGAAGCGTGCTGGCGAACCGGAAGGAATCTTCAGCGCCGCCGACACGCAGGCAATCGACGACGAGACCGGCATCAAGATCGGCGCGCGATGGACCGAGGCACCGACGATCACGGACGCGCTGCAACAGATTGCCGACACGTTCGGAGCCGCGCTTTACACGGACAAAAACAACGTGATCCGCGTTCGCAGGTTTCGTGATTCCGAGAACAGAACGCCTGTCGCCACGTTCAAGACCGGTACGGTTCGCGTCGAACCGGACGATGCGCCGTATCTCACGACATCGTTCGCAACACGCCGAAACTGGGAGCCGTTCACACCCGGCGACTTCGTGACCGATACCGCGACCGTCTCGCCTACGCAGCGCGAAACATGGTCCACGCAGAGCCAGGTCCATTGGACGACATCCACGCGCCCGAGCAGCGAATATTCGTTCGCAATCGGTGCTCCGTGGTTTCACATGCTTTGCGACGAAGAGGCACCGGCACGCGCGATAGCAGAGGAAATCGTCGGGTTCTACGCGCCAAGTCGGTCCCTTGCCGGCCTGAACGCAACGATGCCGCAGACAATGCGCAGCGGAAAGCGCAAGCAGGCGACGTTCACCATGTTCTACGAGGGTAACGAGGTCGGTACGGACTACGTGATCGACCCTGCCGACATTGGCTACGGTGATCCAATCGAAGTGGAATTGCCGGTCGGCACGACGCGAACGATGAGGGCGAAAATGATGACCGTCGTCGCGTGGGAGTTCTTCCCGTTTGCCGGGAAAGTCAATATCACAGGTAACTATAGATGATCATCGGACACAGCATAATCCGCAGCGCAAGTGTAACCGTTGCCACGGACGGCAGCGGAACGCCTGATATCCTTTCCCCGTCTCGAACGCTCATCGATTCGCGTCCGGACACGGCAACGCGGCTCCAATGGATGACGGGAACGGTCAGCACGTCCGATGCGTTCTATCTCCGCGTCGAGTCTCTTCAAGGCGCCATCACGCCCGGTATCGTCGGGATCATGAATATCAGCCTGCCTGTCGGGACGTTGATTACCGTTTCGTTCCGCCGTTCCAGCGACACGCCTGGGACGTATCCATACCAACCTTCGAGCTACCAGCCGAGCGGGCAGCGCGTAGTGCGTGGCACACGCGGCGAGCGCACCGCGTGGATCGTGATCGAGCCAGGCGCAAGTCCGATCGTCGGCGTGCAAATCGAGATACACAACGACGTGAACGGATCGTCACCGATCACGGACGGCGAAATCTTCACGATTGGCGAAGTAGTGATTGGCGCCGCGTCCGAAGTGTGCCCCTCGCTAGGCGTCGCCGTCGTGACCGAAGACCCGACAAGCGCGAACATCGATCCTTGGTCACAGCCGTATGTCTCCATCGGGACGCCACGCCGCAGGCTTCAATTCGCGCTGCAAACCGCGCATGAACCGACTTGGCGCACCGAGTATGCGCCGCTGCTTGCGAAGATGGATCGGGGGCAGACCTGCGCCTACGTGCTGGACTACCGCGACATCGACAAGAACTTCAGCGCGGACATTCTGCACGCAAACGCGATGATAGGCCGCGCGACCACGCTGGCCGCGATGAACAACGCCGCGCGAAACGTCTACAAGAGCGGGACCGTCGTGGTGGTCGAGACGCCGATTCCTACGTGACCGCGGCATTCACTGCACAAAAACTGCACATTCTTTTTACGCTACGCGCATGAAATCGCTGTAAGTCCTTGGTGCCGAAGGTGGGACTCGAACCCACACGCTTTTGAGGGCGGCGGATTTTGAGTTCCCTACGCTATCCGGACAGCTAGGTTTTATGCGGCCTGTAGCGGACAGAAACGCCCTGATCGGCCCCAAACACTGCACAAAAGCTGCACAGGATCATGCGAGCTTCGCGACGGCATCGGCCAACGTCTCGGGGGCTAAGTGCGCGTACCGTTGCGTCATTGCTGGCGACGTGTGACCGAGCAACTGCTGCACCACAAACAGCGGCACGCCGGCCTGCACGAGCCACGATGCGCAGGTGTGGCGCAAGTCGTGCCAGCGACAGTCCACACCGACCGCTGCGCGCGCCGCGTCCCATTCCTCGCGCAGCCGGCGGTCGCCGATCGGGAGCGGGAGCTTTGCCGCGATCGCGCGCACCTTGGGGTGTAGCGGGATCAACTGGAGCGAGCGCGTCTTGCTCGACCTGTCCAGCCGGATGCAGTCGCCCTGCACGTCGCGCGCAGTGAGCCGCAGAAGGTGACCACGCCTGATGCCCGTGTACGCCGCCAGCAGCACGTAGCCACGCCCCGCGGGGGTCCGCATGGCTCCCGCTAGCGCCTCCACCTCCGCGAGGCTCAGGAATCGCTCCCTGTGCGCCTCTGGCAGTAGTGTGATGGCCGGCGGTCTATCCAGCCATCCCCACTCCCGCCACGCCGCCCGGCCGATCTGGCGCAGGATGCGACCCTTGTGGTTCGTGGTGGCCGGCGCCTTGTCGCGTTCCGCCGCCTTCACCTCGGCCCACACCTGCGCAATGTCAGCGAGCTTCCTGCCGGCGATGTAGGGCAGCAGGGCGCGGCAGTGGTTCCGGGTCTTGCGCTCGCTCCGCAGGCGCGGCACGTGATCCTCCAGCCACCGGACCAGTGCGTCGGCGATCAGCCTTTCCGGTTCGCGACCAGCTGCAGCGTCCTTGACGCTCGCGAGCCAGCGCCTTTCGTATTCGCGCGCGTCGGCGAACGTCCAGTGCCTAGAAGCCTTGCGATGCGTTCGTCCGCCGTAGCAGACGGTGACTTGATAGCTTCCGTTTTCGCGCTTGGCGACTGGCATTCTCGGACCCTCCGGCGCGCCCAGAACGCGGCCAGGTCAGCAGGGTGTATGCGGTCGGACTTTGGTCCCGAGCCTAGCCGGACTGCGCTCAGGTCGCCAGCATCGATAGCGCGGCGCAAGGTCTTGGCCGAACACTCGCTGCGCTCTGCGGCTTGCGCTAGGGTAAGCAGTTTTTCAGCCGCGCCCATCTACCCCTCCGCTCCGTCATCCACCACCAGCCGCACGCGCTTGCCCCACCAGTCCGACGGGATATCGCTTTCCTTCACTGCGACAGTGTTCGCGATACCGTCGCTGCGTCTGTTTGTGATTATGCCGCGCGGCGCAGCGTCGATCCGCCTGCGCAGCTCGTCGCGCTCACGCCGCGCTTCGTCCCGCTCTTCGCAGAGATTGCGGAGTTCGGCGCTGTCGCGGTTGATGATCCGGCGCAGATCGTCCACCTCCGCGCGCAACCGCTTGATCTCGTCGTCGGCTGCGTTCGCGCAATGACGGCCCACGCTGTCGCTGGCATTGGCCCATGCGCGCAGCCGATCCACGATTTCCGGTTTAATTTTGTCAGTGCTCATCATCCGTGTTAGGTGGTTGAGTTAGGCTGCAACTTGCAGCCGAATACGTGTTAGGTTGCAACAGCGGGCACCAGTCAGGGCAGCATTCCCCCTCATCTATTTCAATAGCCTTCCCGCCAGGCTCTGCCAGATTACAGTAATCCTTCCAGGAGTAATCATCGCCGTTACGAATTTCGTCCGGGAAACAGTATCTGCATTCGTTACAACTTGGCGGCTCGCAAGGCAGTCCGCTGTCGGCCCACCGTTTTACGCCATCGCTGCCCATTACCCATCTGCGCGATTCTCCCCGCTCAATATCTAGCACAATTCCGAATCCTCCGGTAATACCCATCATAGACCCCATACGTTGCCACCTAACTAGCAGTTCAAGCCGACCCAGGCGGTCAGCGTGGTCGTGTGTTCAATCTTACGCCGCGCCGGGGCGGCTTAACGCGGTGTTAGAGGGCAGGGCCGGCTTCCGGCGCATGCTCCACCTTCATGCCGTGCACCTTGGGCTCAGCGGTTGCCCATACGGTCATCGCTTCGAGCACGTAGAAGCGTGCGCCTTGGTGCTGCTT
>Ga0207415_1000538_pt1 | contig 26364 bp, 33 predicted proteins | sample Passage237A_FD_187369 | JGI IMG/M metagenome (GOLD analysis project Ga0207415, IMG submission 187369) | Cellulose adapted compost microbial communities from Newby Island Compost Facility, Milpitas, CA, USA - Passage2 37A (SPAdes) (version 3) ...
ATGATGCGTCAAGCATCAAAGCTGGCCACTGCTACAGTTCTACCGTCGCAGCTACACACTTCCTCTATGGGAACCATTCAAGCCCTTGGACGTTCGCGCCCCAGAGTTCTAAGGGAGAGTTGGGGCGTGCCACGGAGTGTTCTTATCGTCGAAGACGAATTGTTCGTCGCGATGGATCTAACCCATGTGTTTGAGGATCATGGTTGGATCGTTTTGGGACCGGCTCCAAGTGTCCACCGCGCCCTGCAGATCCTCGAAGAAAAACTCCCTACAGTCGCGATCCTTGATGTCAATCTTCGTGATGAGCTGGTAACGCCGGTTGCGGCGGTGTTGAGAGATCGGAGCATTCCCTTCGTCGTGGCGAGCGCCGTAAGCGACCCACATCAGCTTTGCGGCGAGTTCGGTAACGGAGTGCCAATCCTGCACAAGCCAGTGGATGAATTTCAGCTACTGTATATCGTTGACCAACTTGCATCGCACATGCCTGCAAGATCTGGCGGTGTTTCGCAGTAGAATTGTGTGTTTACACGAGTTGATTTGGCGCATTTAATATGCTTGTTTCCGACCGTCTGGAGGAGGCAAGATGAGAGTCCTGATAGCTGTTGATTTATCTCTTCAAGAAGCAGCAGCGTTGAAGCGATATGGTGATAAGAACGGATTGTCCTCCCTTGAATCGGCGGCCGCGCACATTTTGCAGGAACATATCAAAGGCTCCAACAATAGTAACTTGAAAGCCTTAAAGAACGTCGAGATCGCCGGATCTGCCTAGACGCGAGCATAAACGCAGGTCAGGAGTTGCCGCAATGCTTTCCTGATACGTCGCTTAGACGGCAGTGAAATCCACTCCAGGTTGCATATACAAGTAGAATGAATAAGCTTCCTCTCGGGACTCGGTGAGTCGGGGGTACAGGGTTGCACAGACGACCTCACGGCATGGTGCAAAGGGCGAGTCGCAGTGGCAGGCTTAGCGGAGAGCGAGTGCCAACGGCTGAAGCAGCGGTGACGGTTGCGTCAATCGGCTGTACCGCCCGCGTGCTTCAACAGCTCGCTAGATTTGATCCAAAGTTGCAACTTCCGACCATGCTGGTGCTCTTAGTGACCGCCGAGGCAGACCTCCGGGGCGAACACTTAACGATCAAAGACTTACAGCGTGCACTAGGTTTCCGATCTGAAACCACATACAGGAATGTGGGCTATTGGGTTGGTAGCAACGGCACGACGATTGCCCCAGCACACGGCATGTTAGAGATCAACGTGGACCCCAAGGATCGCCGTCAGCGGGTTATTAGCCTGACACGCAAGGGCCGAACCTTCTTGAGGCAGCTCGTAGGTGTCGGAAGCAGATAGATGCAAGACTTGAAGCAAATAGCCATAGCAATCACGCTTGCCCTAAATGCCGTTCCGTCGGCAGGATGGGCGGACCCTGTGCATTCCTATCCAAACTTGTCGATTTGCGGCTCCGCCAAACGCATCACCTGCGTGGTCGACGGCGATACTTTGTGGATCCGCGGCGAGAAGTTGCGACTTGAAAACGTCAACACGCCCGAAACAAACGGGAGATGTCGTCACGAACGAGAACTCGCTGCAAAAGCAACTCAGATGATTCGCGCCATCTTGGCGAGCGAGTCTTTTGTCGTGACGAGAACGGGACGCGATCGATACGGACGTACCTTGGTGACCATCCGGAATAGTCGCGGGGACGTGGGCCGCATGCTGGTTGCAAACGGCCTGGCGCATGAATGGAGAGGCCGTAGGGAGAACTGGTGTTAAGGAGGCATCATGCCCCTCACGGGATCTTCAGCCCGCCATTGATGATGAAGGCGGCGAAGGCAAGGATAACCGCCCCGATAAAAGTCCGGCTTAGGAACTTGAGCGTTTCCGCGATCCCGCCGATTTGCTTCTCGATGTTGGTGAACCGCTCATTAAAGCGCGCGTCCATGCCGCGCCATTCCGCATCCTTTGCAGCCTGGGCAACATCCCATTTGCGCTGCCAGTCTTCGAGTGCGATAAACCTCTGCAAGTTGGCAGCGGCAGCCTGTTCCAGTGCAACCACGCGGGGTCGCAGGTCTACGGCGGTGTCCATATCTTCGTTCCTGTGTGGCAATGCCCTACCCCTTAATTCATGCGTCGTTCTGTGGTTGCCTAAGAGCCGCAATAAGCGTCACGCCTTGCGTTGTTTTCTCGCGCTTCGTCGATCGTCTGTGCGCTGTCCTGGCTGGCCGAATAGGTCACCGGTCGCCAAATGATGCACACGTCAGCCGTTGTCCCTGTTGAAGGGGTCTGACACGATGTCAGTAGTAGGCCGAGCATCAGCAGCCCACTTGATGCGATCGAGATCCTTTTCGCGCTGCTTGGCATTGCTCGCCCTTTCTGCGTCACGCCCTGCTCTCTTGCCTGATGCGAATAGCTGCCACGCGCCGGCGAGAGCCACGCCAGCGGCCAGCAGGTAAGGCCATGCCCACGCGATGAGCGCTTCCATCACTCGAGGTCCCTCGCCTTATACCGGCGTACTGCCTCGGTGACGGCCCCCGCGAACACGAAGTAGATCGGGAGGTAAGCCGTCGGCACATACTGAGCGAACAGGCTCGGATCCAGTGCTGCGAAGGCGGTAATCAAAATGCCAGCCAGGACCTGCAAGCGGCCCCAGACGATGGTGTGGTTTGTGCTCCAGAGAGCCTTGATGCGCTGCCACATGGGTCAGTCTCCTGTGATGCCGAAGAAGATGGCTGCCGCTGCTGCAATTGCCGCGATGATGAGGCCGATGATGCTGCCCTTGCTGCCCTGCTTGGCCACTGGTGGCGTTGGTGCCGGAGGCGGGGTTGCAGGTTTGGGAGAAGGTGCTGGCGACAGCCCGTTCCCGGCTGCCTTCACCCGATCCAGAACTGCCTCGAACTTCTCAGGAGAGATGAGAGCCTTGTTGAGACCATCGCCAGCGTAGTAGCTTTGGCCTCGACCGACTGTTCGGTTTCCGTTGTGCGTTGAAGCCAGGACGGGAAAGCTCGCCCACTCCTGCGCCAAGCGCTTGCCGAATTCAGTGCGGCTGATCTTCCCGGCCATGTAGTCGGCATAGCCACGACGTTTGAGCAGGTGATAGGCAAGCCGATCCTGCAAGTTCGGATCGAAGATCTGTGTTCCTCGCAGGCCGAGCTCACGCGCAAGATCCTGCAGCGTGGCTCGCATGAACTGATAGCCACCCGACGCCGAGGAGCGGTACTTCTTTGTGAAGCTCGCCTGCATGTCGATCAGGTCGCCAATCGTCATGCTGGTGATCGGCTTGGATAGCTTATCCTGGTTGTGGCCGTAGATGACGTCATATGACGCGCGGTCGCTCCGCCCGACTTCAGTCTCGCGAATGAAGTCAAGCAGAAGCGCCGCGCCTTTCGGCACGGTTGGATCCATCGTTCTGTTCCTTGGATTATCTTTGGGGATAGATTGCTGATGCCGCAGATGCCTCCTCGGGAGTCCTGCATTGTCAGATTGCCGCACCGCACCGCTTTACTCTGGTCAAGCAGCTCTGGCGTTCCTAGATACGGGCTGTTGGTGGTCTCCTCCTCCCAGACGAAACGCCAACACGAATGCAGTGCATCCTCCTCCCGCGCTGCATTTCAGAATAAGCCCGCCAATCCTCCTCCCTGGCGGGCTTTTTCATGCCTGCGGTTCTCGCGCATTTACGTTCGGTAAACCCTGATTGATTCAATCTCTGAGCATGGCTCAAGTGATTCATTTTCCGCTGCGTTTGAGAACCGCTCTGATCAGGTCCATGGTCGATGACCTGGAAGCCGTGCATGGCACCAAGGCAGATCAATTCTGGCGAACACGGATCGCCGGGATAGTTGATGAACTGCGAACGGTGGGGCTCTCCAGCACGGAGATCCGGGGCGAGATCTTGGATCTCCTCCAAATAATTCAAGAGGAACTGCTTGCGCGCAGCAAGCGCTCAGCAGCGGGAACGTATTAAAGAACGCCCTCGTGCGCTCGCTGGAAATTCGCTTCCATCGCTCTTTTCCTTTTAGATTATCGTGCTAGGTTGCTGGCGGCAGCGGTCGGCCACCCGTCCCAGGAAAGCGTAAGCTAGGCTGGCCGTGGAACGAGCGACCGCCCCCACTGGAGGTTCGCTCTCATCGGCATATTTCCTTGTGGTTGTCCCGAATTGACTACTCTGTGGGGGTGTTGTCTGCCCGCCACTTGGCGACATACGATCGCGCCTCTGCCATTGCTTCAGCGCGGATCTTCGCGTCGTTCTTCTCTACGACGTTCTCATAAAATTTTGTCATCGAAGCTGCTGTTTCGCAAAGAGAAGCGTCCGAGGTAATGGAACATAGCCCCCGAGCCAGGTGTGCAGCGCGCCCCTGACCATAGTCAGCGTGAGACGGCATCTCGACCATATAAGAGAAAAACCGCTCCTGATAGGTCTGCTGCGGGAGGTAGTGCCGCATTGTGTCGATTGAAGCCTGAATGACTTGATCGAACTCGTCACTGCCGGTGAGGCTTTTGTACTTCAAAAAGGCAAGCAGCGCATGAATATGCCCGTTATAGACTCTAGCCCTCCACCAGCCATCGTCGCCTTTCTCAAAGCCCAGATGTGCAAACAGCGGTTCATCTGCTTCGGGCATGTGAAAGACATACTCGTTCAGCCAAAAGTAACCGTTGCGGTCCGTTGAATGCAGGGTCACTTCTGGGGTCTGGCAAAACGCTGCCGACCTCAGCAGCTCATACGCCGTTTGCAAATAGAGGTCGTTTTTCGTGGCGTCGTATAGGTGCAAATACCCGTACGCTGTCACGTTGTTCATGAAGGCGCCCCGGAAGCCATGCTTGAACTTCGACCAAAGGTATCCATACTCGAACTCGTTGGTGACGTAGCTGCACCCTTCCGTTTCTACGATGTAAATACTGGCTACGAAATTTAGGTACGCGGCCATCCTGTCGTAGAGAACCGGGTCTCCGCCAGTTCTGGTGCGGTGCACGATAGCCGCAGCGTTCCGAGAGAATGTGTAACTGTTGTAGGGCTGCGCGAAACGTTCGATATAACTTTCCGGCCACGGGTAAGCGAGATCGAGAAAGGTTCTGGGCTCCCAATTGGGTGGAGCTGCAGGAGCAAGCGTCATCACTCTATCGACATCTGAAAGGTCGAAGGCTGATTTGTCAGCCGCCTGCGAACCCCAAGCTATGACCGACATCACTGCGGCTGCGATCCACCGAGAAACCATTTCACCATCCCAAACTACAAAGCAGTCGCTTTAGATGCGGTTCTCGGCCACACTTTCAAGGGTTGTCAACCTCGCCTCAAACCCTGCCGCCACGAATGCCCAAAGCTCGTCGTGGCGGACGCCGTAGCGATCGCCGGCCGCGATGCAATCTTCCTCGTTGGCTTCCCATTGGTCATAGCAAACGACGCCATACTTGAACGGGTCCAGCCCTTCGGCCTCGAATGCGTTAATGACGTCCTGCGCCAAGACACCGGCATGGAGCCGCGCGTACTTACCCTTCGCGGCCACCGCCTCTTTCCAGCGGTAGATTCCGACGAGCTTGGAAAGACGCTTGGCAACTGCGATTTCTTTCTTGTTGAGACCACCGCGCCATTTTTTTTCGCGCGCGTCGGAAGTGTTGATCGTACCCGTCGCCGCGTAAATAGTAGAAAATCGGACACCAGAGACCCCAAGCGTTCGGCTATTATCAGCAACAGGGTGCCAAGATGCGCTAGCAAATCGGGCCACTCCAGCGTTGCTTATATTGACGGACCAGTACTGGCTCGCGGCGTTGTACATCAAAGCACCCGCGTTGACGGTTGAGCCAACATTACACGCAAGGCCCATCTGGCCGCTCGTGTTAGGGAGACCCATCGCCAATATTGTGTTGTCGGGTGCATCAAAGCGCCATCGCTGAGAGCTTAGGTAAGTAGCGCCGCCGCTCCTTACAAAACTGTCCTTGAAGTACCCAGATCGGGAGCCTAGACGCTCGCCCGTGGAGGGAGAGTGAACAACATTCGCATTTGCGCCAGCTAGCGGGTTTCCCGTGCTATCCGCGATGTAGCCCTCTATACTTTCCTTTAGACCGGTATGCAGAACTTCAACAAAGTTCCCCGCTGCCGTCCCTGTGAAGTTTATACTATCCGTAGAGCCGTCATGGATTGCGATCGATACGTGGTTGCGGTTGCTACCATCGATGCGGATAGCCGACATTGTTCCGGTGCCCACAGAGACAACATCAGTCACTAGGTTGCCGACAGCACCACCGCTCAGGCGGACCCCGACTTTCCCGCCCAATGCTTTGTTCGGGGAGCTGTCGGTGTTCACAATTAGATTGTTGACTGCATTGTAAGACCCCTCACCCAGAACAAAGCCAACATCGCAGGCAGAAGCCACAACGTTGGTGACGGCGGTGTAGTCTACGCCATCGGTGCCCGTGGTGGTCTGACCGAAGCCGAGGGCGTATGCGGAGTTTATGGCGATCAAGTCGGAGCCCGTATTGTACCGCGCATCGTTCTTATACTCGTGTGCGAAGGCAGCGATACCAGAGGCCACGTTTCCCCGCATCTGGCTAAATCGGGTATCGGTCAGGAGGAAGCCGTTTGTGTTGTCGGACAGAGAAACGTTTGCAAGTACGGTGCTATCAATAATTTTGTTTCGGACTGGGGACGGTGCCGCCTCGCTTTTGTAGGAGATTATCCCTGACCCCGCCGTGCCGCCGTTGTTCCCAAGATCAGAAACAGTAATGTTACGCGCCTCCACATCGTCGCTATCCACGAATATAATTCCGTGGCCCGACTGACCTGTAGCGGCGAAATCCATATTCAGCGTGATGTCTGAAAGATACGTTCCTGGAGACTGATTAAAAGAGATTGCCGAAGCCAGAGCACTTCCTCTTTTGAGGATCGACTTTCGGGGGTGGCGACCTTTAACCCGCACGTTTGGCGCAGAGGTGAAGCTGGTAAGGCTGTCTAGAGTGATCGTCCCAGGCTCTATGATAACATCGCGAGTGTTCGCGGCGGTGATCATCTGGGCCAGCGTAGCGGGCACAGAGGCGCTGGACACCACATTCTCAGCCAGCTCCCACCACGCACCATCGGCCGACTGGAATTTACCAGCGTGGGAGGGCTCAGACGATACGCGCTTGTAGAGCGCACCACCACCGTCTCCGGGCGCGGCAAAGCCAGCAGTACGAACCCACTTCACATCGGGTTTGAAAGACTGCCCTTGCGCCGAGGTTCTGCTGTCCTGTTCCTGCACGAAATTCGCATCGTCAGTGATGCCAAGGTTCAAGCGCGCCTGTGCCTGTTCTGCGCTGCTCGGACTTTGCGCATTGTAAGATACCGGGTTGCTGATTGACGAAGCCGCAGCTTCGGCGCGGTTAGCCTCAGCCTCCGAGCGGTCAGCTTCGTTCTCGGACCGGTCGGCATGAAGTCCGGCCGCTGCTTCACTTGCAGCCGCATTGGCTTCACTGGTCGCGGCATCCGAAGCGCTTGACGCAGCATTGGCAGCTTGCGTCGTTGCTGTCGTAGCAGCGCTGCTGGCCGTCGAAGCGCTACCGGCGGCAGCAGTCTCACTTGCCGCAGCATTGCTTTCGCTCGTTGCTGCATTGGACGCGCTGGACGCTGCGTTGCTTTCGCTCGTAACCGCCGCGGCCGCCGACGCAGCAGCGTCGTCCCTCGCGTCTTCAGAGCCGACCCGTGCGGCCTGCGCGGCATCCCTTGCATCACCTGCTTGCGTTGCCGACAGCGCAGCCGACAGCGCCGAAGCAGGATCGTTCAGCACTATCTTGTAATCGCCGTTGCTCTCCCGAGTGAAAAGAATGCGGCCCTGCCACTCGCCCGCCGCCAGTGAATTGCCAGCAACATTCAATACCGGGCCAGTGTTCGCGCCGTTGATCGTGATCGTGACCGGCCCTGTGTTCGGCGTCTCCACATCGATAAAGAAGACAGAAGGTGCGGAGGGATTGACGCCTGCATCAAGCGTTGCCTGGACTGCATTGGCTGTCCCGCCAGTCACATAGAGACGCGCGAAGGTGTCAGGCAGCGGACGAGCAAAGACCCACCCGCTTCCCTGGTTGGTGTAGTAGCCGTTGTTGGCCCCAACAGGATCAGCAAGCACCACGCCGCCCATCGGGAAGCTTTCGGGAATGATCGCGTTCAAGGCGGTCTTGGTCTGAACCGTGATCAAGCCTGCTTGCAGGTACATCCCTAAGGCCTCGACATCGGCCTCTTGCGCTGTACCTATCCCCACATAGCGCCAGACCCGCTCAAAGGAGCCAGAGCGTGCGATGATCCGGTAGGCCCCGCCAGCAGCGAAGAAGGACGCCTGCCCCTGCCCGTCAGCTTGGAATGGATTGGTCTTGAAGGCCGCCCCGTCCCTATCTTCATACAGGCGGACCAGAGCGCCCGTCACTTCGCTCCTGACCTCTACTTGAGCGCCGGGAACGACGTTGCCTTGAAGATCGGTGATAACGCCGTGCCAAACAGCATAAGCCATTCTGCTACCTCAACGAAAAAAGCCGCTCAATGGCGGCTGGAATTGCAATATTGGGAGGGTTTGGTAGTGGAGCCGGAGACGCTAGCCTTCGGGCCAGGTGATGGATGGGAGTTCCGCGAGGAAGTCTGAGATGGTCGGCATGTCGCGTTCGCCCGCGATCACCTGCTCAAGTTCGGAATATGCATAGGCCCAGACATCATCACGCCAAGCCACGAAGGCTTGAGCCTCGGCGGCCCACTGCGGGTTAGTGCTGTTGACGTAGGTGGCGATCGTCGTGCCGCTGTCGTAGCCTCGAGACTGCGCTGCTGTGTCGAGCATGTTCTGTATCGCGTCGCTGAACCGCTGCTTAACGTCTGCGGCGGCCTTTGGGGCTATGGTGTATGTTACCTCAACCCCGTATTCCGTGACGCGCCATTCTTCCGTCTGATTGCGGACGAGATGGTGAGTTTGCTCATCGTATTCGGGAGGCACGTCCAGGATCGGGTAGATGCCCTCCTGCCTAAGCTCTTCGTCGGTTACTGGGGCTTTGCCTCTAAACCGCTTAGGCCTGTGCATCAGGTCTATCAAGTGGCCATCGTCTACTTGCGCATAGAGCGTCATGGATGCCTCGCCTTAGTTGACGCGCGCGCCGCGGATGTCGCCTTGGCCGTTCGTGAAGGTTAGATAGGAGTTGCCGTCAATGGCCAGACCGGCCGCACCTCCGGCAGTCGAGGTGCCGCCCGTCGATGCGGACCCCATGGAGCCAGCGGCCCCAGGACCGCCGCCACTACCTCCATGGCCGTCATATGAAGGACTACCACCCCAGATTCGACCTCCAGAGCCCCCCGCATTTTGCATTCCCACCTGCGGAGGCTCCATATTCCCGGAGTAGCTAGATTGCTCAGAAATAACGGCACCACCGATGAATCCAGCCCCACCGCCACCCGAAGCGTACCCGATAGTGCCACCGAACCGAATGCCGCCGCCACCGCCGCCGCCGCCCCAAATCTGGTTGGAGGCCGTTACAATGATGGGATAGCGGGAATACAGCGCTGTTCCCCCAGGTTTGGGCTGAACGTAGCCAGGTGCCCCCGGCACGCTCCTACCGCCTGCGCCACCCATACCCTGGATGCGTCCACGAATGACTAACTTGAGGGTTACGCCAGCCGGCCAACTTCCAACCACGAACGCTGGTACGCCCTCAAGCTGAGAGCCGACAATCGCTCCAGTTTCGATGATGCAGGTTACCTCGTCGCCGCTTACCGGCGCTGGGTATAGAAGATCATGGGTTGTGCGGAGATTGACGTTGAACACGTTCGCGTCAAAAACGATCACCCGGTTGTCCAGGTCGCCTTCATCGAACTCAACGAAACGGAGCTCTTCGGCCTCGACCTTATAGAAATCCGCATCCGGGGTGACTTTCACAAACTGGATCGGGATCGTGTCAGGCTCTCCGGTAGCGGTCTGCAATGGCCACGCCTCCACCTGATAGCCAGAGCCAATCAAGGGTCGGTCACTCGCATAGCGGAATAGCTCAAAGCTGAACCGGCGCGGCGCATTCCGGAAGCGTCCAAGCTGAATGTCATTCGCGCGCATCGCCACCTGCCGTCCGCCCGCAGGGATCCAACGCGAGAATATCTTCTTGATGGCGGGCGAGCCGTAATCGCTCTCAGCCTCGGCATCGACAGTCACCGCTATCGAACGGTAGTTGTCGGCGTCATCCACCTTTTTCAGAGGGTTGATCGGCGCGAAGTAGGTCCAGATCTGGCTAATGCGGCTGTTCGGCTGCTCCTGGATGCGCATGCTGCCTTCGATGATATTCTCATCGTAGAACCGGCCTGCCGTATCAGGAATGCTGCGCAGGACAATGAGCCTGACACGCTTGCCGATTTCATCCCACCAGATCGACAGCGCCGCCTGCTCGACCAGTTCGGAGATGAGCTTCCGCACACTCGTCGGCTCAGCGATGAGCGCAGAATACTGTCTGCGCAGGAAGTTCGATGTCTGGTCTCGCCAATCATCGACCGGGATGTACGAACCCGGCACTTCGCCGTAGTTCTCCATCAGATCCGCTATGATGTTGGCCGGGTCTTGTCCGGAGTACCGCAAGCAAAGCTGAACGCGGTCACCAGCCGCATGCTCGGCCGTCTCAGTTTGGAATTGCCCCCGCGTCAGCGTCAGCGTGTCGCCTGACCGTGTGAACGCAACAATCTCTTTGCCCCCGATGGCGGCAAAGCCCGAAGATGGATATTCGAGGTTCCCGATACCTGCCGGGTTGAGAGTTGCAGTGGTCGCCTCCTTCAGAAGCGTTGCGGTCAAGAACCCTTGGCTCACACGCGGTGCCTGTGCACGGTCGCCGTCGAGAAGTTTGAGAACGTCCTTCGCCTCAATCGAGTAATTGCCATCGGTGCCGGGGCCGTTGAAGCTGTCGATGATGAAGTGCCGCGTCTCCATCTGATCGAGTGTCTGGCCGAGGGTTCCGCGGATAACTCTCAGGGCACGATTACGTAGGTACGGCTGTCTGGCGCGGAACTTGCCCCAGAAGGTGCCTTGCGCGAACGGGTCATACTCCCGCTCGGAAACGTACTTGTCGAACCCTGGGCCAGTATCAGCCCATCGATGATCGGAGAAAGTCACCCGAACTGAAGCGCGGGTTCCCAGATCCTTGCCGAGTGACACCACCGCCGGAGAGATCGATACCGCCTCAATGTTCGGGATGCAGTCGATGCCGCTCTCTGCCAGATAGTCAGTCGGGATGCCGAAGCGCAGCGTCACTTGGCCAAGCTGCAGGTCTTCGCGCTTGGCGCAAGTCGATATCGTGTTGAAGCACTTTCGAGGGCTGTCCACGCCGAGGACGGCGGTACAAGCACCGACGCCATACACGAGCTCGCAATAGTCGATGTCGATTTCTATGAAGGTCAGCGACTTCATACTTTGACGGCCTCAAGCGAAAGCTGCACTTCCACGAAGCGCGGTATGTCGATGGATGGGCGAACGTCAGCCGTGGTCCAGGCATAGCCAACCTGATCAGGGAACTCCGCAGGCGACCAGGCATAGAAGAAGGGCTGCGTTAGAGACGCGTCCACGAACGGCTGCATGTTTGCGAGGTACCAATCGAGCGACAGGTATTGGAATTTGATGGATGTCTTGAGACCCTGTCGCAGGACGATAGAACCGAGGTAGTCGCCGCTTTGTGCGCGAGCACGCACTACGTCATTCGATGCAGCGAACGGGATCGGCGTCACGTCCGGCATCTCGCCCCGCTCCATGACGAGCAGCTTGCCGATGAACACGACGGCAATGCGCGGAACCACCATGTCAGGCTGAAGGCGGATCCGGATGCGGCTGAACGCGCCGGCCATGAAGCGAACAAGGATCGGGCCGTCGCTCGCCGGCATGAAGTCCTCGACTACTTCCACCCACTCACCTGGCGCCTCAAGCGTCTCCGCCTCTATCGATACGATCACGGCCCCACTGCCGAGGTTGTGACGTGCGATGCCGACATAATCCGCCTCAGCGCCACCAGTCTGAAAGGTCAGGTACTGGTCGTCTGTCGTGAGGGCCTGCCACCGCTCGGCCGTCGAGGGCCGCGCTAGATTGCTTGCCGGGAACGCGGGGTTCGTATTCCCCGCCGTGATGCCGCTCGGCGTCAGGACATTCTGCCAGCCGATGACCGGGAATGTGGCGTTGGGCGCATAGCCCGGTGCAAGGCTAAGCGCACGAGAAATTACAATCATGTATCGACCACCACGAGCTGATATCCGTCGCGCTGCAACTCGACCATTCTGTCCATCAGCTCCCGCACCTGCTCGCCGGAATACAACTCATCGCGGCTCAGGCCCTGGATCTGGAGGTTCACCGTGCCACCGGATGGCGTGTCATTCCGTGTGATTTCGCCTGACCCACTGGCTGCCCCTGAGCCGCTGACTGCAGGCCGACGAGAAGAGCCCTTGTTCGCGCTGAGAATGGTCGCGATCTGCGCCGCGCCAGCCGCGGCAACCGCCGCCGCGCCGGCAAAGCCGAACATGCCACCCTGCGCGAGAGCCTTGGTGATGCCCTGAGCCGTGTTGATGATTGCTTCGGCCACAGCGAACGCCTTGGCGGCCGCCAGGTTCTTGTCTCCAGTCTTCTCCAGGATAGAGCTCAGAGAGCCCATGACGCTGCTGAGGTTGCCGACAAGCTGGCCCCGCATGCGCATTTCTTCCTCGACGCCGCGCCGGGTGATTTCAGCCATGCGATCGGTATGCTCTTGGTGAGCCCGCTCCATCAGATCGTCGTACTCGGCCTTTTGGATCAGGCCGGCGTCGTAGTATTCCTGGATCGCAATCAGCCGGTTTGCATAGCTGTTGCGCTCGGCTTCTTCCGCGGTCATGAGCGACTGGCGAAGCTGCTCCAAGCCGGCGAGCATCCCATTGGTCGCGCCTTCCCCAGCGCCCCCTCCCGAACCGCCGCCCCCGCCACTTATGGCATTGCCCACATTGGCGATGCTTCCGGCGGCACCATCCATAGCGGCGCTGAAATCTAGTACAGCGGGCGTGGAAGCCTCGAAGGACGCGCCCAGAGCGCCGATTGGGTCGCTGCCCATAATGTCAGCGATCGCGCTGTTTCTACCGCCGAACCCTTCACCCAGCCTATCGGACGCCGCGGCCCCTCCGATGTCCACTTTGTGGAGAGGTACTCTATTCTCGATCATTGGGATCGAGTTTCCGAAGCCTTCGAGAAAAGTCCCCCGCATGGCACCCTGGACGCTCGCAATCATCGTGTTGATAGTAACGATGACGGAGCGCACCATTTGATTCATGGCGCGGAGAAAACCGTTCGCTGCGGCCTCGCCCGCGGCAATAAAAACATCCGGGATAGAGCCGACGACCAGTTTGATGTCGTAGACGACGGCGCGGAAAGAATTGATGATGAAATTTGCAGCCGTCTTCACGACCTGCACCACATCAACGCCGATCGCTTTTTGGATCTCGTCTCGAAAATGGTAAATCGCGGTCACAGCGACTGCAATCCCGACAGCGAGCGCCCCAAGTGGGTTCGCGGCCATCACTACTGCAACAGCCCGGAGAGCACCTACAAGGCCCACGCCTATCGCGACCGTCAAGCTTTGCACCGACGCGAGGATTGCGGGGGCTGCCATTAGGGCCAGCGAGCCGCCTGCCACAGCAGCGTATTCAGCCACCTGCGGAAGGTAGTCCAGCAGGCTGATGAAGCCGCGGGCAAGACCGACCAAGGCATCGGACACGACGACCATGACGGGGGCAAGTGCCGCCGTGAGGGACAGCCCCACACCGTTGATGGCGTAGCCGATCCTCGACATGTTGTCGTTGAAAGCTTCGGCCGCTTTTCCCGTCTCGGCGCTGATCTCCAAACCGAAAGACTTGGCCTCTTCTATAAGGCCGTTCAGGGCTTCCGACCCGCCGTTGAGCATGGGGATCATGTCCGCGCCGGAGCGCCCCATCAACTGCATTGCAAGCGCGGTCTTCTCCGCGCCATCCGGCATCTTTTGGAAGCGGTCAGCAAGTTCCGCCAGAACTGCACTGGACGACTTCAGCCGGCCATCGCTGTCCTTCACCTGAATGCCAAGACGCTCAAATGCCTTGGCCCCCTCGCCCGTACCTTTCGCGGCATCGGCCATATTGCGTGAAAGGCGCTGAACCCCCGTCTGCAGACCCTGCATCGAGACGCCCGAAAGATCGGCGGCATATTTGAGCTTTGACAGCTCCTCGATCGGTATGCCGATCTTGGAGGAGGTTTTTGCGAGGTCGTCAATAGCGCTGAGATTGGCCCGGACTGCCACAGCCAACCCACCGAGAGCAGCGGTGGCCGCAGCGGCGGCGGCGGCAAAGCCCACCTTCATGGCGGAGGCAAACTTGCTGCTGCTATTCTCAGCCTTCTTGAGCCCCTCGGAGAACTCCGCGCTGTCAAGCCCCAGGTTGACACGGAGCGCCCCAATAACTGATTGTGCCATGCAATAACCCCGATGGAGTTTGAATGAGAAAGCTTTTGGCTCTGGTCGCTATGCTCGCGACTGCACCCGCGATGGCTCAAAGCATTGAGGATCGTGCCAACCATTGCTGGCTCCCCCCGTCTGGGTACGACGGAGACGCCAGGATCGTTTTCGATGTCCACTTGAATGCGAAGGGGGGCGTCGAAGACCTCAAGACCATCGAATTTGAGCCTGATGGTCAGTTGGGGCGCGACATCGTGATGAGTGCGTCACGGGCGATTGAGTCTTGCAGCCCTTACGAAGCTGCTGGCGCTGCGAGGATAGAAATGGAACTCCGGGGTGGCCAGCCGGGCGAGCCAGCTACTCCTATCGACCCGCTCAAGGACAACTAGCTGGCTATCGATGGCGGCCAGCGCATATTTAGCTTCACGCCGAAAAAGGCTCGTTCGCCATTGTACCGTTCGTGTCCGCCCGTAATCTTTGCGCCGCATTGCCCGCTTTGAGCGCCGAGGCTGGCGCGATACTCCGCCGCCTTCTCACGTGGTAGATATCCGACAGTGGATCCGTCGATCTCGACGCGCACGGCATTGGAGTCATGTTTATTATTCTGCTCAGGCACGAGCGTTGCCGAAACCTTTAAGTCGCTGCCGGTGCCTCCATGGCGTCTATACGCTTTGGAAAGCGCCGGCTGGTAGTTGCTTTCCCCATAGATATCCGTTGTCCAACCCCTGCCGGGGCGAAGCAGCGAAGGTGCGGGGCGATTACCTGTAAACCACTTGAAAATGTTCATTGCGTCCTCCCCGTCTAATGGACAGACACTATGGAACAGGAGTCAACCGGCGGCATAAACGCGCGGCGTCGGCATCATGTCCTCCGCTTTCTTCCAGCTAACCAAGAGCGAGTGACAGCCTCGATCTCCTCCGGGGTCATCCGCCGTCCCCGCGTTCGGCTCGTCGCGCCGATCAGTTTGTCCAGCTTCACGAACTTGCTGGGCTTCTGCGGCGCGTAGGCTGTGAGATAGGCTGTGTGCCACGCCAGGAAGAGGCTTTCATCACGCTCCCTCTTCCAATTGTTTGATACGCCTTCGATGATGAGACTGACCTCGTAAAGCGTCAGTTCCCAGAACAATTCATAAGGCTGCCCAGCCTCACACCAAGCAGTAATCAGCGACGGCCAGTCTATCCGGTCGTCGCCTTCCGAGGGCGCGCAGCACCTGCCTTAGCGCCCTTTGGCTGCATCAGTTCGAACGCCTTGCCAAGTAGCGTGCCAGCCTGCTCGTGGCCGATGTCATCTATGATGTCGTCGCAATCCTCCATCGTGACATCTGGGTGATGACGCTTGAGCGCTGCGCAAAATACCTGCGTAAGGAGTGAGATTGAAGCCGTTGCCTCATTCGACAAGTCCTTGCCGATCTGGGTGAAGGATTTGCCCGTCTCATTCTCAACGTGACGGACAGCCCCGTTCCCAAGCTTCAGCGTCCAATCTTTGCCGACCGCCGTGAAGCCGACTTCGCCTCTGATGTCGTTTGCCATTAGGCTGCCGTCCCCCAGGTTTCAGCGCCGGATACAGCAACGGTGATCGTGGCCGTCATGCGGTCATCAATGGGGATAGCCTTCGAATAGCCGATGATGCTGGCCTCGTAGGTGACGGTGACGCCATTCGGGAATTCGATCTGGTGCTCCCGCGTCTCGCCGCTTTCAAATAGCCCTCGGATGAACTCATCGGTCGTAGAACCCGGCACCCAGTTGATCTCAAAAGACGCTTCACCGTTGTCGATGAGGCCCGATATGTATTCGCGTCGGCGGTTGGGCGATTGCATATGGGTCGCGTCGATGCGGTCAGCGGTCGCCTCGCCGGGTGTCACATTAATCACCTCGGCAATCTCAGTGAGCGTGCCGCTCGACCCGGCAGTTGCGCGGATGCTGTATTTGGTCTGATACCCGATCATTGCGTCGGTCATTTCAGTGCTCCTATGCAGGCGTGTGGTGGATCATGATGTCGATGGAGATGCGGTAGAGCTGCGTAACGTCCCCAGCATCCGAGGCCGGCAGGTCTTGGACACTCTCAATGAAGATGCCTTGGAAGCGGGTCGAGCCGACCACGCCGGTATAGCCGGAGAGCAGAGCCTGGACGGCCTGCGCCGTTGAGAACGTCGATGGCCAGGTGTTCCCGTAGACGTCGATCTGCACCCGCGTCCGCACGAACCCGTTCGGCCCGGCCATCGTGTAGTTGGGGTTGCCCGAGACCCGGTTCAGGACAAGATGTGGGTATGGCTCACCCTGGGGCGCTCGCACATAGTACCGCCGCCCGCCTGCGACCGGCGCAAGCAGGGATAGCAATGCTGCTTCCATGAGCTATTTGCCTTTCGCTGCCTGTCGGGCGGCTTTGCGTGCGAGACGCTGCGCGGCCTTCTCGATCTCGGCCCACATCTCATCGCCTATCTGGGGGATAAGCTCTTCCCTGTGCTGGTCCCACGCGGGTCGGGCAAACGGCTGGGGCCCATGATGGACAGTACCAAATTCCTGCAAATGAGCCTGCGGGACGGGCCCCGCCCCGACGAACACTTCGACCGACGCCTTGTCGTTCTTGAACATCTTCCGGTGCAAGCCGCGTTGCCGCTTTGACAGTTGAGTGCCGACGCCTATGGATGATCGGAGGTCGTTGCCGCCTGTCTTCGGGTCATCGGGGGCCTTCGCCTTCATCGTGTCGGCCATCGGCTGCGCGACCTTCCGCAGTACGCGCCGCATCACGTTCTTGGCGGTGGCCTTTGGGAGCTCGGCTAGAGCCTTGTCCAGTTCCTCAAAGCCTTCTGTGCGCACCGTCGTCTTCATCTAATCGGTATCCACATTCGTCGTGATCTCGATGAAGCGGCGACGACCATCCTGTGTCTCTTTGGTGCCGATGATATTGTACCTGCGACCTTCGTGCTCCAACTCATCGCTCGGCAGAATGCCGGCTGTGCGCTCTGAGTGGCGGACGATGAACCGTGTCATACGATAGCCGCCGACGCTGCCCGCCGCCATACGCTCCCCGTCCGAGGCGTCCTGGCGTGCTGCCCATACCGTGAACTCAATCACCTCGCCCGGAGTTGGCAGGTTCCATTCGTCTCTCCCGCCTTCTGTCTGGCGGCGAATGGTGATGCGGCGGTCAAGGTTCTGAGCGACGGTCATTAGATCCCCATCCGCCGATACTTGCTTATGAGCGCATCCTCAGCCCGCTCAAGATGCTGAAGGTTCGCTTGCGCGGCCTCGTCCAGCATCATCTGCACGCGGAGTTTAATGGCCGTCTTGATGTCGTGTGGCACCTCCGCATAGCCCGCCCGATACGTCACCGAGACCGCGCCGCTTTCATGCAGATCGGTGGGTAACTGGTAGCTGGCGTCGAAGCGCACGCTTGCCCTGCCCGCGCTGTCTGTGCGCAAGGAGTAGGAGGAAGGTGACACCGTCGCTAGCTGGCCATCCGGGCGGCGATAGGTCACTGCCATGCCTTCCGGCTGCACTGGGCCGACAAGCAGGCGCAGCTCGCGATCGAACCGGTCATAGTCCTGCCGCCACTCCTGATCCGCAATGGATATGCCGAGGATGCCGTTCCAGCCTTCATAGTGGGCGACGGCAGCCTGGATCTGGCTTTCAATTTCGGCGTCCAATTCCGCCTCGTCTATGCGCAGCGCAAGCTTCACCTCTTCAATCAAGACAGGCAGTTCCGTTGCTGGCGTGACAAGGACGGGACGGTGCATATCAGTCAGCGCTCTTGTTCTTCGGAGCCGACTTCTCGGCCTTGTTGGCGGCGGGCTTTTCAGCCTTGGCCTTGGCTTCCTGCAGGACGCCTGCTTTCACCAGATGCTGCACGTCGCTGGCAGTTGCCTCACGTTCTTCGCCCGGCATATACATCCGGTCGCCAAAGTGCTGGCGGATGACGGTGTATTTCATAGCTGCTATTCCTCTTCAGCTGCGATGACTGCATCCGTCGGGGCGCTCGTCACAGACGCGGACCCTTTCCAGTTCACAGCCGTCTCGGTCACAGTGATCTCCACTCCAACGTCATCTTCAACAGGCGCGTAGGTTGTCCCGGTAGCGCCTGAAATCGGCTCGCCGTCTGCTTCCCACTGATAGGACAGCGACGGCGCAGCGACCCCAGCCCATTCGCCCGGGGTTACTGAGAGCGTTTCACCTACCTGAGCGGTTCCGGTGATAGCCGGGGCCGTCGTATTCTCAGGCGCTTCCGGCCGATCGCCTTCGTTCGCGCCGAGGAAGCCCGCAAAGCTCCGCTTGGCCTGCTGCTTGGATTTGATTGCCATGGGAATTCCTTCCATCAGTTCAGAGAGCGGGCAGCCGAAGCCGCCCGCCTTACCGAGCCGATCTCTTAGGAGACGTACCCGAGATCGCCGTAGATGAAGGCCTCCGGCCGATACACGGCCAGCGCAAGCCGCTCTTCAGCCAGGATCGTGACAAGGTTCTTGGTGAAGTCGTCGTTCACGTATCCCGTCTCGACGCGGGCATCCCATCGATCAAAGACCTGAGCACCGAGCTTGAACGCACCCACCAGGAACTTGTCCACGGTGATCGCCTTCGTTGCGACGACCGGCAGGCCCCAGAGGGTCGGATTGATGCCGCCCTGCGGTACGCCGATGATGTAGTTTCCGCCAGCATCCTTGGTCAGTTCGATGCGAGCCCAGTCGGTCGGGTTCATGACGATACCGGTGGCCGGATATTCCGCGAGCGCAGCCTGGAGGGCGGCGAGGCGGATGGTGTCGATCGCCGTGCCGTCGGTCGGCGTGAACGGAGCCGAGTAAGCCGTCGCCTGCGGGATGAGCCCGTGCAGGTTCTGGCCGGTTCCATCGCCGTTGAGGAGCTGAGTTTCCTCTACGTAGGCAAGACCATAGAGCAGGCGCTGGTCAATCATCGAGCGAAGCTGCGCGATATCAGACAGAACCTGCTTGGATGCCTTCATCCAATGCGCGATGACCTTGGCGGACGTGGTGACAATGTCGAACTTCAGGTCCGACTCCGGCTTGGCCGCACCTTCAGCTACCGGAGCGGCGCTATTGGTGAAGCCAGTTTCCTTGACGTACTCCAGCGCATTGCCGTCCATCTGCCCTTGGGTCAGAAGATCGCGTACGGTAAGCCGGCGCTGAGGGAGAGGAAGAATACCAGGCAGGCGCGTTGGCGCGATCGCGTCACCGACAGAACCAGCCGCATCGCTCGTGAGGGAAGTGAGCGTTGCCTTGATGCGGATATCCGCGCCGCGGGCACTCTTGGCAAAGCCGCTGTCAGCAAAGGACTTGAAGCCTTCCGACTCTACGAACTGCTCACCAAGTGACTTTTCGCGCTCGTCGCCGCCCCTGCCGCCGCGAGCCATCTTCTGCTCAAGTTCAGCGACCTGCTCGGTAAGGCCGTTCATCTTAAGAAGCGCCTCGTCAGCCTTCTCCTTCAGAGAGTTGGTCACTTCCTCACCGGATTTGGCCTTGCCGAGCGCTTCCTCGGCAATCGCTTTCACGACATCAACAGACTTCTGATGCTCGGCCTTGATTTCGGCAGCCAGTTCGGCCACCGACTTATTGTCGCCACGGCCAGAATGTCCTTCGGGCTCGAAGGCGATGCGCGGGCCGAAGGGCAATGCGGCCATTGAGGCAATGACAAAAGCGGCCGATGCGCCGCCCGCCACAAATAATTTCTTGCTCATAGCGTTCTCCGTGAGCGATGGGGTTGGGATTAGCCGCGCAGTGCCTCAAGCAAAGCCACGGCGTCGTTCGCCTGATCGCCCTCGGACTCACTCCGAATGGCCTTGGCATAGCCGTGCGAGGCGATCGCTACGGCCATGCTTTTCGGAACACCTGACTCTCTCAGGATGTCCTCGAATTCCTTGATCGGCATGGGATCGCCATCGCGCAGACGACGGGCGAATTCATCCATGCGGCTTTGTTTTTCTAAAGGGGGTAGACCTTCGAGGGCGCGGGCCTCGTTGACGGTCAACACCCCTGCTTTGACCACATCCACCAGCGACCGCTTGTTCGCCGGCATGTTGACGACAGAGACCTCGACAAGATCGACCTTCTCAAGGATCGTGACGCCCGGTCGCTTCTCGTCGGGCTTTGAGCCGCCCGCGGGGATGCGATACCCGATTGACAATCCACGTACGCGCTTGCGCTTCATTGCGCGGTGGACGCGAATGCTCACCGGGTCTTCCAAGTCGAGAGCGCCTTTGGCCCACAGGCCCTTTCCATCTTCCGCGAACTCCAACCAGTCACCGATCGGCAACTCGCTAGCGTCATGGCCGAAAAACATCATCGGCATGGTGCCGTCGCGCCGATGCTTTACGAGACTTTCCGCGAAAGCGCCGGGGGCCACCACATCCCCATACGAGTCTGGGGATCCGCCGAATGTACTGGCGTAGCCTTCAAAGATGCCGTCTTCCGACAGGTCTTTGACCTGCAGGGCGAAGTCCTTGGTTTTCATATCGGCTATTCCTGTTCTTCCGCGATGATCTGGCGAACGGCCTCGCGGTCGCCTTCGGTAATAGGAACGTTCTGCATCTGCATCCTCGGGACCGAACCACCCTCTACAGGAGGCAAGTTTTCCAGCGCGCGGACCTCGTTGATGGTCATGGCCCCGATGGCGGTCATCTGCTGATAAAAGCGCGCCCTGCCCGCACTGTCCGCCCTCAGGAGGCCTTCCAGATTGAATTCGATGGTAACGCCACGTGCCCTGTCGTCTGGCGTGAGCAGTTGCTTTTCGCAGGCTTGCTCGATGCGCTTCAGACGGCGGCGGAGCGTGAACTTCTGGAAGCCGAGTGTCTGCTGCTCAAGGCCGGTACCCCAGCTGGTCGACTTCTCCGTGTGGCCGATCATGAATGGGGGGACCCCGAAGAAGCGGCATATCTCTTCGACTGAGAAGCCACGCGACTCGAGCATCTGAGCGTCTTCCGGGTTGATGGACAGCGTTTCCAGCTTCGCGCCACCTTCCGATATGTATGGGCGGCCCGAGTTCATCGCGCCAACATATTTCTCCATCAAGACGGTCTCAGCGAGCTGCCGCTGCTCTTGCGTCAACCACTTTTCAAAGACCAGCTGAAAGGATGGGCGGAGACCGTTCCTGAATGTGCCTCCCGCCGAACGATCGATCGCCCGAGCAAGGCTAAATGTGTTCCGGCCGAAATGAAGCGTCGACATGCCGCCGAGTGGATTGCCGCCGAAGCCGCGGATGTGCAGCATCGTTCGGTCCGTCTCGACGTATGTTTTGCCGTCTTCCGTCCAACGATATTCGAGCGTGCCGTTTGTCAGGCGGCGAACCGAAACATTCGCGGGGTTGATCGGGTGGAGTCCACGCACTTGACCAGCGCTGCGCTCGACGAGGGCGTAGGCGTTGCCCCATAGCTCTATGGCTGCGCAGGAAAACTCCCAGAAATCCAGAGACGTCTGATCGTAGTTGGGGCTATCGTGCAGGACTCGATAGAGCGGGTGATCCTTCGCAACAACACGCTCGCCGTTGGCATCACGTCGGTAGACCATCAGCGGCAGGCTGGCGATAGTGCCGGAGAGCAGGTTCACGCACGCCCATACTGCAGACAGGCCAAGCACAGACTCGTTGGTCACGACCTCGCCGGCATCGCCGCGCATTCCGTCCGTATGCCAGCCATCCGGCTCGCGAACCGTCAGGCTACGCAGCACAGTCGCCGCGGCCTTGTAAGCCATCCGTTGCAATAGGTTCACGCGGCACCTGCCAGGCTCTTGAAGTAGTCGTTCATGCCGGCATCCTCATTTTCTTGGTAGGTGCCAGCAACGGCACGGGCCATCGCTAGTGCAACCATGCCGTCGATGCGCCCTGTGGCCTTAGCCTTGTCGAGCTTGCGATTGCCGGCCGGGTCAGCGGTTACCACTGCATTCGCTGCGCACATCGTCAGAACCGGGTGGTTCCCATGAGCGATGCGCCCGTCGAGCAGGTCACTTTCGAGGTCGCGCAGCGCCGGCGACATGGACTGATAGCCCTGCCCCATCTGCTCGAAGATTGCGTTGTCGCCTTCAAGTTGGTCTTCGCTGAAGCCGGCCTTGAGAAGCCAGGGCTTCAGGTGCCGCCAGTTCCACCGATCGAACGCAATCTTGCGAACATCCATGTGCTGGCAGTCTTCGTAGAGCGTTGTCGCGACGAACTCGTAGTCGACCGTGCGTCCCGGCGTGGTGCGCAGGAACCCGTCCTTGTGCCAAGTGTCGTAGGGCACACGATCATTGCGGGACTTCTCAGCCAAACCTTCGCCAGGCAGCCAGAACGTTGGCTTGACGTGCCATTTCCCGTCGACGGCCGAGACATAAACCTTGGCAGTCAGATCGTTCACGCTAGACAGGTCGAGGCCGCCATAGACAGGACCATCAAAGCGCTTGGCTACAGGGTCACCGCACGACTGCCACACGGCGCGCGAGATGAAAGGGGACATCATTTCGACGCGCTGGTTCAGGATCAGATTTCGATACTCCGGCTCGCGGCTAGGCATGCGCCTTGCGTCCTCAGCCATCGCCAGGACCTCTTCCGCATTCTGAAAGTCCCCGAAGGCCGGGTTGGCCTGCTTGATCGTCTCTGCCTCGAATGGGTCCGCATCATCCGGCGCCGTGTAGAGGCTCAGGACAACACGCGGGTCCGCTCCGGTCTTCGCGTCATCGATCAGTACGGACAGAAGGTCCGTGGGGTTCGGGGCCTGCGTCGAGATGACGATCGACAGCGGGCTATCCTGTGCACCAGTCGCCGTTTCCAGCGCCTCATACAGCTCCGATCGTGGCCCGCGTACTTGCCCAAGCTCGTCATGCACGATGAAGACTGGGCTCAGACCATAGGCCGTGGCCGCTTCCGCGGAGAGAGCTCGATAGAGCGTTCCCAACTCCTCACAGAAAAGCTGCTTCGCCGTGTCCCGAATAATGATTACAGCCGCCAGGTCAGGCGACATCCGAACTGTCTTGGCCGCGAGCGCAAACAGGATAGCTGCCTGATCGCGCGATTGAGCAGCGCTATACAGCTGCGAATTGGGCCTCGCCTCCGGCCCGCATGTGTGGAGCAAGAGAAGGAACGCCGCCAGCGCAGTTTTCCCATTCTTGCGTCCGAAGGAAATGATCGCGCGACGTGTCCCATTCGGGTTGTCGTAGATCTTCCTCAGTTCGTTCTTTTGCCAATCCCTGAGCCTGACGGGCTGACCAACCAGCCGCCCCTCTGGGACCCTGCAGTAGGCCTCGATCCAACGGATATTGCGCTCGGCCCGAGTCTCAACCTTAGGAGCGCTTGCCCGCTTTCGCCGCGGCTTGCTTGGAGCCATCTACTAGCTCTCCCAGGGCTTGCGGACGCCCTTGGTGCCCTTGTTCGCCCTGTGCGTCGAGGTAGCCTGCTGGCTGATCCTCATTCGCGTTGCCAGCGACGATATAGCTCGACTCTCCCGCTCTGCCATCTTGTAGAGCTTGTCCAGCGCATCAACGTCGATGACCGGCTTGCTCTCAGCATCAGCCACGAGCTGCGCGATGCGGCGCGACTTCACGACATGCCGGCAATAGTCGGCCAGCATCGCATGCGTCTCTCGGGGAAACCAATCAGCCGGGAGCCGGTTGACCACGGCCCACCATTCAGCCGCCTGCTCGTCTGTCAGATCGTAGGGAGCGTCAGGGCGCTCTACCGTCTCTATCGAGCCAGGAGCGGACGCAATCTCTAACGCCGCTGCAGACTGCCTGCCGCGCTTCGCCATTGTTCACCAATCCTGAACGAAAAAACTTTTCTGTTACGGTTTATGGTTTTTGTGGGTCGCCGCCGGTCTAGAAGCCGATCGACCTGAACTTTGCGACCGCCCCCCTATTCGATGGGCCAACCGTCTGCGCCGATGTGAGGCTTGGCTCTACCTGTCCGCTCTTCCGATTGCTTGTCCCGGTCATGACATGGCTTGCAGAGTGGCTGCCAATTGCTGCGGGACCAGAAGAGCTTCATGTCCCCCTTATGTGGGATGATGTGATCTACTACCGTGGCGACAGTGACATGGCCGCGCTTGGCGCACATGACACACATCACGTTGTCCGGGTGGCTTAGGAAGTCTTCGCGCGCCTTCTGCCATTTGTAGCCATAGCCACGCTGGGCGCTGGTCTTGCGGTCGTCTGCCTTAGCCGACGAGCTTTGCCTTAGGCCTGTGGGGAATGTAATGTTGGATCACTCCACGTATACGGAAATGGTCATGGACAACTACCCCGAAGAGCTAGCCCCTGAGATGGATGAGGGTGGCGGCGTCGTCACACCTTTCGAAGAATGGTGGCCCCGAGTAAGGCACCACTTCAGGCATGTGCCGGAAGAGGTCGGGAGAGATTGGCTTCACCGCCACTGGGGTTATTCCCCTTACCATTGGATAGCATCTGCGGACTACCGGTTCCAAAGGGTCACTCTTCCGGTTGAAGATATGCCGGACGTTCTATCTTCCTGGAACAATTTCTCTCGTGACCGTGCCGACTTGATAAAGCAGGGCCGCTTCCTGGTCGAGGATCATCGAGTACACTTTGGCTACAAGCTGGCGAACTACATGCTCGAGAAAGGCGACTACCCTGTGCCCGTCGTAATACTTGACAATCGTGACAGTCACCTAGTGCAATGGGTGAAGTACCCCGCCGGGCTCATCCTGATCGAAGGGCACCGAAGGTTCAACATCGCGTGCTACTTGGCAAGCATAGGGAAGTTCGCGGCAACGTCCGACTACTGGTTGATGACAAAGCATCAGGAACAGGAAAGGCCGCCTTCCGGCAGCCCTTAATGCGCAATGCGCCATACTACTATCTACCTAGCGCAATGGGTTCCAAACGTCAATATTGATGCGCCACCCATTAGCCTTGATTGCTGAGTTATCCAGCCTTTCGCCACACGCGAGTCTTCAGCATCTGATAGCCCCAGTGAACAGCCAAGGCATCGAGGCAGACCCGAAGCATCTGGCCGGCCACCACCTGCCGGCGCTTTGTGCGCTCCAGATCCTTGATCCAGATGCAATCGCCGCAGATGTTGGCGAGCAGACGAAAGCCTTCGAGGCCGAGCAGCTTGTGCACTTCGGAAAGCTCCTTTGCTGCCGCCATCTTTCGATCGGTGATGATGTCGGGGAAGCCGCCGCCGTCCACCGGCTCTTTCATGTAGTCCATGGCCTTGAGGTCGCCGGTGCCGGTCGCCTCGTATAGCTCACGGAAGCGGGATGCTGCCTTTGCCTGCGTCGGGCTCACCTGGTTGTGAGCGAGCATCCAGACGATCGGGCTCTCGCGGCAGTTGACGTTTGCCCGCACGCTCTTCGGGAAGCCTGGCACCTGATCGCGGTCTGGCGTCCAGTCTGGGTTGGGCACTTCCATCGAGACAATCTCGATATTGCCGATCATCTCAGTCCGCACCTTCTTGATCTTCCTGCTGCGCTTTGCCTTCAAGCCCCTGCTCCTATCTGGACGCACCGTCTCAAGCCCTTCGGCTTTCTGCTGATGACCATGTTCTCGCCCACATGCCACGCCTTGCAGGATTTGCAGTGATACGGCTCTTCCTTCCTCCAGCCCTTGAGGCGAAGGCTCCGGGCGTCGTTCGAGGCGTGCTTCCACGAGGTGTATTTCTTCTTGTGGCAGGTGGTCATCCTTCACCTCACCGACTTCAAGTGGCGGCCCGTCTGGGCGCGCTTCTTGGGGTAGGCCTCGACCGAATGAAGAGCCGTGGTGTGGTCCCTGTTGCCCACGAGCCGCGCTATCTGCGGGAAACTCATCGGCGTAAGGCGTCGAGCCCAGTAGCAAATGGCTTGGCGGGCTATGACGATGTGTTTGTTGCGCTTCTCGGATTTGATCTCAGCCGGCGTCACGTTGTACGCAAGGCACATGCGATAGACGATGCGCTCGAACGTGGTGACACGCCTCACCCGCTCCAGATCAACCCTGCCCTTCTCCTGCTTGGCCGGCTTCGGCGTTGCCAGCGAACGGGCCGCCTGCTTGACGATCTCCCTGCGCTT
>Ga0207415_1000548_pt1 | contig 26003 bp, 26 predicted proteins | sample Passage237A_FD_187369 | JGI IMG/M metagenome (GOLD analysis project Ga0207415, IMG submission 187369) | Cellulose adapted compost microbial communities from Newby Island Compost Facility, Milpitas, CA, USA - Passage2 37A (SPAdes) (version 3) ...
AGGGATACGACGCGGTCCGTTGCGGATGGTGAAAACCGGACTGTAACCGGATTGTCAGTTTTCCGCGGTGAGGCGCAAATTGCGCATCTCCTTATTTGAAATGGCTGCCCGGGCTGGGATCGAACCAACAGGCTTCAGAGAAGCGGCTTAGCAAAAGCGCACCCCTGAGCGCACTCGAAGCTGCGTTTCAGCGGCTGACGTCGGCTGATGCCGAGGCCGTTTGTTGGATCGTTTCGGCGCTGAGCGCGCAGCGCGCTGACCAAAATGGCGGAGCGCAGCGAGCGGACAAGGCCCGGCAATTGGACCGCAATGCGGTCCTCGGGCCTGCCGGCGAGCAAGCGGGAGGGTTCCCCGCCCTTGGGGGCGGGGGAAGGGGCGTGGGGGATGAAAGGAGCGGCGAAAATCTATGAAGCAACCGATTCGGATGGTTCTACGTTTGTCGGGCGGACGATTCTTCCGCCGTTTTCGCGGAAAGCGTCTTGAGACGGCTTGGTGTTGGGCGGGGGCGCAGTCCTTTTGGTGGGGCGAGGATGTGTCTCACATCGAACGTCGTTTGGAGGCGCGTGGTGAAACGGCCGGACGCGTGTTGATCGGGATTTTGGCCGAAGACGGTTCGAACGAGTCTTGCGGGCGGCGCACGGATAAGGCGGGAGGGTCCGCTCCAGCGGAACCCGTCGACGGCCGTGCGCTGCCCGCTCCAAGCGCGAAGGAGTTTCCATGAAGGCAATCGACTACTCCACAACCGGCGCACAGCTCCCCCCGGATTCGCTAGCGTTGGTGCATATTTGGACCTCGGATCTTCGGCACACGGGCGCGCTGCGTTGGGTTGATCCGAAGGACGCCCGCGTGGTGGCGCTCATCCAGGAATCTGCCGGGACGACGGGGTGGCCGTCTGATTTAGCTGTCGCGATGCTGCGCGCGGCGGTCGATTTGCCGCACACGTCATCGCATCAGCTCTCGTGTGGGTGGGACATGGCTCAATGGGCGTTGGTGCGTCGTGTCGGGCGTGCTCGACACTTGGAGATTTTGACCATGCGTGGTCGAGGGGACAACACGGGAGAGGAGTCATGAGCGCGTTTACGGCGGACGAAGCGCTCATGTTGGCGCGGATGAACTGCTCTTATGCGCGGGACTATCAGCGCCGCAGAAACTGCGCAGCAGCTAACGTCTATCTCCGGCAGATGCGGAATTTCGCACTTATGTGGCGGGCATGCGACCGCGGTGAGGACACCGGCGAGATCTTGGATCAGGAAACATCAACAATAAAGAACCATGCATAAACTCGAAGCAGTGAGTCTAGCACCGCAAGCAATGGCGGTGTTATCTATACAATCGGTCGGTGACGCCGCGTCTGTGGTGTTGACGGTTAACGACGCGTGGAAGCCGTCAGAGGACGATTGGGTGCGGGACGACAGCAAACGGAAACAAAGCATCAGCTATATGGCGGAAGGCCGGACGCTGGAGCTGGTCGGAGCAGTCCCCGAACCTGACGCCGTGGAGATTGCCGGTGCCTGGAAGGTTGTGGCGATCGTGCGCCTCGCGCTGCACAAACAGAGCGGCCAGAATCGGCTTCAGGTTGCCCGAGTGGTCGAGGTATGGAGTGCGCCGGGCAAGTGCCTTTGGCGCGCGAAGGACTGGCAGGATGGAAGCTCGAAATCGCCGGCTTCTTTCGATCCTGCCAGCGGTCGGATTAACAAGGCTGCCTGAGATGAACGCCTACCCCGCGAGTAACGCAGCCGCCGATGCACGGACGCAGTCCGCGCGCGGCGGCTGCGTTCTCACGGGCGGCGCCTTTAGTCTATGGCGCATATCCCACCATCGGCCCTTGGGCGTCGTGTGGTGCGGAAGTTTCAAGCCCCTAACCTGCTCGTCCTTACGCGCTCTAGTCGTTGTCCGGTCCCTGTCCTCGATATGGAAGAGCGGGACGAAAAAACCGCCGGTGCTGTTGGTCCAGAAACCGGCGGTGGCAAAAAAGGCGAAATACGTGGGAAATCGCGGCGAAGTTCGAGCAATTGTTCGCGGGTCTTGTCAAGTATCGACTGGCGCAAGAACGGACGGTGTTTGCACGTTACGCTCACCTACTGGCGCGTCTGGCCCAACGACAAAGAGCATCTGGCGCTCGAGAAATCGGCGTTGGTGCGGGATCTTGGACGACAGGCGCGTTGCGGACTGTGGTCGCTCGAGTATCAAATCGAACGACACAAGAAGACGGGCGAGTGGGTGCCGCATTGGCACGTGTTGCTGTGGATCGGGGATGGCGACCCCGATGTTTTCGAGACGCGTTTACGGACGTGGTGGGCGCGGTTTTCATCGAATCCGTCGAAACACGCTGTTGCGGTCACGTCTGGCGATCAGGCACGCGGCACGTGGTATCTGGCAATGCATGCCGCGAAGCTGGCACAGTCTCCTCCTTTCGCTGTTGGGCGTTGGTGGGGCTACGTCAACCGTGACGCCTTTCTTGCAGCGAGTGATATTCACGCAACTGGTGAAGCGGAACATCGTGAGCTGGTCTGGTGGGCTCGGCTTTACCGGCGGTCAACCGGGTGCAAGGTGCGTCAGAGCGGGCTACTTCTGCACGGCTTCTCTTGGTTTCTGCCGCGGTCGGCGCAATGCGTCGCAGCCGCGTGGATACGTGATCACATCGACGCGGAGCGACGCGAGAGGCGTGATCGTCCTGAATCTGAATTTCCCGCATTTCGCGGGGAGCGGTGCGCGTCTGGGGTAACGCGCAACGATTGTAACGCCCCAAATCGAACAGTGTATATATGAAGAAGTGGAAATATCTGTTGGGTGTCTTGGCGATGCTGGCTGTGTCGCTGTCGGCGCGTGCCGAAGGTGAAGCGACCATTCCGTCGGTTAGCGACATGGTGACGCAAATCACCTCCATCGGTGGTCTCGCCGCCGGTGCGGCTGCGATCGGACTCCCGATCTGGCTGTATCTGCGCGCGCGCAAGAAGGCCGGCCAGGCGCTGAGCTGATAGTGTTACTGTCCGGTGGGCAATTCCGCCCACCGGACAGGTTTCTCCAAAATGTCGTTCATCTTAGGTTTCGTTTTCGGCGTTTTTACCTTATTGGTGATTCGCTGGTTCTGTGTGGAGGATTGATCATGCGGCGTATTATCTACGCGGTTGCGTTGCTGTTTGGTGTCTGGGCGCGTGCGTCTACGGCGTTTACGTTCGATGTTACTCAGGGATCGATGCACTACTTCGGCGGGTGTGACGTTACCGGAACGGTTGTTACGTTCTATTGGGATCATGTTGGAGCAGGAATCTCCTATGCGTCTAACGATGCGCCTGTCTATATAGGAGCTTCTGGTGGAGGGAGCGTGGTGTTCTGGTCTTCGTGGACGACCCTGCCGAAGGTATTTGATTTTTCCGGTGTTCCGTCAGGTAGCTATACGCTTTGGGTTCAGGGATTGGGCGGGACCTTTGCGGCGGGGACGCTCAATTGGAATGGATCGTCGTTTGCTGACCCGGAGCCTCCCGCGCCATTTCGCACGTTGTCGTTTACGATCACGAACACGACGGATTTGTGGAGATGGGCTGGCGTCTTCTGTGAGGAACTGCCGGGAATTATGCAATTGGCGCGTCGGGTTGGTCCGGGCGAAACGGTGACTTTCCAGCCGCAGGTGGACGCGTCGGACACGAAGCACTATTTTGCGGCATTCGTGGACGCGCAAAATTCCGTGGGAGCGGAGATGGTGGTTAATGCTCTTGGGGATGGGTCAGAAGAGGTGCAGTATTATCGCAATGTCGCGCCGGATATGGCGACGGCCTCGAGCGTGGAAACGGCGTCGTCAGGCATGGGTAGCGTGACCGCGGGCACCGCGTATGTAGGCGGCGCAACCGGTGCAGGGCAGACGGTAGTTTCCCCTGCCACCACGCCGGTAACTACTACAGGAAGCGTTGACGCGGCGACTAATGCGCACGTGTCGGAGGTCGGGAATTCAATCAATCAGACGGCCGCGAAAGTTGGGCAGGGTATCCAGCAAAGCATTCAGAGTGGAGCAACGATGGTCGTAACGGGCTTAGGGGCAAAGATCGACCAATTGCGCGCGGATAACGGCGACACGAAGTCGATTTTGAGCGAGATTCGTGACGTGCTGCGCGGAGGAGAGGATTTCAATCAGGACGCGGCGCTGAGTCAGGCAGCGTCGGCGGCGTCTGCGGTGGGGTCATATAGTGGTATTCGACCGTCGGCTGGCGCACCTTCTATCGTTGGGCCTTCGGGTAGCTCCGTCCTTAATCTGGGCGATCTTGCTACCATCGGAGACCAAACATTGTCGCTTACTTTGGGTAGCGGCGGAATCGGAGGGACGGACGACCTCCTTCGCTGGGCACGCCCTATGTTTTTGTTGGCTCTTTGTGTAGGGTTCATGCGCGGCGTGAGTCACCATTTAACCGCCTATACTGCGGCGTTGCCGACCGTGGCAGCGCAGGATACCGCTATCGGACCCGAGAACATTGTTCCGGGTGTAGCACAGGGAAAGACTTGGGGCACTGCTGCTGCTGCGGTGTTGGTGATTTTTGGCGGTGCGGCGGCGCTTGTCGTGTTGGTCGATTCCGCGATGAGATACTATGGCGACGGCATTGCGGGGATTACATCCGGTTGGGAGCTTCCTGCGGGAGACGGTTTGGCATGGTTGGATACGATGGTTCCGGTTGTGCCGGCGTTGGGGTTAACGCTGCTTGGTGCGGCGGTGCCGTATCTCATGGCACCGACCTACCTCGCAGCGGCAGCGGTTTTGCGATTCTTGAAGACATGACAAACTTTCTGAGATGGTTGATGTTCTTGGTTTGGTTCTGCCCTGTTGTGTTCGGGCAGGAGTCCACGCCGCCTTCTGGATCGCCGGCGTGGTTTCATTGGGGGCATTTCTGCGCAGGTTGGGGTGTTGCGTATACTGTCGTGGGGCCGATGTTCGTTTACTGGTTTGCGAAGAGGTCCGCGGGGAACGCTCTGGATTAGGAGGAAAATGATTACGTTTGTTACGGGTAAACCCGGAGACGGAAAGTCTATGTATGGGGTTCATTTGATCGTGAACTCGATCTTAACCTCGGAGCGTTTTATCGTAACCAACATTCCGTTACGGTTGGCGGAATTGCGTGCGTATCTATGCAGTAAAGGCTGGAGCGGCGACCTTAACGAACGGGTCATGATCTTGAAGCATGAGGAATGTTTTGAATTCTATAGGTTTCGTTCAGGTAGTTACGTTTTGCCTCCGTCGCCCGATTGGCGTGTGATGCGCGAAACTGATCGAGCGGAGCGCAAGAAGGAAGAAAATCGAAAGCTCTCCCGGCCAGAGTTCCTTGCATCGATGAATACGATGCTAGACGACTTACGGCAGCACCCGGAGGCATTGCGGCCGTGCGAGTATCACATTGATGAGGCGCATGACTATTTTTCCGCGCGGGAGTGGACTGACACCGGCCGAGGCATTCTGTGGTATGCCTCCAAGCACCGTCATTTGCATGATGAGGTTGTGCTTTATACGCAGGTAATGTCTAACGTTGAGAAGCAACTGCGTGGGTTGGCACAATCTACGTATCGCGTCCGCAACATGTATCGGATGCGCTGGGGCCTTTGGCAGCGCAAGGGTTGCTTCAGGTGGTATCAGTATGACGGCGCGCCTGAGAATATATCCCGAGCGTTGAAGCCAATGTGTTCGGGGACTATGCATCTTGAACCGAAAGGCTTAGCGAAATGCTACAACTCTGCTGGCGCGTTGGGCGTTCATGATAAGCCCGAGGAGGTGAAGAACAAAGCGCCTCTGCCATGGTGGACGTTGCCGGCAGCGGGTGTTGCAGCAGTCGTTGCTGTGGCTTTTACTTTTGCCATTGTGCCTCGAATAGTGGCCTCTGTGGCGAACCGCCAGTTGAAGGGCGTAACGTCGTCTCTGAATAAATCTCTTGGGCTGCCGGGTGTTGACTCCGCAGGACAGAAGGAGCCCGCGCTGGGATCTGCGAACGCGTCAGCCACACGACCGGATGCGAAGCCGGTGGTTTACATTGATGCGCTGTGGACGTTGGGGGATCGGTATTACGTGCAGCTTACGGACGGGCGGAAGCTCCAAGGGATCGAAATTCTTGAGGTAGGCGACGAGTGGATACGCACGAACCGCGGCGAAGTTATCGTCTTCAAACCTAGAAAAAGAGCCGGCTGATTCTCGTATTTGGAAAAAAGCAAATATCTTTGCTTTTTTGCAAATTCGTAAATCGAGCAATCAAAGTGATTTATGAATTCGCAAAAAAACGAAGGTCTTCGCTTTTTTGCGAATTTCCGCCTGTTCGTGAGGAAAGAAAGATACAAAGCCAAAAAGAAACAAACCATTGGAAACCAACAATTTCTGTTTGTTTGGCGCTTGACCGCGTGATGTGTTTCTCCATCGTGGCCGTCGTGAGCAAGGTCCAGTATGCCACAGGTCAGGCCGACGAGCCTCGTATCCGGGTGATGTGTGCCCAGCACATCGCGTGTATGCCCGAGGGGACCGTCGTAGAGCCCCTGCGTGATGGATGCCTGTTGAGGCCGGTGGTCCTCATGCGGACGCGGAAAGCGCGTGAGCGTCAGTTGCGGGCGGTCGGTCTGGCCGGAGATGCGCCGTGGTATGTCCGTGTCTATGGCAGTGAGCGGGCGCGGGAGAGGTATTTGGGTGGCGAGTGGGACCCGGGGTATGCGCACGGATACGAGTGCCTCGTGGACGAGATCATCCGCGTGGCGGTCAAATGTCCGGAAATGTTCCGCGAAGAATAATGACTGAATACGTGTTCAGACGTTGCCGGCGGGTGGACGGAAAGCGTGTGGTGTCGCGCTGGTGGTCGGGCAGATATACCGTATCCGAAGGAGAGCCGAGGATCACGGTTGCTCTGCATACTGCTGATCGCGATGTGGCGAAGGCTCGTTTGCGGAGGATCGTGGTGGATGCGCAGCGCGAGCGCGAGGGGCTGATCCCAGCGCGATCACTGCGGGAAGGTGCGGCGACTCCACTGGTCGAGTTGATCGGCGAGTATGCGGCGGATTTGCGTGCGCGTGGATTAGCCGTGAAGCATGTGCATGATACGGTGACGAGGTTGGAGCGTGTAGTTAGGGAAACGGAATGGCAGAAGCTGCGTGACGTGCATGCCCAAGCGTTTGTGCGTTGGCGGGCAACTCTGGGCTGTTCCGCAAAGACGAAGAAGGAGTATCAGATCTCGCTGAATGCGTTCCTGAACTGGTTGCTGAAAACGGAACGGCTGGGTGCAAATCCGTTGGCTAAAGTGGATCGCGTGGAAACGCGAGGGAAGCAAGTGCGACCGTATCGAGCGTTCACTTTCGAGGAGCTGCGTCGGTTGTTCGCTGCCGTGAGCAATGAACGTCGGCTGGCATATCGGATGCTACTTTACACCGGGCAGCGAAGGAGCGAAATAGCGGCGTTAGTCCTGGAGGATTTGACGTTAACCGCTCCCGCCTCAGTCCGTATTCGGCTGGAAACGACGAAAGACAAGGACAGCCGCTCGATCCCCCTGCACCCGATGTTGGCTGATGAATTACGGAGGGCTTTCTCGGCCAAGGCTGCGCCGTCTGACTTGGTATTCCCGAATTTTCCTAGTTATGATGCCTTACGAGCCGATTTAAAGCGGGCGGACATCGAGCGGCGCGACGCATTGGGGCGGGTAGTCCATTTCCACTCGTTCCGGAAGACGTGCAATACTTGGCTGGTGAAAGCCGGCGTGTCGCAAAGGGTCGCACAGGAACTGTTGGGGCATTCCGATCCGGCGCTTACAGCGAACGTCTACACGGATGTTCCAGCGGTTGGGATGCATGACGAGATTGCGAAATTGCCGTGGGTGGGTGGCGCACCTGGGCGCGCACCTGAAATGCCGAAAGCGGACGTTTTCGAGCAGTTCCGTAAGACACTCGGTAACCTCGTCGAACTCGCAAAAGCCGTTGTGCCCGAGGGTAATGTAGTGCCGGCGCTCGCCGCTACTGGCACCGAAAATTGGCTGCCCGGGCTGGGATCGAACCAGCGACCAAGTGATTAACAGTCACCTGCTCTGCCACTGAGCTACCGGGCAACGTGGCTCGCCGGCCGAGGCCGCGCGAAAGAGGGAAACGAAAACAGGCGGTGGGGCGGGATTGTCAATGCCGGTTTTGGGGTTTTCACGCCCGGGCGAAACCGGGCGCCACAAAACCGGATATCTGCGTTTTTGATGGGATGGCTACCGGGTCTCGGCGGGGACCGATTTGCTCGTGGTGATCTGCAGGTTCCGGATCTCGAGATGCGATTTGACGGTGCGGATGGCGAACCAGCCGGAGGTGAGCGGGGAAGGATCGGCGAAAGAGAGGATTTTTTCGCCGTCGCGCCAGAACTCGGCGTGGCCGTCGGCGGCGACGAGTTTGATGCGGTAAGTGCGGTTGGGCTCGAGAAGGTATTGTTTGTCGCGGAGATCGTGCTCCGGGCGGAGCGGTTTGGTGCCGTCGCCGGCGTAGCGGCGGAAGCGCGTGGTGGTATTTTCGTTTCCGCCCATGCCGACGTAATACGTGCGAAGTTCGTCGTAGTCGGCAAACCTGCCGGAGCGGCCGGAGGGGAGCGTATCCGGATTTTGGGGATCCGTGGCCATCCAGAAGCAATTCACGTCCGAGACGCGGTCGTGGGGGCCGCCGCGAGAAACGACGGTGACTTCGTAGGCGATTTCGACCGGCGCGGTGAGTTTTTGGCGCAGCCAGGCGGTGCAACCGGCGGCGTCTTCGATGATCAGCGCGCCGTCGCGCACGGTGACGCTGCCGCCGGGCTGTTGTTCGATCGACCAATGCGAGAGATCGGCGGTGGTGGCGGCGGGTTTCGCAGCGGGCGTGAATGGGAGAGCCGCGGCGAGAAACACGAAGGTAGCGAGGCGACGAAGCATGCGGAAAGGGTGGTGGATTTGGCCGGGAATGCGAGCGGTGCGGCGGTTGACAGATACGAAAAAGGCGGCCGGAGAACCGGCCGCCTTTTTATCGGAGAGAGAGTCGGGAATCAGACCAGTTGCGACACGAGCGCGGCCGCGGGTTCGAGGGCGGCGATGGAGGTCAGCGGTTTGCCTTCTTCGAAAGCGAAGAGGGCGAGGAGCGCCCACATGGTGCCGCCGGCGAGGATCAAGCCAATGAAGAACAGGATCGTGCAGAAGGCTTTGTCCCAGCGCAGGTGCATGAAGTAGAAGATAACGAAGAGGAACTTCACCAGCGAGAGGACGACCAGCGCGGTGACGAGGAACCACTTCGCGAAGGGGAGCTCGATGGCGACGATTTCGACGCCGGTGATGACGGCGAGGAGCATCGCGATCTGCACGTAGATCCAGAACTTGTTTTCGTCGCCGTGCTCGCGGGGCTCGGTGGGGATGGAAACGGAAGGTGTGCTCATGGGCGGAGATCGGAGGTCGGAGAGCGGGAAACGGCGATCAGATGTATTCGAGCAGGTAGACGGCGGTGAAGATCACGATCCATACGATGTCGACGAAGTGCCAGTAGAGGCCCATGGTTTCGACGTCGATGGCTTCCTTGGTGCCGACGCGGCCGGTGAAGGAGTAGAAATACATCGACATGAGCCAGATCACGCCGATGAGCACGTGAAGACCGTGTGTGCCGGTGAGGGTGAAGAAGGTAGAGCCGAGGATGCTGTTGGTGATCGTCATCTTCTTGTCGAAGACGAAGTGCCAGAACTCATACACCTGGCAGCCGAGGAAGATCGCGCCGAAGAAAGCGGTCGTGAGCAGCGAGAAACGCATGCTGCGGACGTTGCCCTTCTGGATGGCGTTCACGGCGAGCGCCATCATAAGCGACGACATGAGGAGGATGAACGTCGAGAACGACGTGAGCGGAACGTCGAAGACGGCGGTCGGCTCGGGATTACCCGCGGGCGGGTAGAGGCGGTAGATCAGGTGGGTCGAGATCAGCGCGCCGAAGAACATGCAGTCCGACGAGAGAAACGCCCACATGAGGAGCTTCTTGTTCGGAATGCCGGTGGCCGTGGTGACGTCCTGGTGATGATCGATGGAGCCGGAGGCGGCGTGGCTGCTCATGTTCGGAAAGAAGAGATTTCGAGAGCGGAGTGGGAGTCGGCGCGAGGGCAGCCTCAGTGTTTGGCGTGGTGATCTTCCTCGATCACTTTGCCGTCTTTATCCAAGTGGATGTGGTAGCCGTCGGCTCCTTCGAGGGCCCAGAGATAGACGCCGATCAGGAAGATCACCCCGCCGACGATGGAGGTGATGAGCTTGGCGTGGATGCCCGGCTCGGGATTCGAATCCATCGCACTGGAAGCGATGCCGAGGATGAGCAAACCGAAGGCCGCGACGAGCGGGTAGATCGATTGGAAGGGCATGTGGATGCCGCCGTGGGCTTCCTCGTCCTTCGCGTGCTGGGCCTTCTCCTTCGCGATCTCTTCCTTGTGGTGCTTTTCATACCAGAAGGCGTCGCGGGCGTGGACCGTCGGGATGGCGACGAAGTTGTATTCCGGCGGCGGGAGGGAGGGCACCGACCATTCGAGCGTGCGGCCGTCCCACGGATCGCGGGAAACCTTTTCGCCCTTGAGGAAGGTGTAGATGACGACGGCGAAGTAGATCACGACGCCGACGCCGAGAGTGAAAGCGCCGATGGTCGCGATGTAGTTCGGGACGTTCCAGCCCATGTTGCCGTCGTAGGTGAACGTGCGGCGCGGCATGCCGTTCAAACCGAGGAAGTGCATCGGGAAGAACGTGACGTTGAAGCCGATGAAGATGACCCAGAACGAAAGCTTGCCCCAGAATTCGGAGACCTTGCGGCCGAACATCAGCGGGAACCAGTAGTGGATGCCGGCGAGCAGGGCGAAGAGCGAGCCGCCGATGAGCACGTAGTGGAAGTGCGCGATGACGAAATAGCTGTCTTGCTGCTGGGAGTCGGCGGGAGCCGAGGAATGCATGACGCCGGAGAAGCCGCCGATCATGAACATCCAGACGAAGCCGAGAGCGAACATCATCGGCGTGCGCATCTGGAGGTGTCCGCCCCAGATCGTGCCGATCCAGTTGAAGATCTTGACGCCGGTCGGGACCGCGATGGCCATGGTGGCGAGCGCGAAGGCGGCGGTGGCGACGGTGCCCATGCCGGTGGTGAACATGTGGTGGGACCAGACCGCAAAGCCGAGGAAGCCGATGCAGGCGCCCGAGAAGACGACGATCGGATAACCGAAGAGCGGCTTGCGGGAGAACGTCGGAAGGATTTCCGACACGATACCCATCGCGGGGAGGATCAGGATGTAGACCTCGGGGTGACCGAAGATCCAGAAAAGATGCTGCCAGAGGATGGGCAGGCCGCCGTTGGAGACTTCGAAAAAGTTCGTGCCGAACTGGCGATCCATCATGAGCTCGACGAGCGCGATCGTGATGGCGGGGAAGGAGAGAACGATGAGGAACGACGTGATGAGCGTCATCCAGGTGAAGACCGGCAGGCGCATCATCGTCATGCCGGGAGCGCGCATGTTGATGATGGTCACGATGAAGTTCAGCGCGGCGGCGATGGAGGAGACGCCGAGGAACTGCAGACCCATCACCCAGAAATCGATCGAATTGCGCGGGATGAACTGCTTGGACGTCAACGGAGCGTAACCGAACCAGCCGCCGTCCGGCGCGCCGCCCGGGTGGAACCAGCCGATGTTGATGATGATCGCGCCCACCACGAACATCCAGAGCGAGAAGGAGTTGAGCCGGGGAAACGCGACGTCACGCGCGCCGATCTGCAGCGGCATGATGAAGTTGAAGAACGCCGAGCCGAGGGGCATCACCGCGAGGAAGATCATCGTGGTGCCGTGCATCGTGAACAGCGTGTTGTATTGCTGCGCGGTGAGCACGTCGTTGTTCGGGAACATCAACTGGGCGCGGATGAGCAGCGCCTCGAACCCGCCGACCAGGAAGAAGAACAGGGCGAAGGCGCCGTAGAGGAAACCGATGCGCTTGTGGTCGACCGTGGTGAGCCAGCTCATGAGGCCGGTCTTTGCGGTGGGGCGCCAAAGCACGAACGGTTTGCCGCGAGCGGGTTGCTCGTGCGCGATGAAGTCTGACTTGACCGATGCGTCCATGTGGAAAGGGGAGGTAGGTGGGAGCGGTGTGGCGGCCGGAAGGGGCGATTACTTCAGGCTTTCGAGATAGGCGACGAGGGCGGCGACGTCTTCCTGCGTGAGCTGGATGTTATTTTTGAGGTAGCCCTCCGTCCACATCTTGTTGCCGGGCTTCACGTCGTTGGGATACATGAGCCAGCGGGCGACCTGCTCGGGCTCGTTGTCGAGGAGACCGGCGGCGAGCGTGGTGCGGGAGCCGAAGTGCGTAAGATCCGGATAAGCGGCGCTGCCGCCCACGTGGTTGCCACGCACGGTGTGGCAGGAGAAGCAGGTCTTGGATTCGAAAAGCTCGCGGCCCTTTGCGATGAGCGCGGGATCCTCGTTCTTCTCGGGGAATTGCTTGGCGCGCCAGGATTCGAGCGGGTTGAGGTCGTATTTGTCGGTGTAGCCGGCTTCGTTCTTCTTCCAGTCGGTGCGGAAGGAGGCGAATTGCGCGCGGGCTTCGCCGGTGGCGGCGCCGGCGACGGCCTGGACCGTGCGGGCGGGAGCGGTTTGCTGCTCGAGCCACTCGTTGAATTCGTTCTCCGGGAGGGCGATCACGCGGAAGCGCATGACGGCGTGGGAGTCGCCGCAGTATTCGGCGCACTGGCCCCAGAAGTATCCGGGCTGGTCGGCTTTGAGCCAGAGGTGGTTCGCGCGGTTGGGGATCATGTCGACCTTACCGGCGAGACGGGGGACCCAGAAGCTGTGGATGACATCCATGCCGCGGAGGTTGACGCGGACGGCGCGGCCGGCGGGGATGACGAGTTCGTTGGCCGAGACGAGCTGGCCGACGCCCTCGATTTGCTCGTTCGGATACTCGAAGCGGAACCACCATTGATAACCTTGGGCGGTGACCTCGTAAGCGGTTTCTTTTTCCTCGGCGGGGATGTCGTAGGTGAACCAGATGCCCTTGAGGGTCGGAACCGCGATGATGACGAGCGCGAGAACGGAGGCGCCGATGAGGCCGAGCTCGACGAGCGGGTTGCCATGGCTCTGCGCGGGCGGTTCGGCGTGTTCGTCGGCGGAGGTGCGGGCGCGGAACTTCCACGTGGCGTAAGCGAGGACACCTGCGACGAGGACGAAGATCGTGACCGTCACATAGACGGTGACCATCCAGATGTCCTTTTGCATCTCGGCCACAGGACCGGCGGTGTCGTAGGTCGACATCGGTCCATCCATGCGCCAGAAGTTAAGGTCGCAGCCGGTCAGCAAGCTCATCACGGCCAAGCCGGAGATCGCCGCCAGCGAACGGCTGGAGAACGCCCGCGCGAACGGGCCGACTCGACGCAACGAGCGGGGGAAAAGGGAGATCAAACGCATGTGTGCTGCCGAAAATGGCGAGGGAGATTTCGGGACAATACCGCCCGAAAGAGTCCGACAAGGGGAACCCATTTCAAGCCCTATTCCGCGTTTTTTGCCGTCGTTTGCGATTCGCTGCGCATTTATTGTCCTGCTTAAGCGAGTTATTAGCCGCGCGCACAACGTCCGTTGCGGAGCTTCGGGTTTGCGTTTCGCGGATACGTGGCCGACGGTGCGAACGCCATGAATATTCGTTCCCTTTTCGTCCTGTTAGTTGCTGCTCTCGCTGCAGTTGGTTGTTCGAAGAACGACTCTGCGGCGACCACGAGCGGCTCGGCGGAAGCTTCCGCTCCCGCGGCGCAAGAGCAGCCGGCGGGCGCGCGCACGATCGAGATCACGGCGGGCGACAACATGAAGTTCAACGTGCAGACGATCGAGGCAAAGCCCGGCGAGCAATTGAAGATCGTGCTCCGCAACATCGGCACGCAGCCGAAGGAAGTCATGGGGCACAACTGGGTGCTTTTGAAGAAGGGTGCCGATGCGGCCGCGTTCAATGCGGCGGCGATGACCGCCAAGGCGACGGATTACATTCCGCCGGCGCTGCAGGATCAGATCGTCGCGCACACGGCTCTGCTCGGCCCGCGCAAGTCGGATGAGATCACGTTCACGGTGCCGAATGAGACGGGCGACTATCCGTTTCTCTGCTCCTTCCCGGCGCACTACCAAGTCGGGATGAAGGGCGTGCTCACGGTGAAGTGAACCGCGCAAGCGCGGTTTAGTTTTTGGGTTTAGGGTTCGGAGTTTGGAGTTTCCGAACCTGATCGAATTAAGCCGGCTGCGAGGCCGGCTTTTTTCGTGCGTCGGCTTGGCACCCAAAACGGCCGCGCGTTCAGCGCGGCGTGGCAGGCCACCACTGATAGAGGAAGAAATAAACGAGAACGCCGGTGACACTGACGTAGAGCCAAATCGGATACGTCCATTTGGCCCAGGCGCGGTGGCGCTCCACCTGGTCTTTGAGCGCGAGATAGAAGGTTCGCGGCACCAGCCAGGCGATGGCCATCGCCAGCAGGATGTGCGTGAGCAGCATTATATAATAGACACCGCGAATCAGGCCTTCGCCGCCGAACGGCGTGTGCACGCCGCGCACGGCGATCTTGTGGCCAACGTAGCCGACGAGAAACACGGCCGAGACGGCTCCGGCGGCAAGCATGAGCCGGCGGTGCGTGAGGATGCGCGACGAGCGCAGGGCGACGTCGTGGGCGCGTTGGGCGGATTTGATTTGGATAAATCCGAGCACGATCAGGACGGTGGCGATCGCGTTGAGCACGGCGTTCAACGCCGGGATGTCGTGGATCGTCATGGCAGGAAAAGCAGCCGATCGGCGACGAGCGCGCAGAGCACCAGCGGCAGGTAGGCGATGGAGCAGAAGAAGAGTTTTCGTGCGGCGACATCGCGGGCGGTGGGACGCAAAAAGACGATCGCTCGCCAGAGGAACCACGCGCCGGTCGCGGCGGCGGCGGCGAGATAGATCCATGTCGTGAGACCAAGGAAGTAAGGCAGCACGGTGACGACGAAGAGCGCGACCGTGTTGATCAGGGACCAGGTGGCGACTTTGCCGCCGGCTTCGTCGCGCACGGGCAGCATGGGAAAATCGACGGCGGAGTAATCGCGGCGATAGATCCACGCGATCGCCATGAAGTGGGGAATCTGCCAGAAGAAGAGCACGCCGAAGAGAATCCAGCCGAGCGCGGTGACCGTGCCTTCGGCGGCAGCCCAACCGATCAATGGAGGAAAAGCCCCGGCGACAGCACCGATCTCGGTGCTCCAGCGCGAGCGACGTTTCGCGGGCGTATACCAGCCGAGGTAGGAGAAGATCGTGAGAAGCGTGAAGAGGGACGCGAGGCGGCCGACCGTGGCCCACATCAGGAAGAGCGACACGATGCACATGAGCACGCCGAGCACGAAGGCGGAACCGGTGGGCACCTTGCCGGCAGGGATCGGACGCGTCGCGGTGCGCTTCATGCGCGCGTCGGTGTCGGATTCGAGAAATTGATTGAGTGCGGCAACGCCCGCGGCGGCGAGCGTGGTGCACACGACGAGCATCAGGAGCTTGAAGCCGTTGTGAGCGGGACGGGCGGCGAAATAACCGATGATCGTCGTGAGAACGGACAGCAGGCTCAGCCGCGGCTTGGTGAGCTCGAGGTAATCGCCAAATTTTGCGCCCGCTGCGGCCGGTGCGGTCATGCGCGCGAAGGTTTTTCGATGGCGTCGCGATGCGCGAGCCAGGTGAGCCAGAACGTGACGGCGAGCGTGAGGGCGCCGACGAGCACGTGGGCGGTGGTCATGTCCGCGGAGCGGAGCGTCCAAATGATCTTACCACCGAGGATGATTTGGATGGAAAGCAGCGCGACGATCGCGGATGAACCGACGCGCATCAGGAGGGTGGAGGCGCGGTCGAGGCGGATGCGAATGGCGAACCAGATGATCGCGACGGCGAGGACGAGCGCCATGACGCGATGGGCAAAATGAATGCCGATCCGGAAATTCCACAGTTCCGGGAGCCAGTGGCCGTCAGCGGTCGAATAAGGGAACGTGGGGATCGCGAGGCCGGCGAAGCTGTGGCGCATGACGGCGGCGATCGCGAGCTGGACGAAGAGCAGGACGCAGCAGATCAGCCCGGCGCGCCGCACCGCGGGACCGACGGAGATGGGGCGTTCGATCCAGCCGCGGGTGGACGCGATGGCGACCGCGAAGAGGCTGCAGACAAAAAGTTGCGCGAGGCAGGCGTGAAGCATCGCGAAGAGGCGACCGACGCTGGTGTCGACCATTTCGACATGAAGATGATCGAGCAGCACGCGGAGGCCGCCGACGAGCGCTTGGACAAGGACGAGGATGGCGGCGAACCAGGCGAGCCGGCGCAGCCAGGAGCGTTCCTCGGTGCGGTGTATCCAGATTGCCAGAACAACGGTGACCGCGCTCATCACGGCGGCGGTTAGCCGGTGCGAGTGTTCGGCGAACATCGCGATATCGGTGAGCCAGCCCTCGGGGTTGATGGAACCGTTGGAAAGGGGCCAGTCGGGGAACACCATTCCGGCGCCGATGCTGGTGGTGAAGGCGCCGAGCACGACGAGCAGGAAAACCCAGACGCTGCCAAACGCGGCGAACCACGCGACGGCGGGTTTGTAGGTGGCGGTGCGTCGAAGTCCGGAAAGGGCGGTCATGACGGTGTGGATTGGCGAGCAGAAGGAGACCTGCTGTTGGCCGCAAACCCTTTGACAATTTTTTCCGGCGCCGAATCCGTAGCGTGATGTCCGCTAATATCCGTGAGGCGCAGAAAGGCGCAGACTGTGCGAGGAGGAGCCGTGTGATGCGCGCTTCTTTGCTGCTGTTGGGCGCGGTGCTGGCCGGGACGGTGCTGGCGGGTTGTTCGCGCGGGGACGAGGTCAAGGCGACGGCGGCAACGAAGGGGCGGCATCCGTTGACGGGCGAGGTGGTGTCGATCGACGCGGAGCGCAATGTGCTGATCGTGCGGCATGACGAGATTCCGGGATTCATGCCGGCGATGACGATGGAGTTTGTGGTGTCGCGCGGAGACGTCCTCGCGGCGAAGAAAGGTCAGCGGATTCGCGCGACGCTGGTGGAGCCGGAAACGGAAGACGGCGATTGGAGACTCGAGCAGATCTGGCCGGACGATCAGGCGGCGAAGCGGGCGGTGGAAGCGAAAGCGAATGCGTTGCGACAGGAGACGTTGAGCCGCGGGCGGTCGGCGTATCGCGAGATCGGCGAGAGCATGCCGGATTTCGCGCTCTACGATCAGACGGGCGCGGTGGTGGAGAGCGGGAAGTTTCGCGGGAAGAAAGTGATGTTGAACTTCATTTTCACGCGTTGCCCGGTGGCGACGATGTGTCCGGCGGCGACGGTGAAGATGACGCAGGTGCAGCGACTCGCGCGCGAGGCCGGCGTGACGAATCTCGAGCTCGTTTCGATCACGCTCGACCCGGCTTACGATACGCCGGGCGTGTTGAAGGACTACGCCGATACGCGCGGAATCGATACGTCGAATTTCACGTTCCTCACGGGACCGGAGAATGCGATCAAGGACCTCCTGGCGAACTTCGGGGTGATCGCGGAGTTCGAAGGCGATTTGATCAAACACACGCTAGCGACGATCCTGATCGATGAAAACGGGCGTCTGAAGCATCGGACCGACCACAGTGCGTGGGAGCCGAAGGAGTTCGTGGGGAAAATGACGAAATGAATGTTGAAGCGACGCGAGCGGCTGACGCAGCAACGGGAAGTCTGAGCGCCCGGCAGTTGCGGCAGATTGGGTGGATCACGGCGGCGGCGCTGGGGGTGTTTCTATTCTTCCGCTGGCTGCCGACGGGGACGGCGTTGAGCCATATGGATTTTCGAGTCGATGCGCCGAATGCGATCGAGTTCTGCGACCCGTTGAATCCGCAGTTTATCCCGGTGGTGGCGGTGGCGTCGCCGATCGCGATGGAGATGAAGCCGGCGACGACGCCGACCGCGGGTGAGACGGTGGCGGTGAAGGCGATCCTGCGAACCTCGAGCGGGAAGCCGATCGGGCCGGAAGACCTGCTGGTCGTGCATACGGAACGGCTTCACCTGTTGATCGCGGATCCGACGCTTTCCGACTACCAACATGTGCATCCGCAGCCGGGACGCGGGGCGGGCGAGTGGGAGTTTGAATTCACGCCCTTGAAGGAAGGCGTGTATCGGGTGTTCGCAGACTTCACGCCGGCGGCGACGAGCCGTGGGCTGTATGCGAGTGCGGATGTGAACGTAGGCGCGGGAAGCGGCGCGGCAGCGACGCGCGAGAGCGACGGGGCGGAGGAGGAATATCGCTTTACGTTACAACCGGCGACGCCGGTGATCACGGCGCGCGCGCCGATGGACCTACGTTTTGAAGTGACGCGCGTCGATGGCGGGCTGGTGCCGCTGGAGCCGGTGATGGACGCGTATGCGCATCTGGTGGCGTTCGATGAAACGCGGAGCGGATTTGCACATCTGCATCCGGTGGAGGCGGACCCGGCTTGGAAACCGGACGCGGCGAAGCCGGTGCTGAATTTCAAGATCACGATTCCGACGGCGGGTCGGTATGTCGTGTGGGCGCAGGTGAACTTGGGCGGGCAGGAGAAGTTTGTGCCGTTCTGGTTCGACGTCGTGGAAGGCTGAAGCGGCTAGAACTTCAGGTGTTTTACGGTGAGGCCCTTGTTGATGAGCTGTTTTAGGGAATCGATGCCGATGCGGATGTGGTGGGAGACATAGTTCTCGTCGACGACCATGTCACTTTCGGCGGTTTTGACGCCCTCGGGGGTCATGGGTTGATCGGAAACGAGCAGCAGGGCCCCGGTGGGGATCTGGTTGAAGAATCCGGTCATGAAGATCGTGGCGGTTTCCATGTCGACGGCCATGGCGTGGACGCGCTTGAGGTATTTGCGGAATTGTTCGTCGTGCTCCCAGACGCGGCGGTTGGTGGTGTAGACGACGCCGGTCCAGTAATCGTGGCCGTGCTCGCGGATGGTGGTGGAGATGGCCTTCTGGAGAGCGAAGGCGGGGAGGGCGGGGACTTCGGGAGGGAAGTAGTCGTTGCTCGTGCCCTCGCCGCGGATGGCGGCGATCGGGAGGATGAAGCCGCCGACCTCGGCGCGGTGTTTGACGCCGCCGCATTTGCCGAGGAAGAGCACGGCTTTGGGCGAGATGGCGCTGAGGAGGTCCATCACGGTGGCGGCGGTGGCGCTGCCCATGCCGAAGTTGATGATGGTGATTTTCCCGGCGGTGGCGCTCTGCATGGGTTTGTCGAGTCCCTGGATCGGGACGCGATGCCACTGGGCGAAGAGTTTCACGTAGCGCGTGAAGTTGGTGAGCAGAATGTATTCGCCGAATTCCTTCAGCGGCACGCCGGTGTAGCGGGGCAGCCAGTTTTCGACGATTTCTTTACGTGAATTCATGGGCGCGAGTGTGCGGGGGGCGGGAAACGTTGCAGTCGAAAAGTGGGAGCGGCGGCCGGCGGTCGGGCAAACGGCTGGCATTGCTGCGGCCAATAAACTTCGTTTTCGCTTTGAGCGTCATCGCGCGCATCTTTGCGTATCTGTATTCGTCTTACGTGACGCTGGTTCTTATGCCCCTTTCCTTACCGTTTAGCGTTGGCGTTCCCCCCCGAAACCGCGCCGCCCGCATGGGTGGTGCCTGGCTTGGCGCCATGCTGTTGGGAGGTATCCGTTTATTTGCGACAACGCCGCCGGCGACCGATCCGGCGCTGACGAAATTCCAGGACGAGATCCAGCCGATCCTGGACCAATATTGCTACGACTGCCACGGATACGGCAGCGACAAGGGCGGGGTGGTGCTGGACGGTTTTTCGGACGAGGCGGCCTTGCGCGATCACAAGCTGTGGTTGCGGGTGATGAAGAATGTCCGCGCGAAGATCATGCCGCCGGCGGACGAGGCGCAGATGGAATCCGAGGAGATCGAAAAGCTGGTCGCCTGGATCAAGCGGGACGCGTTTGAGCTCGATCCGGTGAGGCCGGATCCGGGCCACGTGACGGTGCGGCGGCTCAATCGCGTCGAGTATCAGAACACGATCCGCGACCTGATGGGCGTGGATTACAACACGAAGGACGAGTTTCCGGCGGACGACACGGGGCACGGTTTCGACAACATTGGCGACGTGCTGACGATCTCGCCGATGTTGATGGAGAAATACCTCGATGCCGCGCAGAAGATCGTGGAGCGAGCGGTGCCGATGCAGCCGCGCGTCGTGGCGGAGGAGAAGATCGCGGGGAAGAAGTTCGACCAGGTGGAGCCGCTGCCGTTGCCGGAGGGTTTCGCGCCCGGTTCGCCGGAGCCGGTTTCGTTCGCGCTGATGAAGCGGGGCGAGGTGCCGAAGGAGCCGCTGCGTCCGCTGCCGCAGCGTTTCGCGGGCGACACGCTGGATCTTTATTATTACACGCCGGTGCGCGTGGCGACGCAGCACACGGTGGAACACGCGGGGAAGTATCAACTGGTGCTCGATTTCAAGACGGTCGAGCGCTACGTGGACGACGTTTTCGACTACAACCGGTGCCGTCTGGTGTTCAAAGCGGACGGGGAGACGTTGTTCGAGCAGGAGTTCACGCGTCAGGGGGAAAAGAACTTCAAGCTGACGTTCGACCGCGATTGGGCGCCCGGCGCGCATGAACTCGCGCTGGAAATTCATCCGATGGGCGAGGACAAACAGCAGGCGCGTTTGCTGCGGCTGCGGTTGGATGGAGTGACCGTGCGCGGACCGCTGGAGCAGAAACACTGGGTGCAGCCGGAGAACTACTCGAAATTTTTCGTCGGAGCGCCGACGGACGACGAGGCAGGAAAGCGGAAGTTTGCGCGGGACACGCTCGTGAAGTTTACGACGAAGGCGTTTCGCCGGCCGGTCGATGAGCCGACGATCGAGCGGCTGGTCGACATCGCGGAGGGCACGTATGCGGAGGCCGGCACCACGGTGGAGGCGGGCATTGCGCAGGCGATGGTGGCGGTGTTGGCGTCGCCGCGGTTCATTTTCCGGGAGGAGGACGTGGAGCCGTTGCAGCCGGGGCAGGCGCATCCCTTCGTGGACGAGTATGCGCTGGCGTCGCGGTTGTCCTATTTCCTCTGGTCGACGATGCCGGATGACGAGTTGATGGAGCTGGCGGGTCGGAAGGAATTGCGCGCCAACATCGGTGCGCAGCTCGACCGGATGCTGAAGGATCCGCGGGCGAAAGAATTCGTGCGGAACTTCGCGGGCCAGTGGTTGCAGGCGCGCGACATCACCTCGGTGGTGATCAACGGCCTGGATATTTACCTGCGCGAACACCCGAATCCGGATTTTGAAAAGGCGCGCGAGACGTTCCGGCGGATCGCGTCGATTCCGGACGATCAGCGGACGGAAGAGGACCGGGTCGCGATGCGCGAAGCGCGGCAGGCGTTTGTTAGCGTGTTACGTAGTCCGCGGACGGAACTCACCGACGGCGTTCGCCAAGCGATGCTGCAGGAGACGGAGCGGTATTTCGAATATATCATTCAGGAGGATCGGGCGCTCACCGAGTTGATCGACAGCAACTACACCTTCCTCAACGAGGACCTGGCGAAGCATTACGATATCGAGGGCGTGACGGGCGAGGAGATGCGCAAGGTGGAGCTGCCGCCGGACAACCCGCGAGGCGGGGTGCTCACGCAGGGCACGGTGCTGGCGGTGACGTCGAACCCGACGCGCACGTCGCCCGTGAAGCGCGGGGTGTTCATTCTAGAGGCGATTCTCGGCACGCCGCCGGCGCCGCCGCCGCCGAATATCCCGGCGCTCGAGGATGTGGCGAGTGCGGAGGAGATCGCGCAGATGAGTTTGCGCGAGACGATGGAGCTGCATGCGCGCAACAAGATGTGCGCCTCGTGCCACAGCCGCATGGACCCGTTGGGGCTGGCGCTGGAGAATTTCAATGCGATGGGCAAATGGCGCGTCGAAGAGATGAACCAGCCGATCGAGACCTCCGGCAAGCTCGTGACCGGGGAGGAGTTCAAGGATATCCGCGATTTGAAGCGGATCCTGGCGAACGAGCACCGGGAGGACTTTTATCATTCATTTGCCGAGAAACTCCTCACTTATGCTCTCGGCCGTGGTGTCGAATATTACGATGTCGACACCCTCGACGCTCTCGTTGCCCGGTTGGAAGCCAGTGGGGGAAAACCCTCTGCGCTCTTGCGCGGCATCGTTGAATCGGCACCGTTCCAACAACGGCGTCAGACAGAAACCCTTCCCGGCCTGCATGCTGCTTCCACGGCTGCGGCTCCGAGTTTCACCCACAACACCTACACGACCCATGAATAAGCTAACCCCACCCCCGTCCGACTTCGCCGCCATGAATCGCCGCAACTTCCTTCGCGGCCTGGGTGCGTGTATTGCGCTGCCGGCCTTGAGTTCGCTGGTGCCGAACCGGGTGGCGGCGACGATTGGCGGGCCGCGCCTGGCGACGACGCCGACGGGCGCTCCGCTGCGGACCGGTTTTGTGTTCTTCCCGAACGGCGCGATTCCCTCGCGCTGGTGGCCGGAGGGTGGTCTCACCGATTTCGCCCTGAATGCGACGATGCAGCCGCTTCAGCACCTGCGGAACAAGATCCAGGTCCTGGGTGGACTCGATCAGCGCAATGCCAATGCCGGCAACGACGGCGGCGGTGACCACGCGCGCGGCAATGCGGTGTTTCTCACCGGAGTGCGCATCAACAAGAGCGCGACGGACGTCCGCGCGGGCATGTCGATCGACCAGGCGCTGGCGAATCGCATCGGACACCTGACGCGCTTCTCGTCGCTCGAAATGACCTGCGACGCGAACCGCAAGTCCGCGGGGTGCGACTCGGGTTACGCGTGCTCCTACGTTTACAACGTTTCCTGGAAGAACCCGACCACGCCGATGACGCCGGAAGCGAATCCGCGACTGGTGTTCGAGCGGCTCTTCGGCGCGGGCTCGCACGGCGAGCGCCAGGCGAATGCGCAGTTGCGCATGAAGACGCGGAAGTCGGTGCTCGACTTCGTGCTCGACGACGCGCGCCGGATGAACCGCCGACTCGCCCTGAACGATCGCGCGAAGATGGACCAGTATCTCACGAGCGTGCGCGAGATCGAGAAGCGCATCCAGCACGCGGAGCAGTTCGGTCCGAACGTGGATCCGAACGTCGCGACCCCGCTCGGCATTCCGAACACGCAGAAGGAATACGTCGAGGTGATGTATGACATGCTCGCGCTGGCGTTCCAGACGGACTCGACCCGCGTGGCGACGATGATCATGGGCCACGACGGCGACAACCGCTCGTTCAACGAGATCGGGATCACGGAAGGACACCACGATCTTTCGCACCACCAGAACAACGCGGAGCGTATCGAGAAAGTGGCGACGATCGATCGCTGGTATGTGAGCCAGTTCGCGCGTTTCATCGAGAAGCTCGATTCGCTCGAAGACGTCGACGGCAACTCGGTGCTGCACAACTCGCGCATCCTTTACGGCAGCGGCAACGCGGACGGCAATCGGCACACGCACGAGAATCTCCCGCTGATCCTCGCGGGCGGCGGTGGCGGGCAGTTGAATCCGGGCCGCTACGTGCAGCACGGCGGCACGCCGATGTGCAATTTGTTCCTCAGCCTCGCCGAGCAGGCGGGCGTGACGGATCTCGAACGCTTCGGCGATTCGACGGGCGTGTTGACGAACGTTTGATGCGCCCGACGCAAGGTCAGGTGGAGCCCGGCGTTTCCGCCGGGCTTTTTCGTGAATCCGGCACGCGGATGAAAGCGAGCGCATGAGCCGCCCGGGAAAGATCGTCGTCTGGACGGGCGTGGTGTTGGTGATGATCGCGGCGAGTGCGGCGATCGTTTACCGCATCGAGCGCAATCCGGAATTTTCGCCGGTGGTGCGCGGCGCCGCGCTCGCGGCGGAAAACGGATGTTTCGCGTGTCACGGCCCGACGGAAGACGATCGCCGGCCGAACTCGCGCCGTCTCGACAACGGCGTGTGGCGGTCGAAGCCGATTCCGACGCTGTGGGAAAACGGCATCGACGAAGCGGCTGTATTGAAAGATTGGATAGCGAACGGGGTGCCGGCGAAGGAGGCGGAGGCGCACAAGCGGTTGTTTATCCAGATGCCGGCCTATCGATCGTTCATGGCGGAGGAGGAGATGGACGCCGTGGCGGCGTGGATTTTGGCGGAAGGCGTGCGACTCGGCGGAGGGGCGACCGCCAACGAGGAGGAAATCGATTTGTCGAACGTGGCGGGGCTGACGCCGGCGCAGGTGGCGATCGCGGGCGACCGGTTGTCGCGGCAGCACGGATGTTATGCGTGCCATGGCGAACTCGGGCAGGGCGGCGTGCGCAATCCGGCGTCGTTCAAGGGCTACATTCCCGGATTTTTCGGAAAGGACTTCCTCGCGCTGACGGACGGCGGGAATCGCGAGGAGATCGCGCACTGGATCGAAAAAGGAAGAGGCCGCGCGATCGAGGAGGGGATCACGGGCGGGCTGGCGAAAACGTATTTCGAAGGCCAGGCGATCGGGATGCCGGCGTATGACGGGCGGTTGAGCGACAACGAAGTCGCGGTGCTCGTGGAGTATTTGTTGTGGTTGAACTCGGAAGGTCCTCTGGACGCGACCAAGCTGGAGCGGCTGGCGAGGAACTTGACCGGTTCGGAATCCCCGTAAGCTAGGCCGAAATTTATATGACGAACACACCTCCCCGCCTGTCCGCTCTCCTGTTGACGATGACCTTGCTCGCGACCGCGCCGTTGCGCGCGGCCGCGGGAAATCCGGCCGACGTGTTGATGCCGATCCCGGCCGAGGCGCGGGAGATCTTCAATCAAAGCTGCGTGATGTGCCACGGCGAGGTGATCGACGGGAAGGCGGAGATCCGCGAGGACCTCGACATGAGCACGGACGAGAAGCTTCGCGAGACGCTGATGGATCCGCAGAAGCTGCGCGAACTGATCGAGAGCGGGGAAATGCCGCACAAGGCAAAGCTGTCGTTCCGGCTTCGCAAGCAGCCGCCGATGCAGGAGCGTTTGGAAGCGTTGAAGGCGGACTACGAAAAAAACGGCAGCAAGGAGAAGCTGCTCGCGTGGTTGAACGCCGTGCTGCCGCCGGCGCCGCCGAAGGAAGAAGGCGCGGCGAAGAAAGAATAGCTCAACGCGGCCGGGAGGGCGCGAACGTGTCATGGCCAAGATGACACTTTCGCCACGAGATGTAGACTCGGACGATGAAGTCGATGTCGACGCGAGCTGCACCGGTTTGGAGGCTGCGAGCGCCTGAAGCGCGGTGGCTGGAAGCGTTTCGGAGGGAGGGGCAGGACGCGCCGTTTTCCTATCAATCGGCGGGAGCCACGCGAAACGATGGGAACGGTCCGCCGGCGGGATTTCATTTGGACCACAATCGCGTGCAGTTGGGGAACGGCGAAGCGGTGTGGGAGCGGGCGGGTGCGGCGTTGCGGGCGTGGAAGATGTTTCCCGTGCCGTGGACGCGAATCCATGCGGCGGATACACCGATTCGAGCGGGCGAGGTGGTGGCGATGCAGGCGAAGGCGTTTGGGGTGTGGTGGGTGAACGCGTGCCGGATTGTATATGTGATCGAGGAGACGGGAGCGGTGCGGAGGATTGGATTCGCGTATGGCACGCTGCCGGCGCACGTGGAGAGCGGGGAGGAACGATTCAGTGTGGAACTGAGGGAGAACGGAGACGTGTGGTATGACGTGCGCGCGTTCTCGCGTCCGCGGTATTGGCCGGTGCGCTTGCTGAAGCCTTGCGCGCGGCGATTGCAGGCGAGGTTTGTGCGGGATTCGAAACGAGCGATGCAGGAGGCGGTGCGATGAGCGCGGGATGGCGGGCGATCGTCGGAGCGGTGGTCTGGATGGTCGCGATGGCGTGGCGTGGGCCGAATCTGCATCATGGCGCGTGGGCGGAAGCGTTGGTGCTTTTGGCAGCGCTGGTGCTGGCGCCGCTCTTGATCGAAATCGCGGATGATCAGAAACGCGTGTCGGCGGCGCGGCAGTGGCTGGGTTGGGCGGCGTGGGGGCAGTTTCCCGCGGCGGTGCTGCTGGTGGGGAGTTTCGCGTTGGAGTCCGGCG
>Ga0207415_1000554_pt1 | contig 25768 bp, 19 predicted proteins | sample Passage237A_FD_187369 | JGI IMG/M metagenome (GOLD analysis project Ga0207415, IMG submission 187369) | Cellulose adapted compost microbial communities from Newby Island Compost Facility, Milpitas, CA, USA - Passage2 37A (SPAdes) (version 3) ...
CACGCCCGGGCGGCTCGGGCAGCGCGAGGCGAACTGGGTCGCGATGAGCCAGCTTGCGTTCAAGCTGGAGGACAAGCCGCTTGCGCGCGAGCTGGCAGACGCGACGGTTGGCCGGTTCCACGGCGCCGACGGATACGCGTGGAGCGCGCGCCTCGCGGTGGACGCGGGCGATCGGGCGGCGGCGCGTGCGGTGTACGAGACGGCCCTGCGCCGTGGTGCGGCGAACCTCCGTCTGCGCACCGGGTATGCCGCGCTGCTCGCGGAGTCGGGCGAGGATGCGGCCGCGGCGCGGGTGCTGGCGGGCGGGCCGCAGGACGACACGACGTATGCTTCGCGCGCCGCCTACGCAGCCCGCGCCGACGACAAGGGCCTGCTGCGCGATCTGTTCCGCGAGATTCGCGACGATCCCTCGGCGCGCAGCGCGCAACGACAGTATCTGCTCGGGCAGATCGCCGAGATGCTCGATCGCAAGGCGGACGCGCTGGCCTGGTATCGCGGCATCGGCTACGGCGACGAGCGCTGGTTCGACGCGCAACTGCGCGCGGCCGTCGTGATGGCCGATCTCGGCCGGCTCGACGACGCGCGCGGCACGCTGCAGCGGCTGGTCGAAGCGGAAGCCGGTGATGCCGAGCGGCAGCGCGATGTGCGCCTCGTCGAGGCAGACCTCCTCGCACGGGCGCGCCGGTACGACGAGGCGAGTGCCGTCTACGACGACATCCTCTCCGAGTCGCAGGACGACACCCTAGCGCTCTATGCCCGCGCGCTGTTCCGCATCGATCGCGGTGAACTCGCCGCCGGCGAGCGCGACCTGCGTCGCGTGCTGGAACTGCGTCCGGATGACGCCGAAGCCCTCAATGCGCTCGGCTACACGCTGGCCGACCATGCGCGCAGGGACGATCCCCGTCTGGAGGAAGCGCTGCGGCTGGTGCAGCGCGCGCTGGAGCTCAAGCCGGACGAGCCCGCGATCATCGACAGCCTGGGCTGGGTGCACTATCGCATGGGCGATCTCGATGCCGCGCTGGAACAGCTGCGGCGTGCGCACGCGAAGCAGCCGGATGCGGAGATCGCGGCGCATCTGGGCGAAGTGCTGTGGATGAAGGGCGAGCGCGAGCAGGCCCGCCGCGTGCTGGAGGCGGCGCGCCGCCGCGATCCCGGCGACGCGACATTGCGCGAGACGATCCGGAGGCTCGGCACGTGAAGACGCTGGCGCGCATCGCGCTGGCGATGGTGCTGCTCGCGGTGGCCGCGTGCGCCGGCCCGCGCGTGCGTCGCGATGCGGGTCAGGCCGCCGATCCGGCACTGATGGCCGCGCAGGTCGCACGCGAGCGCGCGCTGGCCGCCGACAGTGCGTGGTCGCTCAAGGGGCGCCTCGGCGTGTCGGACGGAAAGGATGCGGGCAGCGGATCGCTGGATTGGTCGCAGGACGGCGATGCATTCCGTTTCCGAGTCCACGCGCCGGTTACCGGCAAGACCTGGGAGCTTGCCGGCGATCGCGATCACGCGGTGCTGCACGGTCTGCACGCGATGCCCGTGGATGCGCGCGATGCCGCGACGCTGCTGGCGCGGGAACTGGGCTGGCAGGTGCCGGTCGCGCAACTTTCCGCCTGGGCGCGCGGTATGCGCGCGCCGGGGCCGGCGACGATCCGCTTCGGTGAGCGCGGCCTGCCGGCGCTGATCGAGCAGGACGGCTGGCGCGTCGAATACCTTGCGTACGATCTGTCGCTGGACCCTCCGTTGCCGATGCGCGTGTTTGCGCGCCGGGGTGTCTGCAAGGTGCGTCTCGCGATCCGCGAGTGGAACACGGAATGAGCGTGCGGACGGGGTGGAGCGCCTGGCCCGCGCCGGCCAAGCTGAATCTGTTTCTGCACATCGTCGGACGCCGCGATGACGGCTATCACCTGCTGCAGACCGCATTCCAGTTGCTGGATCGCGGCGATGTCGTTCATCTGTGCCCGCGGCGGGACGGGCGCGTGCGGCGGCTTGACCCGCTGCCCGAGGTCGCGGAGAGGGACGATCTCGCGGTGCGTGCGGCGCACGCGCTGCTGGAGGCGACGGGATCGAAGGCCGGCGTCTCGATCCGTGTCGAGAAGCGCATTCCGATGGGCGGTGGCCTGGGCGGCGGCAGTTCGGACGCGGCGACCGTGCTGGTGGCGCTCGATGCGCTGCTCGGAACCGGTCTGGGCGAGGACGCGCTGGCCGACATCGGGCTTCGACTCGGTGCCGACGTGCCGGTGTTCGTGCGCGGGCGCAGCGCCTGGGCCGAGGGCGTCGGCGAGCAGCTGACGCCGATGGAACTGCCCCTGCGCTGGTTCGTGGTGGTGGATCCCGGGGTGCGGGTGCCGACGGCAGCCTTGTTCCGTGCGCGCGAATTGACACGGGACGCCGCGCCGCTGACAATTCCGCTCTTCGCTTCCGGCGTTTCGGCCGTGAACGTGTTCGAGCCCGTCGTACGCGATCGCTACCCCGAGGTGGCGAGCGCGCTGGACTGGCTCGGCGGCCATGCGCCGGCGCGACTCAGCGGTTCCGGCGGATGCGTGTTCGCGGCGGTCGAGTCGGCTGCCGCGGGCGAGGCGATCCTCCGTGGAGCCCCGCCCGGAATGCGGGGATTCGTCGCACGAGGCGTGAGCGAATCGCCGCTGCGGGCACGGTTGCAGGAGTGGCATGCGGAGCGCGGCTGAGGCCGCAACCGTTCACTGGGGCGTCGCCAAGCGGTAAGGCACCGGGTTTTGATCCCGGCATTCGCAGGTTCGAATCCTGCCGCCCCAGCCAATTGCGTGGCGCGCGGGAATGCGTGGGTTGGCGCCGCGGTGTGCGGCGGGTGGCGGTCGGATGCGGTGCATCGCGGCCTTGCGAATCGGTCTTCGAAACGGCGAACACTACCCATGGATACCTCGGGCTTGCTCGTATTCACCGGCAACGCGAACCGTCCGCTTGCCGAGGCGATCTGCGACGAACTGAACGTGCCGGTCGGCAAGGCGCTCGTCGGGCGCTTCAGCGACGGGGAGGTGCAGGTCGAGATCGAGGAGAACGTGCGCCGGCAGGAGGTGTTCGTGGTGCAGCCGACCTGTGCGCCGAGTGCCGACAATTTCATGGAACTGCTGGCGCTGGTCGATGCGCTCAAGCGCGCGTCGGCGGCCAGCGTGACGGCCGTGATTCCGTATTTCGGATATGCGCGGCAGGATCGCAGGCCGCGCTCGGCGCGCGTGCCGATCACGGCGAAGGTCGCGGCCAGGATGATCGGCGTGGTCGGTACCGATCGCGTGCTGACGGTGGACCTGCACGCGGACCAGATTCAGGGCTTCTTCGACATCCCGCTCGACAACGTGTACGCATCGCCGGTGCTGCTGGCGGACATCTGGCGGCATTACGGCAACGACGACCTGATCGTCGTGTCTCCGGACGTGGGCGGGGTGGTGCGCGCGCGCGCGATCGCCAAGCGCCTGGACGATGCGGATCTCGCGATCATCGACAAGCGCCGCCCGCGCCCGAACGAGGCGACGGTGATGAACATCATCGGCGAGGTCGAGGGCAAGACCTGCGTGCTGGTGGACGACATCGTCGATACCGCCGGCACGCTTTGCGCCGCAGCCGCCGCACTCAAGCGAAACGGCGCGCGTCGTGTCGTGGCCTATTGCACGCATCCGGTGCTCTCCGGACCGGCAATCAGCAACATCGATGGTTCGGCGCTCGACGAACTGGTCGTGTCCGACACCATTCCGCTGTCCGCGCCCGCGCGTGGCTGCGGCAAGATCCGCCAGCTGTCGGTGGCGGAACTGCTGGCGGAGACGATCCGCCGCATCGCGGACGGCGAATCGGTGAGTTCGCTGTACGTCGACTGATTCAACGACGCTCTCCTGGTCGCGGGAGAGTCCATGCCGCCGCGAGGCGGCATTCCCAGCAAGAAGGCAATACCGAAATGGCAACCACACATGTGATCAATGTCGAACGGCGCAACGACGAGGGCAAGGGTGCGAGCCGCCGCCTGCGTCGCGCCGGCTACGTCCCGGCCATCGTCTATGGCGGCGAGCTGAAGCCGGTCAGCATCCAGATGCAGCACAAGGATGTCTGGCACGCCAGCCAGAACGAATGGTTCTACTCGTCGATCCTCGATCTCAGTCTGGGGGGCGACGTGCAGAAGGTGCTTCTGCGCGATCTCCAGCGTCACCCGTTCAAGCAGCAGATCCTGCACCTCGACTTCCAGCGCATCGACGAGAACGCGGAACTCCGCGCGCGCGTGCCGCTGCACTTCCTCAACCAGGAGACATCGCCGGCGGGCAAGACGGGCGGTGCGATCGTCATGCACGAACTGACCGAGATCGAGGTTTCGTGCCTGCCGAAGGACCTGCCGGCGTTCATCGAGGTGGATCTCGCCGATCTGAAGGTCGGCGACATCATCCACCTGTCGGAGATCGCGCTGCCGTCCGGCGTCGCGATTCCGGCGCTCAAGCTCGGCAAAGAGCATGACCTCGCGGTCGTCATCGCGCGCATGGCCAAGGGGGAAACGGAGGCCGACGAGCCGGGCGAGGATGCGGCAGATGCAGCCGTCGCCGATGCGAAGAAGGACGAGAAGAAGTAAGGCTTCGTCCGTGGATCGTCCGGCCCAACATGGCTGCCCGCGTGGTGCGGCTGCCGACGGCTTGCGTCGGCAGCCGGATTGCCGCGGTCGTTGCGCATGGCCGGGCTGCGTCTGATCGTCGGCCTCGGCAACCCCGGGGCCGAACATGAACGCCAACGTCACAACGCGGGCTTCTGGTTCGTCGATGCGCTGGCGGTGCGCGAGGGCGTGCGGTTCGGCATGGAATCCAAGTTGCGTGCGGAAGCCGCGAATGCGGTCGTCGACGGGCATCCGCTGCACCTGCTCAAGCCGGTCACCTTCATGAACGCGAGCGGTGCCGCGGTCGGTGCGGCGCTGCGCTACTGGAAGATCGAGCCCGAGCAGATGCTGGTCGTCCATGACGACCTCGATCTCCCGCCAGGCACGGCGCGACTCAAGTTCGACGGCGGTCATGGCGGGCAGAACGGTTTGCGCGATCTTTTCGCGCACATCGGACACGGTCGCTTCCATCGCCTGCGCATCGGCATCGGCCATCCCGGGCACAGGGATCGCGTGACGGGCTGGGTGCTGGGCCGACCTTCGGCCGTGGACGAGGCGGCGATTGTCGATGCGATCGGCCGCTCGCTCGACGTGCTCCCGCTGGCGGTGGCGGGGCGGTTCGAGGATGCGATGAAGAAACTGCATACCGTCGACTCGTCACCGTGACGGGCCGCGGAATCCGGGTGCCTGCGCGGCCACGCGCCACGCGCGTTCCCCTCACGTCTTACGGATTGGAATCATGGGCATCAAATGCGGAATCGTCGGCCTGCCGAACGTCGGCAAGTCGACACTCTTCAACGCGCTGACCAAGGCCGGCATCGCGGCCGCGAACTTCCCGTTCTGCACGATCGACCCGAACATCGGCGTCGTGCCGGTGCCGGACCCGCGGCTGGATGCGCTCTCGTCGATCGCCAAGCCGCTGAAGATCGTGCCGACCTCGATCGAGTTCGTCGACATCGCGGGACTGGTTGCGGGCGCTTCGAAGGGCGAGGGTCTCGGCAACAAGTTCCTTGCGCACATCCGCGAGGTCGACGCGATCACGCACGTGGTGCGCTGCTTCGAGCATCCGGACATCGTCCATGTCGCCAACAGGGTGGATCCGATCGCCGACATCGAGACGATCGACACGGAGCTTGCCCTGGCCGACCTCGAGTCGGTGGAGAAGGCACTCGCACGCGTCGAGCGTGCCGCCAAGGCCAACGACAAGGATGCGATGGCGCGCAAGCCCGTGCTGCAGAAGCTCGCCGCGGGTCTCAACGAAGGCCGAGCTGCGCGCAGCCTCGGCTTGGACGACAACGAGCGCGCGCTGGTGCGCGACCTCTTCCTTCTTACCCTGAAGCCGCTGATGTACATCGCCAACGTGCGCGAGGACGGTTTCGAGAACAATCCGCACCTGGATCGCGTGCGCGAGCGCGCGCAGGCGGAAGGCGCCGAGGTCGTGCCGGTCTGCGCGGCGATCGAGGAGGAGATGGCGCAACTCGATGACGCCGACCGTGACGAGTTCTTGAAGGACCTCGGCCTCGACGAGCCGGGTCTCAACCGCGTGATCCGTGCCGGCTACAAACTGCTCGGCCTGCAGACGTATTTCACGGCCGGCGAGAAGGAGGTCCACGCCTGGCAGTTCCGCAAGGGCGCGACCGCGCCGCAGGCGGCCGGCGTGATCCACACCGATTTCGAGCGCGGCTTCATCCGCGCCGAGACGATCGCCTACGACGACTACATCAAGTACAAGGGCGAGGCCGGCGCACGCGAAGCAGGCCGTTTGCGACTGGAAGGCAAGGACTACGTCGTGCAGGAAGGCGATGTCCTGCACTTCCGCTTCAACGTCTGAATCGGCTGCCGGCAAGCCTTTGCTCCGCCGGCAGTCGCTGCGGGTCAGTCGGGCCGGCGCTCGCTCGTTGCCGGGCGCGGGACCAGGCGCGCGGCCTGGAAGTCGGGTCCGGCGGATTCGAAGCCGTCGGCGAAGATCGTGTCGTCGATGGCCGGATCGAGGTCCAGCGTCGCCGAGTTGTTGCTCCCGTCCGGATCGGTGACGCTGGAAGAGACGACCGCGGTCACCGTGTTGCTCAGCGTCGCCGTGCTGTCCGGTGCAACCGTGCCGTTCACGACGATCTCGATCTGCGAATCGGCGGGGAGGTTCACCGTTCCGGTGATGTTGCCGGAGCCGCCTGCGGGGCAGGTTGCTCCGCCGCTTGTCGTGCATGTCCAGGTCGGCACTTGATAGGCTGCCGGGAAGATGTCGACCAGCGTCGTGCCGGAAGCGTTGGCCGGCCCCGCATTCGCGACGACGATCGTGTATTCCAGCGGCTCGCCGGCAACGTAGCCGTCGACTGGATCGGATGTCATCGTCACGGACACGTCCGCCTCGGAAGACACGATCGGGCAATCGACCACCGCGCGGATGACCCAGTCGCCCGTAACGCCGAGCGCGGACGCGTCGAACCACTGGAACACGCCTGGAGTCAGGCGCGCGTACAGCGCGTTTCGTTGCGCCTGGATGCCGTCCGTGTCGCGTACCACGCTCGGATCGACGCCGGCCGTCAGATCCTCGGCGAACGTGAAGGCGACGATGACCGTCTCGCCGGCCGAAACCGGAACACTGAGTGGAATCGCGTTGTTCTCGTCGAGATAACGCCACTCGTTGAGCACGTTGTCGTTCAGCACCGGGCCGAGGATCTGTGCGGCGAGTTCTCCGGGGCCGGGAAAGCTTCCGGCCCGATGGATGTCGATCGACTCGTGGATCACTTCCCCTGCGAGCCCGTTGGGGGAGCGCCAGAACACCTGGACCGCCACGAGATTGCCCTCGCAAGGCGATGTAAGCCAACTGGCAGCCTTTTCGCCGGCAACGAAACCCCATACGATGACTGCACTGCCGAAATCGGTGAGCGAGTCGTTCTTGAGCGTCACTTCGGTTGCAGACGCCGTGCCCGCGAGAGCCAGCGCAACCGCCACAGGAACCAGTCGGCCCATCATGGTCACCCCGTCGTTTGCAGGCCCCGCGATGCGGGGCGTCTGTTGTCAGTGTATGCGCCACTCTTCGGCGAGACCGCGGCCTCGTTCGCATTCGGGCGAGAAATGCCGTGCCACCACCGGCATGCGGGACGCTGCACGGTTCGGCGGGAAACCGTGCCTTGACAGGGTATCGGTATGCCAACGACAATGCGCGGCTCCGTTCCGGAGGGATACCCAAGCGGCCAACGGGGGCAGACTGTAAATCTGCTGGCATACGCCTTCGGTGGTTCGAATCCACCTCCCTCCACCAGTTTCGAATGTGCGGTGACGGTTCCAGAGGTGGGTTCGAACCACCGAAGGGTCGAGAAAGATGGTTCGACCGGATCGCCGGGAGCGATCCGGAACGCGCCGAAGGCGCGGCCCCGGAGGGGCGGAGGGCAGGATGCCCGGAGCAATCCACCTCCCTCCTTGTTGGATTGCGTCAACGGTTGCGGAGCTGGATGGACCGGCTCGCGGCCGGAAGGAAGGCCCGGTGCGGGAGTAGTTCAATGGTAGAACCTCAGCCTTCCAAGCTGATGGTGCGGGTTCGATTCCCGTCTCCCGCTCCATTGATTTGCGCCGTCACGGGCGCCGGCGGAAGGTCGCCAGGCGTGTCGGCCTGCCGCGGAATGGCGGCTGTGCCGGAAATGGCTTGCGGGAACGCAGGCCCGTTCCTGACGGTCATGGAGGATCGTCGAGAGAAACCGCTCACGTAGCTCAGTCGGTAGAGCACCTCCTTGGTAAGGAGGAGGTCGATGGTTCGATTCCATTCGTGAGCACCATTTTCCGCGTCAACTGCACTTCCACGGCCGCAGCAGGCCGCCAACATCAGATCCGGAGTTTTCGCCATGTCGAAGGAAAAGTTCGAGCGCAAGAAGCCGCACGTGAACGTGGGCACGATCGGGCACGTGGATCACGGCAAGACGACGCTGACGGCGGCGCTGACGAAGGTGGGCGCGGAGCGTTATGGCGGCGAGTTCAAGGCGTATGACGCGATCGACGCGGCGCCGGAAGAGAAGGCGCGCGGCATCACGATCTCGACGGCGCACGTGGAATACGAAAGCCCGACGCGGCACTACGCGCACGTGGATTGCCCGGGTCACGCGGACTACGTGAAGAACATGATCACGGGTGCGGCGCAGATGGACGGAGCGATTCTGGTGTGCTCGGCGGCGGATGGTCCGATGCCGCAGACGCGCGAGCACATCCTGCTGGCGCGACAGGTGGGCGTGCCGTACATCGTGGTGTTCATGAACAAGGCGGACATGGTGGACGACGCGGAGCTTCTGGATCTGGTGGAGATGGAGATCCGCGAGCTGCTGTCGAAGTACAACTTCCCGGGTGACGACACGCCGATCATCAAGGGATCGGCGCTGAAGGCGCTGGAGGGGGACCAGAGCGAGATTGGAGTGCCGGCGATTCTGAAGCTGGTGGAGGCGCTGGACGCGTGGATTCCGGAGCCGCAGCGTGACGTGGACAAGCCGTTCCTGATGCCGGTGGAGGACGTGTTCTCGATTTCGGGTCGCGGCACGGTGGTGACGGGTCGCATCGAGCGAGGCGTGATCAAGGTTGGCGACGAAGTGGAGATCGTGGGCATCCGGCCGACGGCGAAGACGACGGTGACGGGCGTGGAGATGTTCCGCAAGCTGCTGGATCAGGGGCAGGCGGGCGACAACGCGGGACTGTTGCTGCGCGGCACGAAGCGCGATGAAGTGGAGCGTGGTCAGGTGCTGGCCAAGCCGGGATCGATCACGCCGCACACGAAGTTCGAGGCGGAGGTGTACGTGCTGTCGAAGGAAGAGGGCGGTCGTCACACGCCGTTCTTCAAGGGGTACCGTCCGCAGTTCTACTTCCGCACGACGGACGTGACGGGAGCGGTGGAGCTGCCGGAAGGCGTGGAGATGGTGATGCCTGGCGACAACATCAAGATGAAGGTGTCGCTGATTGCGCCGATCGCGATGGACGAAGGTCTGCGTTTCGCGATCCGAGAGGGTGGTCGCACCGTCGGCGCCGGCGTCGTGGCGAAGATCATCGAGTAACCCCGGGAGCGCGCTCGTCGCTCGCAGGCGATCGAGTTGCGAGTACACGCCAGTAGCTCAATTGGCAGAGCAGCGGTCTCCAAAACCGCAGGTTGGGGGTTCGAGTCCCTCCTGGCGTGCCATCCAGCAAGAGGAATCGGTGGGCGGGGCGGACTTTGGTTCGCGTAGCGAATCGGGATCGGCTCCGTCACGGAATCGTATGAACGCAAAGGCTGAAAAAGCGGAAGGGGTGAACGCGCTCGACGTGGTGAAGCTCCTGCTCGCCGGTGCGCTGCTGGTGGCCGGCATCGTCGCGTACTACTACTTCTCCGCATGGAACGGCTGGGCGCGCTTCGGCGTGTTGATGGCCGGCGTCGTGCTCGCGGCGGCGGTCGGGGCCTTCACCGGACCGGGACGCGCGGTGCGCGAGTATCTGGCCGAGTCGCAGTTCGAGCTGCGCAAGGTCGTGTGGCCGACCCGCGAGGAAACCCTGCGCACGACACTGGTCATCCTCGTCGTCGTCGTCATCGTCAGCCTGCTGCTTGGCCTGATCGACTTCATCCTGAAGTGGCTGGTGCTCGACACCTTGCTGCATCTCGGAAACTGAGGGGCGTGGCATGAGCAAGCGTTGGTACGTCGTGCACGCCTATTCCGGTTTCGAGCATTCGGTCGCTCGCTCGCTGAAGGAGCGCATCGCGCGTGCGGGCATGGAGGACAAGTTCGGCGAAGTGCTGGTGCCGACCGAGGAAGTCGTCGAGATGCGCGGTGGGCAGAAGCGCCGCAGCGAGCGCAAGTTCTTCCCCGGCTACGTGCTCGTGCAGATCGAGACGCACGACGAGGGCAAGGCGCTCAAGATCGACGACGAATCCTGGCATCTCGTCAAGGAGACGCCGAAGGTCATGGGGTTCATCGGCGGTACGGCGGACCGACCGCTGCCGATCAAGGACTCCGAGGCGGACGGCATCCTGCAGCGCGTGCAGGAAGGCGTGGAGAAGCCGCGTCCGAAGGTGCTGTTCGAGCCGGGCGAGATGGTGCGCGTCACCGACGGGCCGTTCAACGACTTCAATGGCGTCGTCGAAGAGGTCAACTACGAAAAGAGTCGCCTGCGCGTCGCGGTACTGATTTTCGGCCGCTCGACACCGGTCGAACTGGAGTTCGGGCAGGTCGAGAAGGCATAAGGCGCCGCTGTACGGGCGGGCCGTTCACCGGAGTCCGGCACGGATGCCGACCCGTTTCCCGCGGCCACGGATGACCGCACAAACGACGGAGGAGTCCCGCAGTTCCCAGGAACGTGCAGACGCTTGAACTCCAGGAGCAAGCATCATGGCAAAGAAGGTTGTCGGTTACATCAAGCTGCAGGTGAAGGCCGGTCAGGCCAACCCCTCGCCGCCGGTCGGCCCTGCGCTGGGTCAGCGCGGCCTGAACATCATGGAGTTCTGCAAGGCGTTCAATGCTGCCACGCAGAAGCTGGAGCCGGGACTTCCGATTCCGGTCGTCATCACGGCGTACTCCGACCGCACGTTCACGTTCATCACCAAGACGCCACCGGCGACGATCCTTCTCAAGAAGGCGGCCGGCATCACGTCCGGTTCCAAGCGCCCGAACACCGAAAAGGTGGGCAAGGTCACGCGCAAGCAGCTCGAGGAGATCGCCAAGGCGAAGGAGCCCGATCTGACTGCCGCGGATCTGGATGCCGCCGTCCGCACCATTGCGGGCAGCGCGCGCAGCATGGGCCTGACGACGGAGATCTGACGATGAGCACGAAGATCAGCAAGCGGTACAAGGCGCTCGCCGCGACAGTCACGCCGGGCAAGGCGTATCCGGTCGAAGAGGCCCTGAAGATCGTCAAGGACGGCGCGAAGGCGAAGTTCCCCGAGTCGGTGGACGTCGCGATCCGCCTCGGCATCGACGCGAAGAAGTCCGATCAGGGTGTTCGCGGTTCGGCGATGCTGCCGCACGGCACGGGCAAGACCGTCAAGGTTGCCGTGTTCTGCCCGCCGGGCGAGAAGGCGGAGGCTGCCAAGGCGGCCGGCGCCGATGCGGTCGGCATGGAAGACCTCGCCGAGAAGATGCAGGCAGGCGATCTGGACTACGGTCGCGTCATCGCGACGCCCGATGCGATGCGCGTCGTCGGCAAGCTTGGCCAATTGCTCGGCCCGCGCGGCCTGATGCCGAATCCGAAGGACGGTTCGGTTGCGGCCGATGTCGTCACCGCGGTGAAGAATGCGAAGGCGGGCCAGGTCAAGTTCCGCAACGACAAGGCCGGCATCATTCATTGCTCGATCGGCAAGGCCTCGTTCGAGGTCGGCGCGCTGAAGGACAACCTGAATGCGCTGCTCGCCGATCTGATGAAAGCCAAGCCGGCTGCCGCCAAGGGGCAGTACGTGCAGAAGGTCTCGGTGTCGAGCACGATGGGAATCGGTGTCCCCGTCGATACGACGACGGTTTCGATCTGACGCACATCCCCTCGCACGCCGCACGGACCCGCGGCGCGGGAAGGGATGAATGAACGGTGCGGCCGGTTCCGCCGCGCCTGCATCGATGCAGGCAGGCGATGGCGGGATGCCGTTGCTGCCGATGAATTTTGGGGGCACCCGCATGAGCGGGGCCGTCAAAGACCGCAGGCGGTGGGGTGGCAAGGGCGGAGTCTTCGAGTCCGCTTCGCGTCGCCACCACCTCAATCCAGCCGGATCCGTCGGGAGACGGCGAAGCCTGCGCAGATGGTGATGCCCGACAGGATGTTTCCTGGAACGGCCACCAGTTCGGGCGTCGAAAGACGCCGACGATGCCGAAGGATCGGCGTCGTAAACGCTTCAGGGTCAAGGCGGGCAGGAATCCGTCCGGGCCCGGTTCGGAGAACGCAATGGCGCTCAATCTTGCGCAAAAGAAAGAGGTCGTTGCCGAACTGGCGAATGTGGCTGCCAACGCGCATTCCCTGGTCGCCGCCGAGTACGCGGGTCTTACCGTCGAGCAGCTCACCGAGCTGCGCAAGAAGGCTCGTCAGAGTGGGGTCTATCTCAAGGTTGCGAAGAACACCTTGGTTTCCCGCGCTGTCGAGGGCACGGATTACGCATGCGTCCAGGACGCGTTGACCGGTCCGTTGCTGTATGCCTTCTCGAAGGAAGATCCCGGTGCTGCAGGCCGGTTGATCAAGGAGTTCGCCAAGGCGAACGACAAGCTCAAGGCCAGGCTGGTTGCAATCGGTGGCAAGGCGTATCCGGCATCGCATGTCGATGTCCTCGCCTCGCTGCCAACCCGCGACCAGGCACTCAGCATGCTGCTCAGCGTGATGGTGCAGCCCGCCACGATGCTGGTCCGCGTGCTCGCAGAGCCCGCAAGCCAGCTGGCGCGCGCAACCAACGCGGTGGCGCAGCAGAAGCAGGCGGCCTGATCCTTTTCGCCAATCGGCATTTCATTCCATACAAGTCGTATCCAGGAGTTTCCAGTCATGTCTCTCAGTAACGATCAGATCATCGAAGCGATCGCCGGCAAGTCCCTCGTCGAGGTGATGGAGTTGGTCAAGGCGATGGAAGAGAAGTTCGGCGTGTCCGCGGCCGCTCCGGTTGCCGTGGCCGCGGCTCCGGCTGCCGGCGGCGGTGCCGCTCCGGCCGAGGAGCAGACCGAGTTCACCGTCGCCCTCAAGGCCGCCGGCGAGAAGAAGGTCGAGGTCATCAAGGTCGTCCGTGCGATCACGGGCCTGGGCCTCAAGGAAGCGAAGGATCTCGTCGAGTCCGCGCCTGCCACCGTCAAGGACGGTGTCAGCAAGGACGACGCTGCCAAGTTCAAGAAGGACCTGGAAGCGGCCGGCGCGACCGTCGAGGTCAAGTAACAGCCGCAAGGATGTCGTCATCCCGCCCGCAGCAGGGACGCGCGGCGGGGTGGGGCGAAAGCACGAAATCCGCTTTCCGGTCCCGCTCCGCCACGAGATGACAAGCCGAGCCCGGGTGCGCAAGCCCCCGGGCTTTGCCCGTTGCCGGTTCCGACGAGCTGGCATGGGAAAGCGCGGGGACCGCCCCCATGTGGACCGGTTCGCGCGTTTTCCGATGTCCGTTCTTCCCGCCGGTTTTCTTCCAGCGACGTGCCGCCGTCGCATGCCGTACGAGGTGTGCTCCTCATGACCCAGACGACCTATTCCTTCACCGAAAAGAAGCGGATCCGCAAGGACTTCGGCAAGCGCCCGCCGGTTCTCGGCGTGCCCTTCCTGCTTGCGATCCAGGTGGACTCGTACCGCGAGTTCCTGCAGGCGGACGTCGATCCGAATGCGCGCGAGGACAAGGGGCTGCACGCCGCGCTGAAGTCCGTGTTCCCGATCACCAGCTATTCGGGAAGCGCGGCGCTCGAGTACGTGAACTACCGTCTCGGCGAGCCGCCTTTCGACGAGCGCGAGTGCCGTTCGCGCGGCATGAGCTACGGTGCGCCGCTGCGCGTCACGGTGCGCCTCGTGATCTACGACAAGGAATCGGCGAACAAGTCGATCAAGTACGTGAAGGAGCAGGAGGTCTACATGGGCGAGCTGCCGCTCATGACGGACACCGGCACTTTCATCGTGAACGGAACCGAGCGCGTGATCGTCTCGCAGTTGCACCGTTCGCCTGGCGTGTTCTTCGATCATGATCGCGGCAAGACGCACAGCTCGGGCAAGCTGCTCTACAGCGCGCGCGTCATTCCCTACCGCGGCTCCTGGCTGGACTTTGAGTTCGACCCGAAGGACGCGCTGTTCACCCGCATCGACCGTCGCCGCAAGTTGCCGGTGACGGTGCTGCTGCGCGCGCTCGGTTACACGAACGAGGAGATGCTCGCGATCTTCTTCGAGCACAACGTCTTCCATCTGGGCAAGAAGGATGGTGCGCGCCTCGACCTGGTCGCCGAGCGGCTGCGCGGCGAGACGCTGAACTTCGACCTTCGCGCCGGTGGCGACGTGATCGTCGAGGCGGGCAAGCGCATCACTGCGCGCCACGTCAAGCAGCTCGAGAAGGCGAACATCAAGACGCTGGAAGTGCCGGATGAATACCTGATCGGCCGGATCCTCGCGCACGATGTCGTCGACACCAAGACGGGCGAGCTCCTCGCCGCCGCCAACGACGAGCTCAACGAGGCGCATCTCGAGGCGTTCCGCAAGGCCGGCATCGACGAGATCGCGACGCTGTGGGTGAACGACCTCGACCGGGGTGATTACATCTCCCGCACGCTCCGCATCGATCCGTCGCGCACGCCGCTGGAAGCGCTGGTCGAGATCTACCGCATGATGCGCCCGGGCGAGCCGCCGACCAAGGATGCGGCGCAGAACCTGTTCCAGAACCTGTTCTTCTCGCCGGAGCGTTACGACCTCGATCGTGTCGGCCGCATGAAGTTCAACCGCCGCGTCGGCCGCAAGGACGACAAGGGCCCCGGCATCCTGTATGACGGCAAGTATTTCGGCGAGCGCAACGACGAGGCGTCCAAGGCGCTGCATGCCGAACTCGGCGACGGTTCCGACATCCTCGACGTGATCCGCGTCCTGATCGACATCCGCAACGGTCGCGGCGTGGTCGACGACATCGATCATCTCGGCAACCGTCGCGTGCGTTCGGTCGGCGAGATGGCCGAGAACGTGTTCCGCATCGGTCTGGTCCGCGTCGAGCGCGCGGTGAAGGAGCGCCTGTCGCTGGCCGAGGCCGAGGGCCTCACGCCGCAGGATCTGATCAACGCCAAGCCGGTCGCAGCGGCGGTGAAGGAGTTCTTCGGCTCCTCGCAGCTCAGCCAGTTCATGGACCAGAACAATCCGCTGTCGGAAGTCACGCACAAGCGCCGCGTTTCCGCGCTCGGTCCGGGTGGTCTCACGCGCGAGCGTGCAGGCTTCGAGGTGCGCGACGTGCACCCGACGCACTACGGCCGTGTCTGCACGATCGAGACGCCGGAAGGCCCGAACATCGGCCTGATCAATTCACTCGCCGTGTACGCGCGCACGAACGAATACGGCTTCCTCGAAACGCCGTATCGCAAGGTCGTGGGCGGCAAGGTCACCGACCAGGTGGAATACCTTTCGGCGATCGACGAGGGCGAGTACGTGATCGCGCAGGCGAACTCTCCGCTCAACAAGGATGGCACGTTCTCGGAGGACTATGTTTCCTGCCGTTTCCGCGGCGAATCCGAGCTGCGACCGGCCAGCGAGATCAACTACATGGACGTGTCGCCGATGCAGACGGTGTCGGTTGCGGCGGCGCTGGTTCCGTTCCTCGAGCACGACGATGCGAACCGCGCGCTGATGGGCGCGAACATGCAGCGCCAGGCCGTTCCGACGCTGCGTTCGCAGGCTCCGCTGGTCGGAACCGGCATCGAGCGTGCGGTCGCTCGCGACTCCGGCGTCATCGTCGTGGCCAGGCGCCCGGGCGTGATCGACCAGGTGGATGCGGGCCGCATCGTGGTGCGCGTCAACGAGGAGGAGATCGGCGACAACGATGCCGGTGTCGACATCTACACGTTGACCAAGTACACGCGCTCCAACCAGAACACCAACCTCAACCAGCGTCCACTGGTGAACGTCGGCGACGTCGTCGCCAAGGGTGACGTGCTGGCGGATGGCTCCTCGACCGACATGGGCGAGCTCGCGCTCGGCCAGAACATGCTGGTCGCGTTCATGCCGTGGAACGGATACAACTTCGAAGACTCGATCCTGCTCTCCGAGCGCGTGGTCGAGGAGGATCGCTACACCACGATCCACATCGAGGAGCTGACCTGCCAGGCGCGCGACACGAAGCTCGGCCCGGAGGAAATCTCGGCCGACATCCCGAACGTCGGCGAGCAGGCCCTTGCACGCCTGGACGAGTCGGGCGTCGTCTACATCGGCGCAGAGGTCAAGGCTGGCGACATCCTGGTCGGCAAGGTCACGCCGAAGGGCGAGAGCCAGCTCACGCCGGAAGAAAAGCTGCTGCGCGCGATCTTCGGCGAAAAGGCGTCCGACGTGAAGGACAGCTCGCTGCGTGTGCCGCCCGGAATGGACGGCACGGTGATCGACGTGCAGGTCTTCACCCGCGACGGCATCGAGAAGGACAAGCGTGCGCGCCAGATCGAGGAGATGGAGATCAAGCGCGTCAAGAAGGATTTCGACGACCAGTTCCGCATCCTCGAGGGCGCGATCTACAGCCGCATCCGTACGGCGATCGTCGGGCGTGTGGCCAACGGCGGCCCGGATGGCCTGAAGAAGGGTGTGGAGGTCACGAACGAGTATCTCGACGGCCTCAAGCATGACGAGTGGTTCGCGATCCGGATGAAGGACGAGGACGCGGCCGAGTTCCTCGAAAGGGCGCAGGAGCAGATCAAGCGTCACAAGGATGAGTTCGACGCGCGGTTCAGGGCCAAGCAGGCCAAGATCACGGCGGGCGACGACCTCGCGCCCGGCATGCTGAAGATGGTCAAGGTCTACCTTGCCGTGAAGCGCCGCATCCAGCCGGGCGACAAGATGGCAGGCCGCCACGGCAACAAGGGTGTCGTGTCGATGATCGTGCCGGTGGAGGACATGCCCTACGACAAGGACGGCCGTCCGGTCGACATCGTTCTGAATCCGCTCGGCGTGCCGTCGCGAATGAACATCGGCCAGATCCTCGAGGTCCATCTCGGCTGGGCCGCGAAGGGGCTGGGCGAGAAGATCGACCGCATGCTCAAGGCGCAGACCAAGGTCGCGGAACTGCGCAAGTTCCTCGACGAGGTCTACAACGCGAATGCGAGCAAGGAGGCGGCCGCGGGCCATCACGTCAACCTCAAGTCGTTCACCGACGAGGAGCTGCTGACGCTGGCGCGCAACCTGACCGATGGCGTGCCGATGGCAACGCCGGTGTTCGACGGAGCGTTCGAAGAAGAGATCAAGGCGATGCTGCGTCTGGCGGATCTGCCCGAGTCCGGGCAGACCACGTTGTACGACGGCCGTACCGGCGAGGCGTTCGACCGCCCGGTCACCGTCGGCTACATGCATATGCTCAAGCTCAATCACCTAGTCGACGACAAGATGCACGCGCGCTCCACTGGTCCGTACTCGCTGGTCACGCAGCAGCCGCTCGGCGGCAAGGCGCAGTTCGGCGGCCAGCGCTTCGGCGAAATGGAGGTATGGGCGCTCGAGGCCTACGGTGCGGCGTACACGCTGCAGGAGATGCTGACGGTGAAGTCCGACGATGTCTCCGGTCGCAACCAGATGTACAAGAACATCGTCGACGGAAACCACGAGATGGTGGCCGGCATGCCGGAGTCGTTCAACGTGCTGGTGAAGGAAATCCGTTCGCTCGCGATCAACATGGAGCTCGAGGAGCACTGAGGAGGAGGCGGTCGCACCGATCAACCTCTTCCCGTCCCGAATCCCGGAGTTCGATATGAAAGACTTGCTCAACCTCTTCAACCAGCAGCGCCAGTCGCTCGATTTCGATTCGATCAAGATCGCGCTGGCTTCCCCGGACCTGATCCGGTCGTGGTCGTTCGGTGAAGTGAAGAAGCCGGAGACGATCAACTACCGCACGTTCAAGCCGGAGCGCGACGGCCTGTTCTGCGCGGCGATCTTCGGTCCGATCAAGGACTACGAATGCCTGTGCGGCAAGTACAAGCGCATGAAGCATCGCGGCGTGGTATGCGAGAAGTGCGGCACCGAGGTCACGCTGGCCAAGGTGCGTCGCGAGCGCATGGGGCACATCGAGCTGGCGTCGCCGACTGCGCACATCTGGTTCCTGAAGTCGCTGCCGTCGCGCATCGGCCTGATGCTCGACATGACGCTGCGTGACATCGAGCGCATCCTCTACTTCGAAGCGTACGTGGTGGTCGATCCGGGCCTGACGGCGCTCGAGCGCGGTCAGCTGCTCAACGAGGAGCAGTACCTGCAGGCGGTCGAGGAGCATGGCGACGAGTTCGACGCGCGCATGGGTGCGGAAGCGGTGTATGAACTGCTGAAGACCATCGACCTCAATCAGGAAATCATCCGCCTGCGCGAGGAGATCGCCGCCACCAACTCGGAAACCAAGCTGAAGCGCCTTTCCAAGCGCATCAAGCTGGTCGAGGCCTTCCTCGAGTCCGGCAACCGTCCCGAGTTCATGGTGCTGACGGTGCTGCCGGTGCTGCCACCTGATCTTCGTCCGCTGGTTCCGCTGGACGGCGGTCGCTTCGCGACGTCGGATCTCAACGACCTCTATCGCCGCGTCATCAACCGCAACAACCGCCTCAAGCGCCTGCTCGAACTCAATGCGCCGGACATCATCGTGCGCAACGAGAAGCGCATGTTGCAGGAGGCGGTCGATGCACTGATGGACAATGGCCGCCGCGGACGCGCCATCACGGGAACGAACAAGCGGCCGCTGAAGTCGCTGGCCGACATGATCAAGGGCAAGCAGGGGCGCTTCCGCCAGAACCTGCTCGGCAAGCGTGTCGACTATTCCGGCCGCTCGGTGATCGTGGTCGGTCCGACGCTCAAGCTGCATCAGTGCGGCCTGCCGAAGAAGATGGCGCTCGAACTGTTCAAGCCGTTCATCTTCTCCAAGCTCCAGCATCGTGGCCTCGCGACCACGATCAAGGCGGCGAAGAAGCTCGTCGAGCGCGAGAGTGCCGAGGTGTGGGACATTCTCGAAGAGGTGATCCGCGAGCACCCGGTCCTGCTGAACCGCGCGCCGACGCTGCATCGACTCGGCATCCAGGCATTCGAGCCGGTGCTGATCGAGGGCAAGGCGATCCAGCTTCACCCGCTGGTCTGCACCGCCTTCAACGCTGACTTCGACGGCGACCAGATGGCCGTGCACGTGCCACTGTCGCTGGAAGCGCAGCTCGAGGCGCGCGCGCTGATGATGTCCACCAACAACATCCTGTCCCCCGCCAACGGCGAGCCGATCATCGTGCCGACGCAGGACGTCGTGCTGGGTCTGTACTACATGACCCGTGCGCTCGAGAACGCGAAGGGCGAGGGCATGGCATTCTCGAACGTCGCCGAGGTGCATCGCGCGTACGACAATCGCGTCGTCCAGTTGCACGCGAAGGTCAAGGTACGCCTGCGTCAGGTCGAGATCGACGAGAACGGCGTGCGCCACGAGTCGACGTCGCTGGTCGATACGACAGTGGGCCGCGCGCTTCTCGCGGAGATCCTGCCGGAAGGCCTGCCGTTCGCGCTTGCCAACACGGAGCTCAACAAGAAGTCGATTTCGCGCCTGATCAACCAGTGCTATCGCCGGCTGGGGCTGAAGGACACGGTCGTGTTCGCGGACAAGCTGATGTACACGGGCTTCCATTACGCGACGCGGGCCGGCATGTCGATCGGCATTGACGACATGAAGATCCCCGTGGAGAAGAAGGCGATCCTCGAAGAGGCGGAGAAGGAGGTCACGGAGATCCAGCAGCAGTACCAGTCGGGTCTCGTTACCGCCGGCGAGCGCTACAACAAGGTCGTCGACATCTGGTCGCGCACGAACGAGCGCGTCGCGAAGGCGATGATGGACGGCATCGGTTCGGACGAGGTGAAGAACGCGAAGGGCGACACGATCAAGGAAAAGTCGATGAACTCGCTCTTCATCATGGCCGACTCGGGTGCGCGTGGTTCGGCGGCCCAGATCCGCCAGCTGGCCGGCATGCGCGGCCTGATGGCGCGACCTGATGGCTCGATCATCGAAACGCCGATCAAGGCGAACTTCCGCGAGGGCCTCAACGTCCTGCAGTACTTCAACTCCACGCACGGCGCGCGAAAGGGCCTGGCGGACACCGCTCTCAAGACGGCGAACTCGGGCTACCTCACGCGCCGACTCGTCGACGTTGCGCAGGACGTGGTGGTTACGGAGGTCGACTGCGGCACGAAGGCCGGCCTCACCATGGCGCCGATCGTCGAGGGTGGCGATGTCGTCGAGCCGTTGAAGGATCGCGTTCTCGGTCGAGTCGTTGCCGAGGACGTGTTCGCGCCCGGCAATGACGAGGACCCCATCGTTACGCGCAATACGCTGCTGGACGAAATGATGGTCGAGAAGCTCGAGGCGGCCGGTGTGCAGTCGGTTCTCGTTCGTTCGCCGATCACGTGCGATGCGAAGTTCGGCGTGTGCGCCATGTGCTACGGGCGCGACCTTGCGCGCGGACACCTCGTCAACATCGGCGAGGCGGTCGGCGTGATCGCTGCGCAGTCGATCGGCGAGCCGGGCACGCAGCTGACGATGCGCACGTTCCACATCGGTGGCGCCGCATCGCGTGCGGCTGCGGTTGACAGCGTGCAGGTCAAGACCACCGGCTCGCTGAAGTTCACGAACCTCAAGACCGTTGCGCATGCGTCCGGTCACCTTGTCGCGGTTTCCCGCTCCGGCGAGCTGTCGGTGATGGATGCGCACGGACGGGAGCGCGAGCGGTATCGCGTGCCGTACGGCGCGGTGATCGAGGTGAAGGACGGTGCGCCGGTCAAGGCGGGCCAGATCATCGCGAAGTGGGACCCGCATACCCACCCGATCGTATCGGAGGTCGCGGGCGTGATCCGCTTCAGCGACTTCATCGACGGTGTGACCGTGCAGGAGCAGATCGACGAGCTGACCGGCCTGGCCAGTGCGGTCGTGACCGATCCAAAGCGACGTGGCTCCGCGGCGAAGGACCTGCGCCCGATCGTTCGCCTGGAGGACAAGAAGGGCAAGCAGCTCAAGCTGCCCGGTTCGGACCTGTCCGCACAGTACTTCCTGCCGGCCGGTGCCATCGTGTCGCTGCAGAATGGTGCGGAAGTGGGCGTCGGCGACGTGATCGCCCGCATTCCGCAGGAAACATCCAAGACCCGTGACATCACCGGTGGTCTTCCGCGCGTCGCGGACCTGTTCGAGGCGCGCAAGCCCAAGGAACCGGCGATCCTGGCCGAGCGATCCGGCGTGATCAGTTTCGGCAAGGACACCAAGGGCAAGCAGCGACTGATCATCAAGGACGCCGACGGCAACGAGCACGAGGAGCTGATTCCGAAGTGGCGTCACGTCATCGTGTTCGAAGGCGAGCACGTGGAGAAGGGCGAAACGATCGTGGATGGCGAGCCGAATCCGCACGATATCCTGCGCCTGCTGGGTGTCGAGCCGCTCGCGGCTTATCTCGTCAAGGAGATCCAGGATGTCTATCGCCTGCAGGGCGTGAAGATCAACGACAAGCACATCGAGGCGATCATTCGCCAGATGCTGCGCAAGGTCGAGATCAGCGACCCCGGCGATACCCGGTTCCTGCGCGGTGAGCAGGTGGACCGTGGTCGACTGGTCGAGGAGAACGCGAGGGCGGATGCGCGCAACGAGCGGCCGGCCGAGATGCTGCCGGTCCTGCTTGGAATCACGAAGGCATCGCTCGCGACCGAGTCGTTCATTTCGGCGGCTTCGTTCCAGGAGACGACGCGCGTGCTGACGGAGGCGGCGGTCCGTGGTACCCGTGACACCTTGCGCGGGCTCAAGGAAAACGTTATAGTCGGTCGCTTGATTCCGGCTGGTACGGGTCTTGCCTATCACGCGCAGCGGCGCAGCAGGCAGGGTCTTACCGATTCGGAGCGCGAAACGCTCGGTGCCACGAGTTCGGTGGCGGAGGCGGTTGCCGAAGACGGCGATCACTGATCGGGATTTCTCGTCGATCTGGCGATGCCATGCCCGCGATAGCGGGCGGCCGGTGGAGGGTTGGCCGGCGCTCCCCGCGGTCTGCGGGGGTGGCTGCAGGGTCGGATTCACGACAGCGAAATGAGGCGAAGGACTCGCCTCGTGTTCGGATCCAGGGTGGATCGGCGTTGCCGAAACCGTTGACGGTTTTGGTGGGCGCACGTTATACTTTTCTGTCTCGGCAGGCCGGATTCGCTCGGCCTGCCTTTTGTTTCCGCGAATTTTGTTGTTACGCGGCCTCCACGACGTCTGCAGGTACGGTTCAAACGCATGTCAACGGTAAACCAGCTCGTTCGCAAGTCGCGCAGCCCCAAGTCGTACAAGAGTGCGTCTCCGGCGCTTGCCAATTGTCCGCAGCGTCGCGGCGTCTGCACGCGCGTCTACACGACTACTCCGAAGAAGCCGAATTCCGCTCTGCGCAAGGTCGCCAAGGTGCGTCTGACGAACGGATTCGAGGTGATCAGCTACATCGGCGGCGAGGGGCACAACCTCCAGGAGCACTCGGTGGTGCTGATTCGCGGTGGTCGCGTGAAGGATCTGCCGGGTGTGCGCTATCACACGGTTCGCGGCAGCCTTGATGCCGCCGGCGTCACGAAGCGTCGTCAGGCCCGTTCGAAGTACGGCGCGAAGCGGCCGAAGGGCTGATCGGGTCGATCGACGTTCCATCCGCACAACGATTAAGCACGTACAGGCTCCGACATGTCGAGAAAAGGTCAAACCCCGGTCCGCACCCTCCTGCCCGATCCCAAGCACGGCAGCCAGGTGATTGCGCGCTTCATCAACATGGTGATGCAGAGCGGCAAGAAGTCGGTCGCGGAAAAGATCGTCTATGGTGCGCTGGATCACATCGGCGAAAAGCACGCCGAGCCGGTTCAGCTTGTCGAGAAGGCGCTGAACAACGTCGCGCCTGCGGTCGAGGTCAAGTCGCGCCGCGTCGGTGGTGCGACCTATCAGGTTCCCGTCGAGGTTCGCTCGACTCGCCGGACGGCGCTGGCGATGCGTTGGCTGATCGACGCGGCTCGCAAGCGCGGCGAGAACACGATGCCGCGCAAGTTGGCGGCCGAACTCCTCGACGCCTCCGAGAATCGCGGCGGCGCCGTGAAGAAGCGCGAGGAGACGCACCGCATGGCGGATGCGAACAAGGCGTTCTCGCACTACCGCTGGTAGTCGGTTGCGCATGACGTCGTCGAGATTCGGCGGCGTCAGGGTTCGGCCGGCGATCCGCCGGCCTCCGAATTGGATCGAGCAGCCCGGATGGCTGTCCAGATTCAGGGCATGACGCCCTGTGAAGGTAGGTTTATGGCCCGCACCACCCCAATCGAGCGGTATCGGAACTTCGGCATCATGGCGCACATCGATGCCGGCAAGACGACCACGTCCGAGCGCATCCTGTTCTATACCGGAAAGAGCCACAAGATCGGCGAGGTGCATGACGGCGCCGCGACGATGGACTGGATGGAGCAGGAGCAGGAGCGTGGCATCACGATCACGTCCGCTGCCACGACCGCGTTCTGGAAGGGCATGGACAAGTCGCTTCCGGAGCACCGCTTCAACATCATCGATACCCCGGGGCACGTCGATTTCACGATCGAGGTCGAGCGTTCGCTGCGCGTGCTGGATGGCGCGGTCTTCGTGCTGTGCGCGGTCGGTGGCGTGCAGCCGCAGTCCGAGACCGTCTGGCGTCAGGCGAACAAGTATCAGGTGCCGCGCATCGCGTTCGTCAACAAGATGGATCGCACGGGAGCGAACTTCTTCAAGGTTCGCGATCAGCTCAAGTCGCGCCTTGGTGCGCATCCGGTGCCGATGCAGGTGCCGATCGGTGCCGAGGACGGCTTCGAGGGCGTGGTGGATCTGCTCAAGATGAAGGCGATCCATTGGGATACTGCGTCCCAAGGGCTCACCTTCGAGTATCGCGACATTCCGGCCGAGCTCGAGGGTGCGGCGGAAGAGGCGCGTGCGTTCATGGTGGAGTCGGCGGCCGAGGCCAGCGAAGAGCTGATGAACAAGTATCTCGAAGAGGGAGACCTCTCCGAGGCGGAGATCATCAAGGGGCTTCGCGATCGCACGCTGAAGACCGAGATCGTTCCGATGTTCTGCGGCACGGCCTTCAAGAACAAGGGCGTGCAGGCAATGCTGGATGGCGTAATCAACCTGCTGCCGTCGCCCGTCGATGTGCCGCCGGTCAAGGGGGTCGATGTCGACGACGAGACCAAGGAACTGAGCCGCGAGTCGAGCGACAAGGCGCCGTTCTCCGCTCTCGCGTTCAAGATCATGACCGATCCTTTCGTTGGTTCGCTGACGTTCTTCCGTGTCTACTCCGGGACGCTCACTGCCGGCGACCAGGTGCTGAATTCGGTCAAGGGCAAGAAGGAGCGCATCGGTCGTCTGCTGCAAATGCACTCGAACCAGCGCGACGAGATCAAGGAGGTGCTGGCAGGCGACATCGCGGCGGCGGTGGGCCTGAAGGACGTGACCACGGGCGACACGCTGTGCGCGCAGAACGATCCGATCATTCTCGAGCGCATGACGTTCCCGGAGCCGGTGATCTCGATGGCGGTCGAGCCGAAGACCAAGTCGGACCAGGAGAAGATGGGTATTGCGCTGAGCCGTCTCGCGCAGGAGGACCCCAGCTTTCGCGTCCGGACCGACGAGGAGTCCGGCCAGACCATCATCGCGGGCATGGGCGAGCTGCACCTGGACATCATCGTCGATCGCCTGAAGCGCGAGTTCAACGTGGAGGCGAATGTCGGCAAGCCGCAGGTCGCGTATCGCGAGACGATCCGCAAGGCTGTCAAGCAGGAAGGCAAGTTCGTCCGTCAGTCGGGTGGCAAGGGCCAGTACGGCCATGTCGTGCTCGAAATGGAGCCGCAGGAGCGTGGCGCGGGTTACGTGTTCGAGAATCTCACGGTCGGCGGCTCGGTGCCGAAGGAATACATTCCCGCCGTGGACAAGGGCATTCGCGAGGCGATGGCCAGCGGTCCGATGGCTGGCTACCCTGTCGTGGACGTGAAGGTCAAGCTGGTCGACGGTTCGTACCATGAGGTCGACTCGAACGAGATGGCGTTCAAGATCGCCGGTTCGATGGGCTTCAAGGAGGGCTTCAACAAGGCCAACCCCGTCCTGCTCGAGCCGGTCATGAAGGTCGAGGTCGTCACGCCCGAGGACTACATGGGCGACGTCATGGGTGATCTCAGCAGGCGTCGCGGTGTGCTGCAGGGCTCGGACGATTCGCCGTCCGGAAAGGTCATCAACGCAATGGTGCCCTTGGGCGAGATGTTCGGGTACGCAACCAGTCTGCGCTCGATGTCGCAGGGTCGTGCGACCTTCACGATGGAGTTCGATCACTACGCCGAGGCGCCGACCAACATCGCCGAGGCGATCATCAAGAAGGGTTGATCGCCGACATTCGGCATCACCCGTACAGACAACCACTGAAATTCGCTAACAGGTAACACAGCCATGTCGAAAGAAAAGTTCGAGCGCAAGAAGCCGCACGTGAACGTGGGCACGATCGGGCACGTGGATCACGGCAAGACGACGCTGACGGCGGCGCTGACGAAGGTGGGCGCGGAGCGTTATGGCGGCGA
>Ga0207415_1000555_pt1 | contig 25644 bp, 23 predicted proteins | sample Passage237A_FD_187369 | JGI IMG/M metagenome (GOLD analysis project Ga0207415, IMG submission 187369) | Cellulose adapted compost microbial communities from Newby Island Compost Facility, Milpitas, CA, USA - Passage2 37A (SPAdes) (version 3) ...
TTATGCGATACCTGTCTTTCATTTGCTGCGCAAAATTCAGGCAGGAGCGTATGGGGCCACCGGCTTTGTAACCGGGTTCGAACCAGTCGGCGAAGAGAAGAATTGTCTTCTTATTGTTCAAAGTGTAACCCAGTAATAAATGAATCGAGTGTAACGCGGCTTAGGTAAATATTTGTAACCCCTTTTGGCAACTCCTGGTAAAGTACCGGCCGGGCAGTCCTGCTCATCGCCGTCATTTTTTCGATAAAAGACAACTCGTCTTTCACGTTTACAAAGCGGTCTTCAAAAAACTTAATAGAACCGCAATCGGGGTCAGCCGTATTAAAGCATTGTGTAGTCAATCCCACATAGGCTGCTTTACCACTGAAGCCACTTGGCAAAGTACCCATAATATCCTTCTTATAATAAAAATGCACATTGCATAACAGAAATTCCAGGGATGGATTGGTGCGGGACAATTGCAAACCGCCTTGTATGTACGCATTCATCAGTGCTATCTTCCCTGAAAACTGGCGAATGTTTACAATGGGCATACTGTCGGCCTGGTTGGGAGCAATCTTCGTGCCATCGATACTGATAATTCCGTCGCCAGCAAGGTTAAGCGGCACTGGGACGACACCTTCCCACCAGCAGTCTTTACTGATAAATGTCGCATTATTGCGTACAGTCAGCCGGCTATACGACCCGCCAAAACAATGTACACGCATAGTACCCTTTCCTTCTTTCTGCCTTTTGCCACCGATGATAAGGTTGCCATCACTGAAGAAAGAGTTATTTTTTTCAAAGACAGTGTAATCAATTTTGTTTACGAATAAGGTGGTGTCGCATGCAGAATAAATCTGGTCGAGATGAACAAAGGAACCCCGCTGATCCACGTTATCAAATTCAATCGCCGTTAAATTTTTGGTGGTGGCAAAACCCAGTTGTATATCTCTAATTTCGATGGTAGAAGGACCTGCCACTTTGATAAGGCATTTTCCCTTAAATAGGCGGGGATTTTCTGCTCGAATAGTGGAAGAATATCTCATACCGTCGCCCACAATCTGCATATCTGAACCTGCGGGTATGTAGATAGTGCTTTTTAAAAGATAGGTCCCGTAAGGGAAATGTACTATTGGGCGCTGACCCTTGAGGCGCGCTGCCTGGTTGATGATCGCCTGAATCTTATCGGTGCCAGCACCTCGGGGAACGGACAGTATTGGACGTTTTACGTAAGCAGGCCATGACGGCATCGACTTGAGATAGACTTCGCCCTCGGCATTTACCGACTTCCCATGCCTGTCGTTTATAATGTAGTGTTTCGTGGGAGTGCCCTTATTCACCGCTACACGGAAGGGATTTTTATAGTAGTAATCATTGTCTATAGAAAGAACTGTATGCATTATGGGTGCCCAGCTTGCATAGCTCAACGCGTAAGGCAGCATGTCGGTGGTAACCTTAGTGCCTCTTGCCAGTCGCTTTCCGGTTGTGTCGGAAGTTGTTTTATCGATTTTATTTCCCCAAAGAACCGGTTTCCCAGTATGATAATACCGTATCGGAAGTTGTTCCGGCTGTTTTACAATGTTGTCCTGGAAAATTCTCTTAAAAGGATTGGAGCTGTTGCCCGCATCTATACTGAAAGCCTTGGAGCCTTCTGAAAAACAGCCTCGTACGGAAGTGTAATATCCGTTACTGTTTACAACGTCGCTGTATTTTGAACCTTTGAAATAGGAATTGTAAACATGATAATTGCCTCGTGAGTTATATATGCCCTGATAACAGTTGATAAACCGGCAATGCCATACCCAATAATCCAGAGCATTATGTCCCCAAATTTCAATTCCAGCTCTTGTGCATTCGTAAAAGTGGCATCTGTTGATCTTAATCTCTGAATCATTCCATTGATATCCACCGCCTATTCCTATTGCAAGTCCCTTAAAAATGCAATCGGCGATTTCAATATTAAGAGATGCGAAGCTTCTGCTTGTTGTTGTATTCCAACGTTCAAGCCAGTGGATACCAATTCCCTCCAGGTCCGATTTGCCATTGCCCTGCCACGTTATTCGCGCAATTCTGAAATAAGCTGATCCATTCGTCCACAGCATAGTATCTTTTTCGCCGCCATGCCATTCAATGATTGTATTTTCAGGATCCTCACCGATAATATTCACACCTATTTTACCCTTAAGCGCTAAAGTTTGGGAAATCTTATAGCGTCCCTTTGGCAAATAGATTACTGTGTAAGCTTTATCGCCAGTATTAAACCTTACCGATTGGCATGTTAGACTGTCTAATGCACGCTGTAATGCACGGGTATCGTCTTGCTGACCATCTCCTTTGGCCTTAAAACGTGTTTTTACATTAGCCCAGCTGGGCATGGGGCCATTAAATTCTTCGCGCGCCTGCCCAAAGCTGCTCAAGTTAGATATTGTTAGAATAACTAGTAACAATGACCGGAAATGGTTCTGAATACCGGAATATAGAGAAGTAAGCTTATTCATGTTAATAGGACGTAGAAAATTTAGTCCGCTTGTATCATTTTGTACAATTCGATATACCGCTCGGCCACCATTTCTTGTGAATAATTCCTCACATTCAAGAATCCATTCTCGATTATCTCCTGACGATATACATCATTATCAATTACTTTCAATATTCCCTCCCTGATTGACTTGACTTCGTAAGGGTTTACAAGGCATGCGCCGTTACCAGCTACGTCCTTTAAAGGACTAATATCGGAAGCTATTACCGGTCTTCCTGCCTGCTGTGCCTCCAGTACTGGCAACCCAAATCCCTCGTAAGTCGAAGGATAAAGCACTAAATCGCAGTTGGAATAACGTTTGGCAAGCTCCAGATCAGTAATGCCCACATAATTTCTATATGTAATTCTTGATTGTTGAAGAGCCGCGATCTGCTCCTGGGATAGGCGGCCAACAATTTCCAACTCGCATTTAATCCCCTCTAGACTACTGATCGCCCTAAATAGATTTTTATTAGGCTTGGTACCAATGAATAGAATCAGAGGTTTTTCTTTATTAAATTCCTTCCTCTGGAATTGAACACACGTTGGTACAGGATCGGGTATAACTTTAATTTTTTTGGGGTCGCATCCCGAGTGTTGAATGATCTCACTTTTACTCTTCTCCGAAATGGTTGTAATTACCCGCGCATAGCGTACCGGCCACTGAAGCCAAATTTTCTTAAAGAGCCATCGCTTTACACCTGAAGAATTATTGAGAAACACACAATCGTGAATAGTTAATATAGTCCTTCGCTTCGGAAACGCAAACACTGCATAGTGAATGTCTCCGGTGACGTGGTATATATCGCCTTTCGCATTTCTTAACTTGACTAGGTTTCGGAGTATTGACAATAATCCGGCGGATCTGGTTTGAGCTTCCTGCACTTCTACCCTGTATAATTTGCCAATCCATGGGATGACTGCTCCAAAAACCCTTTCTATACTAAAAGATTGCTGATCTCTTTTTCTAAAAATTAGCTGAATCACGACACGGTGTGTAAAATGTTTGTAACCTGCGCGGTTTTTTCTCTTTTACTTATAACTTTTTGTTTATTAAATAGGCCTGGTACAATTTTATACAACAACCAGATAAAGAATGCACTCTTCACCAGCGAATTCAGGATCTGCAATGTATCAGTTTCCGCAGAGTAAGTCACCTGGTAAAAGAGTACAGGGAGCCAACATATCAAAAGAGGTATATTACGGGCGATGTAGAAAACCCTCCTATATGCCCACCGAATAAATAGACCTAGGAAAAACATATATGTGATACCGCCGGTTTTTCCAAAGCTGCCATATGCCTCACCCAAGGGACCTATGTTCGTAGACCAACCTACCAGCGTAATTCCCGTATAATATTTCATATTAAATTTACCACCCGCTTCCGGTTTATCCGGCCAAAGTACCCTTGGAACGACTGAGGCTGCGGCGCTTCTCAATAAATTTACTCCTCCATCGTGTGGTTGCAAGCGTGGAACTCTTCGCATTACTAAACCAATATTAAATCCCTGATTGGTGCGGTAGTAAATCCAGAAAATTTCCTCGTCCGAAAGAAAATTGGCCTTGGTCACTTTATCAACTACCAAGTTAAAAAACAATGCAGCTTTATTTCCCTCGTAGCTTCCACCCCATGTATGCTTTCTATATGCCGGCTTGACACTTTGAATTAATAATAGTACAAAGACACCTGCAATAAATATAGAGGCCTTTTTCCAGAATTGCATTTTTCGTCCCACAAACAATAGAGAAAAAATGGTCATCCCCATATAGGCCAAAATAGTAAACATGCCACTGCTTAGTGCCTGGGCTACAATGAAAGCTAGAAACAAAAGAAGGAAAACTGTCTTGAATTTAAATGCACTGGAATAATACACATATAAAATTCCCGCAAACGCAGAAAAATAAAACAATAATGAAGTAAACCGAAACTGTGCTGGCATGACCCGCGCAATAAAAAACATTGCTACACCTACCAACACCAGGTTGAGCCCCCGCCTTCTCAAAGATTTTTGCTTGAGCGTTTCTTTAGCACTCCTTATCAACTTGTTCAAAAATTCGCCCTCATCGCTTATTCCCTTCTTGTGAATTGGAAGGCAAATTGCAAAAACGAACAACGAAACAGCAGGAAGTGCAAAATCGAAATATACTGATTCCGACACTGGCATGTATCTTACCCAAAGCCTGGCCAATGAGTGGGAATAGGTAAATTTTCTATACCCAATCGCCGGCATCACCAACGTTACAAAGCAACCGTGAAAGGCAATTATTTCACGCAATACCACTCCCTTGCCCAGCTTGTCAAGAATTTGCACTAGCAGTATCGTAACCAATGCCGCACAAAGCATGATATACCAGTCAGTGACCAGGGATAGGATGCAAATAAGCAGGTAAAGAATTGAAAAAATATATCTCTTAGTGAAACTCAACTAATACAGTATTTGTGTCAAAATTTTCCCTTTATAGCCAGAAAAATGGCGCTTCCACTGGTCTGCACCTCTTTTACCGGATCAAGCCGCCGCGGACTACCCACTCTATGAATTTTATAGCCAAAGTCCAATAATATTCGCTGAGAATCGCCACATTTAACATTCATAGCCAGGTTCTCTGCCCAATCGGCAAATTCGAAAAGAATTGGTGGAGCAGTTGTTGACGACAGTAACCTGATGCCACCCCTAAAAACCAAACCTTCGTACCCTTCAACATCAATTTTAATAAAGCCAACGCTGTCTACTTTAAATTTATCGATTAAGCTATCCAAAGTAATGGTACTGACATACTCGGGCACTTTTGTAAATACCGGGCTCATGCTTCCTTTACCAAATTTTTCATCTGGACTGTAAAATGCAACCTGATGTCCATCACTATCAGACAAAGCAAAGTTCTCGATATATATATTTTGGCAGTTATTCATTTCGACGTTATGTCGGAGGTATTCAAATACCTTGGGAGATGCTTCAACGGCAATTATTTTTATATCTGGTCTAAGTTTGCTGACGGGAATACAAATGGATCCAATATTCGCTCCTAAATCAAGTAATGTTCCATTTGTCGGAATGTTATTAACGAGCAATCTAATATGCGCGGGCTCATAAACACCATTGACATAAATTTCAAATCCGATACTTTCTTTTAAGTTCGGCAGCTTATATACTAAGCCTTGCGCACCTTTTACAATGACATTGGATTTTTCATTAATGTCGTGTTTTAATAGGAATCTGGCGAGAGAATGTTTTCCTTTGAAGGCCGGCAGCTTTCTAAAAATTGATGAAAGCATATTATGAATTTTTTGTTTTCATTAACCACAAAATTCCGCTATCAACTTCTCAAAGGCTTCAATACTGGTGTATGTGGGTCGTTTGACAGGTAGTTCCCTCTTTATTACAACACTTTTCCAATCAAACTCGCCCAGCCTACTATAGTCAATTTTTATGACTCTGGGGATTGCATCCTCTCTGATATACGAGTACACTCCCAACATTTCTTTTGAAAACCAGACATCAAGCCCACAGGTAAGATATTCAAACAATTTATTAGGTGCGTTAAACTTGAAATTCGGTGTCGTTGCCTTGTAAAATAGTATTCCCACGTCGTAATGTCTCAACAACTCAGGAATTTTATTATACTCAATCCCATCCGCAAATAATCTTATGCAATCGCCCGGACAGCCTTCCAGAAAGTTTTTGGCATCGTCCGACAAATTATAAGAATAAATATCAAAAGTAACTTCTCCCTTCTGGGAAATTATCCATTCGCAAAACTCTTTGACATATGTGGCGTGGATTGATAATGAACCAATATATACACACTTCAGAGGTCTACCGATATATTCACTTTTGGCGGAAAATGCATTCTGCCAGGAAGCAGGGGGATAATTTGGCACTACTCTAAAAATGCTGCGATCCAAATGAGGATGATCTTTAAGAAATAACTCAATTCTGTCCTCGTTAGTATGGGATATCCATTTTGCCTTCTGGTACAAATATTTGACCTCTTTTCGATGATTATACCGCATAAAAGGTGAAGAGGAATTGTACCAGTCCGGCGGAAAATATTCGTGACAATGTATGAATATGTTAGCTTTTCGATTTACAAATCTCTTATACCAATAGATCGGTAGTGCAGACCAGGTCTCGAAGTATAATACGGATTCCGGTCTTATTTGCAAGAGTCTAATCAGTACCTGGAAATTGAAATGTAGGTACTTAAGATACCTAATCAATGCTATTTCTTTCCCGGAAGAGGCGTATCGGTATATGCAAATCTTATCATTCCTAAATACTGCCCGACCTTTATTGTTGTGAGTTGTAAATACGGTGATATTCCTGTTTTCATTCGCAAGTAATTCCAATAGATTAATGGCCGGAGGATAAAACTCCAGGGGTTGATAATGTACAACTGCAAGATTTCCCATGTCCCTTTTCTAATCTCAATTTTTAAAAACAGCGTCACTTATAATCAGCTTAGACTATCCTTCTAATTTCCTCGTTGATTTTGTCTCCCACAGCATCCCAGGTCAGTTCGTTAAGCATGTACTTTCTTACGCCTCTTCGCATATCTAAGTAGCGATTTTTGTCTCTTAGTATATCCAGTAGTGGCTGGGCAAATTCGTCCTCGGTAAATGGAGGTTTCACTAAAATCCCGGTTTCATTGTTAATCACTAAGTCGGGTATACCAAACGTAGCAGGCGCAATCGAAGGACACCCATAATATCCTGACTCTAAAATCACCGCCCCCATCGTGTCCATGGTAGTGGGATGTATCATAAAAGTAGCCTTACTCAATATCGATTTAAAGCGGCTCAACTCCTCCGGGTTAGTTTTGCGCAGATATCCCGCATACTCCACGCCAGGATATTGCAGCACCTCTGCAGGTGGCTGCTGACCGATGATAATTAATCGTGCTTTAGGGTTTTGCTGCCTGATAATGTTGAAAGCTTTCACACATACCCACCCGCCCTTGTTCAGAAAGTCAAGCGATATAAAAGTAAAAAGCCAGTCGTCACTGTCTATATTGTATAGGTCGGACTCAGGAACATCAATGTGACCTCCCACTCTCACCACTACAGATTGAGGAAACTGAGTGCCAAATTCTCTTTCTGCTTCGTTCAATGCCCAATGCGAACCCCAGAATATTTTGGTGGCACGCGAAAGCCACTCTTTTTCTAGTTGGGTTATGCGAGCCAGGTCTTTTGGTTGAAATTTTTCAGGAGCAGAGTATACCTTCATGTACGTGGGAAACGCGGCATCAAGATATACTGTGTAGGGCTGATTAAACTGGCAACGGATCCAGGGTGTTTGCCCAAAGAAAAAATTTAAGTTGCCCCCTGATACCTGGGGTTTCACCATGTCGCGTATCAAACGTAGGCGCTTTTCCGAAAAAAAATGAAACTTGCCGCGCAGGCCGGCCACACGCTGCAACTTGGAAACAGCTTTTTCCACAAAGAAACTGGGAGGAGCAATGGGGCCTATATAGTTCACGTCAAACCTTCGCTTCATTTGTTCATACATCCGCATGCTGATGCCACTCCACCCACCACTGGTGCTGGACAAGTCCTGGTTGGTAATGAAGTTTATTCTAGTCATTCGCAATCTGCCCAAGTAATCTGTTCATAATGGACACATAATCGTACCCACCTTGGTGTACCCTGTTGTATCCGTTGCGTGTGATACGCTCCAATTGCCCGAGGTTTGATTGATAATATTTTAACTTCGCCGGCAATTCGGTAATGTCGTTGAAAAAGATTACCTCATCGTCTGAGTAAAAGGATCCGGTGTCTTCGTTTTTTTCTGTGATCAGTGCTGTGCCGCATGCAGGGATTTCAAAAGTACGGGTGGTATGCAACTCGGGGAAGCGCTTAGATAACAAACCCAGTGAAAAATAACTCGATGAAATCAATTCTGCATAGGCGCGGTTCCATAAAGCATCACCAAAATATTTGAGGTAGGGATTGTCTTTGTTCTTTTGCACAAATGTTGACCAGTTTTGCCCTGCCAGCGCCACCTCCACCTGGTTGTCGATCAGTAACTGTAAAACCTGTTCCCTGGCCGGTTCGCAAAGTCCTACAAACGCTACACGATTAACTTTACTCCTGAATTCATGCATAGGTTGGTGTATGCTCTTATCAAATCCCTGCGTAGTCAAAATCACCTTGTTCTCCGGAATAAGAGAAAAATAATCAGCCAACTCTTTTCGTTTGGTTGTAACTGCAAAGTCGTAAAGCGTCAGGGATTTAAAAAAATGCTGTGAACGATTCTCAAAGAAAGCCATATCGGGTGTATAGTGTACCAGCTTACGCGCTAACTGCCTTATTCTCTTCGTGGTTTCAAAGGTGAGGTATATGGCTTTATCAACCCACACAAGGTCATATTCCTGCTGCCGCATGTTGCTTCGCACATAATTGTTCACATCTGCAACCACCGGTCCAAGTTTATACCGAAAACCAATGGAGCGAAAAACGCGGTTTCTCTTCCTGAATGGCACATCTGTATCTATCACCTGGCAGTCCCACCCGGGCAATAATTGCTTTAACGTATCTGCCCTCATTCTTGAGGTAGTACCATCAGTATATATACCAATATAAAGTGCCCTTTTCTTCACCACTCCTCACATTTTGTTAATCAATTTTCGCAAACGCAATGCATTATAAAAGCCAACAATGCCGGCCAGCCGCGCAAATTTGACTCCTCCGACCTGATTGTCAGGCGGAATTCTCCATTGCTTTACTTTGTCAACGGCCACCCGCGCCAGGTCGGGGTAAAGGTTGTAAAACAGGTATATATATGAATAATAGTTTTTGGCTATTGCTTGCCTGATGCGCAGAAGATTCCCCGTGTTCGCAATGCGCATGATTTGATTTTCGTACGATAGATAAGTTCTTAATAAGGATTCGGCTTTTGTTTTGCTGTATGCCTGTGATTTACTTACACTATTGGGGTTTCCTGACCGGTAATATACTTTTGCCTGCGGACAATACTTTACTTTTGAGGCAGCGAGTAACACCCGGCAGAAAAATTCACCATCCTGGTTTATTGTAAGCGATTCATCCCATCCACCCGCTTTTTCAACGATATGCCGAGGTGTAAGCCACACGGAAGTTTGCATCATTTCCCTGCGCTCCCACATATCAAGCAGCAGATCAGCGGGGCTCGCATAGTCTTTATAGATATATTGATCATGAAAAATGGCTGACTCTGCCTGATTAGTAAAATGCGCCCAGGGACCAGAGGCAACCGCATCTTTAGAGACTAGTAAATATTTCAGTTGTTCTTCAATCTTGTTGTGCGACAGCAGGTCATCGGCATCCAGGTACTGAATAAATTCACCCGTAGATTTTTCAAAAGCAAAATTGCGCGCTCGACAGGCACCGGCATTAGGCTGGTGATAAACTTTAACATTGTCACTCCTGAACTGTTCAGCCACTTCTCCCGTGCGATCGGTAGAACCATCATTCACAACAATGATCTCTTTATCTCGCCAACTCTGACGCAGCGCAGATTGAATAGTGGCTGCCAGGTGTTTTTCTGAATTATAACAGGGTACCAGTATGGAGACTTTCGGTTGCACAGGGCACTTTTCGTTACTGGTTACTGGCCGGAATTTGCTTTATGAGTTTGGCAGGCACACCACCGTAAATACAATTTTCTGGTACATCTTTAGTAACCACAGAGCCTGCCGCGACAATCGATTTCTTACCGATAGTAACACCTGGGAGTATTGTTACGCTGGCGCCTATCCATGCACCATCTTTTATAACTACCACCCTGGCTTTAGGACTACCTTTCCATGGAGCATTGGCAGTTTCATCTTTATAGTCGTGGTCGTGAGTATATACGATGCAATTGGGACCCAAGGCTACATAACTACCAATTGATACATCTGCGCAGACATCTATGATGGCATTATCTCCAATGCTTGAACCTTCCTCAATAGTCAAATTGCCCGGGCATTGAGGCTCCCGGGCGAAAATTTGGCAATTCCTGGCAATGCTTACTTTATCACCAATTTTCCAGTTTCCTTTGATAAAACAAGTAGTATTGTCTGAAATACTAGAATTTGCGCCTATTTTTAAATGGCAGTTGTCAGATAAATGAATTTTCACCCGGCTGCCAATCCTAACATAGTCGCCCATATCAATTTCGCTTTTCCTGCCTGGGGCAAGGTGGACATGATCCTCAATTTTTACCCCATTACCAAACGCAATTTTTCCAGGGCCTTCTACCATAAAAGGGAATTTCACCATAGGCCGGCCAGCAGCTCTAATACGGCTGGCTTTGTATAGCCAATACCCATTCCTGACTATGGAAAGAAAAATACCACCTATAATAGCGAACAGCACTTTCATGAATTGCCCGAATAGTTAAGTTTCGCAATTTGTAAAACCTGGTAAACATCCCAGGCCTTTTTGAATTTTAACTTCGCTGCATTTCTTAGCACACCTGACCATAACTGACGTCTTTTCTTTTTGAGGATCCTGGAACGTTTTTCGGAAGACAGGGGACAACTTTTCTGCAAATATTGCAAGGTAAGCTTATCATAAACGCGAACATAATCCTGGTAGTGGCTCATTTCCTGTTCGCTGTGCTTGCGGTACCATACAATGCCATGTGGCATAAGCACCACCGGATAAAGTTGAGCTAGCCTGTGCCACATATCAAAATCGCCAGCCATTCTGATAGGTGAAAACCCCCCTACTGCATCGAAGCAACTTTTCTTAATGATGGCAGACAGTGGCGCCTTATGAAAAAGTCCCGGGCCCTCGTAATGATATGCATAGGCCTCGGCAGGTGAAAGCTGAAAGGGAAACGGCCGATCAATATTTTGCTCTATAGAACAAAGTCCCCAACCCGCCTCTTTAAATGATTCCAAAGTTTCGACCAGGATTTGTAATCCCCAGGGATAAATGTAATCATCTGCATCCACGTATTTTATATACTTGCCCTTTGCATAACTGGCGGCCTGGTTCCTGTTTTTGTAGTCGCCCAGGTTTTGTTCATTCACATATACGCGGACGCGATCATCCTTATCAGCGTATGAATTTGCAATGCTCACTGTAGAATCTTTCGATCTGTCATCGACTATAATCAGTTCCAGGTTGGTATAAGTTGATGCCAGTACGCTTTCAATAGCGGTGGCAATATATTTTTCTCTATTGTAAGAAGTCATCAGTACACTTACCAGCGGAGAACTCATAGTTTTGCAATTATTTGCCTAAGGCTACATGCATAGGAGGCGTCTTGCATATTTCTTCATATACTTTATCCAGGTAGTCGTCGCCCTTTGCAAGAGCATCCTTGAAAGTATCATATGCTTTTTTATAAGCTCGCTGTAGCTGTCGGTTGTATTTCCACCATTTCAGTTTTTCATTCAAATTCACATCCGATGTTAGCAATATCTTCAATATCTGCAGGCGGCGATATATTGAATCCTCGACTTTCGCAGGTGCGTGGGCAAAATACTTGTAGCGATAATATAATACTGTCAAAAATCGCCTAAAGGCAAAAGAAAAATCTTCATGATGGTAATGATATACCACCGCGGAACCATTATACACAATAGCATAGCCAGCCCTCAACGCATCTTGCGCCCATAATGCATCTTCTGCAAAAAATGTCTTTTGAAAAGGAATTTGTTGCAATACGTCTCTCCTGTAGCAAGCGGTAACATTATCCCACCTGCAGCTGTTGACCTTTTCAGCGGGTGTAAGCGCGTCGTATTCGCGGCTGTTCTTAAACTGAATTCTTTTCTTTTGTGGTGCGCTAACCGGTCGGTACCACTGCACGGGATTTTTATCTGCGTGATGAGGCACCGCTTGTGTTCCACAAACACCGGCCACTTCGTCGTCGGTAAATCCCTCCAGTAGATTGGCCAGCCAATGATCACTGGCAGGTATCGCATCCTGAACCGTCATCACAACATATTTTCCCTTGGCCTCGTGCGCGCCTAGATTCCTGGTTTCTCCATGATTGAATTGCGAAGAAGGAATGGTGAGCAGACGTACAGGAAATTTCCGGATAATCTCCCTGGAACTGTCGGTCGACCCCGAGTCAATCACAATAATTTCTGATTTCGCAGCCAGCGTCTGCCTTTGTAATTGCGAAAGCAAATCGTGTAACCAATACGCCCCGTTTTTCACGGGGATTACTACCGAAACCAGAGGAGAATTGTTGTCAGTCATGATAGCTTCTGTACCAATTCACAAACCTGGTCAATCCTTCCTTAATGCTGGTAGTTGGTGTAAAGCCTGTAGTAAGTCTTAGAGGCTCAATATCGGCGTATGTTTCCAGCACATCGCCATCCTGCATGGGGAACAATTGAATATTTGCCTTTTCGCCAATTATGTTTTCCAGGGTTTGTACAAACTCTAACAATTCTACCGGCTTATTATTGCCTATATTAAAAATTCGGATAGCTACTTCCTGGTTTTCCCAGCGATATTCGTGCTCAGCCAAATAATCGAGCAAGCGGCTTATACCTTCCACCACATCGTCAACGTATGTGAAATCACGCAACATTTTGCCATGGTTGAACAACTTAATCGGCTGATGATCGATAATGTTTTTCGTAAAACTATAGTACGCCATATCTGGCCGTCCCCAGGGGCCATACACGGTGAAGAACCGAAGACCCGTCATGGGAATATTGTATAGATGCGAATAAGAATGCGCCATCAACTCATTGGCCTTTTTGGTAGCTGCATATAGCGATACCGGGCTGTCAGTTTTATCGTCAACTGAAAAAGGGATCTTGCGATTATTACCATACACTGAACTGGACGAAGCGAATATCAGATGCTTCACCGGGAAATGTCGGCAGGCCTCCAACACATTGATAAATCCAATCAGGTTACTGTCGATATACTTATAAGGTTTTTCAATGCTATGCCTTACGCCGGCCTGCGCAGCTAAGTTTACTACTATATCAAATTGTTCCTGCGCAAATAGATTATCCAGGTCTGACTTATTGCAGATATCAACGGGTTGAAATTTAAATCCTGGTAATTTTTTCAATTGCTCCAGGCGCGCTTTTTTCAGATTGGGATCGTAATAGTCGTTCAAGCTGTCAATGCCTGTTATACTATATCCTTTTTGACAAAAAAAACTGGCGAGGTGATAGCCAATGAACCCTGCTGATCCGGTAATCAAAATTTTTAACTTCTCAGGCATTGTCGTATTGAATTGTTGAAATAAAGTCGTTTACCCGCCTGTTCCAGGTTGATTTTTCCAGGAAACGTCTGGCTGTATCCGAGTGACTTTTTTTTGCGGTGCCCAGCACATTTCTAATGTGTAACTCAATATCTTCTACTGTATCGCCCAGCAACAACAGACCGTCGAAATCCTTTTCCAGATTAGAATGAAACCTGGTAGATACCGTAGGTATGCCAGCTGCAATGTACTCGTATAGTTTCATGCTATCGGCATCAAGGGCAGGATGAAAACGATACAGGTTCACTGCTACATCAAATTCCGGTAAGATCTGTGCTACCTCGCTTGCTGTCTTTTCGCCCAGGAAATTAACATTGCTGTACTGCTTCAGCACTTGCCATTCATCGGTGAGCCAGGGTTTGCCAATTATGATAAACTGCCAGGAGGGGTTGCGCGCTACCAATGCCGCAAACAAATCGTAATTAATCCATTTGGATAGCGTACCACAGTAACCGATTTTCGGAGGCTCGCTACGTGCCTGGGAAGCCATGACATGAAAGCGGCCACGCTCCACTCCATTGCGCAAACGTACACAGTTTTTGAACCCCCTTTGGCTATACCACTCTATCATCGACACAGATGATGACAGTATATATCGGGCCCTGGCGCCGATTTGGAGCAGCAGTTGTTCCCTTAGTGGCCGTTGTTCATCGCGGATATTGGGATCATCAATAATATTATGATCGGCGTCGAATATAAGTGTACCCTTTATCCCCGATTCTATAGCCGCTGCATAACCGCGAGGCCAATAGCACCATAAGAAAACCTGCCCACCTACACGACGTGCTGCACGATGCAGTAAGTAAGCATTGATTCGTTTATTGAGGCTGCTCAATCCCAATTTTTCCGACAGCTTTTTAGGCAGTACCTCCAGATAAGGTATATCTTCTACTTTAGAAAAGGATGGCTTTGATTGCAGCAAATACTTAATATATTCTCTGCGACCAGCCTTTCTTACCACAAATAACTTCTTTACCATATCACATTCGGCCAGCGCCTTTAGTATGCAGGTATTGCGACGACGAAAACCGAAGGACTGCAATGCGCTCCAGGTGCTATCAGCACCAAAATAAAAAACCACCATTTGTTATTCGTTTGAGAAAGATCCTTCCTTTGAGATATAAATAATATATCGTGTTACTGAATGTAGCATGAGTCCAATTCCAGTAATTAATATTTCGTTTCATCAGACGGATCAGAAAGAACTGGGTAAGTTTCCTCTGCATTTGCTGGATTCTGGTTTTATCAGAAGTCTTGAACGATTTACTGAGCCCCAAAACTCTTATCCACTGTTCAATCATTATGTCGATATGATAGCGTTGCGCGGTGTTGAAACCCGCTTTTGCAACCTGGTGCCTGCATGTTTCATCCTGCAACTGAAGGAATGCCTGCTTCCATTCGTCCTCTGTAGCACAAACAATACCGTCTTTACCCGAGCTAACTACGTGCATGTAAGAAGGCAGTGGTGAGCAAATCACAGGAACCGATAGAGCCATAGATTGTAAAACGCGGTTTGCAGATTTTACAGTACTGTCGGCGCTGGAATCGAATACCGGAACTGCTATAACATCGGCTTCTTTTGCTTTCTGCAGGTAGTGTGAATCCCATTTGATATCAGCATCGGGATGATTGCTGATGGTGATCAACTCCCAGTTCTGCAACCGGCTGTCCGACGACAGGATTCTTTTGAGTTGCAATACATCCTTCCATTTTCGCGGAGAACCGTCTCCAAACCAGTAGCAATGCAATTTATCTCTTCGGGATTTCTGGACGTTCTCATAGTAAAACTCGGGGCAGTCTTCTATGTATGCAGCCTGAAGGCCATGCTTTTTATATTCATCGCACAATGCAGTCGAAGTGCAGATAATTAAATCCACCAGTCTGGCAGTTTCGGCAACTACAGGCAGGTCGCAGTCAATCAACACTATGCGCAATTTCAGATTCCTGAACAGCTGAAGTATGGGGATATTAATTGGGTTTTTGAGCTTCTGCAGTACTACCACGTCACCGGCTTGCACCAGGTTGGCAAACCGGTCATGATCCGATGGTAGTAAAGGAATGGCCTCCTCTATGTGGGCGGGCAGATAGGCGTAGTACGAACTAAATCCGAGCGAAACCAGTTTCTGGTGAATATTCCAGGCATGAATTCTTGAACTGGCTATAAAAACAGGGTTGCCAACAAAAAACCAAATCACTTTGTTATTTTCGGCGAAAGGGTTTTTCATCAGCTTTCTGCTCCGGATTTTTTAGTTGATGTTTGGCGTGGATAGGTGCTGGGTTATTTCTTTATAAGTGCGGACAACTTTCTGAACATGCTATTCCAGATGCTGATGGATTCGCGACGTTCCAAGTCTTGCTTATGTCTCAGATCTTCGGGAATTTCCTGGTTGGGCAACACACTTTTATCTCCAAATTGTTGCAGGGTCGATTTGCGGCAGAGAGTAGTATCTATGTGAAATGCCGCTATCGACTCAAAAAACTGCACATTGTACACATACTTTGAATAAGACCAGTCGTCGCGAAACAACTTCTCATCCAGCCGGGCGCTTCTTGAGTTAATGATATCAATTATTCTCTTTGCATTTTCGATGAAGCTATGTTTGCCGGGATTGCCGAATTTCGGCATATACGAGGCATGCACGTCTTCTATCACTATCATGCCGCCATTTTTAATGTGCGGCAGGCCACATTGGAGGGTGGTGAGCTGCTGCTCATTAGTATGCCCGCCGTCATCAAGCAGAATGTCTACCTTCCCTACTTCCTTATAAAATTGCTCCCAGAACTTTGGGTCACCTTGGTCGCCGATATATACATCAAAACCGTCCTTCTTAAGATCCTCCTTTAGTTGGGGATTAAGATCTATACCAATTATTCTCGAACCGGGACCAAAATAATTTTTCCAGACTTCTAACGAACCTCCGCCCAGTATACCAATTTCAACAAATGTGATATCCTTGTTCCTGAACTTCGAAAACAACGTATCATAGGCGTCGAAATAGCTGTCATATTTAGCACTGGGTCTGCTTATATTCTCAAACAAATCTTTTATTGATGCTTCACTCATATTATCTGGAAAATGTAGTACTAAAGTTTTTTAACACCCATCAAAAAATTGGGTCTAATTACAGAACCATTGTTCAGTTTGAAACGATCGCCCCGGCCATCATCTGAATTCACATAGAAATACAGGTTGGAGCTGTCATTTGAAATCCTCTTCAGGAAAGCATGTGCAATATCAAACTCGACGCGGTATTGCCCTACTCCCAGGAAATGTCCCGGTATTTTGAAATCAACCTGGTAGCGCCCTTCCGAAGTGATATTACTTTTTACATAGTCGTCGAAGTAGAGGCGCATCAACTGGTGGTCGAGGCTATTGTAGATTTTTACACAGATCACCAGCCGGTCGCCGATGTTTTTCTTTACATTAACGATTGTGGAAATTATTATCTCATCAGAGTTGTCGAAATTGGCGGTCACAATTTGATCTTTCTTTAAGCATGCATATTCGTGTGCCAGTTCCTCATTTTCGCAATTACCACGCCATTCTGCCTGGCCATTCAGGTTATTGCCCTGGTATTCTGCAATGATGGCTTCGATATTATAGCTTTCATTCTGAATGGTGCCTTTATTAAAAATAATCCCTTTGTTGCATAGTTTACGAATAGCCTCTATGTTGTGACTAACAAACAAAACTGTTCTTCCTTCATTTTTACTCACATCATCCATTTTCCCCAGGCATTTCTTCTGGAACTGGGCGTCTCCTACAGCCAATACTTCGTCTACTATCAAAATTTCAGGCTCCAGGTGAGCAGCCACAGCAAATGCCAGGCGAACATACATTCCGCTGCTATAGCGTTTCACAGGTGTATCGAGAAATTTTTCTACCTCCGCAAAGGCCACAATTTCATCAAATTTGGCTCTTATTTCTGCGCGGTTCATTCCAAGAATAGCGCCATTCAGGAATATATTTTCTCTACCGGTAAGTTCGGGATGAAAGCCCGTACCTACCTCCAACAAACTGGCCACACGACCCCTGATAGAAATGCGTCCTTCAGTGGGCTCGGTAATGCGACTCAGGATTTTTAGCAGGGTGCTTTTGCCAGCACCGTTTCGGCCGATAATGCCTACGCGATCGCCCTGCCTGATCTCAAAATTAATGCCTTTTAATGCCCAGAATTCTTCAGCGATTTCACCATCCACCTGCATTCTACCCTGCACCAGCTCACGGGTTTTGCGCCAAACTGATTTCACGTTATTAGCAATAACATCGCGCAAAGCCGTATAGCGTTCCTTTTGTTGATGACCGATTATATATTTCTTGCTGAGATTCTCTACCTTAATAACTGGATGTACCATAACTAAATTAGGTCTGCAAAAGATTTTTCCATCTTGCGAAATCGCCTGATACCAAAAGCAAGAAGTAATAATGAAACAGCCAGCGACATGCCCACGTTTTCCCAATATAGCGGCGTGCTGCCCTTGAGCAGGCACCATCTGAAACCATCAATAATTCCCACCATAGGGTTAAGTGAATACAAAAGCCGGTACTGCTCCGGCACAATAGAACTGCTGAATCCTACAGGAGACACATACAATCCGAATTGTACTATGAACGGTACAATGTACCTGAAGTCGCGGTACTTTACATTCATGGAAGTAATCCAGAGGCCGGCGCCAATACTAGCCAGAAACGCCAGCAACATGAAAAGCGGTAGCAATAAAATTTGCCACGATGGCGCATATTGGTAATAAATAAACAGGATGCACATCAAGGCGAAAGAAATCAGGAAATCAATTAGGCTAGTGATTACCGATGAGATCGGAATGATCATTCGCGGGAAATACACCTTAGAAATAAGGTTGGTATTACTGATCAGGCTATTGCTCGAATCGCTAAGTGCGTTGGCAAAAAATTGCCAGGGCAGCATAGCCGCATATACCAAAATGGCATAGGGCGCATTTCCTTCCGGGGGAAGTTTCGCTACCTTGCTGAAGATTATGGTGAAAATAATCATTGTCAATAAGGGTCTGACAATGCTCCAAAGCGCACCGATGACTGTTTGTTTGTAGCGCACTTTGATGTCACGCCAGCTCAGTATATAAAAAAGCTCACGATAACGCCACAGGTCACGCCAATAATTTTTCTCAGTTTGCCCGGATTCAATGATCAATTCTGCACCCATGCTTGCCAAAAACTTTATACGATAACAAAAATTAAACTCTTCACTTATTTACTTAGTATTATTTCCGTGAAAACCAGCGAAGCCAACCCTTGCTCTTTCCGCTGCTTTTTTCAAAATAATCAGATCCATATCCATAGCCGTAGCCATATCCGCCGTATCCGTAATATCCATAGTAACCTGCACGTTGCTGTATGTCATTTATAATAACAGACAAGTGCGGCAATTTCTGTTCTGTGTACAACTCATCTACCAGTTTCAAATGTTTCTTGAGTGTATAGTTGTGTCGCACAATATAAATGGTGGCATCTACATGCTGGCCCAGTGTAATGGAATCGCTAACCAGGCCAATGGGCGCCGTGTCGATTATCACCACTTCAAACATTAACCGCAGATCATTAATCATTTCCTGCACCTTGGGATCCAGTAACATTTCGGCAGGATTGGGCGGCACAGGTCCGCAGGGAATCACAAAAAGGTTGTCCACGCCCGGTACGCGGTGAACAATATCCTCCAACCGCATATTGCCTACTATATAATTAGTAATCCCTTTACGTTCATTAAGTCCCAGGCCTTTCAAGATTTTTGGCTTGCGAATATCAAATTCAAGTATTACGGTTTTTTTTCCCGAAATAGCCATCACAGCCCCAATATTCGTACTGATAAACGACTTACCCTCACCACTAAATGATGATGTGACCATTAAGACTGGCTTATCTACTTTGGGTACAATATACTTCAGGTTAGAACGGATAATACGGAATTGTTCAGCTATGAATTTGCGGTTGTTGGCAGTAACCACTAGGGTACCTGCATCGTCTGCATGGCCGACTTCGCCAAGGATTGGCACACTGGAAAACTTCTCGATATCAGACCTGGTTTTTACTTTATCATTCAGGTATTCAACGACAAAGATGATGCCCACTGGCACGCCAATTCCTAACAGCAAAGCAATAGTGTAAAGAGATTTCTTGTTTGGACTGATAGGACTGGCCGATGCCACTGCGGATTCAATGATCCTGATATTTGAAATGGTAGACGCAGAAGCGATGGAAGTCTCCAGTTTCTTCTGCAAGAGGTAAGAATACAATTCCTGTAGAATATTTTGCTGCCGGGTCACTTCCAGCAATTGCTTTTCTTTTTGGGGAATAGTTTTAATTTCCGCCTGAGCTTCGTTTAATTTCTTATCCAGATTTTGAATTGCCAGGAGGTAAGTCTGGCGAATATTGCGCAGATTCTCCAGCATATCGCCTCGCAATGACTCGATCGTGGTCTCCATATTGCGGATAATGCTGTTGCCTGCGCCAATTGATTTGAGTGCTGTTTCCCTTTCAAGTTGCAGCTTGTTGTATTCAGAAATCTGCTGCAGCAGCGATGGTTCTTCTATACCCAGGGTAGCAGGCACCATACGATATGGATTGCTCTTGTCGGATATATATTTATGCAGATAATCCACCACTTTTAGCTTTACTTCTTGCTCTGTGAGCTGGCGAGCGCTTTCTGACACCTCCTGGAATGAAATATTACTTTGTTGTTCCGGCGCAAATACCCGGTTTTTTTCACGATATAATTGCAGGTTTCTTTCCGCCCCACCCAGTTGCTGGCGAACGGTGTCTAGTTGTTCATCTATGAACAAAAGCGTGTTCACCGCTATTTCACGCTTGTCTTCCAAGCTCGCTTTCTGAAACTCCTCCATGTACTGGTTCAGCACATCAATGCCGGTCTTGGTGTTTTCCGTTTGAAATGTCAGCGTCAACACGCTGGAAAAATCATTTGCCTGCGCCGCGTTAAGAGCCGATTTCAGCGCGGATGCTCTGCTATTGACCGATTGCCAGGAGACGAGAAATTCGTTACTCGCAAAGACCCGAAGTGGTCGCTTATTTCGGGTAAGCATCACTTTCCCGAAGTTCATTTCAACTATCTCCCCGAAATGCCGCGGCTCCTGCTCTTGGTTTAACTTGAACTGATTGTCATCAAGTAAAGTAATCAGGAAACTGAACGAGGCGCTGGAATCCTTTAACTGGTAAAAATTGATGTCGAAAGGAATATCACGTTGATACACCAGCGAAGTACGAATACTACCCTTGTTATACACCTGTACCTGCATGCCGAGGCTCTTCACAACGCGCATAGCCATTGAACGCGATTTGATAAGTTCAATTTCATCGCTCAGGTTCCGGCTAGTACCTTGCATCATGAAGATGTCATCGAATTTCTCGCTACCCTTACCATAAGCTGCAGGGTTCTTTACTTGCAGTTTGGCAGTGACATTATAGATTGGAGTGGTGTATCTTATTTTAAGATAGGCCAGAATAAGAAAGATGGCTACTGACAGTACTACCCAGGGAACGTAGTGCAGGTAACGGATCACTATTTCCTTGGGACTGAATACCGAGTTATTATAGCCGGTTTCCGAATTCGCTCCGGTCATGTTATTTACTTAAATAGATTTACAAGAATGGCAATGGCCGACAACACACTGGTGCTGACTGCTATATATCTCAACGTGGTTTGGTCCGAAGCAGTTACTTTCCGCTTATTTTGACCCACCATCACAATATCATTTTGCTTCAGATAAAAATAAGGCGACCTGAAAATATCAGGTTGAGTAATGTCCAGTTTGGCAAACTCGCGCTTGCCACCCACTTCCCTAATCACAGTAATTTTATCTTTCTTGGCCCAGATGGTAAGGTCGCCCGCAAGTCCCAGCGCTTCCAGTACACTCAATTTATCTGTAGGCACTGAGTAAACGCCAGGTTTGGCAACCTCACCCAACAGCGTAACACGGAAATTCAAAAACCGAATGTCAACGGCTGGGTTCTTCAATAGTTCATTTTGCTGAAAATAGTTCACCAGGGAATCGGCCAGCTGCGTTTTGGTATACCCCAACACTTTCATACGGCCCAGGCCCGTCATTACTATATATCCGTCTGAATCGACCAGGTATCCTGACTGGCCGGTGGGAGCTGCAGCCTGAGTGGTTACACCTGATAAGCCGGGCGTTGATCCACCCGAAGAAGTCTGGTTGTACATGGAAGAAGCCACAGGATTATCGCTATATACCACAACGCTGATCATATCACCCGGTTGGATCACGGGTTCTGTATACAAAATTTCAGCGGGCAGTGTATCAACGTCTACATCACCGTCCACGTATTGAATTGGCTTCACAGAATGGCATGAAGCAACAAATGCAGCTACTGTAAAGCAGAACGCTACCAAAGAAATAAATCTCATAAATAGAATTAAAGTTGGAGTTGCCCTTCAATAAGAGACGGATTATAAGGTAAGGTTGGATACGGGAACCGAAAAAATCCCTCCACTCATACAGGTATACTCAAAGCCGCCTGATCAACCGAGCCGGATTACCTGCATATATGCCTTTCTCAACAATATCTTTCGTAACTACAGCGCCGGCGCCAATTACCACATCATCACACACGGCTACCGGTAATATTGATACATTAGAACCAATCGACACCCGATTACCAATAACGGTTTTTTTCCAACCCGATTGGTCGCCGGCTGGCTTACCGCTGGAAAATAAATCGTTGATAAACATTACCCCATGGCCCACAAAACAATCATCGCCTATAGTAACTTCCTCACAAATAAAGCTATGTGATTGTATGCGGGTTCTCTTGCCAATGACCACGTTGCGTTGTATTTCCACAAAGGGTCCTACAAAACATTCGTCGCCGATGCTGCATTCATACAGATTGACCGGCTGTACAATTGTCACCCCTTTACCAAACTTTACGTCTCTAACTTGTGCGGTCCAAACTTCCGGCTCATTCATAAACGTACAGTTTCCTGATATATTCTCTCAATTATCTCCACAGTCTTCATTCCATCAGTGGCGCTAGTCATTACTGCTCCCCCCCGTTGCAATACATCTATCACATTATCGTATACCAGACCATGATTACTCATAGAGCCGGTGTAGAACCCGTAATCATTTTCCAGGTTTCCTGGTTCGAGTCCCGAAATAACGTAATTATCAATAGATTGATACTCTAATGTATTCAAATACTTACCTCCGATCTTTATTGTACCCTTTTCAGCAAAAATAGTGAGAGAGCCTTCCATATTACGCTGATGGCTATTGATAGTGAAGTTCAATGAGCCCAGTGCACCGCTGGCAAATTCCATCATTACCACTCCTGTATCTTCAAATTCAATCACTCTCTGATGCGCATAGTTGGCCGCCAGGGATTTCACTGATTTCACTTCCCCGGCCAACCAGTAAAGGAGGTCAATGAAATGACTAAACTGGGTAAATAAAATGCCGCCATCAAGTTGTTTGGTACCTCTCCAGGCAGAGGCCTCATAGTATTCACACCCGCGATTCCAGAAGCAATTTACATGCAAGCTATAGAGCCTGCCTAATTTTCCGTCATCAACCAGTTTTTTTAACGCAGCAACTGGTGGGTTGTACCGGTTTTGCTTAACGACGAAAATATGCTTCCCCGACTTTTCAGCTGCGCCTATCATTTGCTTACAGTCTACAACTGATATAGCCATGGGTTTTTCGCAGACTACGTGAAAACCGGCATTCAGTGCTGCTATGCTTTGAGGCGCGTGCAAAGCGTTAGGTGTGCAAATCGCTAACGCATCCAGGGATTTTTCCTGCAGCAACTCCTGAAAATGGTAGTATGATTTTGCGCCATACTTAGCAGCCAACGCATCTGCTTTCAGCCTGTCTATATCACAAACTGCGACCAGCTCTCCCCGGGATGCAATGTGTTCGGCATGACGCTGTGCAATTTGCCCGCAACCCACTATGGCAAATTTCAACCGCTTCATCCCTTATCTACAACCGATATTTTGGATTTATCGAGATAAGCAGTAAGCGTATATCCCAGACTTTCGATAGCTACCTCCACCCTGTTGTGCAATATTTTCCGAATCACGCCTTTCCTGCCCATCAGCACACCGCCTTCAACCACTACCTTCCCGCCGGGTCGCATTTCTGTTCGGCGCACTTCCACGTTGTCGAACTCTCCCAGAAACCGCTTTATGGTTTCTATTTCCTTATCCTTAATAATGGCGGGTTTTCCAAGCCAATAAACAAAATTCACCACCCCATTCACCATGCGCACAGCAGTCTTTTCTGATTCATCAATTTGTACGAATACGTAAGATTTAAACAACGGTTCTTCCACCACTTTTATACGGTCACTCCATCTTCTGTGAACCTTATTAAGTGGACAATAGCTCACCACCTTTTTCTCCTGCAAAAGCCGGTGAACTTTTTTCTCCCAGCGTGGCCGGGTATATACAGCATACCATTTTTTAGCCGCCATACAGGGTAATTCTCGGGCAAAGCTTCGCCCCCTCAGTCACAATCAGAATTCGCAACTGATTAATTTTTAATATGTTACATAATCACATTAGGGTAGCGGTCTTAAAACAGAAAAAGGTACAAGTGAATAATACCGGTGGTATTATTCTGCTTATACCCTTCCACAGAATGTAGTGTATGTCTGTTGTAAATCCTGGTTGTTCCTCATAGATATTGATCCTAGGCCCGGCAGATCACAATATTAATTCTCTCATAGTCACTTTTTTACCGGGAATTTAATGCCGCGTACGGGTCAGTCGGTTGCAAATATAGGAAATTTATATAGCGCAGCATCTGAATGGGAAAACTTAAAACCTTATTTTTCAATAAAAAATGACATTTTTCCAGTCCCAAGATTGGCATGCGATATGCCAGTTTCGTTGTGCAATCCCAAAACACCCGTAACTGCGCGCTATTAACGGAGAACCGTAACACATATTTTCCAACAGGTTCAAAGGTTTAATATCGGACCCTGGATTCACAAATATTCGCAGCATTCAAGTTTGAATGCCGGTAGTTAACCATAAACCACATCAATACATGAACAACATTCTTGAAAAAGTTTTTGCAGAAAAAAGTTTCGTCTCCTCAAGTGGGCAAACTGTAAAAGTGCATTCAGAAACTTCCCGCGAACAATGCACACTACTGCAAAATATTATCGCAGAACGAGGCTTTAAGAACTCGATTGAAATTGGACTTGCTTTCGGCATTTCTGCCATAGCTATTGCCGAGGCCATCTCGAAAAACGGCGGCCGCCATCTCGTAATCGACAGGTTTCAATATGAAGCCTGGAATGGCCACGGATTGGAGCTGGTCCGGATGGCGGGATATAATGATATTGTTGAATTTAGTGATCTATATTGCTACCAACTGCTCCCGAAACTAATGGAGCAGCAGAGAAGTTTCGACTTTGCCTATATCGACTCCACTAAACAATTTGACTGGATACTGGTCGACTTTTTCTATCTCGATAAAATCCTGGAAATCGGAGGGGTAGTTGTTTTCGATGACGCCTCATTTCCCGGAATAAGAAAGGTGATAAGATATGTATCACAATTTCCTTCCTACAAAGTTTATACTACATTTGACGGAAATAAGAAAACAAGAGCTACTACTGTAGGAAAAATGGTGAAAGCCATACCCGGAGCCCGCAAATTGTTCAGGGAAGAGTTGTTGATGAGTGACTATGAACTGGGTATCAACTCCAGTTGTGTCGCTCTGCAAAAACTAGCAGAAGACACCCGGCGCTGGGATTGGCATGTTCCGTTTTAATTAAGACATTTTTTCAGCCTTGCATAAACGCTTCTACTCTCTCGATATTTTCCGCGGCGCCACGGTTGCCCTCATGATCCTGGTAAATAACCCAGGCAGCTGGTCATATATGTATTCTCCCCTTAAGCATGCGGCCTGGCATGGGTG
>Ga0207415_1000560_pt1 | contig 25376 bp, 25 predicted proteins | sample Passage237A_FD_187369 | JGI IMG/M metagenome (GOLD analysis project Ga0207415, IMG submission 187369) | Cellulose adapted compost microbial communities from Newby Island Compost Facility, Milpitas, CA, USA - Passage2 37A (SPAdes) (version 3) ...
GAGAAATCAAGGTTCTCCGCCCGCTTTTCCTTTCCGCGTGTAGCGACCGCAACGACCATCAAAACAAGCCCTACGGCAAAGTAGGATGCAAAGATTAGTGCGGGAGTGCTCATCTTTTGCCGAACGTCAAAGATCAGCCACACGTGTGCTTGGCGCGGGCCGTGCGCAAGCACGGAACGTGACAAGCATACGTGTTGGCTGTAGCGCCTGGTTAGCCGCGAGCGACATTGGAATGACTGAGATGCAACGCCGCAGCGCGTGCGAAGGCACTTCGAAAATCGGAGAACGCATCATCATCATCAATCAGCCGCAGCGACCGTCGGGGAAGCGCCAATGAAATCTGCCAGTGTCGCGATCGCCTGCTGAAACATGCCAACTTCCGAACGACAGTTTAGGCGTAATCGCGTTTGGCTCTTCCGACGAACTGCTCGCCCATTCTGAGAAACCAAAGTGCTGAACAGCCGTGCACATCGACGAATACAATTTTGGCTAACAGTATTATTCGGCTGCACTGAGTAAAGCTTTGCCAAGGACCATAGGGAGCGGCCTCGCGAGCGAATTGTATCTTTCTCAGGAACTTAGGCTCTAATCCTGTGCTCGCGTTCCTCCGTAAAAAGCTGCACTGGGTGCAGGTCGAGGCGAGTAAGGGGAGCCCGTTTATGACATTCTTCCATCAGGAAATTTTTCCTCGGCTCCCAATTTGAACGCGAACAATGAGCCGGCCCGCCGGCGTCGCCGAATTTGGCGAAGGCTTCGCCCCGTTGCTTCCTGCGGATAGGGGCTGGACCGCACGCAATGGATTTGAAGTAAGCACTTGGGGGACGGCAAGTCGAAGCATGCACGGGGAACGCATTTCGGAGCTCCATTGGACCGTCCGGATGAGGGGGATCACGCGCATTGAAGTGCCCCCCTTCAATCACCCACCCTCTTAACCGAGCCACCGTTCGTCGAAATGGCCCGGGCGAGCCTGTCGTAATAACACAAACGACAGGGTCGGATTTCGCTGGCGAGGGAAGTTGCTACAGAAACAGTTCCCCTTGCGCTGGGGAAAGATCCGCCTTGGCGATCTTCGATTTACCGCCCCGTTCTGGCGGCGGATTGCTTGACTTGCCATGCGCTCGGCGGGGAACGGGCGACAGAGTTCCCGCAGTGTGCCGGCCGTCAGCGGCGTGTGTCCCAACCACGCCTTCGCACAGTCGTCGTCGAGGACGAGCGGCATTCGATCTTTGATTCTCGCGGCGAGCGCGTTGGGCTCCGTCGTCACCATCGAGAAACTCGGCGTCACGCCGTCGGGATCCGTGTCCCAGACGCCGGCGACGTAGAAACTCGAGCGATTATTGACGGTGTATCTGACCTCCCACTTCGCGCCTTCAGGGCCTTCCGGTTCGTAATAGGCTACGGCGGGAATGAGACAGCGCCCCTCAGCGAGGCAGTAGCGCCAGGTGAAGCCCGTCAGTTTGTCGTCGTGGGATTGGTGACGAATTTCACCGCTGTTCCCCGTGGCGCTTTTATTTCAACGCGGACACTCCAGCGAGCCAAGGTGATCGCACGCCCGCTCTCTGACTGAGTGACAATGGGGGCCTGCTGCTTGGGCCAAGTGTGAGGGGGAAGTGCGTGCAAGTCAGCCGGCGCAATGACATCACCCTTCTCGTCCACTACCCAGCCGGTCTCTCCCATCAAGCGAACGGCTTCGATGTTTTTCTCGTAATGGTTACACATGAGGGAATGTGGTGTGTTGCTCAACGAGACGGTTAGCGTTCCTCGCAACTTCTGTTTACGGGCACCGGCGAGGGCAGGGTTCCAAGAAGCATTCTAAGCGTCTGATTCTCGTCAATTGAGAGATCAAGTTATAGGAAGAGAGGAGGGTAGTTCGTCCTTCGAATTATCCGAGAAGGCTCAGCTCCGCTGTCGATCATGCTTGTCGCGTTTTCATAGCATCACCTGATGGGGAGTCCATTGCAGGCGGACGCTTCGCACGGGCTTCAGCGCCGTGCTGTCGCGATTTAACAGCATCACTCTCGACCTCTATTTACTGCCTGTCGCGAAAAACGAGCATCACCCTTTTCCGGGGCGGATCTGATCGGAGCCGGAAGATGTGGCTCTGCGCCAAGTCCAGCTTTCGTGTCGCCTTGCGCCAAGGATAGATCGGCGTCGCCCTTCTTGACGAGAATCACCGCGGCCCCAGCTTCGGTGCGCATGAAAGCACGTGAAAAGATAATCGCGGCGCTTGAACGCGATCAGCGCGAACGCGCACGGCGCATTGCTAAGCTGCGGACGTGTGACGTGGCGCTTTTCGAGCAGGCACTTAAAACCTTCGAGTCACCGATCAGTGCCGGGGAGTGGCTCGTGGAGTGCGGGAACACGCTCAACACCGTGAAGGGGCGCGAAGAAGCCCGGCTAGCTCTGGCTCGTATTGAGCACGGTGTTTTTTCATAGGAGCTGATGATACGAGACTGCTTTTTTCACGAGCAGCTCCCCGGTTATCACCCGCAAGTATCGCCAACCAGCACCCTGTCCACCAATTCCACGACCGTCTGCCCGTTCCCTGCGAGCCAGGTGTCATACGGTGAGCGATCCCCAAGGCTTGGGATTTTTCTGTGCCACCACGATTGAAATGTTTGTGGTTCGCGGAGCTGTTTGAGCACCCTAATTCGCGCTATTTTTTCGAGCGTTTCCAGCGCGAGCGTAAGCGCAGGGGCAGATCCTTTTCTGCCGAGTGTTGGCATCCTGATTCCCGCTCGGCGGGCGAGCTCGTCTACGCTTGAAAACCCGAAAGCTTCTCGGACTCGGTCCGCATCGAGCTTCCCATTTGCATCGCGCAGGTCGGCCGTTGTTTGTTCAATCCCTGAGAGGACATCTAGAATCGAAACCGCCGGTCGGACTGACTGTGTTGGAGGGACGCTCATTCCACTCAGCAATTCGAAGCGGGGAATCGCAATGCTGCCAGCCCTAAGACTAGGCCGGTTGCGAGAAGTGCTCCCCATGTCGTTCGGATCATGCACACCTACGCCTGCTCCGACGTGAATAGATCGGATGCAAACTACTGCGGAAATTCATGCTGTCGTAGGCCGCCTATTCCAATAGCGGCTCGGAGTAATATCTCTGAGGGGACATAATTCCTCTCAACTCGAGGCCCGGTTGACCGATGGCGAAGAATCTCTGGCAAGCGGTGAAATCCAAGCGAGCGACTACAATGGCTTCGGACAACGTGCAAGTGCGACTATTCGATCATGAAACCGGCAAGATCTCCGAGATCCCCGCAGCTGAGCTCGCCCCGAATATGGTGGCGTTCGAGCTGCCCCGGGTGGGCGTGGTCTACATGGATGCCGCCGCATCGCTGCTAATTGGGGAAGTCTTCCCACCGATTGTGTCACCGGAGTGGGAGAAAATGGTCGAAACACTTTTCGCCTTACTTCCTCCGTTTTTTGAAAAGGACTTCTTCGTGGATGGTCTCCGCACGGATGGCTTCCCGGTGCAGGAACTGAAGGTGTGGATGCTCGTCGCTGCACTCTACCACGATATCTTGCCCTCCTGCCCCCGAGGAGCAAATTTGGACGTAATGGATGTATTACTTGCACTCGTGAACAACGGGAAGCAAGCACTCCAAATGGTTGATTTCGAATACGTGGGCCGGGATCTCGCGATCAGCATTCTAAACCGGGCGCAGGCGTTCACTCTCGCAGAATTCACGGCGTTCTGGAAGGACAAGGTGGACCTAGATCAGCTCCGCCTGCTCAGTGAGGCTGAGAGTCGTCGGTGGGAGACTTCGTCGGAGCTCCGCAGGAAGCTAGGTGATTACAAGGCTGAGCCTCTGTGGGTGGTGAAGTAGGGTTGGCCAGAGCCAGCACGTCACCATCCGCCCCGGCGAGCCTGCCGAAAGAGGACAAACGCCAGACTGGGCTTCCCTCCTCCCCCGCTTTTGTAGACGAGGGCCGCCGCGTCGCGTGTGATGGGGACCGGCCGCACGCTGGTCTGAAAAACTCCTATGCGTGGGTGCGTAGCTCTTCGTGCGAAAGCATGCTGACCTCATCACAACGTCACGTCTTCGAAACCCTCGTGCTCTATGGAGAGGCATTCTTCGCTCGGGAGTTCGGTGCGCTGAAAATCAAGCCACGACTCTTCCCGCTCATTGTTGGTCCGACCGGTGCGGGAAAGTCGTTCCTCGTTAGAAACGTCGCCGAGCAACTCGATGCTCATTACTTTCGACTCACATTCGGGGACTGGCTGCCGCGCGGGGTGCGGGCGGACTCCGGCGGTCAGACGGCGTTCACGATCATCAGCACGGTGCTGGAAGAGAGCAGAGTAGTCCTGCACATCGACGAACTCGACAAGATGCGAGAGGACTACGAGCACCAGTGGACGCGTTCCGTCGCGAACGACGTCTGGAATGTTTTGGACGGCATCCTGCCGGTTCGCGATTACTACAAGGCTCGCAATCAAGCTCCTAGCCCCGAGCAGATCCGGGATACGGAGGCTCTCATGCGGGAGCAGCTGTGGATCGTTGGAAGCGGAACGTGGCAATCGGTGTTCGAAGAAAATGCCCGCCGTCCGCTCGGATTTGCCAAGGTCGACGGGGGATTTCGTGACACGTCCCACGTTCTCGAAAAGATCCGTGCAATCAAAGCCATCCCGGAGGAGTTGCTGGCGCGATTTTCGTCTAGCCTGCTGCTCCTCCAATACCCGGATTCGGACGCTGAAAAGCATGCGCTGCTTGAGCAGTCGGGCATTCTGGCCTTGGCGGCACGAGCCGGACGGCCGATCCACGTGAGCGACCTGGATTTTAACCAAGGAGGTATGCGACGGCTGGAGTCGCTTGCGACCGACCTTCTTCTGGAACTGCGACGACAGCGGAAGATCCGCACTTCGATGCAGCGCAAGAGGATCCCGGCTTCACGTCCGCTGTTAGCGCGGAATGACCGAGACCCGGGTGATCTCTTCGAAGGCTAGATAAAACAGGGGGACTGATCGCTACGGGAACGCGCGCTTCTCATGGCAATTGACTGACTTTTGACCTCGATGACCTCTATAGAGTTAGCCAGTCTTCCAGGATGGTCCAGCCAGCTCACGGTCGGCGTGTAGAATCTATATCACATCCGACCAAATACAGCCTCGCAAGAGCCTCTTCCACTGCTGAATGGCGTTCTTGTAGTTCTTCAGCATGAACATGTGGAAAGTCGTTGTCATAGCCATCGCCCTCTTGGGCGTGGCCGGTTGGTTGTATACAGATACGCGCCCATTGGATGTGGTGGTTGCGGAAAGCGTCAGCGCTGCGCGCACGGGGAACACGACTACATATCTGGCAGCTGAATCAGCTAACGGTCATTTTCGCCGAACGCAGCGGGCTCGCGTTGGTGATCTTCGCGCGGTTCTTCCCAGCATCACGTCCCCTGTGGGGGACTGGCGCGAGTTCCTGCCGCCGACGATCACGGTAGCGGTCGAGCCTGACCTGCCGATCGCCTTCTCGATGGTTCGCTCGAAGCGCAATCCGGACGGCACTACGACTTGGATTGGCCGCAACGCTCTCGCCGGCGCCGGGCTCGTGGGGGTTGGTGATGCCCACGGCTGGTTCGGTGTGATGACTCTCCCGAGCGGCCAACACGACATCTCGGTTCGCGACGGCAATGTGACGGTGACCGAAAAGGAATTCTTCGTCGGCGATTGCATGCCTGTCCCGATGGCTTCGCCGGGCGGGAATGCTGCTCCGATCGGATCGCGCAACGCCGCGCTCACCGCTGATGCGAAAATCTCTGACGTGGTGTTCTTCTATGATGCCGACGCGGAGCAGGAGTCAGTTGAAGCGGCGGGTTCACTCGGCGCGGTCCCGGCGTATTTGAACCGTCAATACCGTGCCTACATTGAGAGCTGCAATCTCGTCCTTGAGCAAAGCCTCGTGGACAACTTCGCCTGGAACTTCATCGGGATGTTCCGGGTTCCGAACTACAAGGCTACGGGCACGCTCGAAGCGGAGTTCAGCAAGGCGGTTAATCCGACCAATGCCGAGGTCGGATCCTATGTGAATTCCCGGGGCGCGGCGTTGTTTGCCGATCAGATGGCACTCGTGATCGGTTCGAACCGTGTCAACAGCTTGGGCGGCGTTGGAGCAATGCCCGGCAATCACATCGTGCTTACGATCAAGGCGAGCTACATGGTGATTGCTCACGAGCTTGGCCACAACATCGGTTTGGCCCACGACCGCACGACGGACAAGGTGCCGGACGGCGGTGGGTATAACTACGGCCACAAATTCGAGGTGAAGAACATGACTTGGGGCTATTCCTTCAACGTTGGAGATGTCATGTCTTATGGAACGACCTTGCCCTACTTTTCCTCGCCAGAAGTAACGCTCAAACGAGGAACCAGCACCGATGGGGGCCAGGTGGATAGAGATTATCCGATGGGCGTCCCCGCCGGCCAACCCAAGGCTGCCGATGCCGCGCGTTACATCCGCGAGAATGGTGCCAAGGTTGCGAACTTCCGCACCGGCAACCGCCCGTCCGGCCCGACGGTGGTCGTGCAGCCGATTTCGAAGACGACTGCGTATGCGAATCACCCGCTGACGCTGGCGGTGACTTCCTCAAACGCTACATCCTACCAGTGGTTCAAGAATGGAGTGGCGATCAACGGCGCGAACAGCGCGAGCTACACCATCTCGAAGCCGACTGCGGCGGATGCTGGCAGCTACACCGTGCTTCTGCTCAACGAAAACGGTTCGACGACGACCAACGCGAGCGCGGTGTCGTTTTCCTCGGATGCCCCTCCGGCGAACAACAACACGATCGCGGCGGCGATTTCGATTCGCTCCTACTGCGAGAGCGGCTCCGCTGTCGCCATCGGTGGTTTCGTTATCTCCGGCAACAAGGCGAAGACCGTGCTGATTCGCGCCGTTGGCCCTTCCCTCACCGCGCAGGGGATGAACGCTTCCGAAGTCTTGGCCGATCCGACGTTCAAAGTTCACGACGCTCGCAACAACAATGCAGTCATCGCCGAGAGCAACGATTGGACGACCAACGCGAACGCAGCGGACATCGTATCCGCCGCCGCGCGCGTTGGCGCGACACCGCTCCTCGCCAGCGACAGCAAATCCGCGGCGCTTCTCATCACCTTGAATCCGGGCGTCTACACGTTCGTCATCTCGGGTGCGAACGGCAGCCGGGGCGTCGTCCTCACCGAGATTTACGATGCCGACGAGACGCGTGGAGAGTCGAAGCTCGCCGCTATTTCGGGGCGTGTTCCGTGCGGGACGGGCAGCGACGTTGCGATCGGTGGTTTCGTGGTCACCGGCACCAAGCAGAAGCGCGTGCTGATCCGCGCCATCGGCCCCAGCCTCACCAAGCAGGGGCTTAATGCCAGCGAGGTTCTCGCGAACCCCTCCTTCAAGGTTCACGACGCTCGCAACGGCAACGCTGTCATCGCGGAGAACGACAACTGGCTCCAAGCCCCGAACGCGGCCGAGATGGTTGCCGAGGGCAAACGTCTCGGAGCCGGCGAGATCGCGGCCGACGACACGACTTCTGCCGCCCTGCTGATGACCCTCAACCCCGGCGTTTACACCTTCGTGATTTCCGGAGTCGGAAGCGGCAAAGGTGTCGTTCTGACGGAAATCTACGACGCTGATTAGCTCGATCACCACTTCGCACCCGAACAGGTCTCCATGGAACCGTATATGCGATGTGCGATGACAGGAATCCCGGTAACAGGGGCTGGCGACGCTATATGGGATGACGGTGAATGGATCAGCTGGCAGTGGATCGACCAGCAGATCGCATTGCAGGAAGAGGAGGCGGTTCCGATCGAGGAAAGGGATGTCGAAGAGATCCTGCCAGTAGGAGAGGAACTCTGTCGTCTAGTTTACGAAGCAATTGAGGCTGAGCGTTCGACGGGGAAGACGTCCTCGTTGTGGGGGAGAATCGGGGAACTCTACGCGGCGCAGCGATTCGGGTTTCAGTTAACAAAAAGCCATTCTCAAGGTCACGATGGGCGATGGGGCGATGACCTCGTCGAGATCAAGACGATCACACCGCTCAAGAAGAAGCTGTTCGTGCGGGTGAAGCGTGCTGGGAACTTCAGCCTGCTCGCGGTGGTTCGTGTGCGGCCGGACTATAGCTTCCAGGCGCGTGTGGTGCAACGCGACCAACTACCGAAAGGCAACGGCGGCACATTCGCCGTCGTCACTTGGACCACGATCTGTAAGCTGGCGCTGCCGATGTAGCAGCGACCCGGAGCCTGTCGTTAGGCACATTATGGCAGACTCGCCCCGGGTGAACCACGGTTAGGGTGCGGCCACCGTGCTTCCGCTACCGGTTGCACTTCCAAGCCGCTGAGATGCAGCATCGTTTGAGGACGAAGAGAGTGTTGCGTTGTCGTAAGCGGGATGTCGCTCGGCGCGGCTATCTTGACTTGAAGTAGTCACGATGTATCTATGCGTAGATATGCCGTCGACACATTCCCGCGCCAAGCTGTTTCGGCATGGTGGCTCTCAGGCTGCTAGGCTGCCCCGCGAGTTTCGCCTCCCGGGTAATGAGGTCGCGATCTCACACACGCCGACCGGCGGCGTCCTGCTTGAACCGCTGGATGCCGACTTTGAGACGCGACGTCGGAAGTTCTGCTCCCTCGCCGGCTCGTGCCCTGGCCTTGAGGACGTGCCGCCGCACACCTCGGCCGACATTCCCCGTGACGAATGATCTACCTCCCTGACACGAACGCGATTTCCGCCTACATGCGCGGCGACAACGCTCAACTGGTGGCAAGGATGCAGGAGCACTTCGGCGAGCTATGCCTTTCCGTGATCGTTCTTGCCGAGCGGGAATTTGGCGTCACTAAAGGGACGAATGCGTATGCGCGGCTAAAGCTCGCAGAGCTGGCGCAAACCTTGCCGGTGGAGTCGTTCTCTCGCGACGACTGCACGCACTACGCCGCCATCCGCCACGACTTGGAATCACGCGGGCTCGGCATCGGCCCGATGGATACCTTGATCGCGGCGCAAGCCCTTCGCCTTGGTGCGACGCTCGTGACTCGCAACGTCGGCGAGTTTAGCGTAAGCGTCCGGCCGGGTGCCTTCGGCGGGTTGCTTGATGGGGCCGATTGAGACGTCACGATAGGGCCATGCGAGCAGTCGCCATGGTGCCCATTGGGATTGGCCAGGATACCCTATGCTGGTTGCCAGTTGAGCGGAGTCAGCGCGTCGAGGTCGTCCTGGTTGGTCATCGTGGGCAACCGGGTGAGCACGTCGCGAAGATACGCGAGGGGATCTTTGCGGTGCCGCTGACACGAGACGACGATCGAGTAGATGATCGCGGAGCGCTGGCCGGCGTCGGGATGCCCGATGAAGAGCCAGTTCTTCTTCCCGATGGCCGAGGGCCTGATCGCATTTTCCACGAGGTTATTGTCCAGCCGGGTTTCGCCGTGTTGGAGGTGCGCAGTCAGCGGCGTCCAGTAACGCAGCAGGTAATCGCAGGCTTTGGCCAAGCCAGACTTCGGGGGCATGCGTTCCCGCACGCCCGTCGCCAGCTTTTTCAACCAATACAGCCGGCGGGGATAAAGTTTCTGCCGGTGGCGCCGGCGATTGGAGACGGTCAACTGGTGCTCATCCCAGCGCGCTTCGCATTCATACAGCCAGCCGATGATCAGCAGGATCAAGCGCACCGCCTTGGGCCATTCGCGTTCAGCTTCAAAAAACTTCCGCCGGGCATGCGCCCAACAAGCCACCCACGTCACGTCAGGATGATCGCGAGCATAAGCCTCGTAGGCGCCGTAGCCATCGGACTGAAGGATGCCTTTGTATCCATCGATCAACGACGTGAGTTCGCCATGCCGGCGCGACAGCCGCCAGTCGAAGACCACGTCTTCGCCCGGCCGGCTGATGACCCACAGCCATCCCTCTGTCGTCCCGCCGCGTTTCTCATCGGGATCGTTGCACCGAATCGGGGTCTCATCGGCTTGGATATATCCGCCGCTCAGCACGCGTTTGAGCATTTGCCGATACACCGGCTCGAGCCACTCCGCGGTGATCCGGATCCAGTCGGCCATCGTCTGGCGGGGCAACTCCGCGCCCCAGCGCGCCGACTGCTTCTCCAAGCGATAGAGCGGCTGGTGATCCACATACTTCGACAGCGCGATCCACGCCAGCAATCCGGCCGAGGCGTAGCCCCCGGCCACGGGCCGGGCGAGCGCCGGCGCCACGACCGGCGGCAACTGACGGTCGGTCTTGTGGCGATACTTCGGTCGCACGATCTCACGCTTAAAAATCTGCGGTCCGATGATATCGATCTCGAAGGTGCGTTCCTCGCCGATGCACTCGAACGCCGCCGGGTCGGCCTTCACTTCATCAGGCTCGATCACGATCGTTTCCTTCACCGGCACATTTTTAAAAACTTCCGCCGGCACCGGCCGCTTTTCTTTCGGCGCGGTGACCCGCTGGTAAGTGATCGTCTCCACCTTCGGTGGAATCGATTGCGGCGTCGGTTCGGCCAGCGGCAAACTGGTCTGCAACCGATCGAGCTTTTCGCTTTTGCCCGGACCAAAGAGCTGCCGCTTCAGCCATGCGTTCTCCGCTTTTATCGCCGCCAGCTCCGCCATCACTTCAGGCAGGAGTTTAGCGGCTTCGTCCGGCGGAACCATTTACCGAAAAATAACTTGTAAACTACTATAGTCGAGCAGTTTATCGCTCATACCACGCTTTTTTGAAGCCGTCTTTGAGGTCGATCCCAGACAGCAGCATGGTCAAGGCCGCCGGCTCCAGATGGATCTTCGTTGGACCACTGGCGTGCGGCCAACTGAACCGGCCCTTCTCCAATCGCTTCGCCAGAACCCATACGCCCGATCCATCCCAAAACAGGATCTTCAGTCGATCCCGATCCTTGTTGGTGAAGACAAACATCGAGCCACTAAACGGATCCTCCCGCAATTTTTCGGAAGCGAGCGCCCACAGCCCGTTAAACTGCTTGCGCATGTCCACCGGCTCGACCGCCAGGTAAATGCGCTGCGTCGCGGCGAAGGTCAGCATCGGTTGATCAACTCCGCACCACACTGAGCAACTGGGCCAGCGACGCCGCATCGGCGGCCCGCACCATCCAGCCGTTGGGCAGCGTCAGTTCAAACGCCCAGCGCGGTGTCGCCGGCAGCCCCGTCTTCACCTCCGCAAATCGCACCGGACTGGCTGCACCTTTGCGGCTCTCCAGATACGACCACTTCGCCAGCGTCAGCCGGTTGATCCCCTCGCGCCGCGCAAACTGCTCCATCGTCAGCCCGCTGGCACGATAGCCCGCAACTAATTCCGCTCGCCGCGCTGCCGCCGTAATCCGGCGACCGCGCCGGTCGCGCTTCGCCACTTCCACCTCCGTCGTGATCATCGTCATCACGACATCTTACCCGACGCCACCTCAGCTGCCTACGAGGTCAACGGCCGGACGCTTACAGTTTAGCCGGGTGAATGGACTAAAGGTTGAGAACTGGCAGGCGTGAAACGGATGCGGACGTCGGGCAGATTATCGGGCTACGATTTCCACTCTGCTCATCTCCTAACGGACCCAATGCACCCGAACGCGATCCGGTAACATCGAAGATGCCAGCTAAGCTGGCACCGAGAATTCCGCCAGGCTTCGCGTTAGCCAGATTTGGTCAGTCTCGCTTGGGCGAAGACACAACGCGTGTCAGCTCCGCGATCGGCAATACTTCTTATGCGCTAGAGAGCTTCCCGTTGAGACCGCGGACATGTAGGCTTTAGCGGGAATGGAACGCGATCGAACGTCCCGCATTCCTCGCTCCGGCGAGAGAAAACATCCAGCACGGGCATGGACCGCCACCCTGGTGAGCCGGAAAGGGCTCCTATGGCTCACCATCCCCATCGCCATCCGCCGATTCTTCGGGCTGCGTGCTGGAGACACCGTGCGCCTGCGTAAGGAGCGCGGCGGCAGAGGCATTATTCTGACGTTTTTCCGAAGGGGAAGGCGGCTCCGGCCGCAATGCCCCCGAAGCCTTGTCATGTTCCGCGTGGGGGTCGTTCTGGTCCCTGTGCCACCGCCCTGCTTTCACGCGCCGACGTGCCACTCTGTTGTTTGACTGATTTCGGCAGACTCGCCCGGGCCAAATGGAGAGATGACGGTGATGCTGTGGCGGGAAGCGGAGGGGCAGATGAGGAGGGAGCGTAGCTCTCGCGCATGGCCGGACGTAGACCCCTCTCCCGCGACGAAGAACGTAAACTCCTCCGCATCGTGCGCGACCTCCCGCATCGCGATCGGACCCTCATCACCACCCAGTGGATGACCGGGTTTCGGATTTCCGAGGTGCTGTCCCTCACGGTGGGATCGGTCCTTCGGAATGGAGACATCGTGAGCAAGATTGGGGTCGCTCCTCGCAACATGAAGGGCGGCTACGGGCGCACGCGTTGGGTGCCGGTGCTTCCAGAACTGCGTCGAGCGCTGGAGAGCTACATCGGTTGGTTGCGGATGCGCTACGAGCTCAAATCGGATCTGCCACTGTTCCTGTCTCGGCAGGACAACGCGGACGGAACGGCACGGGCGCTCACACGTGAGACGGCTCGGGTGATTCTGCTAAGGGCATTCGCGCGCGCTGGTATCGAGGACGATGGGCGACTCGGGACGCACACGCTAAGGAAGACTTGGGCGCGCAACGTGTATGAGAATTCTGGACACGACATCATCTTACTCCGGGCGGCGATGAACCACTCCGACGTCAGTGTCACGCAGCGCTACTTGGAGGTGGATGAACGCGAATTGGAAATGGCGATTCGGGGATGTGACTTCACGCGGACGCGGCGAGCGGTTGTAGTTGCATCGTCGCACACGTCGGCGCACGCCGCATAGCACCGCGGCCGGAATTTACGGCGCGAACTCAGGCTCGCGAGCACCCGACATAAGGCCGAGTTAATTGAATAGTGAATTGGGCGTTGAATCGTCCGCCGAAAAATTCAGGCTGTTAGAGCACTCCCATAAGCGCATCTCCATCGTGTATTTTACGCCAGAGAGCTGCTCGCAGCAGCTATAAATAACCCCAATTCCAGCATCATGGGGCTCCCCACCTCTACCTCTGAAGCGCATGCAGAAGGTCAGTTCTTCGGCGACCTCATGCGTTCGTCGCGGAAAAACCTCCTCGACCTATCGCTGCGGAACAAGCTGCTCAACTTCCCCCCGGTCGGCCCGGATCACAAAGATGATGGGCGTGCCCACTAATATCTCAAGCTGGGCGGGCGGATCAAGACGGTGTGGGAACGACTCGTTGCCGCGGAAAAGCAACTCCGGGTTTTTCGCTTCAACCCCACCGAGTTGGGCGACGCATTAAAACGGCTGAACGAGGCGTTACGAAAGACCGCATCGAGGACTGAAGGCGACACCCTCCGTCAGCGAATCAAGGAGGTCAACGATGAGATCGCCGAGGGCGAAGCAATGGTGGAGGAAGGTCATGTATGGGTCGACAAGCTCGGCGAAGAGGCCTATCAAAAGCGTCTGCGACGACTTCGTGATGAAGCAAAAACATTGGAGGACACTACGGGCGACAGCGCATTCTTCCTCGCGTGTGGGTTTCTCAAATGGCTTGAGCGGCCCAAAACCACAAAGGTGGCAATCGACCCGTCGAAAGACGGAGTATCCACAGCCCGTTATGCTCCTTTGATTCTGATCAAGGTGTCCCTAACCGACGAGGGCAAAGGGACACCCGGCCGTCGCAAATTCCGAATCGTCCCCGAGGAAGACCCGCAGGATAACCAGAGCCTCAAAGCAAAACTCAAAGAGGAATGGGAATTCACAATTCCCGACCTCGGGGAAAACACAAAGCCGACCGACTATTTTGCGGCGGTCCGACGAGCGATCACCCTCTCCAAACTAGACGGCTTCGAGGTGCTCGAAACCCTCGCTCTTGGATTCTTCAACTTCGCCCGCTACCGGCTATGGTTGGATCTCGACCCGAAGCAGTGGAAGGGGGTCTCTCCGGAAGCCCATCCGATTGTTAAATCAATCCTCGGGGTCTCGCCGCTCGATACGTCATGCCCCCGTGTTATTGACGCCACCCGCGATGACGAGATCGCGGAGGAGGTAGCTCGACACCAAGAGTCTGAGGACATGCCCATCGTCCGAGACGCCGATACCAGCCAGTATTCGACGCTCCTTTACGCCAGAAAAGGAATGTCGCTTGTGGTGATCGGTCCTCCCGGTTCCGGCAAATCCCAAACGATCACAAACCTTGTGGCTACTTCGATCGCCAACGGGAAGCGCGTCCTATTCGTTGCCCAGAAACTCCCCGCCCTGGACGTCGTTGCCCGTCGAATTCGCGAGGCAGGCCTCGGCGAGTTCTGCCTACAATTCTACAGCGCAAAGCAAGATGGTGAGCCCGATCGCAAACCCGTTACCCCAGTCCAGATTCATGCCCAGCTTACGGCGGCGCGAAACCTACTCGGCGGGCGCTCCCGCGCCACGGCCGCTGAGCGCCGAGCCCCGGTCCTAGCAAAAAAGCTCAACGCCTATGCGTCGACCGTCCACGCGGTCCACCCAATCTTTGGCGAGACCCTACAGCACATTCTCTGCACCGCATTAAAACTGAAAGAAGATGCAGTCGCTGCCTGGGGCGACCAATGGAACGATACGCTCCTCACGGTGAGGCTTCCTGACGCCATTGCGCCGTCGTCCGAATGGACCGAAACACGGGTGCGGTTGGTGTCCGAAATCGCCCGACTGCGCCACGAGGCTGGAGAATTCTGGCAGGGATGGAACCCCGAGAATCTCACAGTTCTCGACATTCCGACCGTTGAAGGCAGCTTGGAGGAACACCGGCGCGCGATCAAAAACCTCTGCGACTGGTGCATCGGAATCAACTCAGCGGTTGCCGATTGGGACCAAGCCCTGCTGCACGACCTCGCTGAATCTAGTTCCGACATTGCCGTTCCGCTGAACTGCTCTGACGAATTCTTGCGTGCGATCTCCCGCAGCCACGAGCTGATGCGTCTCGCGCACGAGCTGGAACGCGAACTTGCCTGTGCGGCGTCGGCGCACGCAACCGCAACGCCGCTGCTCGAAATTCTCACAGAAGGCACCGGGGTAACAGCTACTTTTGCCCACGTGCACCTCGTTGAGGTCGATCGCCACGTCGAGCCCACCGCTACCTACAGCGATGCGAAAACAAGTTTAGACCAGCTAAGCGCCCTACTCCGGACCACCGACGTATTACTCCAATCGCTACCAGTCTACGCCGATGGCGTCGCGGCCTTCGCTGGGGAGAACGCCGCCCTCACGGTATCTCTCCTGGTGAGCATAGCTCAGCTCGAAGACGGGAAATTCCGCAGGGCGCCCCTGCTACTCCTCCCTGCGCTCGCCCGTTTGCTCGTGAGCCGGCCATCAATCGGCGACGAAGCGATGCTCATCGCTGATCGCGTCGACGAACTACTAGCCAAAAAGGCAGCGTCGGCTCAGGCGTTCGGTCAGCCAATCAGAGCTGAGAAATTTGTTTCTGACGCCCTGATCGAACAACTCGGACGCGCTTGTGATGCCGGCTTGGGACTGTCGCCCGTGGCAAACACCGTCATCGCTGGAACCGCCTGTGAGGCCGCGCGCGATGCAGCGCGTCAACTTCTGACATGCGACGAAACTCTCCTCTCTATCGTTGTCGACGCTAGTGGCCGTCTGAGCAACGACCACGCAAAAGGCCTAGCATCTGCATTGGAGCTGGTCCGCCTGGAAGAAATGACACCACCGGCCCTCTGCGACGCTCGGTTGGTTCGAGCATGGGCCGAAGGCTCAATCTCGGAATCCGAGGCCCGAGCCGCTGCTACCGCACACGAGAAGGCCGACGATCTGAAAGCACGGCTTCGCGGCCTTCTCGGAACAACTCCGCCGACGCGTGAAACTGCGGCCGTCCTCGCTACTTCGATCGAGGCCGCTGAATCACTCGGTCTCCAAGGTGCTACGCTTGCTGAAATTGCCGTTCTGTCGTCGAAGTTGGCCGAACTGGAGAAAGGAATTGCAGCGGTGCAATCCGGCTTGGGCACCTTGACTCGGGCTTACGGCATCTCGGATTTCGCCTCCGTCGCGACCGCGTCACGAATAGCCTCAGTGCTTGAGCCGATTCCTAACCTGCGTAGCGCGGCGCCAGCGAAGCTCGCGGATGCCAACTTACTTGAGGCCGTAGGAGCCGCGATCCTCCGTGCACAAGAAATCCGACAAACGGCGATCTGCGGCGCATATAGGATCCTCGCGGCTGCGGCCATGAGCATCCGAGCGTGCGTGCAAGCCGCAAACGTCGCGGAAGAGGTCGCCGCGAGCATCACTGGAATTCGCCGTCCTGCCACGCTGCGGGAACTCCGCTGTTTAGGAGCGGCAACACCGGCTCTGCGGGCCATGCCGGCGCTCCCCATTGGCTGCGACGCAGTCCAGATGTCTGGCGAACAATACGCAGCCACAATTCATCATCTGATAGCGGCTGCCAACCGACTCGAGGATCGCGTCCGGGCGCTTCCCGCCGGAGTAGACTATAATGCAATGCCGCCTGCGACGGAAGCGCGTGAAAAACTCGAGAAGCTACGGGAAAAACAAACGTCCACCTTCAGGTTCCTCAGCAGTGAGTGGCGGGGCGCACGCTCAACTCTCCGACGGTTCGCTTCCGCACTACCAATTCCCGAAGCTATCACCGCCTTCGAGACGGCGTGCGCCATCAAAGCGGACGAAGAAAGCTTCGCGAATGACCCGTCGGGACCAGCCGCGATCGGTTCCTACTTCCGGGGCACCAAGACGGATTGGAAACCCTTCATCGCCTTCGCTGAGTGGACCGAGAAGCTGACACATGGGCTCGACGGATTCGAACGCAACGAACGCGTTGTCGCGGCGTGGCGTTCCGAAAATGGCAACCTAAACGCCGTAGCTAATGCCTGCGCGCAGTTCGACGCAGCCGCATCTGAATGCCGGGCAGCGTGTCCAGATCTATTCGGTGCTGCCTCTGGTCCATTTCAACCGGACGTGCCGGTCGCGACCGCAAAGGAACGTGCAGCAGCCGTCCTCAGCCGGATCGACTCGCTCCTCGCTTCTTCACTGCTGGCGCTCGCCTCAACTCGCGACACCTCGACCCAGGCTTCGGTTACCGAAGTTATCGAGCGGGCAACTGAGGCCGAAGGAGAAATCGCGTCGCTGACCGCGTTGCCAAAACAAATCGTCGGAGACTCCTTCGCTGGCCGCCCTGACGAGTGGGCGGCGCTCCAAGAGATCGTCGCTTGGGCGACGAATCTCCACGCCTCGGACGAACTGGCTGCCGCTCGCCGAGAATTGTTCGACGCCTGCGTCGGCAAACCGGATGTCGTTCAGAAGTTCATCCGCGAATCGCACGCCGCACATACGACGCTACAAGCCATTCGCGAGACGCTGGCGAATTCCCGAATTCGTCCGGACCAACAAATTTCTGTGGCCGAGTTCTTCACGGCCCTCCGCTCCTGTTTGGAGAAAATCACTGCCGGCGGCACAACGCTCTCAGGTTCCCCTGAGGACTCCATCGGTTCGATGCGGACCGCCTCCGGCCTGATCAGCGAGTTGCTGCTCGAACTCGGTCGGTCGGAACGTCTACGTAGCGCTGTAGCTCCTTCAATGCCGACGGCGATATCCGTGGAGGAAACCCTGAAGTGGGCCCTATCCTTGGAGTCGCGCAACCTCCCCAAACGACTTGTCGCTGCCCTGGCTGAATTTCCAGACAAAGCTACCTCGGTCCACGGGCTACTTACGGCGTCGTCGAACTACGCGAAACAAACGGCAGCCCTTAGAACCGCAGGATGCGACACCGCCGCGTGGCTCGATGATCAGGCTACGGTGCAAGATGTCGCCGAAAACACCAACATCGTGGCAGAGGGACTTATCGCCGCACGCCGCGGAGTGATCGAGTGTGGAGCGAGAGCGGGCTGCACCTTGGAAGAACTATACGAAGGCTTCACCGCCGTTCGCCAATACCTCCACTTAAAAGCCTCAGCACCGTCGTGGGTGGAGATTCTCGGGTGCGATCCCTTTGCGGCCGACAACCCCGCCGAGGCCATCCGTGAAACCATCTTCTGGGTAGAAAGCCTGCATGCCGACCGGATTCCTATCGGCGTGATGTCGTGGCTGGTCGTGGAGCAGGCGGACCAACGCATGCACTGGTGGAGTTCCCTCGTCAAAACGTCGAAAACGTGGCGCTCTCAGCGCACGGCCGTTCGCCAATCCTCGTTACCGGAATTCGACAACAGCACCCTGCTGGAAAAATGGAGAATCGCGCTCAGCGAACGACACGCCGCGCTAGCTCTCGCGATCGACCAACTTGGGCGCATCGTAAAGCGCCCAGAGACCTCCCTCTCAAAACTACGCGCCGCCTCGGAATCACTTCGCATCGCCGCCGAATCAATCGTGCGGGCGGATGGCATTCGAAAGAAAATTCCTGGCGCGGAGCAGATTCAGAGCGCCTCGGACGTAGAAGCTCATCGCACCTTCGCGACGTGGATTGCATCTCAAAAAACTGAGATCTCCACATGGGCATTGAGCACATCGGCCGATACAGCGTATGCCCATCTAGCCCTGCTTGAAAACCTCCTTTGCGAGGAGGAAAAAACCTGGAAATCACTGGCCGGAACCATTGAGCGGTTTGGCGACTGCGACGATGATGGCCCCAGCGGCATCCTCTCGGAAGAGCAGTCATTCGCCTCCGCAGCCGAGCGAATCCAGGCCGCCATGCTGAACCTGCATGGACTAGCCTCATGGGCGGCGCTCCAGCGCGAAATCACACGCGCTTCCAAACTCGGTGTCGACCGCATCGCGTCCGAAGTCCTCGCCACGAAAGCCACCCCTGACGCGGCGGTTGCGGCACTGAAGGCCGGTATCGCTTGGCAGAAAGCGCTGTTCGTCTGGAAAGAAAATCCGCACTTGGAGAGATTCCGGTCCGCGCGCCACGAGGAAATGCGCGAGGAATTCGCGAAGGAGGACCTCGCTGCGGTTAAAAGCCAAAACCGGCAACGCATCATCTTCTCGCTTACCGAAAAAACAGGCGGAGGCATGGCGTCGTGGGGCAACGGCTATGTCGACCAGTTACTGCTTCACGAGTCGACCAAGCGCAGGAAGTTGATGCCGGTTCGTAAGCTGGTGGAAGCGACCGGAAAACGCATGCAGGAGCTGTGTCCGTGCTGGCTAGCGACGCCGGCGGCCATCGCTCAGTTCATGGCTCCCGGCACCGCCGACTTCGACCTCATTATCATGGACGAGGCGTCGCAGCTCACTCCCGAGGACTCCTGGGGAGCAATCGCGCGTGGGCGGCAAGTCGTGATCGTCGGAGACCCGAAGCAAATGCCTCCGTCGAGCTTCTTCGAACAGGCCGCGTCTGATGATGACGACGACGTTGAACCCGAGAACGAACTGCCGACAGAAAAGGCTCAGGGACCGGTGCTAAAGGGCCACCAACAAGAGAGCGTGCTGAAGGCCGCTGAAGCGTGCCTCCCTCAGGTCTGGCTGAATTGGCACTACCGGTCGCTCCACGAGGGACTGATCGCGCCAGCGAACGCGCTCTCCTACGACCGCAGATTGGTGCTCTTCCCGAGTTCACACATCAACCACGGCCACCTCGGGGTTCGATACACCTATGTCCAAGACGGCTTGGCCACCACCGGGCAGGTCAAAAACGCCAACGAAGCTGCCGCCGTCGTGAACCAGCTCGTTGAGATCGCCGGCAAATTCGCTCAGCCTGCACATCGAAAACAAGCAAAGGCGCCTCATTCGGTAGGCATCATCGCGATGAACATCCATCAGCAGGAGACGATCAAAGACCTGATCGACCATCGTCGCGCTCAAGATCCGTTCTTCGACCGGAATCTCGCCGTCCTCGAAGCCCACGAAACAGAACCCTTCTTCGTTCGAAATCTCGAAAATGTGCAGGGCGACGAACGCGACGTAATCATCATCTCGACCACATACGGCCCGAACACGCCCGGCGGCACACCAACCCAGCGGTTCTTCCCGATCAACCAAGAAGGCGGTGAGCGGCGGTTCAACGTCCTAATTACGCGCGCCAAATGGCGCATGGAGGTCTTCTCGTCCCTTCGCTCCACTCAATTGACGTCGCCCCAAGTCGGCGTGCAGCACATGCGCGCGTTCTTGGAATGCTGCGAAACCGGTCGCCTCACCGTAAACGGCATCCAGACGGATCGGTGGTTCGACTCACCTTTCGAAGCCCACGTGCACGCCGTGCTCGAAGCAAAGGGATACGCCGTCACGAAGCAGGTCGGCGTGGCAGGCTACTACCTCGATCTTGCAATCAAGGATCCCGTCGCCCCCGACCGATACGTCCTCGGGATTGAATGCGATGGCGCGACCTATCACAGCAGCCGGGTGGCACGGGATCGCGACCGCCTTCGAGAGCAGGTGCTCGCCGAACGTGGCTGGGCAATTCACCGCATCTGGTCGACAGAATGGTTCTACAACAATGCAGCGGTGCGGAAAGCACTCTTTGAAGCCGTCGACCAGGCCTTGGCGAAAGCCTGACGTGTCCGACAGCGGCTAACGCCCACGCCGCGCTCAATACAGCAGTTGGAGCCGCCTGCGGGCTAACAACCCCAGCAATTCCTCAACTTCAGGACGTCATGTTCGCAACTGCGCGTAGTGTTGTCCTTCTCGGTGTGACAAGGAAGGCAAACGGATTGGACGCGCCGCCAGGCACCCCGTTCTAATTCGACGGTGCGAGCGGTCACAACTCGCGCCGACTGCGACCAGACACGAATGCGCGAATTCCCCATTTCGCGAAAAGCGGAATCGCCCCGGCGACCCTGCCGAATGGAGGGAAACGGCAGGCTGGTGAGAATCGGGATGCGGAGGAGCGTGGCGGGAAAAAGCACTTTTGGCGCATGCCCTCTCATTGGGGTCCGTAGCCTTTCCTACACCTGCAACGCCACCGTTACATGAAACGAATGGCGACGGGACCGAATGGTGGCGACCCTCGGCAAAAATACAGCGCCGATCGGCAGTGCTACGATAGGCGCGATGAAACAACACCAATTAGACATGTTCGCGGATTGCGGGGCGTTTCCGCAAACGGGGGCGGAATCGTTTCTCGAAACGCCCCCGTCTCCCGCTCACCCCGCTACGCCCAAACATTCGAGTGTGGGCGAGGCCCTGCCGGTTTCCGAGCGCGAACCGACGACGCGCCAATCGACCCGAAAACGCAAAAAGTCAGCCAAGACCTCAACTGATCGGGTAAAACGTCGTCGCGAACGGATGCGAGCAGAGCGACGAATCGTAATCTCGACCGACATTGCACGGACAGAGATGGAGCAGTTGCAGGGGTTGAAGCCCGGATATACGGCGACTGCGCTGCTGCGCGAAGTAGTGGGATTCTATATTCGGCATAGAGGAGGCGACGTATGACCCCTCTCAGCCAGAACACACCGGCCCCAGACGGAGACCCCAACGTATCAAGGCGACTTACGATCTATCTTTCGGAGGATGATCGCGCGGCATACAATGCACGGTGTTCGTCTTTAGGTGGAATAGCCGCCCTCGTCCGCACAGCCCTGGATAAGGCGTGTGCATCGCGCATGGTGATCCCCGACACCCCTTCCTCGGGTGCGGCCACGGCCCTGAAGATTCGTGTGAACGAGCGGCAATACCAGTTTGTTAAAATCTGGGCAGGTCTAGGCCGCACCGCGACTCAAGTAACAAATGCGGCTGTGCGGGCGTTACCTGAAACGCATCCGAAAACAGACAAACGCAACAGAAAGAGGCTGCACCGCATTACGGATGATCGCGCGCGCATAGAGCTCAAGCTGTTGCTCGTGCTGCAAGCGTTGCGAGAAGTGCAGTCTGTGTTGCATGCATCGCTTCCATCGATCGACACGGTGGGACTTACCGGCATTTTGTTACGCATCGAGGAACGCGTCACGAGCTGGGGGCGAGGTCGTAGATGAAGCTGGCATGGCTCTACCAAGATCTGCCGTATATCTTCGGCGATCGCCTTGGTCCCGCGGATCCACGATGCCCCCGGCTCCTATATGGCAGTCGAAGTGCGTGCCAGCATGCTCTTTCGCAGATCGATTCTGCGAAGCCCTATACGCATTTCGCATTGTCTCACGCACTGGAAGATAGGCCGACGGACAGCGAGATGGTCGATGATGCCTTCTATTTTCTCCGGCATCTGCTGCCGGGGATATCGCTCCAAGATATCTTTTTCCTCGTTGTCCGGCACAACGAGAGTGCAGGCGCTTCGTGTAATACGCTCGATGAGCGCCGGCGACTGTTCCGCAGCTGCGCACACGTGTTCGTGGTCAACGTCCACGGGCCGAGCGGCAAGCGAATTCAGCCTTACTACGCTCCTGCCCACGGCCAGCGCCTCTGGGAACTCGTAAAGTCGCGGAATTTGGAGCGGGGATACGCATGTCCGAGTGAGCCTTTCCGGGTGCGAGCACGCCAAAATTTGTCAGAAGAAGACCTTAAAGAGCTGAAGGTTCTGTTGCTCGAAACGAGCGACTGCGTTGCCCGCCGGTTAGAGGGCTTTGACCGAGGTGAGTGGAGGAAGGAGCTGTTGGCGACCTGCCCCATCCATTCCCGCGTTTCCATCACGCAGTCAGACGAAACACCGCGTGCTATAGTCCAAGTTCAAGGGCGAAAACTCGAATTAGAATTCAATGAACAACACCAGCAAACAATCGCCGCTGAATGGAGCCCGCCGAAACGTCGCTCGGCTCCAAGCGGAAGCATCGAAGCCAGTCGACGAGATCAGGCTTCTCGTAGCGGAAACGGAGAAGTCGATCCTCGGCCACCTCGGGCGGCTGGAGAGATTGATGCGCGAGACCCAAGAGCGGCTCAACAGCTTGCAGACGAAGGACGACGCGGGGCGCCAGAAAATTCAGGCCCAGATCCAGCAGATCGGCAGCTCTTGGCGCGACGCAACGCGAGGAAGTATCCGTCTCCAGCGGACTGTATTCATAATCTACGCTCTTCTTACCATATGCCCGACCTTGGGGTATTGGGGCTCAATCGGAGTGCGATTCAAGGATGCGGTGGGAGATTGGTGGGCGGAACGGCAGGACTCCAGGCGTCGAGATACGAAGGAGATGCTTTTCGACCCTGCGACCTGATTTATGGATGCCCAACTCTTGATAGCGGAAATGAAGAAAATTGCGTCCGAACTGCACGCCCTTCGCCAGGTGGTAACTCTACTGGATCGTCGTGTGGCATCGTTGGAAGCCGTTCACGATCCTCGGCTGGAGGCGATCTTGCTCGAATTGCTCGCGCTGTTGAAAGCACGGTCCGGAAATTCATCGAAACCTGGCGAGTGACTGCCGCAGTGGACGAAGCCCAACCGAGGATGGATTTGTGATAAGCGGGCTCTATTGCGACCGCGGCCATTTCCACGACTTCGACGACCCCTACGATTTTTATGCAGGGCGGGCGGAAGTCCTGAAAGGCCGAAGTCTCGTCTGCGGCTGCGCGCCCAATAGGCAGCTGAGGCTGAGCATTGTCGATGGGTATCGGATGGTCACGCACGTGCGGTGTGTCGATGGGTCGCACGCACACGAGCCATGGTGCGTGTTTCGCCGCGAGAGCCAGCCGAGGCCGTGCGAATATTCCGCTCAGCTGTTTTTTCCGGGCTCCGATGAGGTATACGATTACGGGTTCAACACTTGGGCACGTGCGATCGTGTCGACGGCCTACTCGGCCTGTTTTGCACGGGGTATGGAGGCAGTCGGCACGCGAGATTTTCTCCACTGTCTTGGCTACCATGTCGCCCAATGGGCGCGGCATGCCCCTGGGATGGTGCTGGAGTTTGGCATCGCTGAGGAGTTCGTGGCGCCTCACCCGACATTATCTAGCACAGACGGATTGTGGCCATTCGGCCTTTGGGCCTTCCGATCGCGAGAACTAGAGCACCGGCAGGCTCACGCGACCCTGCATGCGATGCGGCGTGCGTTACAGACGATTTCGATTTTTGGCCACACCATCGCTGGGCCCTATTGTTTTGTCGGAGTTCGGCCCAGAGATGCGACCGCGTATTTTCGCTTCGCTGTCGTGCCGATCGCGCAGAGCGCCAAAACCCTCTGCCCGGTAGACAGTGATCACGAGCGTGCTCACCTCACACCATTACTGGAGGCGGGTAGCAGAGTTCTCAAGCCGCTCACCCGGTCGCAGTTGAATTCCATGCCCGCATCCTGTCGCTCGATGCTCGGGGGCCCTTTGGAGTTCAGATTCAGGCCCGACTGGATCGTATACCGGGGGAGCGAAGTGCACGTGACCGAACTCGCAGGCTTCGATCAGCCTGATTATCTTCGCGAGTTCGCGCGCAAGGCGAGATATTGGCGAGACCTCGAGCGGGAGGGCCACATCTATTTTCATGCTCTAGCGTAGGCTTCGTGAGCTGAAGCTCCGACGTAGCTGTTCGTTGGCTATGAGCAAAAAAACCGACATCCGATCTCGATTAGTTACTGCGGTCCATCAGGAGATCGCTCGCCGACAGCGCGCTTGCGCGGCACTGGCGAGCTGTGACCTAGAGGTGTGTCGCGCGGCCGTTTCAGTTTTCGGGGACATTCGAGCCGCCGCTTATTGGCTGACGGACGGCCTAGGCGCTGGCCGAAAAGCACCAGCGGTCATGGCTCAGACGGCTGCTGGCCGGCGAGCTGTTATGCGTGCGTTGGCGCAGATCGAACACGGCGTCTTCCAATGAGCTTGATCTCGATCCAGGCTGTCGTGGTGGCGCTAGCTCTCCGTCCGGACGTGGCAGCCGGACTGCTCGAGTTCTGCATTCGCGTCGGGATCTCGGAGCCCGTGCGCATTCTCGTGCGGGCTGCTTGTTCCGTCCTGGGGATCTGCCCAAAACGCGCGCCCAAAGCGCGTGCTATTACTCAAGGAATGATCCCTCCATTCCGTTCTTCCGGCGAGCTCCCTTCGCCGTCGTCTCTTCCATCCGGCTCTCCGATGCCGTCAGATCTGGCATCGGTAGATGCAGTCCTGTTGTGGTGGGCGCTCCGCGAGGACGTGCCTGTGCCGCTGTCCGTTTTCCGTAAGTCCATCTCGAGGACTCGCGCCTTTGCTGCGCGCCGCCGGGGGGAGCTGGTGCTCGTGACCATCAGTTCCGGGGCGGCCATCCGGCCGAGCGAGCTTGCCCGATACCTCCGCGGCGAGCGTCGCAATGGTGCAGGACAGGTAGCCGCGTAGCCGGGAGGTGGACTCTCCGCGGCCCGTTATGGCCATCTCCGTTTGCACCTGCGACGAAAGTGGCCTAGAAAATGGCCCAGAAACCCATGAGCTACTTTTGTAAGTCAGTGCCCGGGGCGGGGATCGAACCCGCACGCTCTTACGAGCAAGGGATTTTAAGTCCCTAGTGTCTACCATTCCACCACCCGGGCGCGGGGTGGCGTCACTGTCGGAGGCACTTTGCGCGCGGTCAAT
>Ga0207415_1000561_pt1 | contig 25266 bp, 29 predicted proteins | sample Passage237A_FD_187369 | JGI IMG/M metagenome (GOLD analysis project Ga0207415, IMG submission 187369) | Cellulose adapted compost microbial communities from Newby Island Compost Facility, Milpitas, CA, USA - Passage2 37A (SPAdes) (version 3) ...
TGTAGGGGCGCGCGCCGGTGGCGACCAGAATGGTCTTTGCCGTGAGTTCGCGGCCCGAGCGCAGTTTCACGCTATTGGAGCCGGTGAGGACGGCGCGATCGCGGATGATTTCGACGCCGGAGCCTTCGAGGCCTGAGACATAGGCCTTTTCGAGCCGGTCGATCTCCCTGTCCTTGTTGGCGAGCAGGGTCGGCCAGTCGAAGCTCGCATCAACGGTCCAGCCGAAGCTGGGAGCAAGCTCGAACAGATCGCGGTAGCGTGCGCCATAGACGAAGAGCTTCTTGGGCACGCAACCGCGGATGACGCAGGTGCCCCCTACCCGGTACTCCTCGACGATGGCCACGCGTGCGCCATAGCCGCCGGCGATGCGCGCGGCACGGACGCCACCCGAACCCGCACCGATCACCACGAGGTCAAAGCTGTCGTCGCTCATAGGAATCTCCAGGCAAAGAAAAAGGCCCCGCCAACCGGCAGGGCCTTTTGTCAGATAGGTCCATCAGCCTCAGCTGTCGATACCCTTGGACTTGAGCTCAGCGCGCACCTTGGCGAAGAACTCCTTGGAGAGGTTCACCGAGAAGATGTTCATGATGCGCTGCAACGCCGGGTTGAGGGTGGCGTTGGACTTGGAGAGCTTCTGCCCGGTGGGGCTTTCGTAGAAGGCGACGATCTGCTGGAGCTCTTCCTGGGTGAAGTTCAGCGCATAGAGGCGCGCCATCTGGTCGAACAGGTCGCCCTTTTTGTCCCTGTAGGAGGCAATCACGACCTCGATGGCCGCGTTGAGCGGGTCGGCGATGTCGGGGTTCTGCGGCAGAAGCTGCTGGTAGGTGTTGATGCCGGCGCGCACGATGGCGGTTTCGTAAATGCCACCATGGTCGGTGAGATCAATATACTTGCGAGCAAGCGCGAGAGCCTCGGGCGAGACCTCCTGCGGCTGGGAGGCGGGTGTGTCCTGCGCGAAGGCGGGAACGGCCATGCCGGCCGAAACGGAAAGCGAAAGCAAGGCGGCGAGAACGATCGACGCGCGCTTGAAGGAGAAGGTCATCGGCGTGTGGCCCATCTGTTAGAATACCCCGTCCCTGCCATCTACCGGACGGGGTCTCCCGCGTCCAGAACCTCGATACCGCCGGGACCAGCAACGTAGGCCCTTTGGCAAAGGCCGATGAACAGTCCGTGCTGCACCACGCCAGGAATCTCGAGCAGGGCGTCCGAGAGGGCTTCTGGATCAGGAATACGGCCAAAAGAAGCATCCACGATGTAGTGCCCGCCATCGGTGAGGAAGCGCTCGGCGCCCTTCATGCGGAAGCCGACCGGACCGTCGCCGTTGAAGGCACGCACCACACTCCAGATGGCGCGGAAGGTGGCGCCGGAGCCAAAGGGATTGACCTCGATGGGGAGCGGAAAGCGGCCGAGCGTATCGACCTTCTTGCTCGCATCTGCGATCACCACCATGCGTTTGGAGGCCGCGGCAACGATCTTTTCGCGCAGTAGCGCGCCCCCTCCCCCCTTGGTGAGGTCGAGACCCGGATTGAGCTCGTCGGCGCCGTCCACGGTGAGGTCGAGTTCGGGCGTCTCGTCAAGGTCGGTCAGCGGGATGCCGAGCGAACGCGCCTGGGCGGCGGTGACCTCGGAGGTGGGGATGCAGACCACGTCGAGCCCGCGCTTCACCTCGGCGCCGATGAGGTCGACGAAGTGCTTCGCCGTGGAACCGGTACCCAGCCCCAGTTTCATGCCCGGCTTCACCTCGACCATGGCGGCGCGCGCCGCCGCTGCCTTGAAATCGTCACTCACGTGGAAGTCCTCCAGTTGCGGCCGATAAAGAGCCGGCCGCCCGGCGAGTCAAGCCGTACCTCCGGCGGTCGATTCACGCAGTTGTCAGTAGCAATTGTCGCGCCGGCGCAACACTATGCCCCATGAGTGTTCGGCGCGTGGTCGAATCGTGGCAAGGCCCGTTCCGGAACCATGCCGAACAGTCTATCACGTGGGGCATCCAGGGCCCGCGGTGGGGCTTATTCGTCAAGAGGCGCACTTTGACCAAGATGACCAAGATGAGGATCGTGCTAGCCGCACTGGTTGCGGCAATCCTGAGCGTTGCGCTCGTAGCACCGGCCGCGGCGGCCCGTATCTACAATGCCGATACAAATACCTGGGAAGAGGCGACACAGGTGAAGGCCCGCAACAAACGCGGCAGCGCCATCCCGAAGGAAATCGTCGCCTACGAGACGAAGTACAAGCCCGGCACCATCATTGTCGAAACGTCTGAGCGTCGCCTTTACCTCGTGCTCGAGGACGGCAAGGCGTTGAAGTATGGCATCGGCGTGGGTCGCGACGGCTTCCGCTGGAGCGGCCAGCACAAGATCACCCGCAAGGCTGAGTGGCCCGGCTGGACTCCGCCGCCGGCGATGCGCAAGCGCGTGCCCGACCTGCCGGCCTACATGCCGGGCGGCCCGGACAATCCGCTCGGCGCCCGTGCGCTCTACATCGGCTCGACGCTCTACCGCATCCACGGCACGTCGGAGCCCTGGACCATCGGTCAGGCCGTCTCTTCGGGTTGCATCCGCCTCACCAACGAGGACGTGACCGACCTCTACGAGCGCGTAAAGGTTGGCGCCCTGGTGGTGGTGAAGCAGTAAGGGCCTCACCGCAAGTTCATCCGGCCGGCCTCAGGGCCGGCCTTTTTTATATCGATGATTGTTGGATCGTGAGGCTGCGCTACGATATGTCTCACCTATGTCGCTAACGCTCATCGAACAGCCGAACCTTGCGCCAACCGGCGCGGCACCGTTGATCGACCGCTATGGGCGGCAGATCACGTATCTGCGCATCTCGGTCACCGATCGCTGCGACTTCCGCTGCACCTATTGCATGAGCGAGCACATGACCTTCCTGCCCCGCAAGGAGGTGCTGAGCTTCGAGGAGGTTGACCAGATCGCCACCGCGTTCGTGGCGCGCGGGGTGAAGAAGATTCGCCTCACCGGCGGCGAGCCGCTGGTGCGCCGCGATATCATGGACCTCGTCCAGAAGATCGGCAGCCATCTCGGCAACGGGCTCGAGGAGCTGACGCTCACCACCAATGGCAGCCAGCTGCGCAAGCATGCCGAGGGTCTGGCAAAGGCGGGGGTGAAGCGCCTCAACGTGTCGCTCGATACGCTCGATGCGGACAGGTTCGCAGAAATCACGCGGCGCGGCCGACTGCCTGACGTGCTCGACGGCATAGAGGCCGCCACCGCGGCGGGCCTCAGGATCAAGATCAACATGGTGGCGATGCGCGGCATCAACGACCAGGAGATCGAGCCGATGCTGCACTGGGCCCACGGGCGCGGCTACGGCCTGACCCTGATCGAGGGCATGCCGCTGGGCGAAGTGGGCATGGACAGGGTCGACGCCTACCTGCCGCTCAAGGAGATGCGCGAGCGGCTGATGGCGAAGTACACGCTCGAGCCCACCCCGCACCGCACCGGCGGGCCAGCGCGCTACGACTTCGTGAAGGAAACCGGCGGGCTGATCGGCTTCATCACCCCGATGAGCCACAATTTCTGCGAGAGCTGCAACCGCGTGCGCCTCACCGCCACCGGGCAGCTCTACATGTGCCTGGGGCAGGATGCGATGGTGGACCTGCGGACGGCGATCCGGGAAGGCGGGGCGGGCGCGCTCGACGCGGCAATGGACCAGGCGATGCTGCTGAAACCGAAGGGCCACGACTTCGTTCTCGATCGTGACCATACGGGACCGGCCGTGAGCCGGCACATGAGCGTAACCGGAGGCTGATCGATGAGCGTTGCCTTCACCAAGGAAGACAGCGCCGAGACCGCCGCCGAGCTGCTCCTCCCGGACCGGCCGGTGTCGTCCGGCCCCAACCTCGTGACCAGGGAAGGGCTCGCCGCACTGCAACGCCAGCTGCGTGAGGCGGAGCTGGCCTATGACGCCGCCAACCGCATCGAGGATGTCGATGAACGGCGGCGCCAAGCCGCCGTGCCCTATCGCGACCTGCGCTATTTCGCCGAAAGGGTGCGCACGGCCCAAGTGGTGCCGGAGCCGGCCGGCACAGACAGCGTGGGCTTTGGCAACACAGTCACCTTCGAGCGCGACGACGGCCGGGTGCAGACCTACCGGATCGTCGGCGAGGACGAGGCTGACCCGCGGGCGGGCACGATCTCGTTCGCCTCGCCCATTGCGCGGGCGCTGATGGGCAAGGCGGTTGGCGATGTGGCAGTGCTCGGCGACAGCAAGCTCGAGATTACCGCCATCGGGTAGAGCACCTCTGCGGTTGAGCAGATCGCGGTGAGAGGCCGTCGTCTTTGCCACCCCCTCCCCCATGCTGCGCATAGCCCCTCCCCCGCTTCGCGGCGGAGGAGCACAGGCAGCCCGGCCAACACTTAACCTTACTTGTCGTCGTCGGAGACGATGGCGAATTCGAGCGGCAGGGCGGTGGTGTACTTGATCTGGCCCATGGCGAAGGAAGAACTGACGTCCGTCAGGTTTATCTTCGAGATCAGCTTCTTGTAGAAGGCGTCGTAGGCAGCGATGTCGGGCACGACGACGCGCAGCAGGTAATCTGTCTCGCCGCTCATGCGGTAGAACTCGACCACTTCGGTGAAGTCGTCGACCACGGCCGAGAACTTCCGCATCCAGGCTTCGTTGTGCTCGTTGGTGCGGATGGAAACGAACACCGTGACCCCGGCATTCACCTTGACAGGATCGAGCACGGCGACCCGACCCTTGATCACGCCATCCTCTTCCATCTTCTGGATACGACGCCAGCACGGCGTGGTGGAGAGACCCACCTTGCGGCCGATCTCGGCCACCGGCGTCGTTGCATCCTTCTGGAGCAGCGCCAGAATCTTGCGGTCGATCTTGTCCAAAGCTATTTCAGCCCCCTGAAATGACATTGCGGCTTGGGGCTTGTTCGCGCGAGTTCGCGCAAAGCCTGCCGGGAAGAATGGTCATAAAACGGAACTATGTTGCGCCTGTCAACGGAAGAACACCTTTCCGACCCATTTGAGGAAACTTGTGATCGGCCAGTCGGGAGCCCCTTCGGCATCGTCCACCTGATGGGCGCGGCGCCATTGGGCGGGGGTTTCGAAGGTACCGGCCCAGATGCCGCGCCGGGCGAGTTTCGCCTCTGACTCCAGCGCGGCGTATCGGCCACTGGAGACGGCCTGGCCGGCAGTGACCATGACCTCGCCGAGGTCGGCCCCGCGGAACTCGCAGGTGGCGATCACCCGGCCATAGCGATCGAGTTCGATGGGGCGGCAGGTGACGGGACCGCGCCCGACCAAGTCGTTCAGCGTGCGGCGCGAAGTTTCGCCGCAGGGGAACGGCTGTTTTTGCGCATCGGGGCACTCCTGCTGCCGCTCCGGCGCGTCGATGCCGGCGAGGCGGATGCGCCGGTTGGCCACGTCGAGCGTGTCGCCGTCGATGACGCGGCTCCTGCCCGTGACCGGTCCGGGCGGCAGCCCCGGCGGCAGCACGGCCCAGACCACCAGCGCCGCAACAGCGATCAGGGGCGCCCACATGCCGATGGACCAGCGCGACCGAACATAGGGCTGGCGCTTGCGGCCGCCGGCCCAGGCCGGCATGGGCTCCGCTCGCATGCGCCCTGCCCCCTCCTTCCGGCCGTCCTCGCCCACCCGGCAGCCCCCTGTTTTCACCACCGCTTAACCATGCTTCGCATAGGCTCTCGCGTGCAAGCGTAGCGAGCGGGTTCAACGCTCGTATTGTCAGTTGTCGTTGTTGAGTAAGCGTAATGCCGGCTAAGCCCGCGATGCACGATCCCGACGTGCGCGCCCATCTGGGCCGCGAGCTGAAACGCAACTCGCAAAAGGCCGTCGAGGAAGCGCGCCAGCGTCTGACCTCCACCTCTGGCACACGCTCGGCCTTCGATTTCGAACTGATCGACGAATACGCCAACTCGCGCCTTTCCAGCGTGCTGGCCGTGCCGGCGCTCGTGCTGATTCTTGCCGTGTTCGCCAGCCTGTGGGTCTCGCCCTTCGCAGCGGCGGGCTGGGCCGCGCTGGTGGTGTTCACCAACACGGCGACAGCGCTGCTCTGCCGCCGCTTCAAGCGCAGTGACCGGGCGAAGTTCAATGCATCGCGCTGGACCACCACCTTCGTGCTGGCAGAAGCGGTGCTGGGCGTCGCCTGGGCGCTGCTCGCACTGTTCAACTTCATCGGCGCCGACACGGTGGCGCTGCAGGTCGCTATGTTCGCGATGGGACTGGTCGGTATCGCCTCGAACGCTGTCACCACCCGCACACTGCCGCCGGCAACGCTGATAAGCACGCTGCCACTCGCCCTCAGCGTCACGACGATCCTCGCCCTGTCGGGCGGCACGCTGAACTGGTCGCTGGCTGCGGTGACCATCGGCGCCGAGATCTTTTTCGTCTATCTCGCCAAGCAACTCTACAATTCCGAGCTCGAAACGGTGGCGCACCAGGCCGAGAAGGACGCGCTCATCGCCGAGCTCGAGGAAGCGCGGGAGATGAGCGACGAGGCGCGCCGCCATGCCGAGCAGGCCAACATCGCCAAGTCGCAGTTTCTCGCCACGATGAGCCACGAGCTGCGCACGCCGCTCAATGCCATCATCGGCTTTTCGGAGGTGCTGCAGTCCGAGCTACTCGGGCCCCACAACGTGCCGCAATACAAGGAATATGCGGGCGATATTCATCGCTCGGGGCAGCACCTGCTGACGCTGATCAACGAGCTGCTCGACCTCAGCCGCATCGAGGCCGGCAAGTATGACCTCAACGAGGAAGCGGTGTCGCTAGTCGATATCGCCGAGGATTGCCGCCGCATGGTGGAAATCCGCGCCAAGGCCAAGGGCATCGAGCTTTCGGTAAGCTATGGCAGCAACCTGCCCAAGCTGTGGGGCGACGAGCGCGCCATCCGCCAGGTGGTGCTGAACCTGCTCTCCAACGCCGTGAAGTTCACCCCTCAATCGGGCAAGGTGCACCTGATGGTGGCTCGCTCGCGCGATGGCGGGCAGCTGATCAGCGTGCGCGACAACGGACCGGGCATTCCCGAGAACGAGATCGAGACGGTGCTTTCGAGCTTCGGCCAGGGGTCGCTGGCGCAGAAATCGGCCGAACAGGGTGCCGGCCTCGGGCTGCCCATCGTGCAGAAGATCATGGAACTGCACCAAGGCCGCTTCGACCTGTTCTCGAAGCTGCGTTTCGGCACCGAGGTGATCGCCACCTTCCCCCGCGCCCGCGTCATGGACGCGCTGGCACCGGTGGTGGAAAAGAAGAACAAGCTCGAGATCTACTCGGAGGTGGGCTGAACTTGCTGCGCCGGGCGGCGCGGACTATACCGGAGGAGTGGTGCCAGAGCTTTCGCCCCGACACCGTTGGCTAGAGACCTATCGATAACCGAAGGCACACGCTCAACGTGTGCCTTCTTCGTTTCAGCCTCAAGCTGACGCTGATGGGCCAGAGCCACATTTTGCGTCACTCCTATCGAGAGCATGGGCTGCATGCCTCAGTCGGGGCAGCCTGTCTTCCCCGATCGCACCCGTGGGCCGGCGCTGCTGCTTGCTCTCGATCTCAGAACATTAGCAGAACGCCAAGACGCGGCTAGTCCTTGTTGCTGACGCCGGCGTCGCCGAAGGTGGCCATGTTGTTGTGGAGGTGGAGGGCGGTCTTCACCAGCACCATGGCGAGGGCGGCGCCGCTCCCCTCCCCCAGCCGCATGCCGAGGCTGAGCAGCGGCTTGACGCCCATCTGCTGCAGCACGCGCTGGTGGGCGTGCTCGGCCGAGACGTGGCCGAAGATGCAGTGGGAGATGGAGTCGGGGTTCACCGCCTGGGCGATGGCCGCCGCCGCGGTGGCGACAAAGCCGTCGACGATGAGCGGTACCTTTTGCTGGCGGGTGGCGATGATGGCGCCGAGCATGGCGGCGATTTCGCGCCCGCCCAGCCGGGCGAGGATGGCGAGCGGATCGGTGAGGCTGTCCTTGTGGAAGGCGAGCGCGCGATCGACCGCGTCGGCCTTGCGCTTGAGGCCGGCATCGTCGACGCCGGTGCCGCGGCCCACCCAATCGGCGCCGGTGCCGCCGAACAGGGCGGCGTAGATGGCGGCGGCGACGGTGGTGTTGCCGATGCCCATTTCGCCGATGGCGAGCAGGTCGGGCTTACCGGCGATGGCCTCCATGCCGTAGGCGATGGTGGCGGCGCACATGCGATCATCCATGGCCGGAGCGAGGGTGATGTCGCCGGTGGGCAGTTCGAGCGCCAGTTCGAAGACGCGCAGGTTGAGCTCATGCAGAGCGCAGATCTGGCTGACCGCGGCACCGCCGGCGATGAAGTTGGCGACCATCTGCGCCGTCACCTCGCGCGGGAAAGCCGAGACGCCCTGGTCGGTGACGCCATGGTTGGCGGCGAAGATCGCGACCATGGGGTTGTCCAGCGTGGGCGAGGCCTTGCCCTGCCAGCGGGCGAGAAACTCGACGAGTTCTTCCAGCATGCCGAGGGAGCCGGGCGGCTTGGTCAGCTGCAGGTCACGTTCGCGCACCGCGGCAACAGCGGCTTCATCGCCCGACGGGCCGATGCTCAACAGGTCGATGATGTCGGCGAAAGCTGACGCCATGGCGTGGCGACTCCAAGCAGGCATGATAAGGGAGGCGTGGTTTGGACCAATCGGCGGCCATTTGCAATTGAACGACGAGAGCCAGGGCCCGCGCATCCGGCAGGACAATTACAGCGAGCCGCCCCCGGCCCGGCCTGACCGCGACATCGGCGCGGACCTGGTGATGGCGCTGCGCTTCTTCTCGCGCCTGCCCACAGGATCGCGCCCCTTCGAGCCGCCCGACCTCAGCCGTATCGCCGTCGCCCTGCCCTTTGCCAGCGTGATCATCGCCCTTGGCCCGGCCCTGCTTCTCCTGCTGCTGGGCTTCATTCTCCCCGCCTGGTTCGCTGCTGCGCTGGCCGTTGGGGCGATGATCGCCGTCGCCGGCGCGATGGCCGACGATGCGCTGGCCGACGCCGCCGATGGCATCGTGGGCGGGGCGACGCCGGAGCGGCGGCTCGAGATCATGAAGGACAGCCGTCATGGCACCTACGGGGTCGCGGCGCTCTGCCTCTACATCGTGCTGCGCGTGGCCGCGCTGGGCAGCATCGCGGCTGTGAACCCGTTCGCGGCCGCGGCAATATGGCTGGGGACGACGGTACTGGCGCGCTCGGGCTGCCTGTGGCTGAGCCTCGAGCTGCCGAACGCACGGACCGGCGGCGTGTCGGCCTCGGCGGGCCGGGTGGGCAAGGCAAGCTTCGGCATCGGCCTGCTGTTTGCCGCCATCCTCGCCTTCATCGTCGCGGCGCCCTTCACCAGCCTGATCGCCGTCATTCTCGCCTTCCTCGTCGCGGGCCTTGTCGCCTGGGGCTGGACGGAGGTCTGCCGGAAGCTCGTCGGCGGGCAGACCGGCGACCTGATCGGCGCCCTGCAGGCGCTGATCGAGGTCGGGGTGCTGACGGTGTTGCTGGCGTTCGCGAGTTAGGCGGCGGCGGCCTGCTTGCCGGCGTGGAGGCGCAGGGCCTCCTTCACTGCCGGGCGGTCGCCGATACGACGGAACCAGGCGCGCAGGTTGGGATACGGTGCCAGCGGCACCTTGGCGAAGGCTGACCAGTTGGCCATGACGTAGAGATAGGCGTCGGCAGCGGTGAAGCTGTCGCCGGTGACGAACTCGTACTGCGAGAGCTGCAGATCGAGGATGGCGAAGCGGCTCGCGATCTTGCTGCGAGCATAGGCCTGGGCGGTCTCGCCCACCTCGGGGTGGAAGAGCCAGGGCGAGTAGAACTTGTGTAGCTCGGTGGCGATGAAGTTCAGCGCCTCCTGCTGCCACACCCGCTCGATCGAGCCGGCCGGCGGCACCAGATCCGCCTCGGGCCTGAGGTCGGCCAGGTACTGGAGGATCACCGCCACCTCGGTGAGGCGCTCGCCGTTGTCCAGCTCCAGCATGGGAACATAGCCCTTGGGGTTGATGGTAGCGAAGTCGCTGCCATCCGCCAGGGTGTGCGGGTCCTTGAGGATATCGACCTCGGCCAGTTCGAGCCGGATGCCGGCCTCGGCGGCGAGGATCACGACGGCGAGGGAGCAGGCGTGGGGGTTGTAGTAGAGCTTCATTTTCGTCTCCGGTGTTGTCGGTGACGGACCAGATAGTTCCTGCAACCACGAAAGGCGAATAGCGCTTTCGCCAGCGCCGTTTGCGTGCATGCAAGCGCGTACGGTGCTATCTGAGGTTTCATGCAGAACTGGAACGACCTGAAGCTGGTGCTCGCCATTGCTCGCGCCGGCACCTTGGGCGGCGGTGCCACGACGCTCAGCATCAACCATTCGACCGCCTTCCGGCGCCTCAACGCGCTCGAAGAGAAGATCGGTGTGCGCCTGTTCGAGCGGCTGCCGGGAGGCGTCTATCGCCCGACGGCCGAAGGCGAGCGTGTCGCGGCGGCGGCCGAGCGGATCGAGACGGAGGCCGACGCGGTCGATCGCGAGGTCACCGGGCGCGACCAGCGGCTGTCGGGCTCGCTGCGGGTCACCTCGTCGGAAACGCTGGCCTATTCGGTGCTGACGCGGCAGCTGGCGCGCTTCCGGGCAGCGCATCCGGGCATCGTAGTCGAGCTTGTGGTCGACAACCGGATCCTCAGCCTGTCGCGTCGCGAGGCCGATATCGCGCTGCGCGTGACGCGGCCCAAGGAGCCGGACCTGTTCGGTCGCAAGCTCGCCGACCTCGCCTGGACGGTCTATGCCGCGCCCGGGCTCGCGGTGGGCGGCGTAGAGGGGAAGGATTTCGTCGGCTGGGGCGCGGAGGTCACCGGCATAGCGGCTGCCGATTGGCTGGCCGAGAAGGTCCCGGCGAACCGCATCGTCTATCGCGCCAACAGCCTGATCAACCAGTTCACGGCGGCGAAGGCGGGCATCGGGCTGGTGCTGCTGCCCTGCTATCTCGGCGATCCGGAGCCGGGGCTGGTGCGGGTTATCGACACACCGGTGAACGAGCTGACGCGCGAACTGTGGATCGTGACGCATGCCGACCTCAGGAAGACCGCGCGGGTGCGGGCCTTCCTCGACATTGTCGGCGAGGGACTCATTGCCGAAACTTCACTGTTTGCCGGACATCACGGCGCTTGAATTGGCGCGTGGGTACCCCATTATCTGAAGGTCAAGGGAGTAGCCCCACCGCATGCTGTTCATCGGCGTCGCCATTGCCGTAGCCATCGGGCTCGTGTTGCTGATCGTGTCCGATGCTGGCACGCTGGTCGGGCTGACGCAGGAGCAGTTCGGGCGCCTGATCCCGCTTCTGGTGATCCTGCTGTTCGTGGCGGCCGGGCTCTTCAGCCGGCAGCGCTACAGGCTGGGCGAGCTGGCCGGCAACCTGGTGCTGTGGGTCGGCATATTCGGCGTGGCGATGGTGGGCTATGCCTATCGCGACGACCTCTCGGTGGTGGCCTCACGGGTGTTCGGCGAGCTGATGCCGGGCACTGCGGTGGTCGATTCCGAGCGCGGCACCGCCACCTTCCGGGCGGGGATCGACGGGCACTTCACCATCAATGCCGAAGTGAACGGTGCCACGGTACGCACCATCTTCGACACCGGCGCGAGCGCGGTGGTGCTGACCCATGCCGACGCCGAGAAGGCCGGGATCGACACCGAGGCGCTGCGCTACGACATACCGGTGCAGACGGCCAACGGCACCGGCCGGGCGGCGGGCGTGACGCTCAACCGGCTCGAGGTCGGCGGCATCAGTCGCACGCGGGTGCGGGCCTTCGTGGCCGAGCGTGGGGCGCTCGATACCAGCCTGCTCGGCATGAGCTTTCTCAGCACCCTGAGCCGCTATGCGGTGAGCGGGAGTTCGCTGGAACTGGTGGACTAACTAAACCGCCAGCGCCAGTTCGGGCTCCAGCGCCTCGAAGGCCCGCATGATGACTTCCGGGCCGGCCCCGCGCTTTGCGGCATCGACGGAGAGGATCTGGCGGAAGGTGCGGGCGCCGGCGCGGGCATTGGCGAGGCCGAGCATGTGGCGGGTGATGTTGTTGAGCCGCGCGCCCTTGTGTAACTCGCGTTCGGCGTAGTCGGCCATGGCCAGCATGACTTGGCGAAGTTCGATCGGGTGCTCAGGGTCGCCGAAGAAGCGGGAATCGACCATCGAGAGCAGCATGGGCTCGTGATAGGCGGCGCGGCCGAGCATGACGCCGTCGACGGCGTCGAGGTGCGCTTCGGCATCCTTCAGTGTCTTGATGCCGCCATTGATCAGCACCGGCAGGTCGAGCCGCGCCTTGAGGCGGTGGACGCGATCGTAGTCGAGCGGCGGAACCTCACGGTTTTCCTTGGGGCTCAGGCCCTTGAGCCAGGCTTTTCGCGCATGGACGTAAAGGGCGTCGGTGCCTGCCGCAACAACGGTATCGATGAAGCGGTCGAGCGTGGCTTCGGTGTCCTGGTCGTCGATGCCGATGCGGCACTTCACGGTGACAGGGACATCGGTGGCGTCGCGCATGGCGCGCACGCAGTCGGCAACCAGAGACGGCTCGGCCATCAGGCAGGCGCCGAAGCGGCCCGACTGCACCCGGTCGGACGGGCAGCCGACATTGAGGTTCACCTCTGCATAGCCGAACTCGGTGGCGATGCGGGTGGCCTCCGCCAGTTCCTTCGGGTCGGAGCCACCGAGCTGGACGGCGACCGGCTGCTCGACCGGATCGAAGCCGAGCAGGCGCTCGCGCGGGCCGTGAACGATGGCGGCGCTGGTGACCATTTCGGTGAACAGCAGGGCGCGTTTCGTCAGCAGCCGGTGGAGATACCGGCAGTGGCGATCGGTCCAATCCATCATGGGCGCTACTGAGAAGCGGCGGCTCAGGCGCAGTTGCTCGGTGCCTCGGGTCATGGGCTCGCTATATAGTGCGCTGGCCGCGATACCAAGACTGTCGCAGAAAACGGTCGCGTGAGCGGGTCAGGTGTCCTTGTAGGCGTCTTGTTCGCGAGCCGGGGTCCAGACGTCGTGGCCGCAGGCGGAACAGGGCGGGGGCGCCCTGCCCTGTTCGGGCTCAGCCAGGGTGCCGCAACGGCGGCAGGCGAGGAGGTTTTGAGCTGCTTTCGAGCCAGCCGGAATCTTCGGCGGCTCCTCGACCTCCCATGGCGGGGCGATGGGAAGTCCGGGCCGCTCGTCCTTGTGGCGATAGACGGTGAGAACGCCGTCGGGCTCGATATAGGCGCCGGCGACCTGGCCGAGATGCTCCACCCCAGCGTGGCGCAGCAACTGGAACAGCTCGCGGGTCGATAATGCGGTGCTGGAAAGCAGCCATTTCGCGATGACACCATCCCTGATGGCCTCGCGCGGCGTGCCGTCGATCATGTGCTCGGCCCGCTTGCTGCGCGACATCACGATGTCGAGCAGCTTGTTGGCGACAACCACCACGGTGATGACGATGAGCGAGTGGAGCAGCGGCACGTCGGGATAGAACATGACGTCGCCGACAGCCGAGCCCAAGGCGATCACCAGCAGGAACTCGACGGTGGAGAGCTGGCCGATGGTGCGGCTGCCGAGCAGGCGCAGCAGCACCAGCGTGTAGGCGTAGACGATCAGCGTGCGGACGACGATCTCCAGCAGGAAAAACGGCGGCTGGTCGCCGAGCAGCATGCGCTGAAGATCGAAGACGTCAACGGGCTCACCCAAGTGCGCCTCCACAGGCTGGTTGGTGCCGCCTGAACGGGGAGGCAGGGGGCGCCGTTCCAACCCACGGATTTCGTTGGCTTCCTAAGAAATCGGCGATTGACTTCATAAGTGCGCTTATTATATGTGCGCTTATGAAATCGAAATCGATCCTCAGGCACCAGGCGCCGCTGGGTTATCAGGTCTTTGAAGTGGCACGGCTGATGAAACGCCGCTTCGAGGAGCAGGCGAAGAGCCATGGCATCACCCTGCCGCAGTGGCGGGCGCTGGCGCAGATCGCCACCCATGACGGCATCAGCCAGAGGGCGCTGGCCGACCAGATCGATGCCGACCCGATGACGGTGTCCGGCATCCTCGACCGCCTGGAGAAGCGCGGGCTGATCGAGCGCTATCCAGACCCGGCCGACAGCCGGGCCAAGCTGGCACGGCTCACCGCGGCCGGCGAGGACCTGTTCCAGACGGCGCGCCGGGTCGCGCTCGCCATGTACGAATCCGCCGTCGCCGGGCTGACCCCGGCCGAACGCGAGGCCCTGCAGTCGGGCCTCGAAAAGATGAGCGCAAATCTATCCGGCCCGCCCGCCGCGCTCGAGAAAGCCTGAGACATGAACGCTCGCGTCAAGACCCCTGCCCCCGGTGAAGCCGAGGCGGCAGCAACGCCCGCCACCGAAGGAACGGCCACTGCGGCTGCGGCACCCGCGGCGAGGAAGCGTTCGCCGCTGCGGCTCGTGGTGATGCTGGCAGTGCCGGTGCTGCTGGCCGGCGGCGGCGCCTATTTCTGGCTGACCGGGGGGCGCTATGTCGAAACCGACAACGCCTATGTGCAGCAGAACAAGATCTCGATCTCGGCCGATGTCGCAGGCCGCATCGCCACGGTGGCGGTGAAGGAGAACCAGCTGGTGAAGGCCGGCGACGTGCTCTTCACGCTCGATCCGCAATCGTACGAGATCGCGCTCAGCCAGGCCGATGCGGCGCTCGCCACGGCGCGGGTGAATGTCGAGCAGCTGCGGGTGGCCTATTCCACGGCGCTCGCCAAGCTGGACGCCGCCAGAGCGACCCTCGAGATCCGGCAGAAGGAGTGGGAGCGCGCCGCGAACCTGCAGAAGCAGGGCATCTCGGCCGAATCCGCCCTCGACGACGCGCGCCTCGCCCTGCAGCAGGCGACCTCCAACGTCGCACTCGAGGAACAGGACGTCGCGAGCGCCACGGCGGCCCTGGGTGGCGACCCGAACATCAGGACCGACGACCACCCCGCCGTTCGCGCCGCGCTCGCCGCCCGCGACGTGGCGCAGCGCAACCTCGACAAGACGACGGTGCTTGCCCCTAGCGACGGCATCATCAGCCAGGTCGGCAGCCTGCACGTGGGCCAATTCGTCAATGTCGGCTCGACCATCGCGACGCTGGTGGAGACGGGCGAGGTGTGGGTGGAAGCGAACTTCAAGGAAACCCAGCTCGTGGGGTTGAAGCCCGGCATGCCGGCCGAGGTGACGATCGATGCCTTTCCGGGCGTGAAGTTCGAGGGTGAGGTTGCCTCGATCGGCGCGGCTACCGGGGCGGAGTTCGCGCTGATCCCGGCGCAGAACGCCACCGGCAACTGGGTGAAGGTCACTCAGCGCATCCCGGTCAATATCGCGATCGAGGGAGAAGAGCTCGGCCTGCTGCGGGCCGGCATGAGCGCCGTCGTCAACGTCGACACCAAGCCCGGGACCTGACCATGGCCGCCGCGGCAGCCGCCGTCTCCAAGCCGACGGTGGAGGTGAAGAACAAGGGCCTGCTGACGCTCGCCATCATGGTGGCGGTCGTCATGCAGGTGCTCGACACCACCATCGCCAACGTCGCCCTGCCCCATATGCGCGCCAGCCTCGGCGCCTCGCAAGACGAGATCAACTGGGTACTCACCAGCTACATCGTGGCGGCGGCCATCGCGACGCCGCTCACCAGCTGGTTTTCCGATCGGCTGGGGCGGCACAACCTGATGCTGATTGCGGCGGTGGGCTTCACTGGCGCCTCGCTGCTGTGCGGCATCGCCAACAGCCTGGCGGAAATGGTGGTGTTCCGCGTCATGCAGGGCGTGTTCGGCGCCGTGTTGGTGCCGCTAGCCCAGGCGACGATGATGGACATCAACCCGCGCGAACGGCTCGGGCAGGCGATGGCGATCTTCGGCGCCGGCATCATGTTCGGCCCCATTATCGGGCCGACGCTCGGCGGCTGGCTGACCGAGACGTTCAACTGGCGGGCCGTGTTCCTCGTCAACCTGCCGGTGGGGATCATCGCCTTCCTGATGCTGTTCGCGCTAATGCCGCGCAGCCAGATAAGAATCCGCCGCTTCGACTTCTTCGGCTTCGGCATGCTGGCAATCGCGGTGGCGGCCATCCAGATGCTGCTCGACCGCGGCCAGGGCGTGGGCTGGTTCGAGTCGGCCGAAATCTGGGCCTACCTCATCATTGCGATCTCGGGCCTGTGGGTCTTCGCGGTCCATTGCCTGACGGCCGACGACCCGTTCCTCGACCTCGGCATGTTCAGGGACCGGAACTTCGTCACCGGGCTGGTGATGATCATGATGACCGGCATCACGCTGTTCTCGGGCCTCGCTTTGCTGCCGCCGATGCTGCAGAACCTGATGGGCTTTCCGGTGATCGAGACGGGCCTGCTGATGGGGCCGCGCGGCATTGGCACGATGGTGTCGATGATCCTGGTCGGCCGCCTCGTCTCGCGCTTCGACCCGCGCCTGCTGGTGATCGCCGGTACGCTGCTGATGGGCTACTCGCTCTACATGATGACCGAGTTCGACATCGTGATGGGCTCCGGCCCCATCCTGCTGTCGGGCTTCATCCAAGGCGTCGGCATGGGCCTCGTCTTCGTGCCGCTCAACTCGCTGGCCTTCGCCACCATTCACGCCAGGTACCGCGTCGATGCGACCTCGATGTTCAGCCTCGTCCGTAATGTCGGCCAGGGGGTGGGCATCTCGATCGTGACGATGATCCTCGCCCGCATGCAGGTGGTAAACTACAGCGAGTTGACCGAGCGCATCACGCTCGATGCCGGGCCGATCCGCGACTTCGCCGCTGCCTATGGCGGGTTCGAGAACGTTGTCGGCACGCTTCACGGCCTCATCACGCAGCAGGCGGCGATGCTCGCCTTCCTCGATGATTTCCACCTGATGATGATCCTGACCTTCGTTTCGCTGCCGCTCGTCTTCCTGCTGCGCAAGCCCGCGCCCCGCGTGATGACCGCAGAGGAACGCGCCCACGCCATGGGCGAATGACGAAACCGCTCCGGCCGCCCGGGTGGCCGGGGCAGGACCAAGGGACAAACCATGACAGAATCCCTCCCCGCAAAGCCCGCGCCGGTGCGACGCGTTCCCAACTTCCGCCGCCAGGCGGGCCGCCGCGACGAGATCATCGCCGCAGCGCTCGAAGTGTTCTTCAGGCATGGCTACGACCAGGGCCGCCTCGAGGACGTGGCGAAGCTCTCGGGCGTCGGCAAGTCGGCCGTGCTCTACCATTTCGGCTCGAAGCTCGGCCTCGTGGCCAGCGTCGTCGCCGAGCTCTGCCTGCCGTCGAAGCCCTTGGGTCATGGCCCGGCGGAGGAGCAGATCGAAACGAGCCTTGCCGACCCGACGGCGACCAAGGTGCTGCGCCTCGTGATGAGCGAGCAGCGCCGCTTGCCCTCCTTGGGCAGGCTTTACGTCACAGCCGTGATGCGGCGCGTCGCGGGCTGGCAGGTCCTCGACAGTATCGAAGCGGTGCGCCAGAGCGTCGGGCAGGCCTTCGGCCGCATGGCCACCCGCATGATTTCCGAGGGGTATCGGAGCAATGATGGAGCAGGCAATGGCAGCGCCGCAGTTTGAACTCGTCCACGATCTTCTCGACCTGGCGGGGGCGCGCTGGACCATAGACGTGCTCGCGACGCTGCGCGGCAACCGCATGCGGTTCAGCGAAATTGCCCATGCCGTGGAGGGCATTTCGCAGAAGCAGTTGACGGCGACGCTGCGCTCGCTGCAGCGCCACGGCTTTGCGGAGCGGGTGGCCTTCCCCACCATTCCGCCGCGCGTCGAGTACGAGCTGACCGAGCTGGGGCTCGAGTTTGCGCGCAGCGTCGGCCCGCTCGGGTCGTTCGCGATGCGCAACCAGGGAACCATCGAGGCGGCGCGGCGTCAGTTCGACAACGCCGCCTGAGCGCTCGCCGCGGGGTTTCCCGCCCCCAATGCATGCGAGGTGCGGCAAGTCGGCATTGTGCCGCGTTGACCGAACCCCCACGTCCCAGTAGCGGGGACTCTCAACGGGATCCGAGACCATGACCACCCCTGCCCCCAGACACCGCGTCGTCATCATCGGCGGCGGCTTCGGCGGCCTTGCCGCAATCGACAAGCTGAAGGGCGCCGATGTCGACATCACCATCATCGACCGGCGTAACCACCACCTATTCCAGCCGCTGCTCTACCAGGTGGCGACCACTTCGCTCGCCCCGTCGGAGATCGCCTGGCCGATCAGGATGCTGGTGAAGCGCCGGCACGAGGTGACGACCGTGCTCGGCAACGTGACGGGGGTCGACAAAGTGGCGCAGCTGGTGGAGCTCGAGGACGGCGGCCGCATTCCCTATGACAGCCTGATCATCGCGACCGGGGCGCGCCACGCCTATTTCGGCCATGACGACTGGGAGCCGTTCGCGCCCGGGCTCAAGACGCTCGAGGACGCGACCGCGATGCGGCGGCGCCTGCTGCTCGCCTTCGAGCAGGCCGAGCGCGAGCAGGACCCCGAGCAGCGCAAGGCGCTCCTCACCTTCGCCATCATCGGCGCAGGCCCGACAGGCGTGGAACTGGCCGGCGCCATCACTGACCTCGCTCAGCACACGCTGCGCCACGAGTTCCGCTCGATACGGCCCGAGGAAGCGCGAGTGGTGCTGATCGAAGCGGGCAACAAGGTGCTCGCGAACTTCCGCGAGAACCTCTCGGCCTATGCGCTCAAGGCGCTGGAGAAGCTTGGCGTCGAGGTGCATTTCGGCCAACCCGTGACCGAGGTGACTGCCAATAGCGTGACTTATGGCGGGCAGGTGCTACGGGCTCACACGATCATCTGGGCGGCGGGCGTGCTCGCTTCGCCGGCCGCCAGATGGCTGGGTGTCGAGGGCGACCGGGCCGGCCGCGTGAAGGTGAACCCCGACCTCACGGTGCCGGGCAGCCCGAACATCTTCGTCATCGGCGACACGGCTTCTATCGTGGGGACGGACGGCAAGCCCGTGCCGGGCATCGGCGACGCGGCCAAGCAGGGCGGCAAGTATGCGGCCAAACTGATCCGGGCGCGGCTCGCCGGGCGAACGCTGCCGCCATTCAGGTACACGCACCTGGGCGACATCGCGACAATCGGCCCGCATGCGGCGGTGATCGATTTCGGTTGGCTGCAGCTGACCGGCACGATCGGCTGGTGGGCCTGGGGCGCGGCGCACATCTACTTCCTGATCGGTGTGAAGAACCGGCTCAACGTAGCGCTGAGCTGGCTGTGGATCCTCCTCAGCGGCCATCGCAGTGCCCGGCTGATCACCTGGGGTGAGGCGGGGAGCGGTAAGCGCCGGTGACACAAGGGGCGGCCCCCTCTCCCCAGCCAACGCCGAAGAACCGGAGCCGAGGAACTGGGGATTACGCACTGCCGGCAAAAGCAAACCGGGCGCCCCTGAGGACGCCCGGTTCGAATTCATCCCTGCTGATCCGTCAGATCAGGCCGGAGCGATCTCGGTGACGGCGATCTTGCCGGTGCGACGGTCTTCGCCGGTCTCGAACGAGACCTTCTGACCTTCGCTGAGGCCGGCCATGCCGGAGCGCTGCAGCGCGGTAGCGTGGACGAACACGTCCTTGCCGCCGTTATCGGGCTGGATGAAACCGTAGCCCTTCTGATCGTTGTAGAACTTGACGGTGCCCTTTTCCATCGGGTGATCCCTCTTCGTCGTCATGCGTTTTGGACAGAACGAAAAGTTCACCCTGCCCGGTCAGTCGATGTTTGGAGTCTCAAAGCGTGCGCCTGACCGGAAGCGGTGGCATACGGCATTTCAGCCAAATGTCGATACTCGAAGAGATAAGGCGTGTCGGTCAACTTGGCAAGCCGTGCCGCGCGAACGCATCACGCTCGCGCAACGATGCGGTCCGGGCTCTGCCAGAAGGGCGGCATGACGGCGGCGAGGTTCGACATCGGCAGCACCTCGGGCTTCAGCCGGATCCCCAGCACGTCGATCATGAAGGCGCGGCGCGCCTCGATGCGCTCCCACACGTCGGGGAACTCGGCCTTGAGCTGGTCGCGGCCCGCCTCGTCGAGGAGCGCAATGCCATCCTCGATATTGGCGCCATAGTACGGCGGGCCGGCGGCCGGGATGATATCGACCTGCACCATCTGCCCCGACACGAACGGCTCGCGCGAGCCGGGATAGACCTGCGTGTTCATCCACTCGTCGAGGTGGATCAGGTGGCCGGGATTGAGCACCAGGTTGAAGAACGGGGTATCGAGGTGCTTGCGGGCGATGGCGTCGAGCTCGCCGCCGGTGACACCGATGCCGATGGTTTCGTACCACTCGGCGGCGCAGAGGAAGTACGGGCCGGCGAGCTTCTCGACATAGTCGCGCACGCCTTCGGGCAGGCCGGATTCGTCCTCGGCGAGCCACCCCATGCGGCTCGAGAGGCCGCCGAGATAGCCCACGGCGGTGGTCATCGGGTCGCCCGGCTTCAGCACGTTGCTGGAGGGGCTGTTGAGGCCCACCAACTGGTCGCCCGACGAGAACATGGTGTGGCAGCTGTGCGGCAGCACACCGAGGCGCATGGTCTGCACCGCATCATAGCCGGTCATGCCCGGCTTGACCGAGCGGATCAGGGCCTTGATCGCCTCCGAGCACGCCACGGCGCCGAACTCGAACTGGGCGATCTGCACGGTCTCGTTGACGGCGCGCAGACCGGTCACGGGATGCATCAGCAGGGCGTTGGCGTTGGTGACGCGGCCATCTGGACCGACGATGCGGCGCAGCACATCGACGATATAGCTCGGCGTCTCGAGCCAGGATTCGGGCTTGGCCGCCTCGTAGGGGCCGAAATACTTCCAGCCCAGCACGCCCACCCGGTGGTTGGACTGGATGCCGGCATTGCGCAGCACTTCCTCGAGCGAGGGAGTCTTGGAGCGGTCCTGCCCCATGAGGCCGAAGGGCGGATAGAGCCGCGCCTCGACATCGATCATCGAACTGGCGGCGCGGCCCAGATTCTCCGGGCCGGCAAGAAGGGTTGGGGTCGTATCGGGCACGATCACCAGCAGCGCTTCCTCGAAGCGCGGATCGAAGCCGGTGAGGTAGCTCATGTTGGCCGCGTGCTCGCGGTCCGCATAGACCACCAGCGCATCGAGCCCGGCGGCGCGGCGCGCCCGCTTGAGGGCCGCGAAGCGTTCTGAGTAGACTGAGCGGTCAAGCTCGGGACGAGTCTTGGGAATGCCAAACTCCGGGAGCTTGGCATCCACCAGCTTGAATGACGGCATTGGGGATCCCTGACCTTTGATTTTGGCGGACTTTCGTAGAGTCCCTGCCGGAAAGCAACCGTCGAGGCCGCCATCTCGACAGACGTGATCGGCGACCAAGTGCCTCGTTGACCGGTGGCGACGCGGCTAGTGGTGAGCGTGCTCGGCGTTGCGCTTGCGGGTGGCGGCCGCCTTCTTCGCCGAAGCGGAGCGGGCGGCGGCGGAGCGGTTGGCCGAAGCCTCGCCGCCTTTCTTGCCGCCCTTGTGCGCGGCAGGATGGCCGGTGTCCTTGCCGCGACCCGAGCCGCCGGGGTTCTTGCCGCCGCCATCGTCCTTGTTCACGGTTGCCCAGGCCCGCCGCTCGGCCTCCTTTTCGGACACGCCGCGGCTCTCGTAGCCCTCGGCGATGTGCTCGGCCTTGCGTTCCTGCTTGTCGGTGTATTTCGACTTGTCGCCGCGGGGCATTGCGTCCTCCTTCGTTCGCGTGTGGTGAGAACGGTGGGAAGCGAGAGGTGTTCCACCTGCTTGACGGGCGTTGTCCACGCGATCATCCTTGCTTGTGGAGATGCTCATGACCGGACTGCAACGCCCGACCGAAGTAGCCTTGGACGCCGACCTCATCGAGGAGGCGCGCACTCTGGGTATCGACCTTTCCGACGCAGCAGCTGCCGGTATCGCACGGGCTGTCGCTGGCAAGAAAGCGCAGCAGCGTTTCGCGGAAGAGTACGCGGACGTCATCAGGAGCAACAACGAGTACGTTGCCAAGCACGGCCTGCCATTACGCAAGTATCGCTCGTTCTAGATGGCCCAGTTCGACGTTTTCCGGATGACGGACGGCGAACTGGTACTGGATTTGCAGACGCAGTTGCTCGGCTCCTTCGACACGCGTGTCGTGGTGCCTTTGATGTTGCCGACCGATGCTCCGATCCGGCACCCGCGCCTCAACCCAGCGGTAGAGATCGACGGCAGGACCTACGTCATGGTCACGCAGTACATGATTGCCATCGATCGGCGTGAGCTGAGGACGCGCATCGATAACCTTGACCGGTACTACGACCAGCTCAAACGCGCCTACGACATGCTGTTTAACGGCTTCTAGTCCTCCACCGTCACTTCGGTGACCACGGTCTTCGACAGCTGGCGTTCGCGGAGCCAGATGTAGAAGCCGGAGGCCATGACTATGGGGGCGCCGACCAGCAGCCAGAAGGTGGGAGGCTGGTTGAAGATGAACCAGCTGGCGCCGGTCATGAAGAAGATGTGCAGGTAGCCGAAGGGCGCGAGCACCGAGGCCGGGGCATAACGGTGGGCGGTGGTGACGAACAGGTGCCCGATCAGCGCCGCGATGCCGATGCCCACGAAAGCCGACCAGCCGACCAACTCGTTGGGCCAGACCCAGCCGCCGAAGGAGAACGGGGCGATGCAGACCGTGGCGACGCCGGCGGCGTAGAACTGCTGCGTAACGGTGGAGTCGACCCCCGCCAGCTTGCGGGTCAGCAGGTTGTAGAGCGCGCTGAACACCGCAGTGATCAGCGACAAGATGACCGCAGGGTGGAAGGCCTCGGTGCCAGGTTGCACGATGACCAGCACGCCGACGAAGCCCACCGCTATGGCGGCCCAGCGGCGCCAACCCACCGTCTCGCCCAGCAGCGGGATCGACAGGGCGCAGAGGATCAGCGGCATGGTGAAGGAGATCGCCGAGGTCACCGTCAGCGGCAGATAGGTGATGGCGAGGAAGTTGAAGATGGTGGAGCCGAGCAGGCAGAGGCCGCGCGCCACTTCGAGCGGCAGGCTGCGAGTTGCCACCAGCGCCCTGCGTTCCCGCGGCAGGAAGATGGCAAGGACCAGCAAGAACTGGCCGAGGTAGCGGATGAACACCACTTCCATCGTCGGCAGCCCCAGATGGCCGAGGACTTTGGCGAAGCTGTCGATGACGGTGTAGCAGAACAGCGCCGCGAGCATCATGGCGATGCCGGTGAGCCGCCGATCCTCGATGGGTTTGACGATGCCGGCCATGCTCAGTCCTCCACCGGCTCGACGGTGACGGGGCGCCGGATCTGCCGCTCGCGCAGCCAGATGTAGATGCCCGAGCCGATGATGATGGGCGCCCCGAGGTAGAACCACGCATCGGGCGGCTCGCTGAAGACGAGCCAGCTGGCGAGGGCGAGCAGGAGCAGTTCGGAATAGCTGAACGGCGCCAGTTCGGAGGGCTTGGCGTAGCGGTGGGCGATGGTGTTGAGCTGGTGGGCGAAGAAGCCCGCAACGCCCGCGGCGAAGAACGCGAACCAGCCCGGGCCGGTGGAGGGCCAGGTCCATTCCTGGAAGGCGAAGGGGGCCACGCACAGCATGGCGATGAGCCCCGAGTAGGTCTGCTGGGTGACGGCGGAGTCGATGCCGGCGAGCTTGCGGGTGATGATGCTGTAGAGCGCCGCGAACAGCGCGCCGACAAGGCAGATCAGTGACGCCCAGTGGAAGGCTTCGGAACCCGGCCGGACGATGATCAGGATGCCGAGGAAACCGACGCCAACGGCGGCCCAGCGCCGCCAGCCGATGGTCTCGCCCAGGAGCGGACCCGAAAGGGCCGTGACCATCAGCGGCATGGTGAAAAGCAGCGCGCCGGTGACGGTGAGCGGCAGGAAGCGCATGGCGAGGAAGTTGGCCGCCGTGGTGCCGAGCAGGCACAGGCCGCGCAGCAGTTCGAGCCGCCAGTTGTTGCTGCGGAAGAGGTCGCGCTGCACCGGCAGGAAGAGCGCTATGCCGAGGGCGACATGCACCGCGTAGCGCACGAAGACGATTTCAGCGAGCGGCAGGCCGCCCAATGAGAGATACTTGGCCGAGGAATCGAGCACGGCGAAGAAAACCTGCGCGACGAGCAGGATGCCGATGCCGAGATTGCGGCGCTCCTCGACGGGCGCGATGACAGAGGGCATTTGGGTTCCGATGCCGCGCGAGGAGAAGGGGCGGCGGGTCAAGCAAAGGCCGCGCCGGCAGCCCCTGTCAATGCCGCGTCGCGGCCGAACCGTTCGTGGCGACGAAAGTGTTATGGGCCAGCACGTAGAGCCCGAAAAGCACAGCGGTCGAGGCGAGATCACCGAGGAGGCTCATGCCCCAGAACGGGATGGCCGCGACGTAGCAGGCGACGAGCCCGGCGAGGGTATAGCCGTAATAGCCGCCGGCCCACACACCGAAGTTCGAGATGAGGAAGAAGACAGCGCTAGCGAGGAAGGCGGCGGTGCCCAGACGCACTACCGAGAGCTTGCGGAACAGGCCGCGGCCGATGAAGGTTGTGGCGATCATCCCCGCATAGGTGAAGAGCGCGGAGCTGTGCCAGCCGAGCACCAGGTCGGCCAGCGCCATGATGGCGACGGGCACCAGCGCTGCGACCCACAGGTTGCGGATGCCGTAAGCGGCGAGCAACGAGGCGCCCACCACCGCCGTGACATTGGGCGGATGCGGGATGAGGCGGCTCAGCACGCCGATGACGATGAGGCCGAGGGCCAGACGCTCGCTATTGGTCATCTGTCGACTCCTTGGCTTGCATTATCCGCTTCCGGTCCGCCCGGATCAACTCAGTAGGTCTGCCTGAGATGCGAGACCCGCAGGCTCGCCGCCAATGCCTCTGGAGTTGCCTGTGCCCCCAGCCGTGGGGTGAAGGTGAGGCGGGCTTCGCGGCCCGGTAGCAGGGTTATGGCGTTATCGGAGAAATAGCCGGGGACGTCCACCGTGGCGGTGACGAAGAGGGCCGGCTTGTCGGTCGCCAGCACCAGTTCGGGGCCGTCCCAGCGGGCCGAGACGGTGGCTTCGGCTATCTCGTAGGCCTTGTAGGGTTTTGGGAAATAGTCGTTCTCGCCCAGCGGCCTTCCGTCCTCATCCACCCAGGTGAAGAAGAGGAACTCGTTGGCCCGGAGATCCTCAAGCGCGATGCGGGTGGCGACCACGGCCTCGTCGGGACTGGTCTGGACTTTGGCGGTGGCGATGATGCGGGCGCCGCCATCGGCATCCACAGCCTGTACTTCGAGTTTGATGGCGGCCTTTACGGCCGTGTCGTTGATGGCTTTGAGGATCAGCTGGTCGCTATCGGGCACGGCGACGACGTTGATGGGGGCGTAGAAGCGCCTGGCCATGTAGTGCAGCAGCTTCCACC
>Ga0207415_1000573_pt1 | contig 24946 bp, 17 predicted proteins | sample Passage237A_FD_187369 | JGI IMG/M metagenome (GOLD analysis project Ga0207415, IMG submission 187369) | Cellulose adapted compost microbial communities from Newby Island Compost Facility, Milpitas, CA, USA - Passage2 37A (SPAdes) (version 3) ...
CTCTTTCTTTTCTTCGGGCAGGTAACGCAGGTCGGCCAGCTTGAAATAGCCGTCTGCATCCGCTCTGGCATCCAGACGCAGGGTATCGCTGCGGTCATTGGCTTCGATAAGCTGACGGACACGGTATTCATAGAGGTCAATCGTACCTTGAAAATCCTCATAGCGGTATACCTGATTGTGGTAAGGGTTTTCGCTGACAAATACCGCCCGCTCAAAATCCGGTTTCCTTGCTCCGGAAAGCATCTGAGCCAGCTCTTCATAGGCCAGCGCATAATAATCTGTCTCGTCCTCAATGTTATCTTGTTGTTCCTGCTGAACAATTTCGATTTCAGTTTCCATTTCGATTACAGCCTCTTCCGATTCCGCTGTCTGTATTGGCTCAGAAAGGGTAATGACTTGCTCCGGTACAGCTTCCCTTTTCTCCTGAGTGCTGCGGGCGGTCTTTTCCGACCGGCAGGCAGACAGGATAAGTAACAGGGAGGTCATGAAAATCGCTGAGGTAAAAAAAATATTCATGTTCATAAAAATAGATAATCTGTTGATAAATAAGTTGGTTTAAAGGTTAAAAAAACAGGTTTCGTTTGCTTTTGGCATCTATACCGCTTTCCCGTTGCAGACGGCTTTTGTGGTCGTAGTGTGCCATCAGGCGCATATATTCCGGCTCCGGCATTTCCTGTATGCCCAGCGCAGCCACCTTTTCCATATAATTCCGGTAGCGGTCCCATGCTTCCTGCACATCCGGATAGGCTGCCATCCTGCTCAGGCTGGTAACGCCTCTGTCCCTTGCCTTTCTGTACAAGGCATCGGCATACAGGCGTTTGTGCAGGTAATCACAGGCGATACTAATGTAAAACTGGCCCGGAAAGGCCGATTTACCCAGTTCTATGCAGCTCCACAGAAACGCATGGTTTCCCATCCAGTGTTCCCGGACAAAGCTTGCGCCCAAATCAAACAGCACAGAGGCTACCGTCTGGTGTTTGTCCAGATTGTGGATGTAGAAGCTGTTTTGGTAGGCTCCGGCCATAGCGGGCAGGGTTTCCATATAAAAAGCATCGGGCAGGTAATTATCCACGGTCGTTTCATAGTTGATAACACTTCCCCCGTTATTTCGGAATCGGATGAAGGAATGCTGCGGATTGTAAGCCATATAGGCCTCTACGCCCAGCGCTTCGGCCAGCAGCAGGTATACCACCGGCAGGGTATGGCACTGACCGCTGCCGGTAGCCAGTGTTTTGGTGACAAAATAATTGCGCCGGTCTTTTCCTACCGGGTCTATAAAGTCATAGTAATACGGCAGATGGCCCTTCCGCTCTCCCTTGGAATGTATATAGAGGGTATCGCCCATAAACTTCTGAATGCCCATGTGCAGGGCTTCCGCATCGTGGAGGGAATAGTTGTTCTCTCGGAGCCACTGCCGGATAAAGGCGGCATTGCCCGCTATGATTTTGGAATACTCTTCATAGCTCAGGTGCAGGTTGCCGTAAGCTGCTTCTGCGAGGTAGAAAGCATCTTTGACAGACAGGTCACGTCTGCCCTGCAGCATATCAGCGATAAGGTCACGGGCTTTGATATAACGGGGCAAATCGTCCAGATAGGTTTTGCTCTGATAGTAGGCTTTTTCGCTGGCCAGTATATCATTGCGTTCACTTTCCCGCAGCAGCTCTTTCATTTCATTTTCGAGCCGTAGCTGTGGCGGAACAATGGGTTCTCCGGTAAATTCATACGTTTCCTTTTGGGAAGGTGTATGTCCGAAACGCTGCCGAAATTCTGCGCTCTGCTGCCGGGTACGCTGCGCATCCTGTTCCCGCATATGTTGCAGGATATTGGCAGGTGGACCAACCGGAGGATTCTGCCCGAAACTACCCTGCCGTATGTCTCCCTGCGGGGTATACACCGGAGTAAAAGCGGGTTGGGCGATAACAGAAAACAGCCCGGTAAAAAGCAATAGTGCAACAGAGACACAAAAAAATAGTGTAGCATTCATAGTGCTGCGGTTTGGTAATAAAAAAGAGCGTGAGCTAATTCCTCCGCTTGTAACCGAGGCCCGACCAAGAGCCCACACCACAAAGCAAAAGGAACGCCCACGCATACCGCAGGCGTTGCCACTTTTACTCTCCTGTGATGCTGAAAATTTGGTCGGTTTCGGTTACAGGAAAATTTTAAGCGTAACGCTGTATTATGTTAAAAATCTATTTTACGATTCGATCGTTGTTCTATTCGTATAGCTTTCCTTATTGGTTCTGAGACTCAAAGATAAAAAACTTATCGTATTCCTTTCGTAAAAAAAGTAGTTCAGAACAAAAAAATGGAAGATATCGCAATTATACACGAATCAGTCTACGCAGGGTTTTGAATTATTCTACAATGACTATCTGTTTGTAACTTCATCTCTTCATTGGTTAGAATTATGAGGGTATAGATGTTTGATGTGTAGTATTTTACGTTTAAATATTTATGGTTTGAATAGGGCTAATCAATCAAGTACGGTGACTATTGGTGCTGTAAACTATCCGGTTTGTCTGGAAGTAACCAACTTCCGGAGGGAGTAAATTATGATAAGGAAAACAGGCAGTGTCGAACCCAGAGAGTGAATTTAATTTTTGAGATAATTGCTTGTATATCAAGAAATATTAAAAACAAAAAAACCGAACAATCAAATAGATTATCTGATTTGTCCGGTTTAGTAGCCCGTAGGGGAATCGAACCCCTGTTTCCAGAATGAAAATCTGGCGTCCTAACCCCTAGACGAACGGGCCGGGTTTTGCACTCGGGAAGCCGATGGTATATCTTTTTCCCTTTTTGCGCTGCAAAGGTAGCGTTTTTGAAGTCAGGTGCAAATGGTTTTACGGAAAATATTTTCTGCCATAGCGCAGTTTTGGCTAATTGACTGGATTATAACAGCGTTTTTTTAGAATTATTTTCGGGAGCTGCGCATAGCCTTGACTTTTTTGATACCCGGATCTTCGAGCAGCTTCCGGTATTCATCCGTTTCACGGCCATAAAGAGCCATTTTGCCCTCCTGATCGAAGTGGATACCAAAGCCATACTGCTTGGGCAGGGGAGAAGCTCTGAAGCAGGCCTGTCCTTTGGAGAAGAATGTCCGGCGTGCTTCTTCGTATTCGCCGGTGGTCAGGTCATTCCGGTCGGCATGCACCTGAAACAGCACTTCGTCGGAAGTATAGCGATACGGATGCCGGCTTATGAGCTCGTACTGGCGTTCCGCTATGCTTTTGCTGTCTCCTTTGGAAACGGGCTGCTGTCCCTGCATGGCCTTGCAGTCTTCCGACACTTCGATAAAGGTATTGTAGTAATTGGTGGTATGCGTCTTTGCTTTCATAAGGCTTGTATTTTCCCGATGACTGGTTCAAAGTGAGATATCAATATCGTATCGTACCAGCAGTCCGGGTATACCCTGTAGCGAAAACCGGGCTTTTTTGATCTTGTTTGACTCCGGATGTATGGTATAGTTGAATGCGGTGCGAAAATCGGTCTTTTCCAGCAGTGTGCGCTCAAAGACGGCGCCCAGCAGATCACAGTTGTCAAAGACAGACTGGCTGAGGTCGCATTCGACAAAATCACATTCCCGCAACCGGCAGCTTTTGAAGCGGGTTTTGCGTGCCTTGACCTGAAAAAAAGAGGAATGGTCCAGCAGACATTGCTCAAATGAAAAGGAAAGTCCGAAGGGATTGCAGTTGTCCCAGCGGAGCCCCATAAGCTTGCAGTCTTTGAAACGGGCATCGCGCAATGACGTATTGTCGAGCCGGGCCAGGCTCAGGTTGCATTCATGAAACAGGCAGTCGGTGAATATAAAGCCGGAAAGATTGCACTGACTGAAATCACAATGTGAAAATTCGCAGTTATCGTATTCTCCCGGCGGAAGAGGGTCCCGGGCAAAGTTCATTTTGTCGAAACGCTGGTCGGCGGTATAGGCTTTTTTCATGGGGGCAGAGATTTCTGGTCCGGCTAAGCTACAAAAAGGAAATGACTGATGGGCGATTTTATTATCAACAGGAAGTTGGGCTGCGGGAGGGATAGTATTGCTGCAAGACAGAAGAACATACGGCAAACTTAATGCATGTATGAATGTTTACAGCAAAGAAAATCATTCGATTCGATGCTGGAACATTTTCCCTTTTATCTGGGGCTGGTTATTCTTATCGTGCTGCTGATCATGCTGGGCAGCAAAATCAGGGTGGCACATCCTGTATTGCTGGTGCTGGCAGGACTGCTGATCAGCTTTATTCCCGGTATTCCTGCTTTGAAAATAGATCCTGAGCTGATTTTTGTCCTATTCCTTCCTCCGTTGCTGTATGAAGCTGCCTGGTCCGGTTCATGGAAAGAGTTCTGGCACTGGAGGAGGATCATAGGGAGCTTTGCCTTTGTCGTGGTTTTTCTGACAGCCGTATCGGTTGCCCTGATAGCGAACTGGTTTATACCCGGATTTTCACTGGCCCTGGGCTTTTTGCTGGGAGGAATTGTTTCGCCGCCCGATGCGGTAAGCGCAGGCGCTATCTTAAAATTTGTACAGGTGCCTAAAAGAATATCCTCCATATTGGAGGGTGAAAGTCTGCTCAATGATGCTTCTTCTCTTATTATTTTCCGTTTTGCGCTGATTGCTGTTGCCACCGGGCAATTTGTATGGTATCAGGCGGCATTGAGCTTTGTCTGGATGGTGATCGGCGGGGTCGGTATCGGGCTTCTGGTCGGACTCCTTTTCCTGAAAGCGCACAAATGGCTTCCGACCGATGTCAATATTGATATCATCCTTACGCTGGTCACGCCATTTGTCATGTATATCATAGCGGAGCAGTTGAGTGCTTCCGGTGTGCTGGCAGTGGTTGGCGGCGGACTTTTTTTGTCTTATCACAGACATCGTTTCCTGAGCAGCTCCTCGCGGCTGAGCGGTCATAGTTTCTGGCAGAGCTTTGTATTCCTGCTCAATGGGCTGGTATTTATGATGATCGGGCTGGACATGCCCGAAATCGTCTCGGGGCTGAAAAAGGAAGGCATTGGCTTGTACCAGGCAATGGGCTATGGCTTGTTAATTACGCTGGTTTTAATTCTGGGCAGGCTGATTGCCGCCTACGGAGCAGTATTTGTGACAAAGATAGCAAGCCATTTTATTACCGTGGCGGATGAGGATCCTGGTATGAAAGCCTCGCTTATAATCGGCTGGTCAGGTATGCGTGGTGTGGTCTCGCTGGCCGCAGCATTGTCTGTACCGGTCACACTTGCCGGCGGAGCGGATTTTCCTCATCGCAACCTGATCTTGTTCATCACTTTTACAGTGATTCTGATCACACTGGTTTTGCAGGGACTGACACTTCCGGTTATTATCAGAAAAGTAAAGCTGCCTGATTTCAACGATCATATGCCGGAAGAAGAAGCGGATAAAATACTACGTGAAGAGCTGGCCAGAGAATCGCTGCGCTATGTGGAAAAACAGTACAGCACAGAGCTGGAAGACAATGTGCATTTGCAAAAGCTGGTCAGCCGGTGGCGAAATCAGCTGGAATCGGACGAAAAAACTATTGATCCCGAAAATATTAAATCGATCTACAGAGAAGTTCTTGACAGGCAGCGGAAATTGCTGCTGCACAACAAAAAGCAGCAGCGTATCGATGAGGAGATTATCAGAAGATATCTTCGTCAGATCGATCTGGAAGAAGAAAAAATAAAACACGGCTAAATGGATTTATTTAAAAAATTCGGTCAGGTGCCCGGTGCGAAGCGGAAAGCCGCTTATAAGAGGCTTGCCAATTACAAAAACGGAAAGTTTCAGAATGAGACTCCGACACAGACGCTGGTAAAAGGAGGGAGTATATTGAAAATTTTCCGGAGTTTTTTGGATAAGCGTGCCAGCGCCGGACCCGGCAAGCCGGTACCCTCTGTACATACGGATCTGAAAAGCCTGAAACCGGATGAAAATGTATTGATATGGTTTGGGCATAGTTCCTATTTTATTCAGGCAGATGGACGGAAATTGCTGGTTGATCCTGTTTTCAGCGGCAGTGCATCGCCTGTAAACGGACTGGTAAAGGTTTTTCCCGGATCCAATCAGTATCAGGCAGATGATATGCCGCCGATAGACGTCTTGCTTATAACGCATGATCACTGGGATCACCTGGATTATCCAACGCTACAGAAGCTAAGGCATAAGGTCAGCAAGGTGGTTTGCGGTCTGGGAGTAGGGCAGCATTTTGAGTACTGGGGCTGGGACAGGAATAAGCTGATCGAAAGGAACTGGTACGAAAGCGCGGATCTGGGTGGGGGAATCGGCGTTACTCTTACGCCGGCCAGGCATTTTTCAGGGCGGCTCCTGAGCAGGAACAGCACCCTCTGGACCTCTTTTGTGCTGCAAACGCCTTCCTTCAGATTGTTTCTTGGCGGAGACAGTGGCTACGGGCCGCATTTTAAAGAAATTGGAGACCGTTTCGGGCCTTTTGATCTGGCTATTCTGGAATGCGGTCAATACAATAAAAAGTGGCCGTATATTCACTCTCTGCCCGATGAGGTTATCAAAGAGGCACAGGAATTGAGGGCAGATAATTTTATGCCGGTACACAATTCGAAATTCAAGCTGGCGCCGCATCCCTGGTATGAGCCCTTGCAGCAGGTTACAAGGCTTGCGGAAGAAAATAATATAGCCATTACCACACCCAGGATCGGCGAAAAAGCAGACCTAGACCATATGAACAGGGTCTGGGACAAATGGTGGAAACCGCTTATCTAGTTGAGAGCATACTTCACAGGCTGTGGGATATAATCTTTTACTTTCGGGAGCCTCAGGCACCACTTTTAGAATTTTCGGCGGCTGATGTGCTCGAAACCTGTGGATTATAATAAGCTCAGCTATTGTTAGCTACACCGGAATCTTTAAGCATTAAGCTTTTAAACTTCTGCTATTTGGATTGCAGGCACTGAAAGGAAGGGTTATGATTCAGATCACGCATAGCAAGGGATGCTAAGAGATAAAATAATAATGGTTGCGTATTGGTGAGGAGAGTTTTGAGAATAGTTAAAAGCTTATTAGAAGTTGCCTGTTTCATACTCCTCCCGGCTCAGCGTATACTCGTAGCGACTGTCTTTTTCATGCTCCGCAATGAGCTCTCCGGTTTTCTGAGCGCCCAGTCGGGCAACAGCCTTTTGTGAGCGCAGGTTGCGGATACCTATATGGAAACGGACCTTGTCGACAAAGCGAAAAGCGTAGTCCAGCATCAGCTTTTTCAGCGCCTTGTTATAACGGCCACCCCAGTATTCCGCAGACAGAAATGTATAGCCGATAAAAACGGAGCATTGTTCCCGGTCGTGATGGTAAAAACGCGTGCTGCCAATGGGCTGTCCGGTTGTATTGTCAATAATCAGGAATGCGCTTCCCGAACGTATGGCTCCCTCAAAAAATACCAGAAAACGCTCCCGCAGGTAACGGTCGCTTTCGGGATGCTGCTCCCAGATGCGGGGATCGGATGCTACCGTATAGAGCTTTTCGAAATCATCTGCCGTCAATGGCTGAAGCCGGATCAGCTCATTGGCAAGGCCGGAAGGCTGCCAGTTGATATCCGGAGAGGTATTGGCTGTCTGATGCATGCTAGCTTCTTTTATAAAAGACATAATCTGTAACCAGAGGAGCGAGACCATGCTGCCTGAACTCTGTCGCGATCTGGGCCCGGTGATAGGTCGAATGATTGATAATGTGAAACAGGATATCCCGTGCACTGTTGACATAGCTTTCACCCTGTGTATTGGTATAGCGGATTTCCTTTGTCAGATCAAGAGTATTAAGAATACCAATACTGGTTTCGTAATTTTCCCGGTCAATATCCGCAAAGTGATCCGTCTGCCGGATTTCCCATACACCATAGACCGGTTTTTTACCTTCCAGGCGATGATTCCATACATGATTCGAATTCAGAATATGACTGAACAGCTTTATTGTTTTGTCTGATACGGAATTGTTGCTCAGTGCCTCAGCCAGCTTCTGGTTGAAGTGATGGTTGTATTCAAAAAGCTCTTTGAAGTAATTGATCATAATGGTTGACATATAATAATGGTGGTTGCTTTAGCATTTTCAGCCGATGTATAGTTCTCCGGTCATATAGGGTACGCACTGACCGCTGATTTCGACTCTGTCTCCCGCCACATGGCATCGGAGATATCCCTGCCGTACGGAAAGCTGCCGGGCAGTAAGGCTTGCTTTGCCGAGCTGCTTTGCCCAGAACGGAGCAAGGGTGGTATGGGCAGAGCCGGTTGCCGGATCTTCATTGACCCCGGCCCCGGGAGCGAAAAAGCGGGAAACAAAGTCCTCCCGGTCACCTCTGGCGGTCACAATAATACCCCGGGCGCTGGTACAGGCGATCTCGGGCAGACGGGGGATAAGCTCACAGATTTGCTGCTCGTTTTCAAAGACAAAGAGATAGTCGGTTTTGCCTTTCCAGATGGCTTGAGGCTGCAGGGAAAAACATTGAAGCAGCTTTTCCGTCGGCTCTGTTTCCTGTATCGTATCGGCGGGAAAGTCGAGTGTCAGAAAATCTTCCTGCTGTCTTACGGTCAGCATACCGCTGTGCGGGGAGTAAAAACGGATACGGTCTTTCGGATAATGCAGATAATGATACAGCACATAGGCGGCCGCCAGCGTGGCATGACCGCATAGTTCTACCTCGATTGTGGGTGTAAACCAGCGAATCTGGAAATGATCATCCTGCCTGACGAAAAATACGGTTTCAGACAGGTTGTTTTCACCCGCAATCTGCTGCATGGTTTCTGCGGGCAGCCATTCGTCCAGCGGACAGACAGCCGCGGGATTGCCTGCAAATACCTTATCCGCAAAAGCATCTATCTGGTATATCTTGATATGCATGATGTCTGATTAAAAGCTTCCTAAGTTTACCGAATTTTGCCGGCACGCACAATGAAAAAACAATTTCATTTAAGGTATGTTGCGCTCTGCCTTCCTGTTTTGCTTTCGGCAGAAGTAACGGGCAGGGAGTTTTTGCTATATCCCGGGAATGCAGGGTATTTGGCCAGATTGGTTTTTATGAGGGACACCATGCATAAATACCTGTAGAAAATGGGATTTTAGCTGTTTTTCGTTTAAAATTGATCCTGTTTCTTTATTCGCGGAGATTACCTGTGATTACAAAAAAAGAAATTGCTTTTGAGACTTCGTACACAGTTCAGAGCTGACAGACAACAGAAATGCTTAGCCCGATCATAAAAAACCTGAATGAGATTCTTGGCAGAATAGAGACTGCCTGCGCTCACAGCGGAAGAAACCCCTCGGAAGTGAGGCTTCTGCTGGCTACGAAAACCGTCGGTGCGGATACCATCCGGCTTGCTTTGCAATCGGGACAGACGCTGATCGGCGAAAACAAGGTGCAGGAAGTAAAGTCGAAATATGAAGCGCTGAAAGATGTGTTGCACGAGAAACATTTTATAGGACATCTGCAAAGCAATAAGATCAAAGATCTGCTTGCCTGCGGAGTTTCCTGTATTCAGTCGCTCGACAGAGCAGAACTGGCGCAAAAGCTGCACCAGCGTCTCAGGATGGAAGGAAAGACGATGGATGTCCTTATTCAGGTCAATACCTCCGGAGAGACCAGCAAGTTTGGTATACATCCGGACAGGGCTGTCGAGCTGGCCAGACAGGTGTCAGAGCTGGATACGCTGAGGATAAAAGGCCTGATGACTATAGGGCTGTTCAGTGCGGAACAGGAGAAGGTCAGAGCCTGCTTTAAATTGCTCCGATCCGTTCAGCAACAGATTATTGAAACCCGGATTCCCGATGTCTCTGTCCGCGAACTGTCTATGGGTATGAGCAATGATCTGGAAATCGCCATTGAAGAAGGTGCTACAATTGTTCGTGTAGGTACCGCTGTTTTCGGGCAGCGGATTTATCCCGACAGCTATTACTGGAATGAGGGGAAAGACGGACACGCCTGAGTATATTTCATGGTATGTCCGAGATGTTCCTAACCGGGAATGAGCATCTGCTGGTTGCCTGAGGCTCCCGGTGACTTCGGGAACCTCAGCCTGCGGGAATCAGCACTCCAATCGTTGAGCTTTCAGCCTTAAGCTATTCGCCTAAACCATCAGCTCTTCAGCATCTTTATGGCAAAAGTCCCTAATACGGCAATGATAAGAATCATGATCACCCAGAGCCAGATATTGTTTGCAAACAAAGGCTGAGTAGCATTGGCTTCTTCGTCTCTGATCCGCTGCTCTGTGCCCGGTTCGATTACTGTCAGTGAGTCCGGAATACGTTCCGCAAAGTGATTCAGATCGTATTGCGGCGCTGAAGCTGCCCGGTTGCCATATATCAGAAAATAGTCAGCCTGCTCCGGAAAACGGGCTACCAGTTCGTATATATAGCCAGATACATGCACCGAGTCTATTGTCAGCGGCTGATTGTCCTGATTATGAATCTGAACTCTGAGCTTCTGTATAAAGCGGCTGTCCGTGATAAATTCGTTTCGTTTGCCGGATTTGAGTATACCTGATCGCAGCAGGCTGTAGTTGTATTTCCAGCCCTGAGGCGTGAGTACACTGTCTCTCAGGTATTTTATAGTGACAGGTCTGTAGTAGTCAAAGGTGTCTCTGATGCTGATTCGTATGCTGTATACCGGTATAGGTGTGGACAACGAAAGGTCGGTTTCCGTCTGGCGGGCTTCTTTTTTCTCCTGCGTATGCGTAATGCGGGCAGGGTAATGCTGGAACTCTCCTCCGATCATTTCGTGCTGGCGGCTGCTGGCCGAGATCAGCTCCGGCTTTTCCTGACCGGGTACAAGCAGGCGGTAGTACCGGTATCTGGAACGGGGAAAAAGCAAGCGGGTAAACTGAAACTCCGTGGATTCATTCTGAAAGGACAGAATACGGTAATTGTCTGTAATACGAAACCACTCCTGTTGATCCTGGCTGCCTTCGAGACGTATCTTCCAGTCAAAATTTTTCTGGCGGAAGTCCAGTGTAATCTGATTGACCGGCTCGGAAGACGCGATTTCGAAAGTAAAGTAATAGCCCGTATTATTGTATGACTGGTTGAGCAGGACAAAAGGTACCTCCTTGTCGACGATCTTTTCAGCCGTGGTTCGTATCAGATAAGGGACTTCAAGAGTATCACCTTCTTCATTGATGCCAATGATGCGTATATCGGCCATGCCGGGCGATATCTTGCCAAAAATATCATCCGGAAGCCGCAGCAGATGCCATTGCTCTGAAACTCCGCCGAGCGCCCTGCTGTAGGTATAATCCTGCATCTGTGCGCTGGTACCGAAACTCCCGGCCAGGATCAGCAGACAACGTAAAAAATCAGAGAGCTTCATCCGAAATGCTGTTTTTGTATTTGTTGTATAAAAAGGAAATAATCAGCAGCAGCACACCCAGCGAAACAAAGACAATGGTTTTGGCAATGGTATCGAGATGAGCAATATCGTAGAAAAACAGCTTGAGCAGGGTAATGCCGAACAATGCCATGGCCCCCAGGCGCAGGTGCCGTTTCTTTTTCCAGATACCCAGCACGATCAGTAGCAGAGCATAAGCGCCCCAGAGTATGCTCAGACCGAGCTTGTAGGACTGTGACGAGTGGGCCAGATCCATCCAGTTGATCAGTTCGCTGCTGGCTATCCAGAGCAGAGAGATATGCAATACGCAGTCGTAAAAAAGCGGAAAGTTCTTTATCAGATTCCGGGGTATGTACCGATAGCAGGCATACAGGCCAAGACCGGCAAAAGCCAGAGAAACATAGCGGATGCCGATATAGAACCAGTTGCCGGGAAAATATTCCGGATAGAGTGGCTCCAGCCAGCTGTCGCGCAGCTCGCTCAGCTCATAAAGTCCCTGAGTAAGGAAAACCAGCAGTGTCAGCAAAATCAGCAGGAGGCTGAGTTTGCCGAGCAGGTGGTGACGTATCCGGGTATAATTGACCAGTGCCAGCGCTGATACAAAAAACAGGGAATAATTGATGATCCAGACTGCTTTGAAATTGTTCAGCGCATAGTTCATGAAATAGTCCTTGTAGTTGCCGTTCGGGTTGTCTGTCTCAATCATTGAAGCGGCATAGAGCTGGTCCCAATAAGAGGCAATTTCTATTCTGAAAGCATAGTACAGTGAGAAAATCAACAGTGCCGGCAGCGAGAAATCAATGAATACATTCACCAGCTTCCATTTGAAAGGCGGAGTTTCTGCCGGATGTTTGTGTTTGAAATAGTTAATGAGTGCCAGTGAAGCGACAAACAGCAAAGAAGTGAGCAGGTAGATGTTGAACAGGAACGGAATGTGGCTTTCCGGTTGTATGGTATAATAATAGGAATCATACGACGCGGACCAGTCGTGAACCAGACTGAAAAAAGCCAGATAAATCATCGGGTAAGCAAGCTTTTCGTAGACGGCAATTGCTTTGGTTCTTCCAAGCCAGAACAGCAGCGCCGCTTCTCCTGACCAGAGCAGGGTGACCCAGTTGCCGTCCAGCTGTACTGGTATCGCTATCGTGATAAAGACCAGCACCAGCCCGACAATCAGATAAAGCAGGTTTCTGTCAATAGCCTGCCGTTTGTGGATCACCATGGCCAGTGCAAAATGAGGCAGCGCGTTGGCCAGTGTAAACAGCCCAAGCAGTTCTGTCCCGTTTTGCTTTTCCTCAAGCATGTAATAGCCCAGACCATAAAATATAAAAGCGTTGGCCAGCAATAGCAGTACATCTTCCTTGCCCAGTCTTGCCCGGTGGAGCAGCTGGTAGGAAACAAGCGTGAGATAAAACAGCACGAAAAAGATGCATAGAAAACCAATCCCAATAGCAAAGTCCTCGTTAGGCCGGTAATCGCTCAGCGTCCAGCCTGCCACGATCAGCCAGGTGATGCCAAAGGAAGAATACCAGAGCGGCTTCCAGAGCTTTTTGACGGCTATGGCCAGTATGCCCGCATTGATCAGTGTCATGTAGCTGAACAGCACGGCAACCTGTCCGGAGTCTTTGCTGAGCAGAAAGGGTACCGCGTAGGCACCCACCAGACCGATGTGCGCGATGATCTGCCGGTCGTAGTGCAAGGCCGCAAGGACGGTGAAAACAGTAAACAGCATCATCAGCCCGAAAGCCGGAATCTGCGGAATCAGATCATAGAAGCTGTAAGCTGAGTACGTTATGAAATAGAATATGGACATGGAGCCGCTGAGCAGCACAGCGCTGAAATTATGGTATTTCTGTTTCAGCTTTATGGCAAAGCCCAGCAGACCGACACCCGTCAGATACCCGAGTATGATACGGGTGAGGGGATTGATCAGCTGGTGCTCGATGCTGTATTTGGCGCCTATAGCCACGCCGATCACAATGATGAGAATACCGATTTTGTTGGCGAGGTTTTCACCGATAAACTTTTCCAGATCCGATTTTGACTTCGGCGGACGTGTGGTTGTAACAGGCGGGGGAGATAGCACTGTACTGACGGATGGCTTTGCAGATGGCGCCTGAGCGGTCTCTTTTACAGGTATCGGAGGAGTGACGGGAGCTGCTGCTCTGACAGATTCCTGAGGGGCGCTCCTGAGCGCGTAAATCTCCCGGCGCAGATCACTGATTTCTATTGAAAAATCTTCCTGCTTTTTCTGGAGTATGTGCAGCTTGTCCAGCAATTGCCGGATGTTGTCGTTGTTTTCAGTCATTGGTTTTTCTCAGAGGCCCCGTTATGCCGGTTGACAATGTGGCAAAGGTACGTTAAAAGTAGGTAAAAGTTTTGAAAGGCAGACAGATTTGAGGATAGGAAAAGAGAAAAGCCTGTGCGGATCGGGTGATTGGGTAATGAGTGAATTGAGTGATAGAGAGATTTGTTTTTGCTGATCTCTGCTATTGCCCCGCCGGCCGGCTTTTGGTAGCCAGTGGAAACGACCAGATGCCCTTGTCAATGCTTGTTATTCCGCAAAGCGGAACGATTGGAAGGAGATAAATATTTAAAACATGTGATTGTGTAGTTTTGCGGTTTTTTTATATATAATCCATTGAATTGACTTTTAAGTCACTTTGATTTTATTTTGAGTTATTTTGTTTTAATTTATTGTTTTTCAGTTTAATATATTACACTTTTTTTAGTGTGTAAAACTAAATGTTAATTTTGCGTGAATTTTCTGAACCGGCTTTTTTTATAATTAACTAATGTATTAAAATTGCGGCCGGTATCCGATTTTTATTTACTCCGAATGAAGCAACTTTTTGTAATCGTATTCTTCAGTATGCTGCCGGCGCTGTCTGCGTTTTCGCAGCAGTTTTATCAGCCTTCGCCCAACTCTGTCGCATTGGGGAGGTTTGTAGATGTACCGGTCAATCTCTATGCGGGGATTCCGGATATCCGCATACCGATCGGGGAGTTTAAAACAAGAAATGCAAGCATTCCCATTGATCTCCGGTATCATGCTTCCGGGGTCAGAGTGGAGGACGTGCCATCCTGGGTAGGCGCCAACTGGTCGCTCAACGCCGGAGGAACCATTACCAGAGTTGTGCGCGGGCTGCCGGATGAATCACCATACGGATTCTGCGGTTCAGCCACCCGGGGAGGAGCTGAGGTGGCGGATTACTACACGGCAACAAACAACGGCAATCCGATCGTAACGTTTAAAGGTAATCCCGTCAATGAGTATTATGAAAAGGTAAGTAAGGAAGAGCTGGACGCGGAGCAGGATATCTTTTACTTCAATGTAAACGGCAGCTCCGGTACATTTTATCTGAACAAGGATGGATATGCGGTGCTGATTCCTTCATCCAATATCCGGATAATACCTGCGATAGGTCCGAGAGGAACCGGCACCTGGGAGATTCAGACCCATGACGGAGTCAGGTATTTGTTTCCCGATACCTCTTACTATACTGAAACCAGTGAAGTTTCCGCTGATCCTTCCGACCGGCCGCCTTATTCGTTTGTTTCTACCTGGCATCTCTCTCAGATTGTACAGCTCAATACGGTAGAAACCATTCATTTTTCCTATGCTACGGATGCAGAAATCGTAAATGAAACATTTAGTCAGACCCATTATCATTACGACTATACCGACTCGTATGAAGAGTATGACTACGTAGAGTACAGAACCTACAATGAGCCGCATGAGGGCATGTGGCATGAAAAGCTTGAAGCAGTCAGGCATACGGTCAAAATACTGAATCCCAAACGACTGACTAAAATCGAGTGTGGCAGCTGGCAATATACAGATAAGATCGAGTTTATTCCGGAGAGTACCGCAAGAAAGGATCTGCCCGGAAACTATGCGCTTAAATCCGTCGTTTTTACCGATACGTACACCGGCAGGGTATACAAGACCGTGCATCTGGGGTACCGGTACTATACGGCAGTCAATGATTCGTACAATGCATTTCCGGCCTATCCCGAAAATCACAGGCTTTTTCTTACCAGAGTGCATACCCAAAACGGGGAGGAAGCCACCTCGCCGTATCTGCTCGAATACGATGACTCGGTACTGCTTCCCAATCGCTTTTACAATTTTGAGCAGGACTACTGGGGGTATTATTCCAAAAATATGGGCTATGCTACCATCCGGGATCAATCGGGTACTATTATCTCCACTACACAATTCAACAATATCCCGCAGCTGGATGGCCTGACCGGCATGGACCGCAAGGGCAATCCTGCCTATATGGGGGCCCTGGCACTAAAGAAAATTGTATATCCCCGGGGGGCTTCAACTTCCTTTGAGTTTGAAGCCCATACGGCGGGCAATTATGATTTTCCCATTGGCGGGCTGCGGATTAAGCGCAAGATCGACAGGGAGGAAAACTCGCCGGCTATGACCACGACCGATTATTCCTACACTATTCCCAATACCACGCAGTCGAGCGGGTATCTGATTGCGTTGCCCAAATGTCTGTACAACCGTCAGATCAGGTACCGGTACAGTGTAAATCTCGGTACAGGGGTAAGCTGGTTTGTAAAAACATTTGTATACCGGGTCAGAACAAACCGGTCTCTGGTTGATCTTGGCACTACGCAGGGACATGTAGGGTATAAGTACGTCACCGTGACGGTCAACGGCGGCACCAGCTCCGGAAAAACCGTCTATGAATATACCACCAGGGAAGATGTGCCTGACCTGAAAGTCGTGCGGGGAGCGCAGGGGTATTACGATGCCGAGTATGTAGAAGGCGCAGGGGTACAGGAGAGTGAGTACACACCGCGTGTGAACAAGGATTTTTTTCGGGGAGTGCTCAGAAAAGAGTCACAATATGATGCTGCCGGCAATGAAAAAAGCATAGCCGAATATCATTACAGTCTGGATGAGCCGGAAACGCTGGGTGGAAAGCTGTACTCTCTGAGAGTGACCAGCGATCTTACCTATCTTGATATACTCGCTCCGCACAACGGACCCTCTGTTTCCAACCATCATTATCAGGGCAGGCTGTATTATATTCAGAGAGAATGGCTGCGGCTGGATTCGGCCAGCCAGCACACCTATGATGACAACGGCAACGCAATTGCCGCTGTGACACGGTATACCTTTAACAGAGCCAATCAGCAACCATCCCGGATTACTTCTGTAAACAGCGCCGGTGATACCATTACCCGATACCGTATATATGCCACGGACTATGCGGACTCCCGTTTTGGCGGTATAGGTGGACCGGGGGTGGAACCCAGACAAACCTTTATCTGGCATCTGGGGGAGGCCAATATGCGGACTACCCTGATTGAAGAAGTGGTCGCAAAAACAAAAAACGGGGTGGAATATATCCTTGACGGTACCATAAACACCTATGAGCTGCAGGAAAAAGAGACGGAACAAAATGTGCCGTATTCGTTTCCGGCGCCGAAAGAGAGCTATCGCCTGGAGATCGATCAGCCCGTGCCTCTGGCCAATTTTAAATTTTCCAATGCCAGCCAGGGATCCATGCCGGGGGGAAGCAGTTCCTCACATTACTTTGAAATGGACGAGAAATATGGCCTCACGAGTCAGGTAAACCGTTATGATGACTTCGGAAGCCCCGAAGAGGTGACGGACGGGCGGATTACAAGCGCAGTGATCTACGGATACAAAAGCCGGTATCCTGTAGCCAGGATCAATAATGCAGGCAAGGCTGACGTGGCTTATTATGGTTTTGAAGACGGATTATTCTCAGATAAGTCAGATGATGGCCGATGGATCTGGTGGTCGCAAAGTCCGGAAATAGTTGATGCAGGTGATCATCCGCATCATGTATATGCGGGTGATCATAGTCTCAGGTTGAAAGCAGGACATAGTGGTATCTCCCTTCGTCTGGCGAATGGGCTTATACCGGACCGGCAGCATGCCCGGTATAGAGTTTCACTGATGGTCAAAGGTATTCCATATAGCAGCTTACAGGTTTGGATGTCTGCTTTTAAGGAAGGGGAGCCTGTAACAACTCTGTATCCCAATATTGTCGAAGCATTTCGTATGTCTTCTGTTCAGAATACAGGCGAATGGAAACCTGCGGTTTTTGAGTTTGATCTCGGAGAAATCCGCCAGCTGGGTCAGGTGCCTTCCAATGAGCGGCTGGGGATCCTGCTGGAGCTGGGCAACCTGTCTGCAAGCCCCGGGCATATGTATATAGATGAAATACGAATAGCTCCGGTCGATGCGGTTGTCGAAACAGCTTCGTACGAACCTGCCATAGGAGTTACCTGTGGCACAGATGCACGCTATCGCTCCTCTTTTTATGAATACGATGATCTGGGCAGGATCAGCCGGATCCGGGACAATGACCGCAATATGCTCCGGCAGTATGAATACTATGACCGCAACAGCTATCTCAATAGTCAGTGGATTATCGGGCCGGTGTCGGGAGTGGCGCCAACCCTGACATTTACAGCGCAGCAATCGGCCGGATCCGGCGACTATGACAAGACATTTCACTGGGATTTCGGTGATGGCACGTCGCATTCGGGAACCAGCGCCACAGTTACCCACTTCTTTGATGCGCCGGCCATATACAGGGTAAAGCTGATGGTAAAAGACAGCAAGGGCAATACAGTCGGTACGCCGGACGAAGTTTCTGTAAACACTCAATAACTGATCTATGAACCAAATGAAAAATACATCGATGAGAAAACCAAGCCTGCTTCTTGCCTTGTCCTGCTTTTTCTTCTGTACGGGCTTTGCGCAGGATATCAGGTCGCTGCAGGTGCGGATCAGCCAGCCGGCAGAAGGCATGCCGGATTTGTACGATACCACCGCTACCGCAACCAGTCAGCAGCGGTCTGCCAACAACTCATCTGCAAAGGTACTGCTCACTATTTCCTTTGAGATCGACAGCGTTGCTCTGCTGGATCAGCTGGAGCTTGATTTCGGTACTGCTGCCGGCAGGCAAAACACCTCTTTCCATGTACAGAATACCCGTGATGGATATGTGCTGGCCGGAAAGCACAGGGCATACCGGTATCCTGTGCCGGGCCACGACAATATGTATATTATAGAGATGGAAGTGGATGAGACAGCCATATACCAGGATACCCGCGTCCGGATGCGGGCTATAGATAAAAGCCGGAAGGCTGCTGCTGAAAAGGAATGTAAACTGAACCGTCATGTCAGGTAATACTGTTTTTTTCTTTCTGTTTGTATACGCTGGCTTTGCGTATACACTCTGTGCCCAGTCGCTTACGCATGATACGTTTGGCGGCAATCAGGCGTTTGAAGTAAAGCCTCAGGGCTTTGTGTATCAGAAATACGCGGATGTCGATACCGATCAGCGTACCGGCAAAAAGGTGGTTGCCTACTATCAGTCGGAAACCGTTCCGGGCAGCTCCTCGCAGCGCGATGTGCTTTTTGCCTTGTATGACAAGGATATGACAGAGATTGCCTCGGGACCGGTAGCCAGTACCGCTTCGTTTGATCAGGTGTACATTGATGTGCTTATCAATCCGTTTGACGGTACGTTTGTGGTAGCCTGGTCAAGCAATCATACCGGAGACTACGATGTGTATATCCGAAAGTTCAGCCTCGCGGATGGTAGCCCTGCCGGCAGCGAAAAGCGGGTAAACAGCTACCTGACGGGTCGGCAGACATACCCGCAGCTCGCGCTCGATGAGCGGAACAATGAGCTGATTGTGGCCTGGCTGGATCAGGACGGCCGCGATGTGGGTGTCTATTCTGCCGATCAGGGCTCGTATTTCAGAGTGCTTAATTACACGGATTTTGCTTTTGAAACCGATGATATTCCCGTCAATGCCGTTACTGCCGGCAGTCAGCATGTCATCGCTGTAAAAGTATCGCCGGTAAGCGGAGAGCTGTATACCGTCTGCAACTCGCAGGGATATGTCAGCGGACTGGATATTGTGCTGCGAAAGTTCAGGAGAGAGGCCAGAGGAGTATATACCGCCGGGGCTGAGAAGGTTGTCAATACCACCACGAGCGGTGATCAGCAGATGCCCGATATCGTTTTTAACACCCTCACGGGGCAGTATCTGATCATGTATACCGCCCTTGACGGCAACGGCTGGGGCGCTTTCTTCAAGGCCTATGACCGCTTTGACCGGCAGATAAAGAATGAAACCAGCCTCAGCATCAGCAATGCGGGCAATCAGCTGTCGCCCAGAATCGCTTTTGACGAACGGACTTCCGGGCTTATATGCTTTTATTACTGGTCGGCCAATAACCAGGCTTATGTAAAGTATCAGCTTTTTGATGCCGGGTTTAATGTGGTCGGCAGCGAAGGGTACGCCAGCCTGAGCACGATGAATCTGGTATATTTTTATTCCGGTTGCTTTCTCAGCTATGATCAGACCGCCCGGAAGGCGACCATATGCTATCGTCAGTTTAACGGAGCGAGCGCTTCCTATTCCAAGATATGGATGAATCAGCTCAGCTTCCGTCCGGATCCCAATGCCTGCGATCCGGCGCTGAGCCGGCAGCACAATTATGTCCGGGAGACCAGCTTCTTTGAACCGGTACGGGATCCGCAGCTGGCAGGAACCCGGCTGATCGAAAAGGCAGAATCAGTCAGCTATATAGACGGCTTCGGACGTGTAGCACAGTCGCAGGAAACCGGAGCGAGTCCGCGGGGCAATGATCTGGTGCAGTTTACGGAATACGACAACCTGCACCGTATACCCAAAACCTATCTGCCCTATGTGGCGGAAACAGGCTGCGGAGCCTACCGGGACGATTACCTGAGTGAGCAGGCCGCTTTTTATACCAATGCAGCCAGCAACAATAGGGATCGTATCGTAAATGACGCGAAGCCTTATGCGCTTACGGAGTTTGAAAACGCGCCTTCGGGCAGAGTGCTGTCTTCCTCAGGATTCGGCGATGCCTGGCAGCAGTCTCCCAATACCCGGGTGAGAAACCGTATGGAGAGAAACGGCAATCAGGAAGTCCGTCTCTGGAAGATAAATGCCGCTAACGGACAGGTGACAGGCAGCGGGTTTTACCCGGAGGGTACGCTGGTCAAATATACCGGCATCGATCAGGATGGCAATGAGTCGTACAGCTACCGGGACAAGGCCGGGCTGACGGTGCTCACTTCGGTCCGGGTAAATGCCACTACCTATGCTTATACCTATTACGTATACGATGAGCTGAGCCGCCTGCGCTATAGTATACCACCGCTTGCCCTGGGGTATTTTGCGGGCAATTATACATTCGATCAGGCTTCTCCGGTATATGATTTATATATGTTCGGGTATCAGTATGACAAAAAAGGCCGCCTCACGGAGGAGAAAAAGCCGGGGAAAGCAGTGGTATACCATATATACGACCGGAAAGACCGGCGTATCCTGTCGCAGGATGGTGTGCAGAGAGCCGAAAACAAATGGGCTTTTGTAAAGTTTGACGCATTGGGAAGGCCGCTTTACAAAGGAATGTATACGCACACGGGAGCCGTCGGCAGGGCGGCCATGCAGAGCATAGCGGATCTTGAAACCGTATCGGATGAAAAACCGGTCGCGGGCGATCCCGGCTATACCAACGAGGCCTGGCCGGTGGTCAGCGCTTCGGATATCAGGCATGTGTATTATTACGATACCTATGATACGGACAGAAACGGCACGGACGATTTGCTGCCGGATTATACCATTGATCATGAAGAGACGGAGTTCAGCCGGCAGGTATACGGAAGGCTGACCGCGGAAAAAACACTGAACGGCAGCAGCGGATGGATCCGGAAATTCTTTTTTTACGATAAACAGGGCAGAGTAATCCAGACCCGGGGAAATAACCGGCTTGCATTGACGGTCATGGAAGATTATCAGTCCTTTGTATATGATTTTTCGGGACAGCTGCTCAAAACCAGAAAGAAAGTAACTGGTAGTCAGAGTGTAGTGACTGCGACTGCCAACCGTTTTGTATACGATCACGGTGGCAGGCTGCTCCGAACCTATCACAGGATCAACGGGGAGCCCGAGGTGCTGCTTTCCGAGCTGGTCTACAATGAGCTGGGACAGGTAGTAGAGAAAAATCTTCATTCCGAGGATGAAGGCGTATCCTTTCTCCAGTCGCTGGACTATGTATACAATATTCAGGGAGCTATGACACATATCAACAATTCGTCCCTGAGCAATGACGGCATCATCAACAATGACAACAACGATCTTTTCGGTATGCAGCTGCACTATGAGGAGGCGGTAACCGGACTGGGCAACCAGGCCAGGTACAATGGCGCGATCTCGGCCATGAGCTGGCAAACCAATAATGCGGCCTTCCCGGCAGGCAACGGCGAAAGGGGATACACGTATCAGTATGACGGAGCCGGCCAGCTGCTGGAGGCGAATTATAAGGAAAAGCCTCTGTCTGCCTGGGCTACGTCTGACAAGTACCGGGAAAAGCTGTCGTATGACCTGAACGGCAATATACAGCGAGTGCTGCGCACAGGCGCTGTCGGAGATATTGCCGACAGTCTGGGGCTGAGCTATACCGGCAACAGGCTGTCTGCCATTACCGAAGACGGAAGCCTGAGCTACGGGTACAAGAAGGCATCGACTACGGGACTGACCTACGATGCCAACGGTAATCCGGCTAGCGGGCCGCATGGCTTTAACATGAGCTACAACGATATGGGGAAAATTGCCATGCTGCATCCATATATAGGCGGAAATTTTCTGTTTAGCGCGTATACATACAGCGGTTCGGGATCACGGCTGGCAAAGCAGGATGTACGGCTTTACTCATCGGGATACATACCTCTGGTTGTAGTGGACTCGCGTGAGTATATTGACAATTTTGTGTTTGAAAACGGAGCGCTGAAATTGGTGCATACCGGCGAGGGCCGGGTATCGGTCTCCGGCGGCCAGTTCAAGTACGAATACGATCTGAAGGACCATCTGGGCAATACCCGCCTGACCTTTGACAAGGATCCGCTGACCGCTTCGGCCAGAGTGATTCAGGAGGACCATTATTACCCTTTTGGTCTGCGTCTGCCGGGATTGTCCTATGATTATTCCTCGGGCAACAGCTTCCTGTTCCAGAGCAAGGAGCTGGACCAGATCAGCGGCCTGTACGACTTCCATGCCAGAAACTATGATCCGGCACTGGGGAGATTTTATGAGGTGGATCCCAAAGGTGGTTTGCGACCGTTTCATAGCTCGTACATGGGTATGGGCAATAACCCGGCTGCGAACATTGATCCGGATGGACAATTTTTTCTATCACCGGTCACAGCAGCCGGAGAGTTTATGAAAACCGCTTTTTTAAAGGGAGGCCTGGATCTGACCTCTTCTAAGCATATGAATAAAGCCTGGAGCAGCTATAACCCTGTCAAAAAAGGTACTATAACCAATAATGCCTGGCAGATTGATAAAGGGTTGTTCTCAACTGATCCTGACAGGACTACCGGTGGGCAGGTTTGGCAGGTCGCTTCGAAATTTACCTGGGAAGCAGTGCAGACTGGAATAGGAAGTATTATTGCACATGGTATAAACGCTTTAGGTAAAGTAAACTCAGTCGATCATTTCAGAGGTGTGACAACGCTGGATACCGATTATGATGAAGGTGCATTTACGGTAGGTATGTATATTATAGGTCCTAAAGGCTTCAGGCCTGATTTTAGGGACCATTTGTTTGTACATGAATATGGTCATTATCTGCAAAGTCAGGCATATGGCCCAACTTATATGCCTTTGATTGGTCTGCCCAGTGTTACCGATTATTATCTGGTCGATGATGACGAAAAGCACGAAACACGCTGGTACGAAGCGCAGGCAAGTATTTTGGCGGCTAATTACTTTAATGATAATGTAGACCATTTTGATAAAAATTCTTTTATAAATTATAATGTATATAGTTCTTATATTAATCCAAGAAATCAAGGTCAAAATAATTCGGGAAATCCTATACGTGGGAAATTACATAGTTCAGATGTTCCAATAAGTTTATTATATTCAGGTGGTTTAGGTTTGTTCGGGTTTTTATTTAAATAATCTTACATGAGAGCTGTTGTTTATTTATTGTTGAGTGTGACGATTGTTATACTCACGTCTTGTTTTGAGGATATTAATCCGGTAGATGCTACTGTGGTTATTCGAAATAACTCCAATATTGATATTGCCTATTACTTTAAAAATAATAAGATTAGCGATACATCCTTGTATACGATCGGGCACTCTCTTTCTAAAGATTATTTTGTAAATAGAATAATATCTGCACGAGGAGTACTAGAAATTCCGGATAGTTATAGGAAATCTTTAAAAAAAATGCCAAAAGATGAAGTCATGATGGTCTTTCTGTTTTCCCGTGATACGATCGAGCAGGTTCCCTGGGAGCGGATAGCGGATGAGTATATGGTTCTTAAGCGGTTTGATCTGACTCTGGATAGTCTGGAAAGGAGAAATTGGGTACTGGAGTATCCCTGAGAGAAGTGGGAGAATGTATGAATTGAGTGATGTGGTGATTTTTCGGCCCAGACCGGTTTTCAACAGATAGTGAAAAATGACCAGAAGTCCCCAGACCGGTCTGGGCTACAACTATTCACAATGGCAGAATATCATGGGCAATGTAGACAGAGTGGATTTTCTGGGGGGCGCTACCTTTGTGACCAATGAGTATGCCGCTGATGGTCATGGAGTAAGTCTGGGAAATTTTATTAATGTAAATCACACAGGCGCTATAGAGGGCAATTTTGCTGATTATGTCAAGTCAGACCCCTTATATATGCATGAATATGGTCATACGTTTGACAGCCAGGCCTGGGGACCGCTCTATCTGGCAAAAGTTGGTATTTTTAGTGCGCATAGCGCGGAGACATCCCAAAAAGTATCTGGTGCAGTAAACGATACCCATGACTTTCGCTGGTACGAAATGAGTGCTAATCGTCATGCAGCAAATTACTTTGGGCGGTATTATGGGGTAGACTGGAGTCAATCATATAAATATGGCTATACAATAGAGGATTACTATCCTAGAAAAAAGAAATGATTATGTGTAAAATGATTAACAAAAGGCTATTTTATATTTTTATTTTCTTTGCATTTATGCAATGCAAAGATCCTTTTCTTGTAATGGATAGGCGGTATACCATGTTTCTGAAGAATAATTCAGCATATAATCTTCGATATTATATTGCTTTTGGAAATTATGGTCCCAAAATTTCTTTGGCTTATCCAGATACTTCAATGTCAGATATTATACCATATGATGAAATTATTAATGCGGGGAAAGACTATGTGATATATGAAAGTGTCTCACCCCCCTAATTATTGGACAGGTTCGCAAAATCAGTTTAGAAGATTTTGCGTATTATTTGCCTTCACAAAGGTAGCGAACACTTCCTTGTTGTGTCCTAGCCCCCTAATGAACTGGACTAAATTTGTGCAATAATTTAGTAGAGTTAACTTAGTAAATGAAATGGGAAAAACAAGAAGACATTTTAGTGTAGAACAGAAGATGCAGATCCTTCGGGAAGCGGAATCGGAAGGCATGTTAAACACCTGTCGTCGTCATGATCTGTCGCAGGCTCTTTTTTACCGCTGGAAGCATCAGTTCGAAAGTAAAGGCAAAGATGGTCTGATTCCTCAATACA
>Ga0207415_1000585_pt1 | contig 24587 bp, 21 predicted proteins | sample Passage237A_FD_187369 | JGI IMG/M metagenome (GOLD analysis project Ga0207415, IMG submission 187369) | Cellulose adapted compost microbial communities from Newby Island Compost Facility, Milpitas, CA, USA - Passage2 37A (SPAdes) (version 3) ...
ATAGGCCACGTCCACGGTCGGGGAGACCTTGTCCTGGTACTCGATCTCGGCCTCGGCCAGGGCCGAGCCGCAGTCGAAGCACCAGTGCACCGGCTTCACCCCGCGGGCCAGGTGGCCGTTGTCCACGATCTTGGCCAGGGCGCGGATCTCGCCGGCCTCGAAGTGGAAGTCCAGGGTCTTGTACGGGTTGTTCCAGTCGCCGACCACGCCCAGGCGCTTGAAGTCCTTGCGCTGCAGCTCGATCTGTGAAAGGGCGTATTCGCGGCACTTCTGCCGGAACTCGTTGGCGTCGAGCTTGACCCCGACCTTGCCGTACTTCTTCTCGATCGCGATCTCGATCGGCAGGCCGTGGCAGTCCCAGCCCGGGATGTAGGGCGCGTCGAAGCCCGCCAGGTACTTGGACTTGACGATGATGTCCTTGAGGATCTTGTTGACCGCGTGGCCCAGGTGGATGGCGCCGTTGGCGTAGGGCGGGCCGTCGTGCAGCACGAACAGCGGGCGCCCCTTGGCGTTGGCCCGCAGCTGGGCGTACAGGTCCTGCTCCTCCCAGCGCGCCAGGATGTCCGGCTCGCGCTTGGGCAGGTCGCCACGCATCGGGAAATCGGTGGCCGGCAGGTGGAGGGTGGCTTTGTAGTCTTGGGTCACGGCGTCTACCGTTGCGCGGCGGTCTTGGGGAAGGAATCGGCGCCAGCCGGCGCCGGGTTCTGCTCGGAATCGAGGTGGCGCGCCAGGATCGCACGCGCCTGCGCCGCGTCCTGGTGCATCTGCGCGGTCAGCGCAGGCAGGTCGGGGAACTTCTCTTCATCGCGCAGCTTGGCCACGAACTCGACCTGCAGGTGGCGCCCGTAGAGGTCGCCGGCGAAGTCGAACAGGTGCGCCTCCAGCAGCGGTTCCACCCCGTCCACCGTGGGCCGGGTGCCGAAGCTGGAGACCGAGGGCCAGGGGCGGTCGGCGATGCCGTGCACCAGAGTGGCGTAGATCCCGGCCAGGGCCGGGGTCCTGGGGAAGCGCAGGTTGGCGGTGGGAAAGCCCAGGGTGCGGCCCAGCTGCTGGCCGCGCACCACCCGCCCGCCGATCCGGTAGGGCCGGCCCAGCTGCGCGGCGGCGGCGGCGAAGTCGCCGGCCACCAGCGCCTCGCGGATGCGGGTGCTGGAGATGCGCCCGCCGCCCTGGTCCACGCCGACGATCTCGCCGGCGGCAAAGCCCAGTTCCGCGCCCATGGCCTGGAGCAGGGCCAGGTCGCCGCCGCGGCGGTGGCCGAAGTGGAACTCCGGCCCGATCCAGACCTCGCGCGCGCCCAGCCGGCCGAGCAGGACCCGGCGCACGAACTCCTCGGCCGGCATCGAGGCCATGGCCTGGTTGAAGCGCAGCAGGCCCAGCAGGTCCAGGCCCTGGCCCAGCAGCCCGGCGATGCGGTCGCGCGGCAGGGTCAGGCGCGGTGGCGGATTGCCGCGGGCGAAGAACTCGCGCGGCAGCGGCTCGAAGGTCAGGGCCACGGCCGGCACGCCGAGGGCGCGGGCGCGCGCCACGGCATGGCCGACCAGGGCCTGGTGCCCCAGGTGGAGGCCGTCGAAGGCACCGATGCAGACCACGCTGCCGCGCGGGCACAGGGACCCGCCATCGATGTCACGGAACAGCCTGCTCATCTACTCGTCTGTCGGGATCGGGAAGCCCCGGCCGCGCCCACGGCGCCGGACCGGATCAGAACACGGAAGTATAGCCCGCGCAGCCCCCTCCCCGGCCGCTCAGCCGCGCAGTTGGCGCGGTTTCAGGCCCAGCGCCAGGAGCAGGCCGGCATACACCGCCGCGCCGCCGCCGACCATGGCCGCCAGGCGCAGGCCGCGCTGCCACCAGTCCCAGCCGCTCCAGCCTGGCGCCCAGGCCGAGCCCAGCCAGACCAGCAGCGCGGCCATGCCGGCCGCGGCCAGGGCCACCTGCAGGCCGAACCGGGCCCAGCCCGGTTGCGGCCGGTAGACCCCGGCCCGGCGCAGCAGCCAGCCCAGCTGCAGGGCGTTGACCCAGCCGGCGATGGCGATGGACAGGGCCAGCAGGGCATGGGTGCCGCGGATGTTGCCCAGGGCCTGGAACACCGCTCCGCCCGCCTCGGCCATGGCCGCCCGGCCCACCGGGGTGGCGTACAGCAGGCCGGCCAGCAGGGCGATGATGGTCGCGGCGTTGACCAGCACCGAGACCACCGCCGCGCGCACCGGGGTGCGGGTGTCCTGGCGCGAGTAGAAGGCCGGGGCCAGCACCTTGACCAGCAGGAAGGCCGGCACCGCGGTGGCCTGGGCCACCAGGCTCCAGGCGCTCATCTGCACGTCGGCCTCGGTGAAGCGCCCGTACTGGAACAGGGTGGCCACCAGCGGCCGCGCGCACAGGACCAGGCCCAGCGCGGCCGGGATGCCGATCAGCAGGCACAGGCGGAAACCCCAGTCCAGGCCGCGGGAAAAACCTTCCGGGTCGGCGGCGGCATGGCGCCGCGACAGGTGCGGCAGGATCACCGTGCCGATCGCCACCCCGAACATGCCCAGCGGGAATTCCAGCAGGCGATCGCTGTAGTACAGCCAGGTCACGCTGCCCCCCACCAGCAGCGAGGCGACCTGGGTGTTGAACAGCAGGTTGAACTGCACCACCGAGGAGCCGAACAGGGTCGGCACCATCAGTTTCATGATCCGGCGCACTCCTTCGTGGGCCAGGTCCAGGCGCGGGCGCGGCAGCAGCCCCAGCCGCGCCAGCGCCGGCAGGTGGAAGCCCAGCTGCAGCAGGCCGGCCCCGAACACGCCCCAGGCCAGGGCCATCACCGAGCCGTCCATCAGCGGCGCCAGGCACAGCGCCGCGGCGATCATGGCCAGGTTCAGCAGCACCGGCGACAGCGCCGGGATGGCGAAGCGCTGCCAGGTATTGAGGATGCCGCCGGCCAGCGAGGCCAGGGAAATGAACAGCGCATACGGGAAGGTGATGCGCAGCATGTCCACGAACAGTTCCTGCTTGCCGGGCTCGTCGGCAAAGCCGGGAACCAGCACCCAGGACAGCCAGGGCGCCAGCAGCAGGACCAGGGCGGTGACCACCACCAGGGCCGCGGCCAGGGCGCCGGCGACCCGGTCCACCAGCTCGCGCACCGCCTGCTGGCCGTGCCTTTCCTTGTACTCGGCCAGGACCGGGACGAAGGCCATCGAGAACGAGCCCTCGGCCGAGAGCCGGCGCATGAAGTTGGGGATCCTGAACGCCGCCACGAACACGTCCATGCCCGGGTTGGCCCCGAACACGAAGGCATAGACCTGGTCGCGCACCAGCCCGGCCACGCGCGAGAGGAAGGTCATGGCGCTGAACACCGCGCTGGAGCGCAGCAGGCGGGCACCGCTCATCGGCCAGCCTCCGCCCCGCGGCCCCTGCCATACCCCCGGGAGTTGACGCAAGTAGTTGAACACCCCATAATTTCGCGTTCTCTAAGCTCCACCATTTCCGTTAAACCAGCTTCAGTTATCCAGGAATCCACCGCCGTGGCCAACATCAAGTCCGCCAAGAAGCGCGCCAAGCAGACGGTCGTGCGCAATGCGCGCAACGCCGCCCAGCGTTCGCAGCTCCGTACCGCCGTCAAGAAGGTCCTCAAGGCCCTGGACGCCAACGACGCCGCCGGCGCCGAGGCTGCCTTCGCCGTCGCCCAGCCGATCCTGGACCGCTTCAGCGCGCGCGGCCTGATCCACAAGAACAAGGCTGCCCGTCACAAGAGCCGTCTGACCGCCCGCATCAAGGCCCTCAAGGCCGCCGCCTGAGCGACGGCCCGGCGCCGCCCGGCGCCAGCCGCCCGCCGCCAGCGCATCCCTTGCGCGGCAGGTCACGAAAAACCCGGCTTCGGCCGGGTTTTTCGCATGTCCGCAATCCAGATCAGCCGGCCGCATCCGCCTCGGCCTCGGCCCGCTCCTGGCGCTGGCGGTCCAGGAACGCCATCACCTCCAGCATGATCGGCCAGGTGCCCTCGCGGCCCAGCGCCGAGACCAGGAACCAGGGCTGGGTCCAGCCCAGCTCGGCGATGATCGCCTCGGCGCGCTCGCGCGCCTCGTCCTCGAACATCAGGTCGGCCTTGTTGAGCACCAGCCAGCGCGGCTTGGCCAGCAGCTCCGGGTCATGGCGGCCCAGCTCGCGCTCGATCGCGCGCACCTGGTCGGCCGGCGAGGCCGACTCCACCCCGCCCTCCATCGGCGCGATGTCCACCAGGTGCAGCAGCAGGCTGGTGCGCTGCAGGTGGCGCAGGAACTGCGCACCCAGGCCGGCGCCATCGGCCGCGCCCTCGATCAGGCCGGGGATGTCGGCGATCACGAAGCTGCGGTGCGGCTCGACGCTGACCACGCCCAGGTTCGGGTACAGGGTGGTGAACGGGTAGTCGGCCACCTTCGGGGTCGCCGCGGACACGGCGCGGATGAAGGTGCTCTTGCCGGCATTGGGGAAGCCCAGCAGGCCGACGTCGGCCAGCAGCTTCAGCTCCAGGCGCAGCACCCGGCGCTCGCCCGGCTCGCCCGGGGTCGCCTGGCGCGGGGCGCGGTTGACCGAGCTCTTGAAATGCATGTTGCCCAGGCCGCCCTTGCCGCCGCGGGCCACCAGCAGGCGCTGGCCATGCCGGGTCAGGTCGCCGATGACCTCCTCGGTCTCGACATTGGTCACCACGGTGCCCACCGGCACGGTGATGATCCGGTCCTCGCCACCCTTGCCGTACATCTGCCGGCCCATGCCGTTCTGGCCGCGCTGGGCCCTGAACTTGCGCTCGTGGCGGAAGTCCACCAGGGTGTTGAGGTTCTCGTCGGCCACCAGCCACACGCTGCCGCCATTGCCGCCGTCGCCGCCATCCGGCCCACCGAGGGGGATGAACTTCTCGCGACGGAAGCCTATGCAACCGTTGCCGCCATCGCCGGCGGTGACTTCGATTTCCGCTTCGTCTACCAGTTTCATCGGATCGGGACCACTTGGGGGTACGGGGAAGGCCCGCGCGCGGACAGTCTAGCCGGCGCCGGCGGCCGGCGAGCGGCACGCCCGCGGCACCTTCCGGAAACGGAAAGCCCCGCCGAAGCGGGGCTCTCGCGACTGGATCCGGCCGCGCGCGGCGCGCGGCCTGCGATCAGGCTTCAGCGACGACGCTGACGGTACGGCGCTTGGCCGGACCCTTGGTCGAGAACTCGACCTTGCCGTCGATCAGCGCGAACAGGGTGTGATCGCGGCCCAGACCGACGCCGGCGCCCGGATGGAACTGGGTGCCACGCTGGCGGACGATGATGTTGCCGGCTTCGACGGCCTGGCCGCCGAAGATCTTCACGCCCAGGTACTTCGGGTTGGAATCGCGGCCGTTGCGCGAGGAGCCTACGCCCTTTTTGTGTGCCATGACGGATTCTCCTTACTGATTAGCCGGCGATGCCGGTGATTTCGATTTCGGTGTAGTGCTGGCGGTGACCCTGCCGCTTCATGTGGTGCTTGCGGCGGCGGAACTTGATGATCTTGACCTTGTCGGCGCGGCCGTGGCCGACGACCTTGGCGGTCACGCTGGCGCCCTTGAGCGCGTCACCCACCTTGATCCCGTCGCTGTCGCCCAGCAGCAGGATGTTGTCGAACTTGATCTCGGAGCCGGCTTCGGCCTCGAGCTTCTCGACGCGGAGCTTTTCGCCCTGCGCCACGCGGTACTGCTTACCGCCGGTTACCAGAACTGCGTACATGACCAGGCATTCCTCTGTTGTTATTGTGGTCCCTGCCCGACCTGGCGGACGGACAGGAGCGGGATTTTAGCCAATTCAGCGACTTGGGCGCAAGTAGCCCCTGCGCCGGGCTTCCACCCCCGCCACCCCGTCCGGACCCGGCCTCGCAAACCCCAAGCCCCGGTGAACGGGACCGCCCCCGGCGCTGGCCCCGGGGCCGGTTTGCCCCCAAATCGGAGGCCCGGTAGGCTGATCGATTGGTCGTCCCCCGGCCGCCCCCGCTCCCCCAACGGACCCCTGCCCGATGGCAATGGACACGATCCGCATCCGCGGCGCCCGTACCCACAACCTCAAGAACATCGACCTGGACCTGCCCCGGGACCAGCTGATCGTGATCACCGGCCTGTCCGGCTCCGGCAAGTCCTCGCTGGCCTTCGACACGATCTACGCCGAGGGCCAGCGCCGCTACGTGGAGTCGTTGTCGGCCTACGCCCGCCAGTTCCTGTCGGTGATGGAAAAGCCGGACGTGGACCACATCGAGGGCCTGTCCCCGGCCATCTCGATCGAGCAGAAGTCCACCTCGCACAACCCGCGCTCCACGGTCGGCACCATCACCGAGATCTACGACTACCTGCGCCTGCTCTACGCGCGGGTGGGCACCCCGCGCTGCCCCGACCACGGCTACCCGCTGGAGGCGCAGACCGTGGGCCAGATGGTGGACCAGGTCCTGGCCCTGGACCCGGAGCAGCGCTGGGCGCTGCTGGCCCCGGTGGTGCGCGAGCGCAAGGGCGAGCACGCCCAGGTCTTCGAGCAGCTGCGCGCCCAGGGCTTCGTCCGGGTGCGGGTCAACGGGCAGATGCACGAGATCGACGCGGTGCCGGCCCTGGCCCTGCGCCAGAAGCACACCATCGAGGCGGTGATCGACCGCTTCCGCCCGCGCGAGGACATCAAGCAGCGCCTGGCCGAGTCCTTCGAGACCGCGCTCAAGCTGGGCGACGGCATGGCCATGGTCATGTCCCTGGACAAGCCGGAGGCGCCGCCGCAGCTGTTCTCCTCCAAGTATTCCTGCCCGCTTTGCGACTACTCGCTGCCGGACCTGGAGCCGCGCCTGTTCTCGTTCAACGCGCCGATGGGCGCCTGCCCGTCCTGCGACGGCCTGGGCGTGGCCGAGTTCTTCGACCCGGCGCGGGTGGTGGCCCACCCGGAGCTGTCCCTGGCCGCGGGCGCGGTGCGCGGCTGGGACCGGCGCAACGCCTACTACTTCCAGCTGATCAACTCGCTGGCCCGGCACTACGGTTTCGACGTGGATACGCCCTGGAACCAGCTGCCGGAACGGGTCCAGCAGGCGGTGCTGTACGGCAGCGGCGAGGAGGTGATCACCTTCACCTACCTCACCGAGGCCGGCGGCCGCACCCAGCGCAAGCACCGCTTCGAGGGCATCATCAACAACCTCGAGCGCCGCTACCGCGAGACCGAATCGGCCGCGGTGCAGGAGGAACTGGGCAAGTACATCTCCGAGCGCGCCTGCCCCGAATGCGGCGGCGCGCGGCTGAACCGCGCCGCGCGCAACGTGTTCGTCGCCGACCGCGCCCTGCCCGAGCTGGTGGTGCTGCCGATCGACGAGGCCCTGGCCTTCTTCCGCGGGCTGAAGCTGCCGGGCTGGCGCGGCGAGATCGCCGCCAAGATCGTCAAGGAGATCAACGAACGCCTGGGCTTCCTGGTGGACGTGGGCCTGGACTACCTGACCCTGGAGCGCAAGGCCGACACCCTGTCCGGCGGCGAGGCCCAGCGCATCCGCCTGGCCAGCCAGATCGGCGCCGGCCTGGTCGGGGTGATGTACGTGCTTGACGAACCTTCCATCGGCCTGCACCAGCGCGACAACGAGCGCCTGCTGGGCACCCTGACCCGGCTGCGCGACCTGGGCAACACCGTGATCGTGGTCGAGCACGACGAGGACGCCATCCGCATGGCCGACCACGTGGTCGACATCGGCCCCGGCGCCGGCGTGCACGGCGGCGAGGTGGTCGGCCAGGGCAGCGTGGCCGACATCCTCAGGTCGCCGCGCTCGCTCACCGGCCAGTACCTGTCGGGCAAGCGCCGGATCGAGGTGCCCAAGGTGCGGCACAAGCCCAACCCGAAGATGACCCTGCGCCTGCGCGGGGCCAGCGGCAACAACCTCAAGGACGTGGACCTGGACATCCCGGCCGGGCTGATGACCTGCGTCACCGGCGTGTCCGGCTCGGGCAAGTCGACCCTGATCAACGACACCCTGTTCGCGCTGGCCGCCAACGAGATCAATGGCGCCTCGCACCCGGTGGCGCCATACCGCGAGATCGATGGCCTGGACCTGTTCGACAAGGTTGTGGACATCGACCAGTCGCCGATCGGCCGCACCCCGCGCTCCAACCCGGCCACCTACACCGGCCTGTTCACCCCGCTGCGCGAGCTGTTCGCCCAGGTGCCGGAGGCGCGCGCGCGCGGCTACTCGCCGGGCCGCTTCAGCTTCAACGTGCGCGGCGGCCGCTGCGAGGCCTGCCAGGGCGACGGTCTGATCAAGGTCGAAATGCACTTCCTGCCGGACGTGTACGTGCCCTGCGACGTGTGCGGCGGCAAGCGCTACAACCGCGAGACCCTGGACATCCTCTACAAGGGCTACAGCATCCACGACGTGCTGGAGATGACCGTGGAGGATGCCCTGGGCCTGTTCGAGAACGTGCCGGCCATCGCCCGCAAGCTGGAAACGCTGGTGGACGTGGGCCTGAGCTACGTCAAGCTCGGCCAGAGCGCGACCACCCTGTCCGGCGGCGAGGCCCAGCGCGTGAAGCTGTCCAAGGAGCTTTCGCGCCGCGACACCGGCCGCACCCTGTACATCCTCGACGAGCCCACCACCGGCCTGCATTTCCACGACATCGAGCACCTGCTCGGCGTGCTCCACCGCCTGCGCGACGAAGGCAATACCGTGGTGGTGATCGAGCACAACCTGGACGTGATCAAGACCGCGGACTGGGTCGTGGACCTGGGTCCGGAGGGCGGCCACCGCGGCGGCCAGATCATCGCCACCGGCACCCCCGAGGACATCGCCGCAAACCCGGCCTCCCACACCGGCCGCTTCCTGGCCAAGCTGCTGCCCGCCGCCAAGGGCGGCAAGGGCGGCAAGCCGGCCTCCACCCCCAGGGCCCAGGCCGGCACGGCCCGCAAGGCCGGCGCCCGCAGCCCCGCCAAGAGCAGCAAATGAGCACCACCCCCTCCCCCCACAAGATCCTGGCCCGCATTCCCCTGAGCGTGCGCTGGCGTGACATGGACGCCATGGGCCACGTCAACAACTCCAAGTACATCTCCTACCTGGAGGAAGCGCGCGTGCGCTGGATGCTGGGCGTGCCCGGCGTGTCCATGACCGATGTCATCGCGCCGGTCGTGGCCGCCACCAACGTCAACTACCGCCTGCCCATCACCTGGCCCAACGACGTGCTGATCGAGCTGTTCGTCGAGCGCCTGGGCAATAGCAGCGTGACCATCGGCCACCGGATCGTGGACCAGAAGGACGAGAACGTCCTGTACTCGGACGGCAACGTGGTCGTGGTCTGGATGGACACCCGCACCGGGCGCAGCGCCCCGCTGCCGGACGCCATCCGCGCCGCCGCGTCCTGATCCCGGCGCGCCAGTGCGCGCCCATGCCGCCCCCCGCCCCCGCCGCGCCGCCACGGCGCGGTGGGGCTCAGCCTGTGGCCGGCGCTTCCGGGTCGCGCACCACCAGGGTGTCCACCGGCGAGGTCTCCAGCAGGCGCTGGGCCACGCTGCCCAGCAGCACGCCCGCCAGCGCGCTGCGCCCGCGCGAGGCGATCACCGCCAGGTCCAGCGGGAACTGCTCGGCATACAGGCGCAACAGCAGGGCCGGGTCGCAGCGCTCGGCCACCAGGCTGACCCGGCTGGCACCGCCGGGCGGCTGGCAGGCATTGATGAAGGCCTGGCCCTCGGCCTGGGCGGTATTGCGCGCGGCGGCCAGGATCTCGTCGCGGGCGGCATCGGCCAGCCCCGCCAACGGCGTGTCATAGCCATGCAGCACGCTGATCGCGGTATCCGGGAACAGGTCGGCGGCGGTGCGGAACGCATGCACGGAAGCGGCCGACCAGTCGCTGGCCACGGCCATGCGCCGGTACGGTCCATGCGCGCGCCTGCGCACCACCAGCAGCGGCAACGGCGAGCGCCGCGCCAGCTGGTCCACGGTCGAGCCCAGCACCAGCCGCCCCAGCGGCCCCTGCCGCGCCACCCCGGTGACGACCAGGCCGCAGCCCTCCTCCCGGGCCACCTGCAGCAGACGCTCGGCGACGCGTCCGCCCACCTCCACCCGCAGGCTGAGCTCCACGCCCCGCTCGGCCGCGGTCTGGCGCAGCTGCTTCTGCGCCGCGTGCACCGGATCGCCACCGCGGTACCACGCCGGCGGATCGCGCAGCAGCATGGCCTCGGCCTGCAGTGCACCGGCATCGACCACGTTGCACACCACCAGGCGCGCGCCCCAGTCCCGCGCCAGCTGCAGGGCCCGGTCCAGGGCGCGGTCGCTGCGCGCATCCAGGTCGCTGGCCAGCAGGATCGACCGCGGGAAAACCTCCGACTCGCCCATGCTCCCCTCCCTCCAGCCGGCCCGCGGCTGCGGGCCGGCGTCCCTGTGCCACGCGCCCGGCGCAGGCGCCTCAGTGATGGTGGTGCGCGGCGGGCGCGGCCGCCTCGGCGGCGGCGCGGCGCACGGCCAGCTCGACCTCCACTTCGCGGCCGTCGGCCAGCAGCAGCACCAGCGGCACCCGCTCGCCCTCGGCCAGGGCCTTGCCCGGCTGCATCAGCATCAGGTGCAGGCCGCCGGGCTGCAGCAGCGCCTGGCCGTGCACCGGCAGCGGCAGCCGCTCCAGCTCGCGCATGCGGCTGACGCCATCGACCTGGGTGGTCTCGTGCACGCTGGCCGCGGCGAAGGCGGGGCTGCGCGCCCCGACCACTTCCACCGCCTCGGCGCAATGGTTGGCGATGCGGCCAAAGCCGGCCAGCATGCGCGGCTGCGGCACCGGCGACAGCCGGATCCAGCCGTCTTCCATCACCACGCAGGTGGCCTTGGCGGCCTCCTTCGCGGCCGGCTGGGCAGCCAGGCAGGTGGCGGGAAACATGGCCGCGATGGCCAGTACAGCGACAGGCAGCAGGCGTTGGATGTCCATGCCCCTATTATAGCCGCCTCTGCTGCCTACCCGTCCGGACCTCCCATGAACGCATTCGTGCACAGCATCGACCACGGCCGCATCCGCGAGCTGCGCCTGGCGCGCCCCCCGGTCAACGCCCTGGACCCGGCACTGTGCCGCGCCCTGATCGCCGGCCTGGAGGGCGCGGTGGCCGAGGACATGGACGCGGTGGTGGTGTCCGGAGCGCCGGGAATCTTCTCCGCCGGCCTGGACGTGCCCTACCTGATGTCGCTGGGCGATGACCGCCACGCCCTGCAGGCCGGCTGGGGCGCTTTCTTCGGCGCGGCCCGCGCCCTGGCCGGGCTGCGCATCCCGGTGGTGGCCGCACTCACCGGCCACGCCCCGGCCGGCGGCTGCGTGCTGGCGCTGTGCTGCGACTACCGGGTGATGGCCCGCTCGCCGGATCCGGCCAGGCCCTTCACCATCGGCATGAACGAAACCCAGGTCGGCCTGCCGGTGCCGGACGGTGCCCAGCAGCTGATGCGCCGGGTGATCGGCCACCACCGCGCCGAGCGCCTGCTGGTGGCCGGAGCCATGGTCCCGGACGAGGAGGCCCTGCGCATCGGCCTGGTGGACGAGCTGGTGGCGGTGGAGGAAGTGGTGCCGCGCGCCCTGGCCTGGCTGGAACCGCTGCTGCGCCTGCCGCGCGCGCCGATGCTGCAGACCCGCGCCCTGGCCCGCGCCGACCTGGTGCGCGCCCTGGACCCGGAACACCTGCACCTGGACCGCTTCGTCGACAGCTGGTTCGAGCCGGACACCCAGGCCGGCCTGCGTGCCCTGCTGGCCAGGCTCGGCAAGGCCTGAGCCGACCGGCGCGGCGGCAGGGTTCAGGCCTGGCCGCGCGCCACCGGCCGCGCCGGATCGGAAATCCAGCCACTCCACGAGCCCGGATAGATCCGCGGGCCCGGCAGGCCGGCATGTTCAAAGGCCAGCAGCAGGTGGCAGGCGGTCACGCCCGAGCCGCACATCAGCACCGCCTCGCCCGGATCATGGCCGCGCAGCACCGCCTGCAGTTCGCCGCGCAGTTCCTGCGCCGGGCGGAAGCGGCCATCGCGCAGGTTCAGCGCGAACGGCCGGTTGACCGCGCCCGGCACGTGACCGGCCACCGGATCGATCGGTTCGACCTCGCCGCGGAAACGCTCGGCGCCGCGCGCGTCGACCAGCCAGCCCGGGGCCTGGCCCAGGCGCGCCAGCACCGCTTCGGCATCGAGCATGCGCGAGCGGTCGAACTGCGCCACCGGGTAATCGGCTTCCGGCTGTGGCGCGCTGGCCTGGGCGGTTTCGCGGAAACCGGCCGCGCGCCAGGCGGCAAGCCCGCCATCGAGCACCGCCACCGCCTCATGTCCCAGCAGCTTCAGCAGCCACCAGGCGCGGGCCGCGGCCATGCTGCCGTCGGCCGCGTCGTAGACCACGACCTGGTGCTGCGGGGCGATGCCCCACTGGCCCAGGCGGCGGGCGAACTGCGCCGCATCCGGCAGCGGGTGCCGGCCCTGGCCGTGGACGGAATGGTCGGACAGGTCACGGTCCAGGTCCGCGTGGACCGCGCCGGGCAGGTGCGACTGCGCCCAGGCCGCGGCACCGGCCGCCGGATCGGTGAGCACGGCACGCGCATCCAGCAGGCGCAGTTCCGCCCGGCCCAGGGCCGCGTGCAGCTCCTCCACCGTGACCAGGGTCGTCCAGCGATCGTTGCTCATGGGCCCTCCTCCAGGCGCCGGCGCAGGTTGTACAGGATGGCCGCGGTCGCGCCCCAGATGCGCTGGCCCGGCCAGGCGTATTCGAGCACGCTGCGGCGGCGGCCACGGAAATCCATTTCCACCTGGCGCAGGTTCTCCGGCGCCATCAGGAAGGAGAACGGAACCTCGAACACCTCGGCCACCTCGTCCGGATGTGGGCGCGGCACGAACCCCGGGTCCACCACCGCCACCACTGGGGTCACCCGGAAGCCGCTGATGGTCATGAACGGATCCAGGTAACCCAGCGGCGCGACCCGCTCGGCCGGCAGCGCCACCTCCTCCTCGCTCTCGCGCAGGGCCGCACCCAGCACCCCGCCATCGCCGGGCTCGACCCGGCCGCCGGGGAAGCTCACCTGGCCACCGTGGTGGCGCAGGCCGTCGTTGCGCCGGGTCAGCAGCACCTGGGTCCCGGCCCGGGGTCGCGGCACCAGGCCAACCAGCACCGCGGCCTCGGCCAGGGCCTGCCCGGGTGGCACCAGGTCGGCCAGTTCGCTGCGGTTCCAGCCATCCCCGGTGGGGGGTTCGCGCAGCGGGTGCAGGATGCCGGCCAGCGCCTGGCGCTCGTGCAACCCGTCCAGGAACGGATGACGCTCGCGCGCACGCACTGCCAAGACCGACTCCATCATTGCTCGCCGCTCATCTTCGCCCATCCTCGACCAGCGCGCGATCTCCCCGCGGTCACGCAGGCAACCCAGGCAGGTGCCGGAGGCGTCGAGCCGGCACAGGCGCACGCAGGGCGTGGAAACGGCGGGAGACATCGGCACGCAGGGGACGACGGGGGCCGGAAACGACTGCGCCGGCCCAGGGGCCGGCGCAGGGACTGGATCGGTAACGGCCGCTTACTTGACCGACACCAGCTTGATCTCGAACACCACCGCCACGTTCGGCGGGAAGCCGGTGCGCGGATCGGCACCATAGGCCTTGTCCGGCGACAGCGCCACTTCCCACTTGGCGCCGGCCGGCATCTGCACCAGCACCTCGCGCATGGCGGCCATCTCGATCTCGCTCAGCTTGATCGCCGGGATCTTCTGCGCCTGACGGGCCTGCTCCGGACGCTGGCCGTACGGGAACGGGCCGGCCACTTCCAGCTCCACGGTGCTGGCCTGGGTCGGCTTGGCGCCGGTGCCGTTCTCCAGCACCTTGTAGGCCACGCCGCTGGGCAGGGTCTGCACGCCAGCCTGGCCCTTGTAGCCGGCAATGAACTGGTCCGAACGGGTCTTGTTCTCGGCCGCGACCTTCTCGTACTGGGCGCGGGCCTGCTCGGCGCGGGCCTGCTCGCGCTTCTGGAAGGCTTCCAGGGCCGGCTTGAGCTGCTCGCCGGTGATGGCCGGCTGCTTCTTGGCCAGCGCATCCTGGATGCCCTTGACCACGGAATTGACGTCAAGCTGCTCGCCACGCTCGGTGAGCTCGGCCAGGTTGTTGCCGTAGTCGTAGCCGAAGTAATAGCTCAGCTTGCCCTTCTCGGACGTAAGGTCCTGGGCGAAAGCACTGCCGGCCAGGCCCAGGGTGGCAATGGCGACAGCGATAGGACGCAACTTCATCAAGTTCATCTCCGAAAAGGGTGGCGACCGGCAATCCGGCCCAAAACAGACGCGCTAGGATAGCCGCCGCCATGGCGGCCCGCCAGCAGGCCCGGCAGGTACGACCCGGGCCGCGGCCGGAAGTTCCGCCGCCCCCTCCACATGCCGTAGCGATTCAGCCAGGAGTTCCCATGACGGCCAGCCCTGTCCTCAGCCGCGACGCCGATGGCGTGCGCATCCTCACCATCGACCGCGCCGACAAGCTGAACGCCCTGGACCGGGCCACCCTGGAAGCGCTGGACGCGGCCTTCACGGCCGCCGCCGAGGACCCGGCGGTCCGGGTGGTGGTACTCACCGGCGCCGGCTCCAAGGCCTTCGTGGCAGGGGCCGACATCGCCCAGATGAACGGCCTGGACCCGATCCAGGCCCGCGAGTTCTCCGCCCTGGGCCAGCGCCTGATGTGCCGGATCGAGGACCTGCCCAAGCCGGTGATCGCCATGGTCAACGGCTATGCCCTGGGCGGCGGCCTGGAACTGGCGATGGCCTGCCACCTGCGCATTGCCGCCGACAGTGCGCGCATGGGCCAGCCCGAGATCGGCCTCGGCCTGATCCCCGGCTTTGGCGGTACCCAGCGCCTGCTGCGCCTGGCCGGCCGCGCCGCGGCGCTGGAGCTGTGCCTGCTGGGCGCGCCGGTGGATGCGGCCCGCGCCCACCAGCTGGGCCTGGTCAACCGGGTGGTGCCGGCCGCCGAACTGGAAGCGGAAACCATGAAGCTGGCCACCCAGCTGGCCGCCTCGGCCCCGCTGGCGGTGCGCGCCATCCTCCAGGCCGTGCTGGCCGCCGGCGAATGCCCGCTCGAGCAAGGTCTGCAGTACGAGACCGCGCAGTTCGGCCTACTGTTTGCCAGCCAGGACATGCGCGAGGGCACCGCCGCCTTCCTGGCCAAGCGCAAGCCGCAGTTCCAGGGCCGCTGAGCCGCGTGATGGACGTCACCGCTACCGCGGCCCGCGACCGCCTGCTGGCGCTGCTGGCCGAAGATGACCTGGACGCGGCGCTGCAGGCCGGGCTGATGGAGCTGGCGCTGGATCCGGCCGACCCGGGCAATGCCCCGCTGCTGCAGGCCCGCCTGCGCCTGCAGCAGGCCTGGCAGGCGCGCGAGCGCCACCGGGCGCGGCAGCAGCGTCTGGCCCGGATCGCGGCCGAGCGCGAAGCCCGGCGCCGTGCCGCCGCGCCGGTTCCCGGCCCGGCCGCGGGCTCCAGCTCCCCCGCCCTGCCCCCGGCGGCCGCGGCCGCCCTGGCGCGCGCCCGTGCGCGCGCCGCCGGAACCCCGAAAGCATGAGCAAGACCCCGAACCGCAAGACCCCGGCCAGGCCCGGTGCTGGCACCGATGGCCGCGCGCCGGCCAAGGCGGCCCGGGCCGCGTCCGCGCGCCGCCCGGCCACGCGCCGAGGCCGCGCCAGCCGGCTGTCGGCCGGGCAGGTGCAGGAACTGTTCTCGCGCCTGCGCGAACTCAATCCGCATCCGACCACCGAGCTGGAATACAGCACGCCGTTCGAGCTGCTGGTGGCGGTGGCGCTGTCGGCGCAGGCCACCGACGTGGGCGTGAACAAGGCCACCCGCCGCCTGTTCCCGGTGGCCAACACGCCGCAGGCGATCCTCGAGCTCGGCGAGGAAGGGCTGAAGCGCTACATCTCCACCATCGGCCTGTTCAACGCCAAGGCCAGGAACGTGGTGGCCGCCAGCCGCATCCTGCTGGAGAAACACGGCGGCCAGGTGCCGCGCGACCGCGCGGCGCTGGAGGCGCTGCCCGGGGTGGGCCGCAAGACCGCCAACGTGGTGCTGAACACCGCCTTCGGCGAGCCGACCATCGCGGTGGACACCCACATCTTCCGGGTCGCCAACCGCACCGGGCTGGCACCGGGCAAGGACGTGCGCGAGGTGGAGGAAGGCCTGCTGCGGGTGGTGCCGCCGGAATTCCTGCAGGACGCGCACCACTGGCTGATCCTGCACGGTCGCTACACCTGCAAGGCGCGCCGGCCGGAATGCCCGCGCTGCCCGATCCGCGACCTGTGCAGGTACGAGCACAAGACCCTCGCCCTGCCCGGGGATTGAACGCGCCGGGCCCGCCCGCACCCGGGGGCCGGTCGGAGGCGGCGACGGCCGGCCGCGGCGCGCTCAGTCGTGCCGCCGCTCCCGCAGCCACTTGGTCGCGATCCACTTCTCCCCTTCGACCACGGGCGCGCCGGCATGCAGCGTGCGCGTCATCGGGTGCGCGCGGTCGTAGCTGAAGAACACCGCGTTCCCCTTCACCGCCGCCACCTCCAGCCGGGCGTCGGGGAATGAGGTGGCGCCGCCGCGGCGCGGCGTGTTGAGGTACATCACCAGCGTGGCCACGCGCTGGCCGCCGCGACGCAGCAACACCTCGCCGCCCGGCTCGGCCGGGTCGAAGTAGTCGTAATGCGGGCGATACTCCGCGCCCGGCGGGTAGTGCAACACCTGCAATCCCTCGCCGTTCTCCAGCGGCCAGTCCAGCAGCCGCGCGATGCGCGCCTCGATGCGCCGGCACAGCGCGTTCTCCCCGCGGGTGAAGAAGGTGCCGCGGCTGGTGCGGTCGGCGTGCACCTGGTCGCCGCCGGTGCGCATGTCCACCGTGGTCGAGCGGCGCAGCCCGGGCCGCGAAAGCTCGACCAGCGCGTCGCACTCCTCGTCCGACAGCAGCCCGCCGAACACCACCACGCGCGGCAGCATCAGGCTCATCAGCACGTGCACCTCGCGGTCGCCGGCGTCGAGCACCGAGGGGCCGTTGATGCCGATCGGCACCGGCACCGGGCAGGGCAGCGGCAGCCCGGCTTCCTGCGACCTGCGCTCGAGGAAGCGGGCGACCGCCTCCTGCACCGCGTCCACCGCGTCCTGTTCGTCCCAGCCCGCCTCGCGCAGCGGGCGCAGCACGTCTTCCGGGTCGGCGCCGGCCACCGCCTGCCGCACCACCCACTGCTCGAGTTCGTCGGGAAGCTGCCTGCGATCCATGCACGCCATTGTGCCGCAGCCGCGCGCGGATGCAGCAGGCCGCGCGCGTCGCATGAACAACATACGGCTGCAACAAAGCTGCTGAAACATGGCGTGCACGGCGACGCGATCGCCGACGGCCGCCCATTGCCCGCAGCGGATGCGCGCGACGCGGGCGGTAACCGCTTTGTCACGCAAGTTTCCTATACAGCCTTCTTAACGCTTTTTTGCTCGCCCGGACCACCCGTCCAACGACCGGAGATAGAGGAAATGCCTGTCCGCAACAACACCAAGACCCTGCTGATGACTTTCGGCGCCGCACTGGCCCTGAGCGCCTGCGGCGGCGGCGCCGACAGCGTCGTTTCCCCGGGCGAAGGCGCCTTCCCGCCGGCTCCGCCGCCGACCACGCCGCCGCCGACCACCCCGCCGCCGACCTCGCCGCCGCCGGCCGCCGGCCCGGCCGAGAACTGCCCGACGGGCTTCGCCAACGTCGGCACCGTCGCCGGCGGCACGCTGCGCGCCTGCCAGCTGCCCAACCGCATCGTCGGCAACCTGGTCATCGAGAAGCTGGACGGCGTGATCTACGCGATCAACGGCCAGGTCAACGTCGGCGACGACGCCGGCGGCAACGCCTCGGCCCCGGTGGCTGGCGCGCAGACCGGCATCCTGACCGTGGAACCCGGCGTGCGCTTCTTCGGCTCGGCCGGCGCCGACTTCCTGGTGGTCAACCGCGGCTCGCAGATCTTCGCCGAGGGCACCGCCAGCGACCCGATCGTGTTCACCTCGCGCGCCAGCGTCGAGGGCGAGACCAACGTGGACTCCATCGGCCAGTGGGGCGGCGTGGTCATCCTGGGCCGCGCGCCGATCAGCGCCTGCCCGGGCGAGACCGTGTCGGGCACGCCGGAGTGCCAGGCGCTCATCGAGGGCGTGAACAACGTCTTCTACGGCGGCAACAACCCGAACGACAACAGCGGCCGCCTGCGCTACGTGCGCGTGCAGCACTCCGGCTATACCATCGCCGCCAACAACGAGCTCAACGGCATCACCTTCGGCGGCGTCGGCCGCGCCACCACCGTCGACCACATCCAGGTGCACAACAGCTCCGACGACGGCATCGAGATCTTCGGCGGCACGGTCAACCTGCGCCACATCGTGCTGACCGGCAACGACGACGACAGCCTGGACACCGACACCGGCTGGGACGGCGGCGCGCAGTTCGGCATCGTGGTGCAGCGCGCCAACGGCGGCGACCGCATGAACGAGTGGAGCGCCATCCGCCGCGAGCCCTACTCCAAGCCCAGGATCGCCAACTTCACCTACGTCGGTCGCGCCGGCGGCGGCGTGGCGATCGAGCTGAACCAGGGCACCCAGGCCAGCTTCTACAACACCGTGGTGACCCGCCCGGCCGGCGGCAGCGGCAACGGCGCCACCTGCCTGAACATCGCCGACGCCAACACCACCGGCACCTTCCACTCGGTGTTCTTCTCCTGCCCGACCGCCTTCTCCGGCGCCACGGCGGAGGCCGCGTTCAACGCCGGCACCAACAACGTCGCCAACGGCACCTCGACCCTGGCCTCGACCTTCGTCAACGGCGCCAACGAGTCGGCGGTGACCCCGTACGCCAACCTGAGCGGGGTCCATTCCTTCTTCCAGAACGTGGACTACATCGGCGGCGTGAAGAACTCGGCCGACACCTGGTGGCAGGGCTGGACCTGCGGCCTGACGGCGGACAAGCCCTGCTGACGCAGGCCTCCGCCGCGCTACGCGGCGCGGCGGCGTCCTTCGCCGCCGCGCCGCACGACGTTTCCCTTCCGCCTGCCCTCCGCAGCCAAGGCTATCCTCCATGATGTCCACCTCTCCTCGCATCGGACCGCTCCGTTCCAGCCTCTGCCTCGCCATCGCCGCCGCGCTGGCGCCGCCGGCCTGGGCCCAGGCGACCACCGACCAAGCCGCCAGCGGCCAGGCGGTCCAGCTCGATTCCGTCCAGGTCCGCGGCGAATTCATCCCCGAGCCCATGCAGCAGACCGCCGAGGTCGCTTCCTTCGTCACCCGGGAGGACCTGCAGCGCACCGGCGACAGCGACGCGGCGCAGGCGCTGACCCGCGTCAGCGGGCTGAGCGTGGTCGGCGAGAAGTTCGTCTACGTCCGCGGCCTCGGCGAGCGCTACTCCTCGGCGCTGTTCAACGGCTCGCCGCTGCCCAGCCCCGAGCCGCTGCAGCGCGTGGTGCCGCTGGACCTGTTCCCCAGCGAGGTCCTGCAGAGCGTGACCGTGCAGAAGACCTACTCGGCGCGCTACCCCGGCGAGTTCGGCGGCGGCGTGATCGACCTGCAGGGCCTGACCGTGCCCAAGGAAGGCTTCCTCAAGCTGTCCATCGGCACCGGCGGCAACAGCGCCACCACCGGCGAAAAGGGCCTGACCTATTACGGCGGCGACGACGACTGGTGGGGCTACGACGACGGCACCCGCAAGATGTCGCCCGAGCTCAGGCAGGCGCTGGCCACCGGCCGGCGCGTGGACCTGGGCGCGGACTTCGACCGCGCGGACATCCGCACCATCGGCCGCAGCATCAACGACCCCAACCTGTACCTGCTGCAGCAGAAGGACAGCATCGACCCGGACTTCAGCTTCGGCGGCAGCGCCGGCAACTCGATGGAGGTCCAGGACGGCGTGGACCTGGGCTTCGTGGCCGTGGCCAACTTCAGCAACGAGTGGCGCACCCGCACCGGACGCCAGCAGGACGGATACTTCACCGACGACGAGGTGGAGTTCAACAGCAGCTACGACTTCGCCTCCACCCGCAACAACGCCCGCGTCAACGCCATGTTCGGCGCCGGCCTGAAGGGCGAGAGCCACGAAGTGACCTTCACCTCGCTGTACGTGCACGACACCGTCAAGCAGGCGCGCAGCCGCGCCGGCGAGGACAACCTGGCCGGCTTCGAGGTCCGCGACGACTACACCGAGTGGTTCGAGCGCACGCTGGTCAACAACCAGGTCAGCGGCACCCACCGCTTCGGCGAGTACGACGACCTGACCGTCGAATGGCGCGGCGCCGTTTCCCGCGCCAACCGCGAGTCGCCGTACGAGACCGGCATCAGCTACGAGAACGTGGAGGGCTACTGGAGCCACGACGCCTCGCGCGTGCAGAACTACATCCGCTTCGGCGAGGTGGAGGACGAGGTGGCCAGCGGCGGCGTGGACGTGGGCTGGCGCCTGCCGACCGAGCGCGAGTTCGTCCTCTCGGGCGGCGCGTCCTACTCGGACAACGACCGCAGCGCCTGGCAGCGCGAGTTCCGTTTCCTGGCCCTGGACGGCGCCCTGCCCTTCTACAACCGCTACCAGCGCATCGACTACCTGTTCTCGGACTACAACCTGAGCCAGGACCTGCTGCGCCTGCGCGAGACCACCGGCAACACCGGCGCGGCCGCCTACGACGCCACGCTCAAGGTGCGCGCCGCGTACCTGCAGCTGGAGGGCGAGGTGGTGCCGATGGTGCGCGCCAGCCTCGGCGTCCGCTACGAGGACGCCACCCAGGCCGTGCATCCGTACGACATCTTCACCGGCCAGCGCATCGAGTCGCCGGCGCCGCTGGAGGAGGACTACCTGCTCCCTGCGGCCACGGTGACCTGGAACTTCGCCGACAACCAGCAGCTGCGCTTCGGCGTCTCGGAAACCATCGCCCGTCCGCAGTTCCGCGAGATGGCGCCGCAGCAGTACAACGACCCGGACAACGACCGCCTGTTCTACGGCAACCCGAACCTGGTCGACAGCAAGCTGCGCAACTTCGACCTGCGCTACGAGTGGTTCTTCGGCGCCGGCGAGTACCTGACCGCCGGCCTGTTCCACAAGGAGATCGAACGGCCGATCGAGGCCAACGTGAACGAGGCCGGCGGCGTGGTGTTCCAGAGCTTCGTCAACGCGCCCTCGGCCACCGTGCAGGGCTTCGAGTTCGACGCCAAGAAGTACTTCGACCTGCCGATCCAGGCGGCCTGGTGGGGGGACAACCGCCTGTACGTGGCCGGCAACTACACCTGGTCGGACTCGGAGGTCGAGGCCGGCGAAGGCGACACCGTGCATCCCTACGGCTACGCCACGCCCATCCCGGCACGCCTGTTCGTCCGCGACGGCAGCCAGCTGCAGGGCCAGTCCGAGCACATCGCCAACCTGCAGCTGGGCATCGAGAGCGCCAGCTCGGGCTTCCAGGCGACCCTGGTGGCCAACCACGTCAGCGAGCGCATCCTGGCGCGCGGCCGTCCCGGCCAGCCGGACTACATGGAGAAGCCGGGCACCACGCTGGACCTGGTGGTGCGCAAGGGCTTCGACCTGTGGGACCGCCGCGGCACGCTGGCGTTCACCGCGCGCAACCTGCTGGAGACCGACCACGAGGAGTACCAGGAGCGCGGCGGCCGGCGCGTGGACGTGTACACCTACGAGCCGGGCGTCAGCTACAGCGTGAGCCTGTCGGTGGACTTCTGACGCGGGTGCCACGTGCGTCCCGACGGCCCGGCCCCGCGCCGGGCCGCTTTGTTTCAGTTCCGTGCATCGCGCGCGCGGGCTGAAACCGGCACGTCACATTTCTGACTCATCCTGTCATCGAACCGGGGCTTTCCGGCCCCGCGCACCTATCGACGTGCCACGACCGCTCCCGAACTCGCTCCTGCGGCACTGGCCGGCGCTGGCCGAGGCCGCGCTCGTGCTCGTGCTGCTGCTGCAGCTGGCACGGCTGCTTTGGCTGGCGTTCGCGCCGGCGTCGGCCGGGGCGGCGCCGGCGCCGGTGGCGGCCGAGGCGCCGGCGCTGGCCGGCCTGGATCCGTTCTTCGGCAACGCACCGGAGGCGGCCGGCGAGGCCGGCAGCTGGCGGCTGTTCGGCCTGCGCGTGGCGGCCGACGGCGGCTCGGCCATCCTCGCCCGCGACGGCGGCCCGCAGCAGGCCTACCGCGTCGGCGACGCGCTCGCCCCGGGCGTGGTGCTGGAGGCGGTGGCCGCCGACCACGCCGTGCTGCTCGATGCCGGCGTGCGTCGCCGGCTGGAGCTGCCGGCGGTCCAGGGCGCCGGCCCGGGCGGCGGGCCTGCACCGGCCGCCCTGCCCGCTTCCGCGCCTGCGCCTGCGCCGGCCGCCCTGCCCGCTCCTGCGCCGGCCACCGCGGCCGCGCCCGAGCAGGAGACGCGCGACGTCGACCCCGCGCGCCTGCTCGCCGAGGCCGGGCTGCGCACCTACCAGGAGGCCGGCCGCGTGGCCGGCTACACGCTGATGCCCCGCGGCGACGCCGCGCTGCTGCGCGCCGCCGGCCTGCAGCCCGGCGACGTGCTGCTCAGCGTCAACGGCCAGGCGCTCGATCCGGAGCACCTGCCGGAAGTGGCCGAACAGCTCAAGTCCAACCCGCGCGCCGTCATCGCCTACCGACGCGATGGCCAGGTGCGGACCGTCACCCTCGGAACCGGCTCCCCATGACCCCACGCCCCGCCGCCCTGCTGCTGATCGCCGCGGGCGCACTCGTCTTCCCGGTGCCGCCGGCGCCGGCCCAGGCCGCGTCCGCGCCGGCGCTGCGCATGCAGAACGTGGAGCTGTCCGCGTTCATCCAGGACGTGGCGCGCGCCACCGGCACCACCTTCATCGTCGATCCGCGCGTGCAGGGCACGGTCACCGTCACCCGCGGCGACGCCATGTCCAACGAGGACCTGATGGGCGTGCTGCTGGCGGTGCTGCGCGGCAACGGGCTGATCGCCGTGCCCGCGGGCCCGGCCACCTACCGCGTGGTGCCGGACGACACCGCCGCGCAGCAGCCCGGTACGCCGCTGGGCTTCGCCACGCGCGTGTTCCCGCTGCAGCGCATCGACGCACGCGCCGCGGCCGAGACGCTCAAGCCGCTGGTCGGCCGGGGCGGCGTGGTGGTCGCGCTGCCGCAGGGCAACCAGTTGCTGGTGGCCGACTACGCGGACAACCTGCAGCGCATCTTCGGCCTGGTCGAGCGCATCGACCGCGACAGCGCCAGCATCGACACCGTCGCCCTGCGCAACACCTCGGCGCGCGAGCTGGCCGCCACCCTGGCCGGGCTCTACGGCGGCACCACCGACCGCAGCGCGGCCGCGCCGCTGTCCGTGGTGCCGGTGGAGAGCAGCAACTCGCTGCTGCTGCGCGGCAACCCGGCGCTGGTGCAGCGCGCCGCGCAACTGGCGATGGAACTGGACGCCCGCGCCGAGCGCAGCGGCGACGTGGCCGTGGTCCGTCTGCAGCACGCCAGCGCCGAACAGCTGCTGCCGGTGCTGCAGCAGCTGATCGGCCAGGCCCCGGACCCGGTGGCCGCCGCGTCCGGCGCCGACGCGGCGCGCATCCCGTCGGCCCCGGCCGGGGCCGCCACCGACGCGGCCAGCACCCAGATCATCGCCCCGGCCAGCGGCAAGCGCCCGGTGATCGTGCGCTACCCCGGCGCCAATTCGCTGATCGTGCACGCGGACCCGGACACCCAGCGCGTGCTGCTGGACGTGATCCGCCAGCTGGACGTGCGCCGCGAGCAGGTGCTGGTCGAGGCGCTGGTGGTGGAGATCTCCGACGAGGCCGCGCGCAAGCTCGGCGCGCAGCTGCTGCTGGCCGGCCGCGACGGACGCGTGCCCATCGGCCTGACCCAGTTCTCCAATGCAGGGCCGGGCATGGCCGCGCTGGCCGGCGGCGCGCTCGCCGGCGATTCGGAGAGCGAGGCGGCCGATCTGGCCCGCCGCGCCGCGGCGCAGGCGCTGCTCGGCCTGAGCGGCGGCCTGGTCGGCCTGGCCGACCGCAGCGACGACCGCCTGTTCGGCCTGATCATCAACGCGGTCAAGAGCGACACCGGCTCCAGCCTGCTGTCCACGCCCTCGATCCTCACCCTCGACAACGAGGAGGCGCGGATCATGGTCGGCCAGGAGGTCCCGGTCACCACCGGCGAGGTGCTGAGCACCAACAACGACAACCCGTTCCGCACCATCGACCGCCAGGACGTGGGCATCCAGCTCACGGTGCGGCCGCAGATCAACAGCGGCGGCGGCATCACCCTGTCGATCAAGCAGGAGGTGTCCTCGGTCAACGGCACCGTCAGCACCACCAGCGACGAGCTGGTGCTCAACAAGCGCGAGGTGGAGACCAACGTGGTGGTCGACGACGGCGCCATCGTCGCCCTGGGCGGCCTGCTGGACCAGAGCCACGAGGCGCGCACCGAGAAGATCCCGGTGCTCGGCGACATTCCGGCGCTGGGCGCGCTGTTCCGCAGCAGGTCGCGCAGCCGCAGCAAGACCAACCTGATGGTGTTCCTGCGCCCGACCATCGTCCGCGACGCCGCCGACGCGCAGCGCCACACCGCGGCCCGCTACGGCTACCTGCGCGAGCAGCAGCTGCGCGGGGACCCCACCGCGCTGGCCGAGCTCGACGCGGTGGTGCGCGACTACCTGCGCGCCAACCCGCC
>Ga0207415_1000590_pt1 | contig 24480 bp, 19 predicted proteins | sample Passage237A_FD_187369 | JGI IMG/M metagenome (GOLD analysis project Ga0207415, IMG submission 187369) | Cellulose adapted compost microbial communities from Newby Island Compost Facility, Milpitas, CA, USA - Passage2 37A (SPAdes) (version 3) ...
GGCGGGCGTATTCCTTTTGTGTGAAGGACAGTTTCATGGGCGCGGGATTTTTGCGCACGCTGGCGTGCGTTGAGCCGAGGTCAACCTGTGGATGTGCTGTCGTCGCTTCTAACGGGAAAACTTCCGCAGGTATTTTAGCGCGACTTCGAATTCGTGCGGGACGGACGCCTGGATCGTGATCGGTTCCTGCGTGTGCGGGTGTTTTATCGTGAGTTCGAACGCGTGGAGCGCGAGACGGGCGACGAGCGGCTTTTCTTCGGCGCGCCCTTTGTATCCACGTTTCAACTTCGAGAGCAGCAACCGCTCCTCGGGATCGCCGTAGAAAGGATCGTTGAGAATCGGTGCGCCGACGGCGGCGAGATGGACGCGGATTTGATGCGTGCGGCCCGTGATCGGACGGCACTCGAAATACAGATAGCGTCCGAAGTTTTCGAGAATCCGAAATTCGGTGACGCTCGGCTTGCCGCCGCGTTTGCGGAAGACGCGCATGCGGCCGGGTTGCTGTTCATCTTCGCCCAGCCCGACATCGATCGTGAAATTTTCCGGCAAGTTGCCGTCGGGTTGGCGTTCGACGATCGGGCCGGTGAGCTTCATCGCGCGCTCCGGCGGGAGCACCACGGAGAGGGCGAGATAACGTTTTTGCGCCGTGCGGCCTTGGAACTGGCCGGTGAGATAATCGAGCGCGGGCTTCGTTTTGGCGCAGAGGACGATGCCGCTGGTGTCGGCGTCGAGGCGATGCACGTTGGCGACGTGATGACCCATTTTGTTGTGGATCATCGCCATGAGATTCTCGCGAGTCTTGTCCCAGCGATCGGGCGCGATGAGCAATCCGCTCGGTTTGTCGAACGCGATGAGGAAGTCGTCTTCGTAGAGAATGGGAGGCAGTGCCACGCCTGGCAGATTGGTGGTGAAATTTGCGCACCGGCAAACGGTTTTACAGCGAGGTGCGCGGGTTGGGCGATAATGCGCAGCGCGGAGAAGTCTTTTCGCGCTGGCACGGGCGATGCTTAAACACAGATGCAGCCGTCAGGACGCTGCCCGTCGAGAGGCGGTTAAAAGGGTAACATGGATTGTCCGATTGGAGAGTCGGACAAAGAAAAATATGGGCCCGCCGTTAGGGGTTACCGGCGGGCCCTTAAATTTTCTAAGGTCGACAACGAGCGGCGCTCAATCCACGCCGCGCGCTTTCACGAGGATGTCGTTTTCGAAAGCGAGGCTGTGGACGACGAAGCGGCTCGACCAGTATTTCCAGAGATCGCCTTCGAGCGTGGGCGTTTCATGACTCGGCGGATAACCGCGCGTGAGGAGCACTTGGGTTTTGGTCATGCCGAGGCGCAGTGTGCCCGTGCTGATGTGGTCGGCCATCTCTTTGCCGTACTTCTCGATCGCGGTGGGTTTTTCCGAGAGGAACTCTTTCGCGATCTGCTCGGTGGAGCGCTTAGAGTGTTTTTCGATATTATCGATTTTGAGAAGCGTGCCGGAGTCCACGAATTTGATCGTGAAACTATTCTTGCCGATGCTCACGAGCGTGACGGGGGTGTTAATCGGAACGGTCTGGCCGCGCGCGTAATTGGTGATGGGCCAGTCTTTGTCTTCGTACTTAAACGTGTAGCGCGTGAAATACTGCTGGCCGGCGACAGGCTCGATTTCGGGCGGAAGCACTTCGTCGTCGCCGACTTCGTTGGAAACTACGCGACGGCTTTCCGAGCTGCTGGTGGCGGGCGCGGAAGCGACTTGGCCGCCGTTTTGTTTTTTCACCACGGCCTGGATGACCGTCTGGCTGACGCCCTTGTTCTTGAGCTCGACGAGACCGTCGGCGGAGGTGTCGAACTTGGGATCTTTGGCGGCGTTGATCGCGAGAATGATGGTGTCGTCATCGAGTTCGGCTTTCACCATTTTGATGACGTCGGCATTGTTCATCGCGGCGGCGATGGCGGCGCTGATGGCAAAGGCGATCAGCCCAAAGAGGGAACGAATGAGTTTCTTCATGGGGAAGGGAAGTTACGATTTTGCGCGAAGTGGTTCCGAGGCAAATAAACAGTGGATGCGGGCGATGGGCCGAAAGGCGAAGAGCGATGGCGCGGCGACAATCGCGCGAGGAAAGGCCGTCGTGCGATGTATCACCGCGCAACCACCTCGACAGCGGACGCGGCGATGTGGTTATTGGACGGTGCTTGTTTTAGTGGAGAGGCAGGAAACCCTTAATCAAAACACCCCATACGTATCCTCTTGTTGGCCTTGATTGCTCTCGGATTGTCGGTCTCGGTCGCGCGCGCTGATGACGCGATGTATGCGAATATCCTCAAAGAACGTGACGCGGTTTTGTCGCAGATCCTCGCCGAACGCGAAGCCTACGCGAAAAACGGCGCGGTGGACGAACGCGCGGTGACGGAAGCGCGCTTGGCGTTGTTGTCCTTCCGCCGCGATACGGCGCCGTCCACGGCGGATAAAATCGCGCAGCAGCAACAGATCGTTGCTCTTCACGAGAAAAGTTTGGCGGTGTCCAAACAGCGCGCGGAAGCGGGCGTGATTATGCGCGATGAGGTATTGCTGGCGACCGACGCATGGCTGCAAGCGAAGCAATTGCTTGAAGAGCTGAAGCGCGCGGAGAAGGCGCAGTAACGAAACTTGTTTCGTTTCGAAACGATGAGTGAGGCCGACGAAGACGTTGGTCCGGTCAGGCTTTTTCGTCGAAGAGCCAGCCGGTCATCTCGTCGACCGTGCGCAGGACCGCGGCGTTGGCATCAACAAGAGCTTCGGCCTCGATGAGGCCGACCATGTTGTCGACATTGAGTTCGCCCGCAGCGATGCGCTCGGCGGAATCGGCCGCCTGCGCGAAGGCGCGCTGCATGCCCTGACGCGGCGCTTCAAATAATTCGAGCTGACCGTAGTGGGACGAGGCGGTGACGGGCGAGATCATGCCCGCAACTATCGGCATTTACCGGTCGGGAATGAATAGGGAGAAATGACTGATTTCTGCGCGAAGGATTTCGGATTTCCGGATGAACCCACTTCATCGAAGATTCGGCAGCGATGTCGGCAAAGCCGGATGATAAAGGTAGGGACGATGCTCCGCATCATCAGCCACCCTCAACGCTTGCGAAAGAACGCGCGCTATTCGCGACCCCTCACTTCACCGCGGCCCAGACGCGTTGGACGTCGTCGTGGTCTTCGAGGGCCTGCAGGAATTCGCCGACTTCGGCGCGGGCATTGTCGTCGAGCTCCGGGAAGTTTTTGGCGACGTAACCGATTTCGGCGGTGATCACGGTCCAGCCGTGTTCTTTCAGCCACGTGGAGACGGCGTGCACGGCGGTGCGATCGGTAAGAAAACGAACACCGGCGACACCTTCGGGGATGTCGTCGTTTTGCGCGTGCGTGAGTGTTTCGAAATCGTTGGCGCCGGCTTCGATGGCGGCGGCTTCGAGATCGGTCGCGGTGTCGGGATGGTGCGCTTCGACGATGCCGACGTGATCGAAGAGAAACTTGTTGGAGCCCGCGGCGCCAAGGATGCCTTTTTTGAAGAGCACGCGCATCTCGGGTGTGGTGCGCTGGTGATTGTCGGTCATGCACTCGACGATGAGGGGCACCTTGTGCGGTGCGTAGCCTTCAAAGACGACGTGTTCGAGGACGAGTTTTTCGTCGCCGATGCCGGCGCCTTTCTTGATGGCGCGATCGATGACGTCGCGGGTGACACTTTGCTTGCGGGCTTTTTCCACGGCGGCGGCGAGGCGCGCGTTGGCCGAGATGTCGGCTCCGCCGAGCTTGGCCGCGACGGTGATTTCTTTGACGAGTTTGCCGACCGTCTGACCTTTTTTGAGGTTCACGATCGCGCGCTTAGCGTGGAGCCATTGACGTCCCATATGGAGTGTGTGGCCCACGGTCTAGTGGGCGTGTCTAGGCGCGGGCAATTTTTTTAGCAGCCAAGCCGGAAGGATGATCGCGGAAGGTGTGCGTCGGTAGGGACAATGTCCGCATTGTTCGGTACCCGAGGACGGAGCGCCTGTTGAGTAATCGCGGTGAGAAAACCATACGAGCGGACGTTGCGGAGCAACGTCCCTAGCGCGCCATGCTCCGTGTGTCGCGCTTACAACGCGCTGATGGCGGGGAGCTTTTGTTTCAAGGTGAGCACGTCCGCGAAAAGATCGCCGTGGCGCTCGACGCGTTTGAGTACGTCCTTCGTTTCGAAGACCAGCAGCTTCGCGTTTTTCTTTTTATGTGCGGCGCGAACTTCGTCCCACGTCACCGGCGTGGAAACGGTCGGGTGCTCCTTGGCGCGCAGCGAGTACACGTTGACCGTGGTTTTGTGGTCATCGTTTTGACTCCAATCCACCAGCACCTTTCCGCGGCGCAGATTTTTCTGCATTTTAGAAACGACGAGTTTGGGCGCTTGTTCTTTGAGCACTTCAGCAAGTCGGTGCGCGAAGGTTTTGGTTTTCTCGTAAGTCGCGGACGGCGTGTTGAGCGGCACGTACACCTGCAGGCCTTTGGAGCCGGAGGTCTTGGGAAATGACTTTAGTCCGAGTGAATCGAACACGCCTTTGAGCAAGAGTCCGACCTCGCAGCATTGGAGAATATTGGCGGGTGCGCCGGGATCGAGGTCGAATGCGATCGTGGTCGGACGATGGATCGCGGGGGCTTTGTGGAGAAACGTGTGCAGCTCGAGATCGGCGAGATTGGCGGCCCACACGAGCGCGGGCAGATCGTTCATCACGCAGTAGTGAATATCCCCGCCGCGAGTTTTCGGCACGGTGGTCGTCTTCACCCATTTGGGGCGGTGCGACGGACATTGTTTTTCGTAGAAGAAAAATCCGTCCACGCCCTCCGGATAACGCTTCAAGGTGATCGGCCGGTTTTTCAGGTGGGGCAGTAGATACGCGGAGATCCGAATGTAATAATCGATGACGTCGCCCTTGGTGAATCCAGTTTTTGGATACATCACCTTCTGGAGATTGGAAACATCGACGGACGTGCCTTCGACATCGAGAACGGTGCGTTTCGAGGCGCTCATGATCGCACGGGTTTTTCGCGGACGACTTCGGAGGCCTCTTTGTCCTCCCGCAGACCGAGAAACACGGGATGGCGAAGACGACCGTCTTGCGTCCATTCGGTGAAACGTAGCTGGCAAACCAAACGCGGCTTCAGCCAGTGGCAGGTTTTCATGACGGACGCCGTGATGGCCTGGCCGTAGCGGCGCTCGCGTTTGTCGGGCAGATTGGTGAACGGGCATGTGTCGGCGGCGATCTTTTTGAAACGCGCATGAAGATCGCGGAGCATCACCTGATTGAAGCCGGTGCCGACCTTGCCAGTGCAGATGAGCTTTTTGCCCTCGTAAACGCCGACGATGAGCGCGCCGATGTGTTGGCGACTGCCTCCAGGAGGTGTGTAGCCGCCGATGACGAATTCCTGTTCGTGCGAGAGTTTAAGTTTGATCCACGCGCCGCTGCGCCTCCCGGCTTCGTAAAGCGAATCGGGGCGCTTCGCGATGAGACCTTCGACGCCAAGCTCGCGCGCGCGATTCATCAAATCGTCGAACTCACCTTCGAGCGTCGCTGAGAGACGGATCAGCGCGGGCGGTTTGTGGAGCACTTTCGCGAGCTGCGCTTTGCGCTCGTCGAGCGTTTGAGAGAGCAGGCGTTTGCCGTCGATCCGCAGAAGATCGAAGACGTAGAAATAAAGCGCGGGACGCTCCGCTTCATCGACGCGCTGAAGGAGTTGAAACGATGAACGTCCCTTCGAATCGAGCGCGACGATCTCGCCATCGAGAATGACATCGTCCGCGTCGAGCTCGGCCACGGCGTCGGCGATCTCGGGAAATTTTTCGGAGAGATCTTTGTTGTTTCGCGAAAGCAGATGCACGGCGTTGCCGCGCTTGAACGCGAGCGCGCGAAAGCCGTCGAATTTGATTTCGTAACGCCATTCGCCAGGACCGGGTTCAGATGCCAGCAGTGCTTTCATCGGCTCGATGAAAGCGGGGGCGGGGCCCGTTTTTCGACGGCGAACCGGCGTCTTCGAGTCAGCGCGCTCGTCTTTGGACGCAGCCTTTGCGGCGGCTTTTTGCAGACGCGTGCGTGGCGTGGATTTTGTCGTCGGTTTTGACTCCCAGACATCGTCGCTCTTCGCGAGCTGCGCCATGGATTTTCCGGAGCGCACGGAAGTGTCGTCCTGTTTTTTCGACACGGGCTTATGATCGTCGCCGCCGCGGATGATGAGCCACTTGTCGCTGTCGCGCAGACGCACGAGATACCACGCGCCTTTGAGTTTTTTGCCGTGCAGCGTGAAGTGGAGTTTGCCGTCGGCGAGCGTCTTGAGCGGATGCGGTTCGTCGGCCTCGAATGTGCCTTCGTCCCACACCATCACGGTGCCGCCGCCATACTGGCCTTTCGGGATCGTGCCTTCGAACGCGATGTACGAAACGGGATGATCTTCGACGTGCACGGCGAGACGTTTTTCACCGCGCTTGAACGGCAGGCCTTTCGGAACCGCCCACGATTTGAGCGTGCCACCGAGCTCGAGGCGGAAGTCGTAGTGCAGACGCGACGCGGCGTGTTTTTGAATGACGAAACGGCGACGATTGCCGCGATCGATTTTGGGCGCCGGCTCTTTGGTTTTTCGGAAATTTCGTTTCCGTCGGTATTCGGCGAGAGGCATGCGGCGCGGGAGAGAGGGAATTTGCCGCGGAGGCGCGGAGGACGCGGTGGGTTTGAGGAGAGGATGGAGAAGGAGGTGGTGGTTTCTCGGCGTGGTGGTGCGATGATCTTTACTTAAGTGACTAGGCGGCTTTGCGGCGGGACTTGGTGGACTTGGATTTTGTCTTTGCCGATTTGCGCGGTGAGGAGCGTTTCGTCGTCGATGACGACGAGGACGATTTGGATTTCGTGGCGCGCAGGCTTTCCTGAAGCACGGCGGCGAGATCGATGACGTTGGAGGCGGCTTTGCGTTTGCGCGGAGCGGCGGGTTCGCGTCCGCGATTTTTGATTTTTTCTTCGACGAGCTCTTCGAGCGCTTCGCGAAAATCGTCGCGGTATTTTTCGGGCTGCCAGCGCGTGGTCATGCCGGAGATGAGGTCGCGCGCCATCTTGAGTTCGCGATCGCCGGCCTTGCGCGTTTTGGGCGCTTTGAATTCGCCGGTGTCGACCAATTCGTCCGGGAAATGCATGAGCTCGAGCATGAGGCCGGACTCCTGCGCTTTCACTGCGGCGAGATGCTGGCGGGTTTTGATGACGACTTTGGCGATACCGATTTTGCCGGAGGAAATGAGGGCGTCGCGCAGCAGCACGTAGGCTTTGTCGCCGCCTTTCGAGACTTCCATGTAGTACGGTTTGTAGAAGAGCAGCGGGCTCACTTCGTCGAGCGAGACGAAGTTGATGATGTCCACAGTTTGCGCGGCCTCGATGTCGATGCGTTTGAAGTCCTCGTCTTTGAGCACGACGAATTTGCCCTTCTCGTATTCGTAGCCCTTCACGATCTGATCCCACGGCACTTCGCGGCCGTCGGCTTCGGCGACACGCTTGTAGTTGACCGGGCTTTGGTCGGAGGCGCGCAGCAGGCGAAACTTCAACTCCTCGCGTCGCATCGCGGGAAACAATGAGACGGGGATGTTGACCAGACCGAAGCTGATGGAGCCTTTCCAGATCGCTCGCATGGACCAACTTAGTCCGGAATGCGCGCGGGCGACATCCGAAGCTTTTCCCGTTTGCGCATCGGAGAGAAGCCTGGCGCGCGCGAAGGAGCCGTGGGGTTTATTGTGTATGCAGAATCGCTACCACGCGACCGCGGAGTCGATCGGGCGTGAGCACGCCGTCGTTGCGTTCGGCGGAATCGCCCTTGGTCCAGATGCGTCCGAAACGATCGATCCTGATGACGCGATGCGCGACGGTGGCGTCGTCGATCGGACGGGTGAACGTGACAATGTCCCCGACTTTCACGTCGTCGTAGGCCACGGGCGCCACCACGACGATCGAGGACGGCGTCAATGTCGGGAGCATGGAACCTGTGTCGCTGATGCCCCAAACTTTGCCATTCAAGGCCGCGGCGATCGCCTGTGCATGCCGGACGGCGGTGGCCTGATCCATCCCGTATGCGCCGAGGGTAAGCGAGAGCATGAGGAGGAGCGTTTTCATGCTGCAGAGATAGACGTCTCGGACGCGCTTTGGGTTAAAAGATAACGCGCGCGGACAATACTTGTAGGTGACATTCAGTATCAGTTGTCATGCGTGCGTGGATACACGTGGGCGCGACGAAAATGCGTCGTGCGCCTCGGCGAAAAACCTTCGCGCGTGTGCAACCTAGGCGCTCGCTTGACGTCATGAACCGGCATATTCATCGCTTTTGACCTCCCCATGAACGCCCTCTGCCGTCTGTCTCTTTTGCTCAGCTTGGGCCTGCCGTCCGCGTTGCCGGCGGCGATTTCGACGGAGTCTCCGTTCGTTTCGCGCAACGGCCAGGTTCCCATTACGCAGGCGGAGAACACGCCGATCGAATTGCGTGGCGTGATGGCGACGCCGGACGGGATGCGTTTCGCGATCTACGAACCAGCCACGCAAAAGGGCAACTGGGTGAAAAAAGACGAAACCGGGTTTCCTTACGTGGTCCGTAACTATGATCCCGATCGCATGACCGCGTCGGTCGAATACCAGGGCCGCGTGCAAGCGCTGGTGATGAAAGAAGCAAAATTTGACGGCACGGTCGTGGCCATGGCCCCGGCGGCCGGAGCCGCGCGTCCGGGTGTTCCGGGTGCCGCGCCGGCCGTTTCCAATAACGCGGCCGAAGAGCAAAAACGCCTTGAGCAAGTGGCCAACGAAGTGCGCCGCCGTCGTGCGGCACGTCAGGCCGCGATGGAAAACGCGCAACAACAGCCGCAAACGACCACGCAGCCGGTGACGACTCCGCAATAACAAGCTGCTTGCCACTCAATGGCGGCCGCTGACGCCGGCCATTTGGCGGGTGAGAGCATTTTAATGATGTCGTAGCCGTTGAGCGGGGTTGTCGGGAGCACTGTCCGCTGGCCGGCTTTTCATAAAACTGCCGACGGACCGCCGGTGCGCCCAAGGACTGCAGATTTAGTTGAAATGCTCGCATGCATGAGCGCGCCGCCGTGTAGTGGATTGGTGGATACGCAGGGACGCTTTGCGTTTCGCTGATGTGGAGTGGCCGAGGAGCGCTTTCGCGCATGATGCGCGAACGTCTGAAGTGTTGGGGCTCGGACGTCATGAAAATCAGCTCTGAGTTTTCATTTTCAAAAAATGCGTCAGCATGGCCTTTATGTGCGCCGCGCCCCCTCCTGCATCCCAGCCGTCCAACGCGCGGCTGATCGCCCGCATGTTCGGGCTCGCTTGGCGCTATCGCTCGCGCTGTTTGCAGGTGCTCGGACTGCAGCTCGTCCTGCTCGCGCTGGGTTTGAGCGGTTTGAGCCTCACGGGTGTGGGCATCGATTATTTGCGCTACGTGGTGGGCTCGCGCGGCGACGCGGGCACGGAGAGCGTGCCGTTTCCGCCGGCGCGTTTCGGATTGGAGCTGCCGCATGATTGGGAGCCGATGGCGGTGGTCGCTTTGATCGCAGGCGGCATTCTCGCCTTCGCGACGCTACGTGCGGTGCTCAACTACGCGTACACGATGTCGGTGAACAAACTCGTGCAGCGCGAGATCGTGATCCAGTTGCGCAGCGAGATTTATGAGAAGCTGCAGCGATTGAGTTTCCGTTTTTTCGATGCGAACTCGACGGGATCGATCATCACGCGCGTGACCGGCGATGTGCAGGCCGTGCGCATGTTTGTGGATCAAGTGCTGATTCAGAGTGTAATCATGATCGTGTCGCTCACGGTGTACGTGATCTACATGGCGAGTTTGCACGCGGGACTCGCGCTGGCGTGCCTGGCGACGACGCCCGTGTTGTGGATTCTCGCGACGAATTTTTCGCGACGCATCCAGCCGGCCTACGGGCGCAATCGCGAGCTCGTGGAAAAGATGGTGCAGAATTTCGCGGAGAGCATCCAAGGCATCCAAGTCACGAAAGGCTTCGGGCGCGAACGCGAGGATAGCGAACGTTTCGAGCGCAGCAATCGCGCGGTGTTTGAGCAGCAACGCGGGATTTTCTGGAAGGTGAGTTTGTTCAGTCCGGCGGTGGGTTTTCTCACACGCGTGAACATGATGGTGCTGCTCGCGTATGGGGGCTGGCTGGTGATCCACGGCGAACTTGCGCTGGGAACCGGGCTCGTGGTTTTTGCGGGATTGCTCGAACAATACTCGGGACAAGTGAACCAAGTCGCGACGATCGCGAATAGCGTGCAGCAATCGCTGATCGGCGCGCGGCGCGTGTTTGAGATTCTCGACGCGGAGGTGGAGGTAAAAAATGCGCCGAACGCGCGACGCTTCGACCGGCTTCGCGGCGATATTTGTTTTGAAAATGTGTCGTTCTCCTATCGCGGCGTGGAATCGGTCGTGCGCGATGTGAATTTGCGCGTCAACGCAGGCCAATGCGTGGCGATCCTCGGTGCGACGGGCGCGGGCAAGAGCGCATTGATGAGTTTGATTCCGCGATTCTTCGATGTGACGGCGGGGCGGCTGACGATCGATGGCATCGATGTGCGCGAACTGCATCTCGACGATCTGCGTCGAAACATCGGGCAGGTTTTTCAGGAGAGCTTTTTGTTCAGCAACACGGTCGCGGCGAACATCGCGTTTGGACACCCGGATGCGACGCGCGAGCAGATCGAGAAAGCGGCGAAAATCGCGGCGGCGCACGACTTCATCATGGAGATGCCGCAGGGCTACGACACGGTGCTCGGCGAAGGCGGCAGCGGATTGTCGGGCGGTCAACGGCAGCGGCTCGCGATCGCGCGCGCGGTGTTGCTGGAACCGTCGATCTTGTTGCTCGACGATCCGACGGCGGCGATCGACGCGCAGACGGAGCAGGAGATTTTTGAAGCGCTCGATAACGCGATCGCAGGTCGTACGACGTTCATCGTGGCGCATCGACTCAGCACGCTGCGGCGCGCGGATTTCATCATCGTGATGGAGGCGGGCCGCATCGTGCAGAGCGGTACGCATGAAGAGTTGATCCGCGTGCCGGGTCCGTATCTGCGCGTGGCCAATCTCCAGTTGGTGGATGGCGGCGATGCGCATGCGATCGCGCGAGAAGCGGAGGCGAAGTCATGAAAACGCCGTCGCCCGAACCCGCCACACCGCCACCCGGCCGGCCGCTCGCGCTCGTGCAGCGCCTTCGAGACGACGAGGATGAGGTGCAATTCAAGCCGCTTGAATGGGGTATCGTCCGCCGGCTCTTCGCGTACACGGCTGAATATAGAACGAAACGAAACTGTCTGATCGTGCTCACGCTGCTGCGCGCGGCGCAGCTGCCGGCACTTGTATGGCTTGTCAGCAAAATCATCGCGGGGCCGATCGCGAGTCACGACATCGATGCGATGACCTGGGGCATCGCAGCGTATGCGGTGCTCGCGGTGCTGACCGATGGATTGTTTCACTTCCGTCAGCGATTCGCGCTCGAGCTCGGTGAATCGGTGGTGAATCGCCTGCGCAATCAGGTGTTCGCGCATGTGCAGCGGATGCCGATGGGATTTTTTAACCGAATGAAACTCGGGCGCATCATCGGCCGCATGACGTCGGATGTGGAGACGTTGCGCACTGCGATCCAGGATGTGTTTTTTGTGAGCATCGTGCAGATCGGCCAGATGCTGTTCGCGGCGGTGGTGATGGCGCTGACGGATTGGAAATTGTTTTTGGTGGTCGTGGGCATGGCGCCGATTTTGTGGGCGATCAACCGGCACTTTCGTGCGAAGCTGAGTCGCAACTCACGCGCGGCGCAGGAAAGTTTTTCGCGCGTCACGGCGACGCTTGCGGAGTCGGTGAATGGCATTCGCGTGATCCAAGGGTTCGTGCGGCAGCAAACCAACGCGGGTTTGTTTCGCACGCTGCTCGCGGATCATTCGCGCTACAACGTGGCGCTCGCGCGCACCTCGGCGGTGCTCATCCCGCTGCTCGAATTGAACAGCCAGTTTTTTGTTTCGATCCTGCTCGTGCTCGGCGGTTGGCAAGTGCTGCACGGTGGCACGGAAGTGCGCGTGCTGATCGAGTTTTTCCTCTTCGCAAATCAGTTCTTCGCGCCGCTGCAGGTGCTCGGCAATCAGTACAATCAAGGCCTCGTCGCGATGGCCAGCGCGGAGCGTGTATTTAAACTTTTGGATACAAAACCCGAGTGGGAAGACGCGCCCGATGCGGTGGACCTGCCGGATCCGAGGGGAGGGAAGGATGAAGTTCCAAGTGCCAAGTTCCAAGCGGGCAGCGGGACGCGTGGCGTGGGTGAGGCGGCTGCGCCTTGGAACTTGTCCCTTGGTCCTTCGCCCTTGCCGCCGCCCGCGGCGCCCGGCGCACGCGTGGAGTTTCGCAAGGTGTCGTTTGGTTATGATCCGGGGCGCTGGGTGTTGAACGATGTGTCGTTTGTGGCGGAGCCCGGACAGACCATCGCGCTCGTGGGCCACACGGGCAGCGGCAAGAGTTCGATCATCAATCTACTCGCGAAATTTTATCTGCCTACCGCGGGCGAAGTTTTCATCGACGGGCGAGAGATTCGTACGATCACAAGTCACTCGTTGCACGTGCAGACGGGCATGGTGCAGCAGCAGAATTTTCTCTTCAGCGGAACCGTGTTGGAGAACATGCGGTTTGGTCGTCCCGATGCGACGGAGGAAGAAGCGCGCGCGGCGGCGAAGAAACTCGATTGTCTCGATCTGATCGAAGCGCTGCCGGATGGCTTGCACACGCTCGTGGGGGAAAAAGGCGGCGGACTTTCCGCGGGGCAGCGACAGCTCATTTGTTTCGTGCGCGCGCTGCTCGCCGATCCGCGCATATTGATTCTCGATGAAGCGACGAGTGCGATCGATGCGATGACGGAGTATCGTCTGCAACGCGCGCTCGCCGAGTTGGTGCGCGGACGCACGAGCTTCGTGGTGGCGCATCGATTGAGCACGATTCGTCGCGCGGATTTGGTGTTGGTGCTGGAGGCAGGTCGCGTGATCGAACGCGGCACGCATCAATCGCTCTTGTATCAGAATGGTCGATACGCGGAGCTTCATCGGCGCTTTGTGCAGGTGGACGAACGGGGCCGGTAAGACGCGTCAAGAGGCGATTTTACCTCTGAAAAAACGATTTTTACTCACCTAAATAAGCATTGCATTCAAAAGGCGCTCGCCTAGACCCGCATTCCGCTATGGCAAAAAAATCCGCCCGTAAACCCAACGCTGCATTCATGAAACCGGTTACGCCCGACGCCGCTCTCGCGGCCGTCGTCGGCTCGAAACCGCTGCCCCGTACGGAGCTCACCAAGAAGCTCTGGGACTATATCAAAAAGAACGGTCTTCAGGACAAGAAGGTGAAGACCCAGATCAATGCCGACGACAAGCTGAAGGCCATCTTCAATGGCAAGAAGTCGGTCAGCATGTTCGAAATGACCAAGCTGGTTTCTGGTCACCTCGAAAAGTAAGACGCCCCGATACACATTTTCTTGTTTGCCGCCACTGGTTCGCCGGTGGCGGTTTTTGTTTTTGAGCGGTCGGATGGGCGGTCGGCGTCCGATGCGCACCGCAGAGCGGCGGAGGCGCGAGCGGACTTCGCTTCGAGGAAAAACGAACATCGGCGGCTGTCGGAAGATCACCGGCTTGGTTTAGCGAGCGGCGCACTTGTGAAATTCCCATGAGTTTGCGTTTCGGGGCGTGCGCCGGGCGGGTTTGAGGAGGTTGCGCGTTGCCAGCGATGCGGCGGGCTCTTTGCGTGGGGAATCTTGCAATACCCCAAGCCGCTGATGTCGAAACGCTATCCGATCATATGGGTCGCGATGGGCATCATCCTCGCGGGAGTTCTCGCGGGGTGGTGGACGCGCGATCGTCTGCGTGAGCGACGATTGAGTGAGCTGGCGGCCAATGCCTGGCGTTGCGCGCTGGCGTTTCGGGCGGAGGAAATCGCGATGCTACGCGGCGAACGCAACGATGCGGAGAACGAGGTGTATCAATCGGTGAAAAAGCGTCTCATCGAACTGCGCGCGGTGCATCCGACGGTGCGTTTTGTATCGTTGTTTCGTTATCTGCCGGAGCGCGGGCGGGTGATCTATCTGGCGGATTCGGAACCGGTCGGAGCGAAAGAGGAATCGTTGCCGGGCGATGTGTTTCCCGAAGCGTTCAAGATGCCCGGATTGCGCGCGCTGTTGTTGTCAGGACAGACGGCGACGGAGGGTCCGATTCGCGACTCGTTTGGCAACTGGGTGACCGGCTACGCGGTGGTGGGTCAACGCGGCGAACAGGGCGAGCAGTTGGAATTTGTTGCGTTGGATATCGCGGCCGATGACTGGCAGGGCGGGTTGTTCGAAGCGGCGCTTCGCGGAGCGTTGTATGTGTGGCTGCTGCTGGGGATGCCGCTGACGGCGTTTATTTTCACGCGGCGCGCGGCGCTGCAGTCGGCGATGATCGACAAGATGAGTGGCGCGGTGGAGGAGAGCGATTCGGCCGTCGTGATCGCCGACGCGCACGGTCGCATCGAATATGTGAACAGCGGTCTGTGTCAGCAGACCGGCTATGCGCGCCATGAAGTGATCGGGCGCACGTGGCGGGAATTGCTGCCGGAGAACACGCCGGAAAGTTTGATCAAGGAAGTGGGCGAGCGACTCGCGGCGCGACGTTCGTGGGCGGGCGGTTTGTCCGGCCGACGCAAGAACGGCGAACTTTATCCCGCGCGCGGCACGGTGTCGCCGGTGCATGGACAGAGCGGCCGCATCTCGGGATTCATCGCGATCCTCACGGATGCGACCGAGCATTTCCGTCAGGAAGAAGCGCTGCGCCGCGAAAAAGAACGCGCCGAAGCGGCGGATCGCGCGAAGAGCGTTTTTCTCGCGACGATGAGTCACGAAGTCCGCACGCCGCTCAACGGCATGGTGGGCTTCACCAATCTGCTGCTGGATACACCGCTCTCGCCCGAACAGCGCGAATACGTTCAGACCATCCGCAAGAGCAGCGAAGCGCTCGTGCAGCTGACGGGCGACATCATGGATTATTCGCGCATCGAGGCGGATGGGCTTCAGCTCGAAGCCTCGCCGTGCGACCTGCGCGGCCTCGTCGAAAGCGTCTTGGACATTCTCGCCGCGCGCGTGGATGGACGACTGGAGTTGCTTCACGAGATCGATCCCGATGTGCCCGATGTGGTGCTGCTCGATGCCGGCCGCTTGCGCCAAGTGCTCGTCAATCTCGTCGGCAACGCCGTGAAGTTTACGCCCAGCGGCGAAGTGAGCGTTGGCGTGCGTGTGTTGACGGGAAAAGCGCCTTCGGTCGCGCCATTCAATCCCGAGACGATGACTCCGCAGGGCCAACTCGTCGCCGAGCTCGACGATGGCACCGTGGTCGTGGAGTTCATGGTGCGCGACACCGGCATCGGCATCGCGGACGAAGATCGCCCGAAGCTTTTCCAGGCGTTCTCGCAATTGGACTCATCGACGGTGCGCCGTTACGGCGGCGCCGGTCTGGGCCTGGTGATCTCGCGCAATCTCGTGCGTATGATGGGCGGCGAAATTCGCCTCGAAAGCGCGCGTGGGCGCGGCTCGACCTTTTTCTTCACCGTGCGTTGTCGTCGCGCGGAAGAACAGTTCCCGCCGGCGCAGCGACTCGACGGTTTGCGCGTGGCGCTGGCGACGCATCACGATTCGCTGCGACGCGAACTCTCGCGCGTGTTGAGCGCCGCGGGAGGCACGGTGCTCGCGGTGGACAACGCGGCGCTTCCGACCGCGCAATGGGACGTGGCGCTCGTGGACTGTGCGGACGATTTTCTGCGCAAAGAAAAGGACCGCATCGCGAGCGAGCGTTGGCGCGGCTCGCGCATGATCGGGATGGTGCGCGTCGGTGTTTCCAATGAAACGCGTCAAGCGTTACGCCCTTATTTCCGCATGCTACTGCACAAGCCCGTGCATCACCGGACGGTAGTCGAACTGCTCGCCAAAGTGGCCGGCGAAAAACCGGCAAATCCGGAACAGGCGGCCGCGGATCGTTCGTGAAGCTAGGGGTGAAGGTTTTCTGCTGACAAAAAAACCGACCCGTTTGGCGGGTCGGTATCGTTTGAAGCGCTGGAGCGGTTCATGAAAAATCGTAGCCGAAAAGGGGGGCTCCCAGCGGCTTCGCTGTTTCATTCATCGGCTACAGATTTATTGGAAATGCTCTGGGAAGCAGCGGGTCTTTATCGCGGCAAAGCGAGGGCGGCGGCGATATCGTCCCACGCGTAGAGGTGGAACGTGCGATCGGTGGACATCGCCACAAACAAGCCGCCGGGGAAGCCGGGGAGAGGAGTCGCGGTGACGTCGCTGCCGTCGCTGTCGAGCGTCGAAAGGCGCACGCTGCCGAGGAGCGGGTGATCATGCGGAGAGCCGGCGGTTCCTTCGCGCGGGAAGACGCGGAAGGTGTCGGCTGCTTGGTTGGAAACGAGGAGATAGCCTTTGCCCGGGCCGGTGGGATAGAGCGAAATCCCTTCGCGATCCCCCGCGAAACCGGTGGTGCCGAAATGCGCGAGCTCGTCGTCGGCGTCTTCCGCGGCGGGATCAGCGAGGTATTTGCGGATGCCGGAAGTTTCGTCGGCGCAGTAGAGGAAGCCGCGTTCGTTATCGACCGCGAGCGCCTCGATTTCGTTTTCGCCGCTCCAGGTGCCGAAGCGGCGCGTGAAGACTCCGCGAAGCGTGCCCGTGCCGTCGTCGATCAACCGGTATTGATGCAGATAACCCTTTTTCGGGGCGCCGGCATCGGAGCGGCTCACGATGGCGAAAAGGGCGCCGTCCGCCGGGCGTGTGTAGAGCGCGATGCCCATGGCGTCGCGCGCGATCTCGCCTTCGAAAACAGGAATGCCGCCGCCGTCGACCGCGACCATGTCGGGTAGTCGATAAACGCGGAGGCGGTGCGCGTAGCGTTCGGTGACGACGGCGACGTCGGTCTTTTTTCCGCCGATGAGCACGTCGTAGGCGATGTCCACATTGTTCGGACGCGCGAGGCCGCGGACGACCAAATCGCGACGGATTTTTCCATCGAGGCCGAAAACATAGAGCGCGCCGTCGGCGTCCTTGTCGGTGCCGAGGATGAGGCTTTCGGCGGGATTGGCGCGGTTGATCCAGATGGCGGGGTCGTCGGTGTCGTGGCGGACGGCCTCGGTGATGACGCGCGGTTTTACCGCGACGTTCTTGGCGTCGGCGTCGGGCGCGACCTCGCGTGGCCCGGCGATGCTGACGGCGGCCGAGGCGATCATGAGCGTGGAGAAAAGCAGGGTGGATTTCATGAAGGATGATAAGCGAATGAGGGGGTGGGGCCGGGGCATTTCAATCGAAGCGGTGGCCGGGTGGAGAGCGGCAGACGCAGGGCTCGTGACCCCGCGAGAAATGTCGGACAACCGGCTGTGGTTATGCATGAAGTGCATGGCGGAGATCAGAGTTTCCAGCGGAAGCCGAGGTTGGCGCTCCAGCCGTATTCCTCGAATTGCCCGAGGCGCGCGCCCTGGCCGTTGGGACTTTTGAGGAAAACGCGAAACGGTTCGTTGGTGAGGTTGATCGCTTCCGCGAAGATTTCCCAGTGGCGGGAGAATTTATAGCGCAGCGTCAGGTCGAGCTGTTTGAAATCATCGACGAAAAGATCCTCGTCGGGCGCGCCGCCCAACGGTTCGTCTTCGCGCAGGCGGTCAGAGCGGAAGTTCATGGCGAGGCGGACGAAGAAACCGGCTTTCTCGTAAGTGAGGCCGAGATTGCCGGTGCGGTCGGACTGACCGATAAAACGGACGTTTTCGCCGGGCCGCGTCGGGTAGTTCGCCTCGCTGTCGAGGAAGGTGATGTTGGCCATGACGCCGAGTCCATCGAAGGGCCGCGGCAGGAAACGGAGCTGTTGCTGATAGGCGAGCTCGAGGCCGGTGATGCTGCCATCGGAGCCGTTGGCGTAAGTGGTCAGTTCGTAGTTGTCGCCATCGATGATGAAGGGATCCGCAGCCGTGTATTCGTAGGAGAAATTTTCGATCTGCTTGTGAAACACCGACGCGGAGAGCAGGCCGAGCGACGGTAGATAATATTCCACCGAGGCGTCCCAGTTGACGGCCTCGAGCGCTTTCAAGGACGGATTGCCGAGCGTGATCTCGGCATCGTCGCGATTGATGAGGCTGCGGAAGGCGGTGTCGCCGAAAGCGGGGCGCGCGATGGCGTGCGACCACGAGGCGCGCAGGACGAGTTGTTTGCTCACATCGTAGCGCAGGTAGAGGCCGGGCAGCCAGTTTGTGTAGCTATGCGAGGCCGTGCGGGGCGTGGCGGTTTCGGCGTCGAGATCGAGTTCGTTGCCGGTGGTTTCGAAGTCGGTGCGTTCCATGCGCAGGCCGGCGATGAGGTTGAGGCGGCCGATTTGGGAGCCGGCCATGATGTACGCGGCGAGGACATCCTCGGTGAGGGAGAAGTCTTCGTATTCACTGTCCTCAAAAAGGCGTTCGCCGGTGAAGGCGTCGCGGTCCGCATAAAACGCCTGGCGCGCCGCTTCGGTGGAGATGCGGGGAACTGGTTGAAACGGATACTCGCCCGCGGGTTCGGCGAGCGCCGGGAAAGTGAAACTGGCGGGCGCGGAATCGAGCTCGTACACTTCGCCCTCGGCGGTCTTTTCCTTGCTGCGATAAATCGCGCCGAGTTTCAGGTAAGTCGGGTGCGGCGCGGAAACGAAATCGTGGCGCGCATTAAATCCGATATCGGCAGTCGTCTCCCGGCCGCTTTCGTTGGCAAGATCGACGCGCTGAAAATTATACGACGCGGGGTCGCGGAAATCGGCGCCGGCGAGCTGGGTGAGCGCAAAACTGTAGGCACCGCTCGTGTCGTAGCGCACGGAGGCGTCGCGGGTGTTGCGGCGGAAGCGGACGCTGAGCTCGTCGGGACGCTTCTCTTTGCCCTCGGTGAAGCCCGCCTGCGCGTCCAACGTCCATGCACCCGCCCGCTTTTCGCCACCGGCGGTGAGTGAGACGACTTCCTGGTCTTTCTCGCGAATGCGCAACCGGCGGCCATAGCGGCGCAGGCCGGTGTAGGTGGCGGAGTCGGCCGTGGCGCTGGCGAGCGTGCCTTCTGTGAAGTCGAAAATCGTGAGATGACGGCTCTCTTTATCCGTGAACCGGTTGTATCCACCGCGCACATACAGCGACAGCGTGTCGTCGGGGCGTGCTTCGAAAGCGGCGTTGAGGCCGTAGCGTTCGCGCTCGATCACATAGTCGCGAAACTCGATCGCCTCGGCGGTATAAAACGGCGTGTCGTTGTCCTCGGGTGCGATCCAGGCGCCGCCGGTTTCGAAGTTGTGTGAACCGAATTTCCGACGCTGCCACGTGGGTGAGATCACCAGACCGTACTGGCCGTCCTCGCCAAAACGCTGGGAAATGTAGCCGTGGAACTTCGGGCTCCATTCGCCGTTTTGATCGGCGTATTGCGCCTGGGTCGTGACGCTCGCGGAGAGACCCTCGGCGTCGAAAGGACTCTTGGTTTTGATGTTCACCTGACCGCCAAGGCCCTCGCCATCCATGTCGGGCGTGGGGACTTTGGTGACCTCGATGCTCGCGAGGGCGTCCGCCGGGATGACGTCGAGCGCGGTCGCGCGTTCGCCGAGATCGGCGCCGGCGAAGGAGCCATTGTTCACTTTGACGGAGGTGAACGTGTAGTTGAGCCCGCGCAACACGATGTAGCGGCCCTCGCCTTGATCGCGATAGAGCGACACCCCGGGGATGCGCTGGATCGCCTCGGCGGCGTTTTGATCGGGGAAGTTGCCGATCTCGTCCGACGCGACGATGCTCCGGAGTGTGGCGGCCGCGCGTTGCTGATTGATGGCGCGAGCGGCGCCGACGAGGGAGCCGTTGATGACAAAACGATCGAGTTCGACGGTCTCCAAGCCGAAGGCGACATCGAGCCGGGTGGTGCGGCCCGCGATCGTTTCGACGCGATGCGATTGTTCGCCGTACCCCACGTAACTGATCTCGACTGTGTGCGTGCCTGCAGGCACGCCGCCGATCGCATAATCGCCGGCTTGGTCGGTGTACGCCTCAAGGGAGTTCCCGACGATCGACACACGTGCGCCGGACAAAGCGAGGTGTGTGCTCTGGTCGGTGATCCGGCCCGCGAGCGCGCCGGTGTTTTGAGCGCGCAGCAGGACTGCGAGCGAGAGGAAGGCCATGATGGCCAGGACCGCGCGGCGAAAACCGCCCGCGCGCGAAGATGTATTAGTCGATGGAAACATGATGCTTGGGACTCAGGTCGCGGCGGACCTGAGCGGGCGTCCCATCGGTGGTCAAGGGACGACCGGCGCCGTTGCGATAACGTTACCTGTTGAAACGTCGTTGTCATAAATGTGGCGTAATCGTCACGCGGGCGCGACGGCCCGCGCGTAGTGACAACGTGGATACGCGAGGAGAGACAAAGGGCGGAGGGGACTGCGGTGCGGGGCTCCGGGCGCCCCGCCGGGCGGGCGCGAAAGCCCCTGCGTCCGCTTGTACTTTCCCGCTTCCGCCGGTGCAGCACCCGCCTTATAGCATTTTCAACAAAGTCGTCGCCGAGAAGGCGGCACTTGGGAGCGCCGACGTCCCCGTCGGCTGCTTGAGAATCCACGTGGGCAACACTACAGCCGACGAGGACGTCGGCGCTCCCGGTACCCGCTCATCTAAAGGCTATGGTTTTATCTAAAATGCTCTAGCGCAAGGCGGACTCGATCTGGCGGCAGGCGGCGCGGAGGATGTCGAGGCGAGCGTAGCGTTTGTTGTTCGCGGGGACGATGTGCCACGGCGCCGCGACGGTGTCGGTGAGGGCGAGCATGTCGCCCACGGCGACCTCGTAGGCGTCCCATTTGCGGCGATTGCGCCAGTCCTCGTCGTTGATTTTGTGCCGCTTGTAGGGCGTGCGTTCGCGCGCGCGGAAGCGTCGGAGCTGCTCGTCGCGCGAGATGTGCATCCAGAATTTCAATACAATGGAACCGTGCGCGACGAGTTGCTGCTCGAAATCATTGATTTCGTTGAAGGCGCGCTTCCATTCGTCTTCGCGCGCAAAACCTTCGAGGCGTTCGACGAGGACACGACCGTACCAGGAACGATCGAAGATCGCGACGAGACCATCGCGCGGGATGTGACGCCAGAAACGCCAGAGGTAATGATGCGCTTTTTCTTCGTCGGTCGGTTTGGCGATGGGGATCACGCGATAATCGCGCACATCGATCGCGCTCACCAAGCGGCGGATCGCGCCGCCCTTGCCGGCGGCATCCCAGCCCTCGAACGCAAAGATGAGCGAGCGACGCGCGTCGTGAGCGGCGTTGACGAGTTGATGAAGACGGCCGAGCCACTTCTCGCGTTTGGTTTCGTAGTCGGACGCCGAGAGATGTTGATCGAGCGAAAGCGCGCGGAGACGACGCAGGCCCGATGCGCGCAGCGGCTCGCTCGCGGCGGCGGTTGCGCGCGGTGATTTTTTGTGGCGCTCATGTTTGCGAACATGCGCCTGGAAACACGTGAGAATGCGACGCGCCACGGTGAGATCGCGTGTGCGGGGATCGGCCGAATCGACCACGAACCACGGAGCATAAGGCGTGTGCGTGGTTTTGCGGATGGTTTTGGCGAGACGATCGAGGCGTTTGTAGTGTCGATGGTGTTCCCAATGTTGCGGCGTAACCCGCCAGGCGGTCGCGGGGTCTTTCGCGAGTGCGCGGAGACGACGGCCTTGGTCGGCTTTGGAAAGGTGCAGCCAGATCTTTATGATGAGCGTGCCGTTGTCCGCGTGGAGTTTTTCGAAATGGCGGATGTGCTCGAGCTGCGGTTTCAGTTCACGCAGCGAGACGTCTTTCTTGATTTTGGCGCGAAGCGTTTCCGTGTACCACGAGCCGGTGTAGACGCCGATGCGTCCGTAGGACGGCAGGCTGCGCCAGAAACGCCAGAGGAAAGGACGCTCGCGTTCCTCCTCGGACGGTTCGCGCAAGGCAAACGTCTCGACACCGCGCGGGTCGAACCAGCCGCCCAGGGTATTGATGAGATCGCCGGAGCCCGCTCCTTCGATGCCCGCGATGAGCATAAGGATTTTAAACGGCGAGTCCTTGAGCTGCACTTGAAGTTGCACGAGCTGTTCGCGCAAACGGGCCGCGCGCGCTTCATAGATTTTTTTGGAGAGCGGACGAACTGGGCTCGGCGTGGCCATGGCGTGAAAAAGAGAGCGGGATGCGGTTGTGTCGAGGACGCGGGGTAGAAAAGTTTTGGAGGAAAGCCGGACGGAAAGACTCACCGCGGAGGCGCGAAGGACGCGGAGAGAAGGCGTACGGTTGTTTCATGCAGAGGGAAGGGGATGGCTTGATACGCTGTGCTGCATCGAAGCACCGGGTTTTCATCGGACCGTTCTCCGCGGCCTCTGTGCCTCCGCGGTGAAAATGCGGTTCGCAACCGGACCGCGGACAAAATCGCTTGGTGTGATGCGTTTTGGTGCGAGGTGGTTATGCTGCGCGCATTGCTTCGCGGTCGCCGATCAAGCGGCTGGCCTGATCCTCAACCTCAAATCGACAAGGCGATGAACCCTGCGAGTACGATTGCGACGTTTCTGGTGTATGCGGCGCTGGCCGGGCTGTGTGGCGCACTGGCGATGACGGCGGTGATGAAACTGGTGGCGCGCACCGGCTGGGCGCGCGGCGACATGATTGTGGCGGTAGGAAGTTTATTCACCAAGACGCGCGCCACGGCGTTTTCGGTGGGGCTGGTTTTACACGTATTGTCCGCGATCGTGTTTGGGCAGATCTACACCGTGCTGTTGATCGGGCTGTCATTGGCGGCGTGGCCGGAAGGACTTTTCGCGGGCGCAGGTTTTGGCGTGTTCCACGGATTGGTGGTGAGCCTCGCGTTGTGCTGGGTGGTGGCGGATCAACACCCGCTGGAGGAGTTCCGGCGGACGGGTGTATCCGTGGCACTCACGCATTTCATCGGCCACGTCGCGTACGGCGTGGTGGTGGGATTGGTGATCGCGTTGGCGCCGCTGTGAACGGCGTGCGTCGCGTCACGGCGTGGCGGGAGGCGGAGGAGCGCGGCGGGGGAGCGGCTTCATGGCGACATTGTTGCCGTCGGGTCGCAGGGTGAGGACCTGCCCGTTTTTCACGCTTTCGAGCCAGCGCATGTTTCTCGCGAGATACGCCTCGGCGATTTCGTCGCCGAGATCCGCGGAGATTTTCTGGCGGGTTTCGACTGCGAGGGAGCTAAGCGCGTCTTTTTTCTGATCGAGACTGAGCGTTTCGTCGGTGGCGATGCGTTGGGAGGCGGAGGCGATGTCGTGACGATAGCCGTACACGCGATTGATGGTCTCGGTCGGGAGCGCGAAGCGGTCGGCGGCGGCCTGGAGCTGGCGGTATTCGCTGTTCGAAGCGCGCATGAACTGCGCGTAGCGCTCGTCGCCGAGGGTGGTGCGAATGTCATCGTGGAGAGCCAGGATCTTTTCTTGGAGAGCGCGGCGTTCGTCGGTAGGTGCATTCGCGGGCGAGGAGACGGGCGCGTTATCGAACAACGTTTTTTGAATCTCGAAGAGCGCGCGATACTCGGCCTCGGTGACCTCGATTTGCGTGAGCCGGTTGCGCAGCGCCTGCGCGGCGGGCGAGTGGCGCAGTTCGAACTCGCGATATTCGTCGGGCGTGAGCGCGGCCTCGATGTCCTTCAAGCGCTCCTGTGAAAGGAAACGTTGTTTCTCGGCGTCGGACGGAACACGGAAACGCTCCGCCTCCTGGCTGATCTCTTGAAGCATCTCGCCGTAATCGCGATCGATGTCGGCGATACGCGCGGCGGCATCGGCCGAGAGAAACGAGTAGCGGCGCGCCTGCGGCGAAATGCCATCGATCGCGGAGGTGCCGAGGACCTCCTCGACCTTTTGCCGGATGTCGCTGGCGAGATGTCGGAGTTCTTCGCGCTCCTCGCGTGTGTATGCGCGCCGGCCGGTTCGCCGGAGGCCGCGCCAGTACGGCTGGTCGTCAACGAGCTTCGCCGCGTTGATCTGGAGTTCGCGCTCGCGATACGGCTGCCAGATCATCGCCTGCACGATGTTTCGCACCATCGTTTCCGAAAGACCGAGGGCGCGCAGTTGATCGCGGAGCGCGGCGTGATCGCCGGAAGACAATGTCGCGGCGAGGGCGGCGGGCGACGGCGTGGATGCGGTGTTGCCCGCGGACGCAGGAGTCGCGTCGAGCGCATCGACGGGCTGGCCGGTGGAGGGGCGGGCATGGGCGGGTGGAGATTTGACCCGCGAGTACACAACGAGACCAAGCAGCGCTGCGTTGAGCGCGAGCGACGCGGCGAGGAGAGCGGGCGTGAGTTTCATGGGAAACGGGGGGCGAAGGACGAAATCCGAAATCCGAATGGCGAAGGTCGAATGACCAATGACCAATGACCAGTGACCGATGGCAGGGTTAACGTTGGGTGGGGGGTGTAGTGGGCGGGCGGATACGGCGGGGG
>Ga0207415_1000592_pt1 | contig 24426 bp, 30 predicted proteins | sample Passage237A_FD_187369 | JGI IMG/M metagenome (GOLD analysis project Ga0207415, IMG submission 187369) | Cellulose adapted compost microbial communities from Newby Island Compost Facility, Milpitas, CA, USA - Passage2 37A (SPAdes) (version 3) ...
CGACGGGAATCTGGCAAGTCACCTGATCGCCCTGGAAAAAGCAGGTTATATTGAAGTTAACAAGACATTTGTCGGTAAAAAACCCAATACCTCATATGTAGCCAGCACAGAAGGCAGACAGGCATTCTGGGAGCATATTGACGCGCTGGAAAATCTGCTAAAAAACACCAAAGGATAAACGTTTGGCATAGTACGTTTAAGCTGAACACTCGGCTACTAACTGACTGAGGACTATAAGTTTAATGTAATACGTTGTACGTTTTAAAGCAGGACACATGAAAACCAAATGACTGAGACTCAGAAGCTCTTGGCTGAGGCTCTCGAAGCCAATTCCAACATGGTGCGATTAAAAGTAAACCAGCCCTGAACAGGTCTTGCAGGACTTCGTATTTCAATTCCAACATGGTGCGATTAAAAGTAAGGTACAGAGATGGTGGATATGGATTTTCAATAAATTTCAATTCCAACATGGTGCGATTAAAAGGCCCTTAACGAAGGCTGGGAGCCGGACTGGAGTAATGGATTTCAATTCCAACATGGTGCGATTAAAAGTCTTAACCGAAGATGATTGTGAGTTAATAAGAGAAATTTCAATTCCAACATGGTGCGATTAAAAGCTAGTCGAAAAGAAAAAGGTGGTAAAACCTTTGAAATTTCAATTCCAACATGGTGCGATTAAAAGAATAAAAGGAGACTGGAAAATTGTAAAAAGTGACAGATTTCAATTCCAACATGGTGCGATTAAAAGGGCTCATTTTCCGGGTCCTTTTCTTTTTTTTAGTTTATTTCAATTCCAACATGGTGCGATTAAAAGTAACATAATCTTTTATGCTTATTGTACTTAACCGATTTCAATTCCAACATGGTGCGATTAAAAGCTGAGAAGCCAGGCAAATCAGCAAAGAAAGGAGCATTTCAATTCCAACATGGTGCGATTAAAAGGAACTATATTTGCACTATTTCAGACACTTAGCCTATTTCAATTCCAACATGGTGCGATTAAAAGATTGTATACTGACCTTCCTCCAAGCTCAGAGGATATTTCAATTCCAACATGGTGCGATTAAAAGGAAGTTTAATTGCAACCCCTTCCAAGTCTGCAACATATTTCAATTCCAACATGGTGCGATTAAAAGTTTTGTTATAATTAAGTACATTATATATGCAGCAGCATTTCAATTCCAACATGGTGCGATTAAAAGTGAGATGTTCCGTTTCCCAGCTCTACAACATAGGTATTTCAATTCCAACATGGTGCGATTAAAAGTTCAATATCTACACAAACTGGACAAAAAAAACTAAGATTTCAATTCCAACATGGTGCGATTAAAAGTGTTTTGCTTTTATTTTCATATTAGCTTAAAATGAAATTTCAATTCCAACATGGTGCGATTAAAAGTCGCGCAAGGAAATAATTACGGTAACAGATTCCTGTGATTTCAATTCCAACATGGTGCGATTAAAAGAAAGCTGGCGTTGGTTCGAACACCGAGGCCAGCCCAATTTCAATTCCAACATGGTGCGATTAAAAGCAAAATGCTTATCCATTTAGGTACTTGTCTTTAAAGATTTCAATTCCAACATGGTGCGATTAAAAGCGTAATTTCTATAATATCTCCACCAACTGCCATGTATTTCAATTCCAACATGGTGCGATTAAAAGTCAAAGAGTTTCGAAAAATTATAAATAATATTCCAGAATTTCAATTCCAACATGGTGCGATTAAAAGGGCAGTGGCATGACAATGCAGGACTTCGAAAGAAATTTCAATTCCAACATGGTGCGATTAAAAGAAATCCCCTTGTCCTGGCTCAGGGTCGGGTTATGAGATTTCAATTCCAACATGGTGCGATTAAAAGATAACATCTTCTGCTGGTAATATTATCCCTGTTGCATTTCAATTCCAACATGGTGCGATTAAAAGTTATCGGGGTTACCAGGATTAAACTTAGCAGACCTATTTCAATTCCAACATGGTGCGATTAAAAGAAAAGATTTACAATGAAATAACAGAAGGCGGGCGAAATTTCAATTCCAACATGGTGCGATTAAAAGAATCATTTGTTTCAATACCTCTACACTCTACACTTAAATTTCAATTCCAACATGGTGCGATTAAAAGAGGTGCGCCTGTTCAGATTGACTAAGGAGTCCCAGATTTCAATTCCAACATGGTGCGATTAAAAGTCCGTTGTTCGTTGCACATCGTGGAGTTGGAAGCATATTTCAATTCCAACATGGTGCGATTAAAAGCATATGCTAAAGGGAGCTTGTCAACTGAAATAGTATTTCAATTCCAACATGGTGCGATTAAAAGCAACTTTTGCCCTGATATCTCCGTCCAGGATGGAACTATTTCAATTCCAACATGGTGCGATTAACCGTCAGGCTATGGATGCAAATATGCCTAAAATCAGGATGATAGCAAAAGGAGTGGGGCATTTTTTTACCTTAAAAGTCGTCGGTCGGCAATGATATTTTGTCCGGAGATCGACGACACATGATTATCAATAGATTAACTATAAAAAGCTATTTTCGGACTCTTCTGGCTATCTCAGAAATGCCGATCGACGACTCTGTAGCTATACACCTGCTGACACCAATAGCTATAGATCCATGCCTCCTTTTTGCAGAAAAGCTGGCGCCCCTGCCATGTACGCTGCTGCGCAGATTTCGTCCAGTTCGTTTTTATGGCTTTGTATTATTTTTCCTTTAAAAAACAGGTTGGGTTCCACAAAGTGTTTCTCAAAATTGCTGAGCATACCGTGGTACAGGACAACTCCAGAGATTATGGTGCATCGGCAAATTTCAGTCAATGAGGGATATATACTGTGAATATTAAGGCTACTATATGGACAATACGGACATATAATCGCTATTTTTGCCGGTATGAAGAAAAATGTACCAGTATATGGCATCAGCGCCTTTGGGGAAGGACGTAAAAACGCCTATTTCTACGCCAATGACCTGCAAACGCATCTGGAGACGCATCAGTTTATAAATGCTCCACACAAGCACAGCACTTACATTTGTGTATTTTTCACACAGGGGCACGGTGTACATCAGATTGATTTCGATCGTTTTGAGGTATGTCCCGGCAGCATCTTTGTCCTCAGTCCGGGACAGGTGCACTGCTGGGATCTGTCAGCCGATGCGGAAGGCTATGTTTTTTTTCACGCACGGGAGTTTTATGACAATATTTTTCTGCATCGCAAGATTGACCACTTTCCCTTTTTTTATCTGCAGCAGAACTATCCGCTTATACTTCCTCGGGAAGAGGAGCTGCTACGCCTCACAGGACTGTTTACCCTGCTGATTGAAGAATACCGGACTGAACGGCTGTACCAGCCTGCCAGCCTCGAAAGCCTTACAGATCTGATCTATATCGAACTGGCCCGGCTCTACGACCGGGACAACCGTCACAGACAGCAAAGCGGTATTCATTATGAAAAGGTGGTAAAACTCCGAAAACTGATCGACCAGCATTTTCGTGAGAAAAAATCGCCCGGTCAATATGCTGATATGCTGCATATGACCACAAGGCATCTGAGCCGGATCTGCAATGAGGTAATGGCCTGCTCCACATCTGATCTGATTACGGAACGGGTTATCCTGGAAGCCAAACGCCTGCTGACACACGCAGAAGTTACGATCGGAGAGGTTGCTTCCCGACTGGGTTATGAAGATTATTCTTATTTTATCCGATTATTTAAAAAGCATACCGGACTATCACCAAGAGCTTTCCAGAAGTCAGTTACGGGTATTCCTGAATATTAATTTTTCCGGGTAAGTGCCTGTCCTGTTTTTTTTAATCCTTTACGCACCGAAAACCGATATGGGAGGCTCCGGAATCAAAAGCGGTACCCTGCCGGGCCTATAGTTGATACAGTAGTTGTTTGTACATAAGAAGGATCCGCCCTTGCTTACCCGATCACGTATTCACAAAAATATGTATATTGCTCTGTGAACGTACCAACAATACTGACTATGAAAGGAAAACGAGTACTGATTACCGGAGCTACTTCCGGTATCGGCAAGATAGCCGCCCTTCGTCTGGCTGAAAAGGGCGCGGAAATACTGCTGCACGGACGCAATCCCCATAAAACGGAAAAAGTACGCGATGAACTGATCAGACAATCAGGCAATGAAGCCATCGTATCTGTACTCGCAGATCTTTCCCTGAAAGAGGATATTCTGAAACTGGCCGAAGAGGTCAACAACCGCTATGACCGTCTGGATGTGCTGATCAACAACGCTGGCGGAGTCATGAACAAGTCCAGGGAAACCAATCCTGAGGGCTGGGAAAAAACCATAGCGCTCAATGTCCTGGCTCCCTATATGCTGAGTGCGCTGCTGTATGAGCGTCTGCAGGCAGCCCCGGAAGCCCGGATCATCAATACAGCTTCGGCCGCGCACCGCATGGCCAAGGTCAACCCGGACGACTGGATGTATCATAAAAAATACAATGGCCTGCAAGCCTATGGCGACGCCAAACTCTGCGTGATTCTGCTGGGAAAGGAGTTTGCACGCCGCCAACCTGAAGGCAATATTGTCATGAACGCCATGCATCCGGGAGTAGTAGCGACCAATTTTGCCGGAGAAAGCAATACATCTTACAATGTATTTTTCAAACTTCTCCGGCCCTTTCTGCTAAGTCCGGAAAAAGGAGCGGACACGCTCATATACCTGGCTTCTGATCCGGAAGGGGCAAAACACAATGGTGATTATTTTGTCAAACGCAAACCCGCCCGCATCCATTTTCGAGGTGATATCGAAAAACTGCAAAAGCAGGTCTGGCAGCTTTGCGAAGAGTATTCCGGTATCGGTTTTTCCGGCTTATAATCTTTCTATCCGGATTTTTCGCACAGCTGGCCCAAGATCCGGACCGTTTTTCAATTTTCCATATCTTCACCGATCTGTTTCAGGATATAGAGATATCCCGCTGGTTTGCCTTCCACACCGGTCAGCGCCCTGATAAACACTTTGACATAGACAGGTTCCGCATTGTACGGACGGAGCCATTCTCTCAAGGTCAGCATAACTCCGGAAGGAGTGCTGTCGCCTGCAAACTGCTTCTGTGAAACAAAGGCTGTCGCGATATTGAGATTTACAATGTCCTCGGGAGGACGGTTCAGATACACGGAAGTCTGCTGATTCAGATACAAAATCCGGCCGTCTGCATCCGTGAGAATAACAGCACTGTCACTTATACACTCAAGAACTGCATCGAGAAAATGTCTTCTGACCATACTTTCCTGCATACGCCCGGCCATGCGGTTGAGCAGCAATCCGAGCCGGGCATATATGGTATGCGTACCCGGCAGATCAACCTTTCCTGAAAAATCGCCGGAAGCCAGAGCCAGAGCTGTCGTCTCAAACTCTTCATATTTTTGCAAAAGCTCCTCATACTGAGCACAGATATCAAGCATCTCTCTGAAATCTGTAAGGATACGAACCATGGATTTTTTTTCCTGATTGTTCTGCTCCTCACACATGCTCCTGATCTTTTGCTCCAGTTGCTCCGTGAGCTTTTTCATTCCGGCCGGAATTTCGGGGTATTCTGTCAATAGTTGCTCCATAACTCAAATATCTAATATGCATTAAAATCTTACCTGTAATACCCCTGTGCAGCACACTATATAAAGGGATTTTCAAAAGGCTAATAAAATAAAAATCAATCAAAATACCCACACTTGCATAATATTTAATATTACCACATAATATTTTACTATTATAAGAAGACTATACATATAAGAAACGAAGGCGATAACTTTGTCCTGATGACTCTGGGCGACAAAATCAGGAAGATCCGCGAGGATAAGAAGCTTACACAGGAAGATATTGCTTTTGAAGTGGGTGTCAATGCCAACTCCATTTCGCGTATTGAGCGGGATCTGACCGATGTGAATTTTTCCCGGCTTACCCAGATCGCCGGTGCGCTCAACATGACTGTTGCTGAAATTCTTGCTTACCAGGAGCCTAATCCGCTCGAAGCAGAAGTCAAAAAGCTGAAAGAGTTGCTGGAAAAGAAAGATGCTGAGCTTCGGCAAGCCGAAAAGGAGCTGCTGCTCAAAGAAAAGGAAATCAATCAGCTGCACAAGAAACTCCTGAAATATGCGGAAAAGGGATAGGGGAGAACGTACTACGCATTATGTAGTACGTTATAAGTGATACGTGGTATGTTGAACGTTATAGATCAGGTAGTGTTGTTGAACGTTTTGCGTTTTATGTGACGGGATCAACGGTATGGATACCAAGTACCGTGTTACGTTGCAGATGACGGGTTGTACATAAGATGTACTACAGAACTATTGCCGGATACACAAGACCGAAAAACAAAGCGGAAATCCGGTACCCGGGCTGTCTGCTCCGATACACCAATCTCCCGCTTTGCCAAGAGCTTTATCAATTTCCTGAAAATGGCCTTATGATCAGGCCTTCCGTACAAACTCGGACTTGAGAGCCATAGACCCGAATCCGTCAATCTTGCAATCAATATTGTGATCACCTTCGGTGAGTCTGATTTTTTTGACTTTGGTACCCGCTTTGACCGGTTTCGGAGCACCTTTTACGGGCAGATCCTTAATAACAATGACCGAGTCTCCATCCTGCAGAATATTGCCGTTGGCATCTTTTACTACCAGTCCTGTCGGTTCATCCGCTACATATGCCGGGTCCCACTCATGGCCGCATTCCGGACACATCATCAGGCTACCGCTGGGATAAGGATAGGGAGATTTACAGTTCGGACAGGGTTTTGTATCTGACATGCTTCTAATTGTTTGTTAAAATTATCAAAAGCGCAATCTAACATTTTTTTTGAATTAAAAGGAATGGGCGGGTTGTAGGTAGCAGGTAGTGAGTGATACGTTTTACGTGATACGTAGCAAATTAACAACTACTTAAGCTCCGAAGTATGCAGGATGAAGATTCTTCAAACCGCAAGGGTTATAGGGATGATGTTGTACGTTTTAAGGTACGACCCGTGAAATCTGAGGACTGAAGCTCAGAAACTCGTTGGCTGAGGTTCTCGAAGCCAATTCCAACAAGGCGCAAATGATATAATACGATGTTCATTTTATGTAGGGCTCATGAAAATCGCCGATTCAAACTCTCGTAACTCGTTGGCTTAGGCTCTCAAAGCCATAACATGGTACGAATAAAGCTTCTTTATGAAACAGGCTTAGACGCTTACCTGACAAACTGGTTTCTATCTTATGAAATTCTCGATCAACACGTGAAAGATCGTATTCATATCCCAATTATATCAATACCCTTATATGCTCCGGCTGAAAAAATAACGTGGCAATTTCATACGTAAAAAATATTTTTTGTCAGAAAAACTAGAAACACGTAATAGAGCTATGTTTTTACTTATTAGTCAATATATTGATTTTATTATATTTAATGTAATTTTGAGAATTAAAGAATAAGAGTGGTATTGCATATAAGCAATTACGTTAGCGGCTATTTGTCGAAAATGACGCCAATTAAATATAATGAAGAAGTTAAGAATTTTTACTTTGATTTTTTCGGTAGCCGGACTACTTGCTCTGATTATAAAAATAAGCTATTCTGTAAGCAATCATAGGTATAATCTCAAAGTGACTAAATTTAAAGAAACAGGAAAATTGGATTCTGACGTAAAAACATCTATAGAACATAAAACATTCGAAAAAGACGGTAACTCAATTCATTATTTTATAAGTGGGAATCCCGAGGGCGAAGCAATTGTTTTTCTTCATCCTGCCTTCGGTGACCACAGATGTTTCGACAAGCAGATTGACTATTTTTCACCTAGATTTCGAATCATAACAGTTGATATGTTCGGACACGGCTTGACAGGAACAGGTAAATCAAAAGAAAAAATTGCTTCAACACCTCATTACATAGCAGAAATTTTATCATTTGAGAATATTCATAAAACGCATATTGCAGGTGTTTCATTAGGCTCGTTGCTCGCACAGGACTTCGCATTGAAATATCCCGAGAAAACACTTTCGGTAACCGCTTTGGGTGGATATAATATAAACAAAGAGCAGAAAGAGATTGCCAAAGCACAACGAAACGAAATGTTCAAATGGCTTTTTATGATGATTTTCTCCATGGACTCATTTCGGCAATACGTGGCTTCGATTTGCGCAACTGACAAAATTGAGCAGGCACGCTTTTATGAAAGCGCTAAAATGTTTACCCGAAAATCATTTACAGTAATGTCAGGATTAGATAAATTGATTGGTGACCGTCCATACTTTCAGCGTCCATACCCCCTTCTGATAGTAATGGGCGAACAAGATCTGGCATTAGCCATACAATCAGCCAGGCAGTGGCATACGGACGACCCTTCGAGCGAACTGCAAATAATCGAAAATGCAGGACACTGTGCCAATATGGATAATACAGGAAAGTTTAACGAAACACTGATGAAGTTTTTAACGAAAAATGAAAATAGTCGCTAACATGGTCTATATACAATGGTGGTAGTGATTCGCAACGTCGGCTTCCCATTCTGTTTTCTCCGTCCTATACGTTGTACGTTTTAAGCAGGACTCTTGAAAATTGCTGGCTGAGGCTCTCGAAGCTCGTTGGCTGAGGTTCTCGAAGCCATCCAACATGGTGCGATTAAAGCTTCCGATAAAGCTAAAAAAAGAATGTAAAATCATTTCCTCCGATATTACGTTTTTTCTTATTAGCCCCGGTTAACTTATCATACTTTTCCATTTCCTCTTTCAGATAACGTTCGTACTGGGTATACATAAAGTACTTAAAAATCGAAGCGTCTTCCTGTTGCCTGCTTTCTTCCAAAGCCGTAAAATAATCCGCCTTATCCTCTTTATATACTATCGCCATCGGCAGATCCGCCACCCGTTGTATATAGTTCATCAGCAAACGACTGGTTCGCCCGTTGCCATCATAAAACGGATGGATCGATACAAGATGAAAATGTGCCATAAAAGACACTTCCAGTATATCAGTAATAGCGCTACTCCCGGCAAGTTGTTTATTTATTGCCAATACCAGTTCTTCAACCAGATATTCTACTTTATCATAATTGACAAAATATGAATCGCCCGCCCTGACATTGCCTTTGCGATACATACCCTGTGAAGCATCAATAGTACCTAACACTGTCTGATATATCGCGCCCGTTCCTTTCATAACATGCGCATTGACAGCCCTTATGAAAGCTGAGGAAACGGGTTCTTTCCTGGTGGCGGTATCCAGTACAAACTGTAAAGCCTGAAAGTGATCTCTTGTCATCAGACTATGCTCAAGGGGCTTGCCTTTAGGAGTAAGGTTTTCTTCCAGCAAAAGTCTGGTTTCTATGTCGGTCAGCGTAGAACCTTCGATTGTTGTCGAATGATGAACGATCGAATAATGATTAAACCTTTCATAATCAATAATATCATCAAGATTCTTACTATAATACTGCTTAAGGAGTTTTTCGATAGCCGCTTTCATAAAGATTTCGATTCCTCGGAACCGACTCGAAGCATTCCTGCCGTTTCAATTCCAACATGGTACGATCAGAGCAAGTTAAGAAAAATGTTTAGCAATGTGAAACTAAAAAAGTTCGATTCAGCAATGATAAGATGGCTGTTATAAGTTCTACGTAATACGTTGTACGTATATGCAGGACTCATGGAAATTGACGACTCAAACTCTCGCAACTCGTTGGTTAAGATTCTCGAAGCCATTCCAACATGGTGCGATTAAAAGGTTTCTCCGCCATGCTGAGCTATAGCTATCTGGACGAATACCATTTCAATTCCTACATGGTGCGATTAAAAGGGTACCACTGTATTCCATCTATGATTAGTACAATTGAATTTCAATTCCAACATGGTACGATTAAAAGGCAGAAACTGCCACCGGAAGCACGATAAAATGTAAATTTCAATTCCAACATGGTACGATTAAAAGTCGGTTTCTTATGCTGACAACATAGAGGATAGGTATTTCAATTCCAACATGGTACGATTAAAAGGGCTACTTAGTTTGGGATAAGCTGAACGGGAACAGATTTCAATTCCAACATGGTACGATTAAAAGTAGATTCACCACTAGCACATATCATGTATCTAGCCATTTCAATTCCAACATGGTACGATTAAAAGTTTGAATGAAAAATACAACGCCAGCCTGATAACAATATTTCAATTCCAACATGGTACGATTAAAAGAGTAAATCGGATATTGGAAGCGATTCTATTGTAAATTTTCAATTCCAACATGGTACGATTAAAAGCTACATGCAAAGAACAGAAAAAACAATTAGGAAGTTTTTTCAATTCCAACATGGTACGATTAAAAGTGTTTCCACAAAAAAGAACTTTCAAAACCAAATAAATTTTCAATTCCAACATGGTACGATTAAAAGCTCTTCTGTTAGAGCGAAATCGTTTATTTTAGCTTTTTTTCAATTCCAACATGGTACGATTAAAAGTTAACTATACGCCTGGTAAGCGTGTCCAATTCCGTTTTTCAATTCCAACATGGTACGATTAAAAGCAAAACGAGCTTTTCTGTATGATTCCAAAACAACCTTTTCAATTCCAACATGGTACGATTAAAAGACAATATCATCACCACCGCTTTCACTAATTGCAGTTTTCAATTCCAACATGGTACGATTAAAAGTACAATATCGCTCCAGGAGCTGTATTATATAATAATTTTCAATTCCAACATGGTACGATTAAAAGTAAGTCTGTTCTTTAAGGAAATAGCTGAATCTCACGTTTTTCAATTCCAACATGGTACGATTAAAAGGTAACTGGTAGTTTTTCAATTAACACAAGTTCAGTTTTTCAATTCCAACATGGTACGATTAAAAGTGTACTAATAATGCGATTCGAAATGTCGTAATTAATTTTCAATTCCAACATGGTACGATTAAAAGGTTTATTATTTAAAAAGAACATATAAACACCTGACTTTTCAATTCCAACATGGTACGATTAAAAGACCCTCCCACGTAGCAAGATAGACATGCGAAGCGTTTTTTCAATTCCAACATGGTACGATTAAAAGGACACAGAATTAACACATCCATTATGATCCGTTACTTTTTTCAATTCCAACATGGTACGATTAAAAGGTTCTGCGCTATATCAGACCCACAATATTCAATTATTTTCAATTCCAACATGGTACGATTAAAAGTTCTTTTAAAATTAAGTACATTATATAGGCGAAAACTTTTCAATTCCAACATGGTACGATTAAAAGATTTGACGAAGGAGTATATGACTACCTTGATCAGCTTTTTCAATTCCAACATGGTACGATTAAAAGATCCAGTCGATTTTCTGACCTTCTTACTGATCTCTCTTTTCAATTCCAACATGGTACGATTAAAAGACAAAGCCATCAAGAACAATCATTACAACAGAAGATTTTCAATTCCAACATGGTACGATTAAAAGTTTTCTTCCAGTCTTCCAGCATTCTAAAGTATGGACTTTTCAATTCCAACATGGTACGATTAAAAGTCCCTACGCCCCTTGGCGCAAACACTTCGTTTTCTCTTTTCAATTCCAACATGGTACGATTAAAAGCCCTCTATCTTTTCAAACCAGCTGCCATCTATCTTTTTCAATTCCAACATGGTACGATTAAAAGTGCGGAGGCATTAATAAAATCATATGCAACACTGGATTTTCAATTCCAACATGGTACGATTAAAAGAGTAAATCGGATATTGGAAGCGATTCTATTGTAAATTTTCAATTCCAACATGGTACGATTAAAAGCTACATGCAAAGAACAGAAAAAACAATTAGGAAGTTTTTTCAATTCCAACATGGTACGATTAAAAGTGTTTCCACAAAAAAGAACTTTCAAAACCAAATAAATTTTCAATTCCAACATGGTACGATTAAAAGCTCTTCTGTTAGAGCGAAATCGTTTATTTTAGCTTTTTTTCAATTCCAACATGGTACGATTAAAAGTTAACTATACGCCTGGTAAGCGTGTCCAATTCCGTTTTTCAATTCCAACATGGTACGATTAAAAGCAAAACGAGCTTTTCTGTATGATTCCAAAACAACCTTTTCAATTCCAACATGGTACGATTAAAAGACAATATCATCACCACCGCTTTCACTAATTGCAGTTTTCAATTCCAACATGGTACGATTAAAAGTACAATATCGCTCCAGGAGCTGTATTATATAATAATTTTCAATTCCAACATGGTACGATTAAAAGTAAGTCTGTTCTTTAAGGAAATAGCTGAATCTCACGTTTTTCAATTCCAACATGGTACGATTAAAAGGTAACTGGTAGTTTTTCAATTAACACAAGTTCAGTTTTTCAATTCCAACATGGTACGATTAAAAGTGTACTAATAATGCGATTCGAAATGTCGTAATTAATTTTCAATTCCAACATGGTACGATTAAAAGGTTTATTATTTAAAAAGAACATATAAACACCTGACTTTTCAATTCCAACATGGTACGATTAAAAGACCCTCCCACGTAGCAAGATAGACATGCGAAGCGTTTTTTCAATTCCAACATGGTACGATTAAAAGGACACAGAATTAACACATCCATTATGATCCGTTACTTTTTTCAATTCCAACATGGTACGATTAAAAGTTTTATAGATAAAACTATATCGGAAAAATTTTTCGGTTTTCAATTCCAACATGGTACGATTAAAAGTCCTTTAAAAACTTTAAAACGCTATTGTACTGCTTTTTCAATTCCAACATGGTACGATTAAAAGAGCAGCCAGGTCAAAACCACCAAGCCCGGTAAAGAATTTTCAATTCCAACATGGTACGATTAAAAGTATCAGTTCCGCATTGGCAGACATAATATCCTCTAATTTTTCAATTCCAACATGGTACGATTAAAAGCACGAATACTATTAAACAATTCCCAAACGGATACTTTTTCAATTCCAACATGGTACGATTAAAAGTCTTTGTCTTTGTACTTAGCCTCCATGTCTCTTTAATTTTTCAATTCCAACATGGTACGATTAAAAGCCCTCTTCCCATTCCGGGAGTGTTTTCCTTGGAATTTTCAATTCCAACATGGTACGATTAAAAGCCCTGCGACTGTAACTCCATATTCCTGTTTTACATGTTTTCAATTCCAACATGGTACGATTAAAAGAAGAAGCGATCAAAGGTCGCTTCTTTTTTTAAGTTATTTTCAATTCCAACATGGTACGATTAAAAGCAACAATATCATCACCACCGCTTTCACTAATTGCAGTTTTCAATTCCAACATGGTACGATTAAAAGCCGGAAACTTACTGCCGTCAACAATTTCACCGGCCATTTTCAATTCCAACATGGTACGATTAAAAGGACATTCGTAATATGACAATAGCTCACTTGGAGACTTTTCAATTCCAACATGGTACGATTAAAAGCAGGTTAAATGCGTAATAACAAGCCCTGTTATACCTTTTCAATTCCAACATGGTACGATTAAAAGAAACCTGTCTTCAACATAGCGCATAAGTCTTTTTTTTTTTCAATTCCAACATGGTACGATTAAAAGAACAGCGCAGGGCATGCGCCATTGTTTTGAATAATTTTTCAATTCCAACATGGTACGATTAAAAGTCTGCGTCAATTGTATTAATCATAGATGGTATGCAATTTTCAATTCCAACATGGTACGATTAAAAGAATTGAGATAGACTCAACGTGCGAGGGGCTTATTCATTTTCAATTCCAACATGGTACGATTAAAAGCTCCCTTTTTATCCTTGTAAGATTCGGTTGTTGCCAATTTTCAATTCCAACATGGTACGATTAAAAGCACCGTTCTTGTAGTAAGTTGTATTAACTTTGCACATTTTCAATTCCAACATGGTACGATTAAAAGACGGGGCGGCAACCCGGAAAATACGGCAACAAAATCATTTTCAATTCCAACATGGTACGATTAAAAGTAACGACACATACGAAGAATCCGAAACCGGAATGTGTTTTCAATTCCAACATGGTACGATTAAAAGATTGCCAGATACTGGCATCTTCTTCCCGCTTACAACTTTTCAATTCCAACATGGTACGATTAAAAGTTAAATTAGCTCAACAGGGTATTTCAAATATTGCTTTTCAATTCCAACATGGTACGATTAAAAGCAACAATAAGCTGAGGAACAGCAGCAAACGAAAGATTTTTCAATTCCAACATGGTACGATTAAAAGTTCTACCTGCAGGCATTGGGCCAGGTCCAGATTATTTTTTCAATTCCAACATGGTACGATTAAAAGGGACGAAAGCACCGTTGCAAGAGGCACATATTTCCTTTTTCAATTCCAACATGGTACGATTAAAAGCCGATGTTGTCAACAATGACGATACAATGGTCAATTTTCAATTCCAACATGGTACGATTAAAAGTATTATTGTATATAAGATAATTATAGTAGTACGCCTTTTTTCAATTCCAACATGGTACGATTAAAAGTCGTCATAAGTAACTTTCGCTGCTGTTCCCGGAGTTTTCAATTCCAACATGGTACGATTAAAAGTGTATAAAGCAACCCTGATTAACTCACATTCATTTTTTCAATTCCAACATGGTACGATTAAAAGAATTCTGCCCTTGCAAAGGACCTAGGCAGGTCAATTTTCAATTCCAACATGGTACGATTAAAAGAAGCCGTGTTTCCATTCCCCGCAATAGCATCAATTTTTCAATTCCAACATGGTACGATTAAAAGAATATCCAGAATTCATTAAACTAGTCTCCGTAAATTTTCAATTCCAACATGGTACGATTAAAAGAATGGCCCGCAATGCTACTTTGCCGTACAGCGGAATATTTTCAATTCCAACATGGTACGATTAAAAGTGCCGCTTTGCAAGATCAATAAACGTTGTTTCACCATTTTCAATTCCAACATGGTACGATTAAAAGTGCTCCCTAACCACAGAAAGAATTATATTCTCAAGTTTTCAATTCCAACATGGTACGATTAAAAGTAATTGTAGCCGGCCCGGTGTTGGCGGTTGGAAAATCTTTTCAATTCCAACATGGTACGATTAAAAGATAGGATTTAATTTTGCATCAAATGCACAAGCAATTTTTCAATTCCAACATGGTACGATTAAAAGAAAGCCGGTATAATCGCCATCGGGAAAACGATTGTTTTTCAATTCCAACATGGTACGATTAAAAGTGTATAATTAATGCATTACAGTAACGTAACTATTTTTTCAATTCCAACATGGTACGATTAAAAGGATCCAATTGCGCCTCCCATGCTTCTTTATTCTTGATTTTCAATTCCAACATGGTACGATTAAAAGGGGGATGAATGATCATCAGAAATTTAAAGTATTAATTTTCAATTCCAACATGGTACGATTAAAAGTAAAAATAAACCAGTTGAATCTGTTAAATTCCATTTTTCAATTCCAACATGGTACGATTAAAAGAATATTTCAACAGGCCGTATTTTGCTGAGCAATATTTTTCAATTCCAACATGGTACGATTAAAAGAGTTGGTTTCTTAAAATGGCACATAACTGAGATATTTTTCAATTCCAACATGGTACGATTAAAAGTGGCACCCCTGTAATTATCGCAGAAGCTTTCCATTTTTTTCAATTCCAACATGGTACGATTAAAAGAATATTTCAACAGGCCGTATTTTGCTGAGCAATATTTTTCAATTCCAACATGGTACGATTAAAAGAGTTGGTTTCTTAAAATGGCACATAACTGAGATATTTTTCAATTCCAACATGGTACGATTAAAAGTGGCACCCCTGTAATTATCGCAGAAGCTTTCCATTTTTTTCAATTCCAACATGGTACGATTAAAAGAAACAATTGCTTTTTGAAATGCAAATAACAACGGATTTTCAATTCCAACATGGTACGATTAAAAGTCCAACCGAAGATTCGGTTAAAGATGCTAAAATATTTTTCAATTCCAACATGGTACGATTAAAAGATCCGGACTGTCGTAATCTACTTCCAGTCGCTCGCTTTTCAATTCCAACATGGTACGATTAAAAGCCAAAATAAGGTATTACATCTAACTTATCTAAGCTTTTCAATTCCAACATGGTACGATTAAAAGTAGTCTTTACCGGTAAAACCACCGGTAGTTTTAATTTTCAATTCCAACATGGTACGATTAAAAGAATAGAGCTATAGCAGATTTAAACAACTTCACCGCTTTTCAATTCCAACATGGTACGATTAAAAGAACAAGAAGAGCAACAAGGAGCAATGTTGTATTCAAATTTTCAATTCCAACATGGTACGATTAAAAGCGTTACGCCAGTCAAAGTTCTCTCACCGTTTGAATATTTTCAATTCCAACATGGTACGATTAAAAGTGCCTGATCTAAGGCCAACTAACATTGTCGATGGACGTTTTCAATTCCAACATGGTACGATTAAAAGAATTAGGAACAATAATCCTTTCAACCTTATCAAAACTTTTCAATTCCAACATGGTACGATTAAAAGGAAGCGGGCGCAGACACTACTAGCCGAGGAGCGTTTTTTCAATTCCAACATGGTACGATTAAAAGCTGAGAAGCTAGTCAAGAAAGGCTATGCAACTTATTTTCAATTCCAACATGGTACGATTAAAAGATTGTATAGAAAATATAAAGAATTAAATTCTAAACTTTTTCAATTCCAACATGGTACGATTAAAAGTCCGATAATCATCACACAGCAGCGGACGCATCCGATTTTCAATTCCAACATGGTACGATTAAAAGAGTATTTGAGCCGAGCACAGGCATGGTTTATTGCAATTTTCAATTCCAACATGGTACGATTAAAAGTCAGTATTGCAGGAAAAAAAAATAATCGAAAGAATTTTCAATTCCAACATGGTACGATTAAAAGTGCAAGCTTTATAACCGGCTACCTGGAACCTCGTTTTTTTCAATTCCAACATGGTACGATTAAAAGAACATGCGCCCCGTCTATAAGCTGCACTTTTACCTTTTCAATTCCAACATGGTACGATTAAAAGAGCGCCATCCAGGATGGAGATATCAGGGCAAGGATTTTTCAATTCCAACATGGTACGATTAAAAGTCTCCCTTGTCATTTCTTTTTGTCTCAAAAATATTTTTCAATTCCAACATGGTACGATTAAAAGTTCAGGCCAGAACAGGTATTAGGCATATCCAATCTTTTTCAATTCCAACATGGTACGATTAAAAGAATAAAAATGGCAGGTCGCTGCGAAACATACTCATGCTTTTCAATTCCAACATGGTACGATTAAAAGTGTGTTCAACATCGAGGAAGAGAATTGCCCGCACATTTTCAATTCCAACATGGTACGATTAAAAGAGCCGGGGGCAATCAAATTGCTGCGCTTCGCAGATTCTTTTCAATTCCAACATGGTACGATTAAAAGGTTCCAAAAAGTTGTTCTATATATCCTCTGTTTTTTTTTCAATTCCAACATGGTACGATTAAAAGACCTCCAAAATGTATGAAATCTCTAACTTGCTAGCTTTTCAATTCCAACATGGTACGATTAAAAGCTCATTAAATAAGTTTGTTTTATTTAATAAGATTGTTTTCAATTCCAACATGGTACGATTAAAAGGTAATCGGGCATCATATAGAAGGATATCACCCTGTTTTTCAATTCCAACATGGTACGATTAAAAGGCAGAGCCAGCTCTTCCAGTACCAGAGAGACGCAATAATTTTCAATTCCAACATGGTACGATTAAAAGTCCGGTGTATTGAATGCTGTCGATTACAATAAATTTTTCAATTCCAACATGGTACGATTAAAAGAACCGTCACAGCTCCGGCCCTTGCCTCATCTAATGTTTTCAATTCCAACATGGTACGATTAAAAGGTTAGGGGTTGCGCAGGATATCGGAAAGTGGCTAGTTTTCAATTCCAACATGGTACGATTAAAAGTGAGGTTTCCGGCAACGCTAAGGTTTACGGCAACGCTTTTCAATTCCAACATGGTACGATTAAAAGACGAACAATTCCCCTGAGGGGTGGGCGTGGGTTGGTTTTCAATTCCAACATGGTACGATTAAAAGGCCCGGAGTTTCCAGAATTTGAAAATTATTTTCTTTTTCAATTCCAACATGGTACGATTAAAAGACAACTGGGAGATCGACTTATATAATTTCCTCACCTGTTTTCAATTCCAACATGGTACGATTAAAAGGCTAAGTTTGCTTAAATTCAATAAGTTGGATCCTATTTTCAATTCCAACATGGTACGATTAAAAGACAAAAGAAGAACAATTATATGAATTGTCTTCATTTTTCAATTCCAACATGGTACGATTAAAAGGGGAGTAATCCGCAGTCAGTGTATCCACATCCTCTTTTTTCAATTCCAACATGGTACGATTAAAAGCAGATCTGGAAAACTATTACACTATAGCGGAACTTTTTCAATTCCAACATGGTACGATTAAAAGCGCCAGAGAATGATATGTATATGTTATTAAAGTTTTTTCAATTCCAACATGGTACGATTAAAAGACGGATTACCGGATATGGGCCGCCGATGTGCAGGGCGTTTTCAATTCCAACATGGTACGATTAAAAGGGCCAATACGCCAGAGGCGAGTTCTTCGCTTCGCTTTTCAATTCCAACATGGTACGATTAAAAGGCTTCATTTGCTTCCAATGAAAACTGATTCATTATTTTTCAATTCCAACATGGTACGATTAAAAGTATCAGTTCTTGCAGGAAGGATAGATCTTATGTGTTTTCAATTCCAACATGGTACGATTAAAAGGTAAATTGGCATCATTAAAATACAATCTTTCAAACGTTTTTCAATTCCAACATGGTACGATTAAAAGTTACCAACTTTTTCCTTTTTTAAAACTCTTCTACTTCTTTTTCAATTCCAACATGGTACGATTAAAAGGCCGGTCACCTGGTGCTTTCCGGTTCCCTTGCCCCTTTTCAATTCCAACATGGTACGATTAAAAGAGATATGAGAAAAACTAATAATTTTTCTCAAAAGAAAATTTTCAATTCCAACATGGTACGATTAAAAGATGATTTGGAAAAGACACATATATTATATATATATTTTTTCAATTCCAACATGGTACGATTAAAAGGCCGAACAGCTTCATGTCTGCCCAAGCGTATTCGTCTTTTCAATTCCAACATGGTACGATTAAAAGCTTCGATTGGTTAGAAGAAAAGCACGATCAAATAAGTTTTCAATTCCAACATGGTACGATTAAAAGAATTAGTCAGGATGCGGACAGCCTGCGCCTGTCCGCTTTTCAATTCCAACATGGTACGATTAAAAGAGTTCCAGCACGGAGACTGGTCGCAGGGTGATTTTATTTTCAATTCCAACATGGTACGATTAAAAGTATACTTTAGATTTTCTGTGTTTTTGCAGTAAAATCTTTTCAATTCCAACATGGTACGATTAAAAGTCAGCTCACAGAAGCCATGCTCGATGCTACTACGTTTTTTCAATTCCAACATGGTACGATTAAAAGAGGAAGGGGAGTTTGAATTTGAATGCATCACATTTACTTTTCAATTCCAACATGGTACGATTAAAAGACTTGGCGCAATGTGTGCCAGTGCGGGTACTACACTTTTCAATTCCAACATGGTACGATTAAAAGAAGCAAAAAAAATAATCATGAAAAATATTTTTATATTTTTCAATTCCAACATGGTACGATTAAAAGTGTAACGAACATGGTTGTGGACGAGACTTAAGATATTTTCAATTCCAACATGGTACGATTAAAAGTTCATCATTAATCGCTTCCCACCACGATTAATCTTTTTTCAATTCCAACATGGTACGATTAAAAGTCCATCCAGCCTCCAAGATTACTGTTCCGGAAGCTCTTTTCAATTCCAACATGGTACGATTAAAAGTAGAGACGCTTTATATTCAATCTTAGTTTTAAGATTTTTCAATTCCAACATGGTACGATTAAAAGAGATTTTCGGGCCTCTTGCCCGTTGGAATAATAGCGTTTTCAATTCCAACATGGTACGATTAAAAGGAATAGTATGAATTGGCACGAAAGATACAAAAAAATTTTCAATTCCAACATGGTACGATTAAAAGGGCAATGTGTATTATTCCTTTGCCTGGAACATTCTTTTTCAATTCCAACATGGTACGATTAAAAGAACCTTCAATTCTGCGGTTTGAAGCCCGTTAACCTCTTTTCAATTCCAACATGGTACGATTAAAAGTTAATGAAATATAAAATTAGGTACTTGCTTGACATTTTTCAATTCCAACATGGTACGATTAAAAGTTTGCACGGTATGGAATTCCGGCAGGAGCTGCCGATTTTCAATTCCAACATGGTACGATTAAAAGTAAGACTAAAGGTATATTATACTGGTGTTTTAATAGCTTTTCAATTCCAACATGGTACGATTAAAAGCTTCAGGCTCAGAATCAAGACCCGGGTCGGGTATTTTTTCAATTCCAACATGGTACGATTAAAAGGGTTAAGTTTAGATTATGTTATGATTTTATACCTATTTTCAATTCCAACATGGTACGATTAAAAGGACATTTTCAAAAGAAATATAAATTCAATTCCAGATTTTCAATTCCAACATGGTACGATTAAAAGTCCGGCCAAAAACGATTGTTCAAACAGCAGGCGATTTTCAATTCCAACATGGTACGATTAAAAGATGAACAAAAAAGCCCCTAAAACAGGGGCTTTAATTTTCAATTCCAACATGGTACGATTAAAAGCTATAAGCGTCATTTATTCAGCAATAAAAAAGAATTTTCAATTCCAACATGGTACGATTAAAAGACATGCCCAAACCCCTATTATTCACGCTCAAGTATTTTTCAATTCCAACATGGTACGATTAAAAGAATGCCTAATGTGAACGAACCCGGTTCTGGGGGAACTTTTCAATTCCAACATGGTACGATTAAAAGAATAATCAGAAGGCCTTTAACGAATCCTTAAAGTTTTTTCAATTCCAACATGGTACGATTAAAAGCTTTCATGCCCGCCAAAACAAACTTTTCTTTGCTTTTTCAATTCCAACATGGTACGATTAAAAGTCACGTAAAGAGCAAATTAAGATGCTCACTAGAGAATTTTCAATTCCAACATGGTACGATTAAAAGTCCTTTTTCGTTAACATGTTTATTTTTTAAATAAAGTTTTCAATTCCAACATGGTACGATTAAAAGTTTTTTTGCTCATAATAAATTATCCTACAATTTTTTTTTTCAATTCCAACATGGTACGATTAAAAGCAAAATGAGCTTAGCGCCATCAAAAGTACTTTACTTTTTCAATTCCAACATGGTACGATTAAAAGTCTACCTGCAGGCATTGGGCCAGGTCCAGATTATTTTTTCAATTCCAACATGGCACGATTAAAAGAAATGGTAATCAGGTATTTACGAACTTAAATATCTCTTTTCAATTCCAACATGGTACGATTAAAAGTCCCTTCTTACCGGGATATTGTATTTTCTGTCGTTTTTCAATTCCAACATGGTACGATTAAAAGTGGCTCTTTTGCACAGTTGAAAGCGCAATCTATTATTTTTCAATTCCAACATGGTACGATTAAAAGACGCTTGATCAGATATTCTCAAACGATTCTCGTATTTTTCAATTCCAACATGGTACGATTAAAAGTTTCTTCTGCCTTTTTGCGAAAGAATTCTTTTTTAGATTTTTCAATTCCAACATGGTACGATTAAAAGCGCTTCTGATGAATTTCAAGCGATATTTCCGAATGTTTTCAATTCCAACATGGTACGATTAAAAGTAATTCCCGGAAAGCACCCTTGGAACATTAAAGTATTTTTCAATTCCAACATGGTACGATTAAAAGCTACTGGCAATCTCTAAACCGCTCTTAGTGGTAGATTTTCAATTCCAACATGGTACGATTAAAAGTTTGTTCAAAAATCGCACTTTTTATTTTGTGCTTAGTTTTCAATTCCAACATGGTACGATTAAAAGAAGCTGGCGATCTTCCGCCCGATCGACCGGCATATCTTTTTCAATTCCAACATGGTACGATTAAAAGTACGAATTTTAACGAATTAGTTACACACCATCGCACTTTTCAATTCCAACATGGTACGATTAAAAGACGGCTATCCTGTTTCCGCCGGAGGCTGGTTTGAGTATTTTCAATTCCAACATGGTACGATTAAAAGTACAACTTAGGTTTCACACCACAGGTCGTTCCCGGTTTTCAATTCCAACATGGTACGATTAAAAGCTCCGGTATGCGTCAATACGCCAGCAATGGCGTATTTTTTCAATTCCAACATGGTACGATTAAAAGGGATATGTCCACACAGGAAGGTAACAAAATCATATCTTTTCAATTCCAACATGGTACGATTAAAAGAACTAGTTTCCATGTATTTCGCCAAAGACCCAGAATTTTTTCAATTCCAACATGGTACGATTAAAAGCCGTTGGGCTACGAATACAAATATGCCCAAAATCAGAATGATAGCAAAAGGAAATGAGCGATTTTTTGACCTAAAAGTCGTCGATCGGCAATGATATGATTTTGCCCGGGGATCGACGACTTTTGGCAATCAAATACTTAACTATTCTTCTATGTTTTCAGAGCCGTGTTTAGCATAGTTTTGAGTATGCATAAAAGCGATCGACGACTTTCGGACTCTTTTGAGTCTATATTTTTATACTGTTTTGGGTGATCTGCTATTCATCACCATGCGTTACCAGCACCCAACTAGACTACTGGGCTAGCCAGACTATCAAACTACTGGAAGTGACCGAGCGGATTTGCCGGGAAAAGATTGAGAGGTTGTGATCTCCAATCAGGTATTAGCGATTGATTCAAGCTGACCATATCCGACATTTGTTTTTGCTCCGACGCCAATATCCTTCAAAATTTGTTCAAAAAGTTGTTTCTTTTGCTCTACAGTGATAATACCTTTATTCAATCTAAAGTGGAAAGCAATGGTAACTTCAGGAAGTACTTTGAGAAACTGAATAGGGTTAGGGTTTTTCAATGGATTATTTTTGTGAGGAGTAATATAGTCATTTCCTAAGAACCTACCATCACGAGGTGCGGTTGTAATGAACGCATCCATAAAAACATCCCTCTCATATACCGACGCTGAACCTTTCCCTTCAAATAGTTCCGCTTCCAGCTCTTCTACATTTAGTTTCTGATTTCCTAAGATATTTCGAATATAAGCGATTCGATTTTCCTTGAACTCTTTGTCCGCTTTTGAAAAAGAATTGGGAAATACGCTTCGCAAAATACCTTTTATGGACGAACCAGGTATATAAGGAAGCCCGGTGGTATAGTCAAAGCTGAGCCCTAATTTCATTTCTCCTTTCAAACCCGTTTCATGTGTTACTCCGGTTCCCATGATCAGTCCGGGATAAATGGTCATCATTTTAATAGTTACACCATTTTTAATAGAAACAAAAGCATTTTTGTAGTTACGAAACTGAGCTTCCAAAACCTTGTCATTCTTCTTTTTAAAAAATTCAATCTGTTTTTGCTCATTCTTTTTATCAATGAGCTCCATGGTTAGTTCCTGATAATATTCCTTATAAAATAACCAACCAAGGTTGGGAATATCACCATTCCTTGCTGTCGCATTTACGTCCTTTTTAGGTTCTTTCATTTCTTCCTGCTTACTTCCCAACAGCTGCCCTAAACTGGATAAATCCTTAATACGCTTATCTTTTTTCATCTTCCTTCTTTTTGAACATTCTTAAAGCAAGTTTCAATGCTGCCGCAGCTCGATTAACCTTATTGAGTAATTCAGGTGTATTATTCCCTCCTTGTAACAAGTATTCTGAAAACTTCTGCGTTCCGATCTCCAGTTTGTAATGCTCTTTTAACACAAATACCAAGGCCTTAATAACTTTTATCTTTTTCTCTTCTGAGTTAGCATCATCATTTTCAAAAAAAATGACCGCAGGCAATAGTCCGGATTGTATGATAGCTGCACCAAAGGAAGCAATGTATCCATTGTACTGCCTTTTATATTGCCCCTTTTCTACTATCTCCCTCAGCTCAATCGCTTTAATTGCAGTCCGTATCAGCTCTTCATTTAGTTTCATTGTATCCCAATTTACTGATTTTACAATAGCCATATCCGATACTGGCATTGGCTCCGATACTTACTGGACTGCTTTCCAAAATTTCATCAAAATTTTTAAAGGTATTAACATCATTTGTCCTAGCCCCCTAATGAACTGGACTAAATTTGTGCAATAATTTAGTAGAGTTAACTTAGTAAATGAAATGGGAAAAACAAGAAGACATTTTAGTGTAGAACAGAAGATGCAGATCCTTCGGGAAGCGGAATCGGAAGGCATGTTAAACACCTGTCGTCGTCATGATCTGTCGCAGGCTCTTTTTTACCGCTGGAAGCATCAGTTCGAAAGTAAAGGCAAAGATGGTCTGATTCCTCAATACA
>Ga0207415_1000598_pt1 | contig 24211 bp, 20 predicted proteins | sample Passage237A_FD_187369 | JGI IMG/M metagenome (GOLD analysis project Ga0207415, IMG submission 187369) | Cellulose adapted compost microbial communities from Newby Island Compost Facility, Milpitas, CA, USA - Passage2 37A (SPAdes) (version 3) ...
GGGCCGACGCTCGAGCAGCGTCGCAGCCTCGTCACCGAGATCCCTGGTCCGGTGTCGCGTGAACTGCTGGAGCGCAAGGCCGCCGCGGTTGCGGCTGGCGTCGCGCACACCGTGCCGATTGCCGCGGTTGCCGCTGGCGGTGGAGTGATCCTCGACGCGGATGGCAACTCGCTCATCGACCTTGGCGCGGGAATCGCCGTGACGTCCGTTGGCAACTCACACCCCAAGGTGGTCGAGGCGGTGCAGCGGCAGGCGGCTGCCTTCACGCACACGTGCTTCATGATCTCGCCGTACGAGGGCTACGTGGCCGTCGCGGAGGCGCTCAACCGGTTGACCCCCGGCGACCACGCCAAGAAGTCCGCGCTGTTCAACTCCGGCGCGGAGGCCGTAGAGAACGCGATCAAGATCGCCCGCAAGTTCACGGGCCGCCAGGCGGTAGTGGCGTTCGATCACGCGTACCACGGGCGCACCAACCTCACGATGGCACTCACCGCGAAGTCCATGCCGTACAAGAGCGGCTTTGGCCCGTTCGCTTCAGAGATCTACCGCGCGCCCATGTCGTATCCGTTCCGCGACGGGCTCTCGGGTGAGGAGGCCGCCAAGAAGGCGATCTCCGTCATCGACAAGCAGGTGGGCGCCGCGAACCTCGCGGCCGTGATCATCGAGCCAATTCAGGGTGAGGGCGGCTTCATCGTTCCCGCGGACGGCTTCCTCAATGCGATCCAGGACTGGTGCCGTGAGAACGGCGTAGTGTTCATCGCCGACGAGGTGCAGACGGGCTTTGCCCGCACCGGCGCGATGTTCGCCTCAGAGCTGTTCGGCATCGTCCCTGACCTCGTGACCACGGCGAAGGGCATCGCGGGAGGCCTCCCGCTCGCTGCCGTGACCGGTCGTGCGGAGATCATGGACGCGACCCACGCAGGCGGCCTGGGCGGCACCTATGGCGGCAACCCCATCGCGTGCGCCGCAGCACTCGCGTCGATCGAGGCCTTCGAGACCGAAGGCTTCATCGACAATGCCAAGGCGATTGGCGAGACGCTCTTCGCGAAGCTCGGCGAACTCGCCGCCGCCGACCCCCGCATCGGCGAGGTCCGCGGGCGGGGTGCCATGGTCGCTGTCGAGTTTGTGAAGCCCGGAACCACCGAGCCCGACCCGGCCCTAGCGTCGGCCGTTGCCAAGGGCTGCATCGCCCAAGGCGTGGTGGTGCTGACGTGCGGCACGTACGGCAACATCATTCGCTTCCTGCCGCCGCTGTCGATTGGCGAAGACCTGCTTGCCGAGGGACTCGACGTGGTGGCGGACGTGCTGAAGGGGATCGCATGATCACCGAGTACGAGCTCTTGGAGGCCGTCCCCAATCAGCTGTTCATCGGGGGAGAGTGGGTCGACGCCTCCGCAGGCGAGACGCTTGATGTTCGCGATCCGGCCACGGGCCAGGTGATTCGCACCATCGCGGCGGGACGCGCGGCCGACGGCGTGGCCGCTCTCGACGCGGCCGTCGCCGCCGCAGATGACTGGGCAGCCACCGCGCCGCGCGTTCGCGCCGAGCTGCTTCGTGCCGCCTTCGAGAAGGTGCGAGAGCGTGCCGACGAGTTCGCGCTGCTCATGACCCTCGAGATGGGAAAGCCGCTCGCGGAGGCGCGCGGCGAGGTCGCCTACGGCAACGAGTTCCTGCGCTGGTTTTCGGAAGAGGCGGTGCGCATCACCGGCCGCTACGGGCTGAATCCAGAGGGCACCGGACGCATGGTCGTGTCCCAGCGACCCGTGGGCCCGTGCTACCTCATCACACCGTGGAACTTCCCGCTCGCGATGGCGACGCGAAAGATCGCTCCCGCGCTCGCAGCGGGCTGCACCGTGGTGGTCAAGCCCGCGGAGCTCACCCCGCTCACCACCCTGTACTTCGCGAAGGTGCTGCAGGAGGTGGGCGTCCCGGCCGGAGTGGTCAACGTCATCACGACGCACCACTCTCGCGAAGTCTCTGAGCCGATCATCTCCGACCCCCGCCTGCGCAAGCTGTCCTTCACCGGCTCCACGCCGGTGGGCCAGTCGCTCCTCAAGCAGGCGGCGGACCGCGTGCTGCGCGTGTCGATGGAACTGGGCGGCAACGCCCCGTTCGTGGTCTTCGACGACGCCGACCTCGACGCCGCCGTTGAGGGCGCGATGATGGCGAAGTTCCGCAACATCGGCCAGGCATGCACCGCCGCCAACCGGTTCATCGTTCACGAGTCCATCGCCGACGAGTTCGCTCGCCGCGTCACCGAGCGCGTCTCCGCCATGAAGGTGGGCCGCGGCACGGAAGATGGCGTGACGATCGGCCCGCTCATCAACGATGCGGCGGTCGAGTCCAGCGCCTCCCTTGTGGCCGACGCTGTGGCAAAGGGCGCCACGGTGCTCACCGGCGGTTCCGCTGTCGATGGGCCCGGCTCCTTCTTCGAGCCCACCGTGGTCGCGGATGTGAAGCCGGGCAGCGACATCCTCGTTGAGGAGATCTTTGGCCCCGTGCTCGCGATCGCGACGTTCAAGGACGAGGACGAGGCGGTGCGCCTTGCCAACGAAACCGACTACGGCCTGGTGTCGTACGTCTTCACGAAGGACCTGGCCCGCGGACACCGCATGATCGACCGCCTCGAGACCGGCATGATGGGCCTCAACGTAGGCGTCGTGTCGAATGCGGCGGCTCCGTTCGGCGGAGTGAAGCTCTCTGGACTTGGCCGCGAGGGCGGCCTCGAAGGCATCCACGAATACCTGTCAACCAAGTACACGCTCATCCCCACGACCTGAAACTGAGGAGCATCCAATGACCGACTACGCCGTCGTCAACCCCTCCACCGGGGAGACCCTCAAGACCTACCCGACCGCCACTGACGCTGAGATCGCCGCTGCTGTCGACTCGGCCGAGACCGCCTACCGCGACTGGGGACGCAAGACCTCTCCCGCGGACCGCGCGGCACTCGTGCGCCGCGTCGCTGAGCTGCATCGCGAGCGCAAGGACGAACTCGCCGCGATCATCGTGCGCGAGATGGGCAAGCCGCTGTCGCACGCCGAAGGGGAAGTGGACTTCGCTGCTGACATCACCGAGTACTACGCGGACAACTACGAGATCATCACCAAGGACCAGCCGTTTGAGATTCTGGGCGAGGGCACCGCGCTGATTCGCCGCGCTCCGCTTGGTCCGCTGCTCGGCATCATGCCGTGGAACTTCCCCTACTACCAGGTGGCTCGTTTCGCCGCCCCCAACCTGGTGCTGGGCAACACGATCATCCTCAAGCACGCTCCGCAGTGCCCCGAGTCAGCAGCCGCCATCGCCGACATCTATCGCGACGCAGGCTTCCCGGAGGGTGCCTACGTCAACGTGTACGCGACTAATGAGCAGGCCGCGGACATCATCGCCGACCCCCGCGTGGCCGGTGTGTCCGTGACGGGCTCAGAGCGAGCTGGCGCCGCCGTTGCGGAGATCGCCGGCCGCCACCTCAAGAAGGTCGCTCTCGAGATGGGCGGCTCCGACCCCTTCATCCTGCTGTCCACGGACAACCTCGACGCGGTGGTTGAGGCCGCCACTGAGGCGCGCCTGGACAACTCGGGCCAGAGCTGCAATGCGCCCAAGCGCTTCATCATCATCGACTCGCTCTACGACGAGTTCGTCGAGAAGTTCACGGCCGCAATGAAGGAGCAGGTCGTTGGCGACGGCTTCGCCGAGGACACCACCGTTGGTCCGCTGTCGTCTCTTGCCGCTGCCGAGCGCCTTGAGGACCAGATCAACCGTGCGGTGGCGCAGGGCGCAACCCTGGTCACGGGCGGCACCCGCGAGGGGGCGTTCTTCCAGCCCACGGTGCTCACCGGCGTGACCAAGGACAACGACATCTACCGGGAGGAGCTGTTCGGCCCCGCGTCCGCGATCTACAAGGTGTCTTCCGAGGAGGAGGCCGTGGCGCTCGCGAATGACACGGGTTATGGACTCGGCTCCTACGTGTACACGACCGACGCCGAGCAGGCGGACCGTGTCGCCAACGGGATCGACGCCGGCATGGTCTACATCAACTGCGTGCTCGCCGACAGCCCCGAGCTGCCCTTCGGTGGAGTGAAGCGCTCCGGCACCTCTCGAGAGATGGGCCTGCTCGCCGCTGACGAGTTCGTCAACAAGAAGCTGGTGCGTGTAGCCCCCTAACGCGGGTTGCACCCCCGGTTGCGGTATCTGAGTGTCGCCAAACTGCGTTTTCGCGACACTCAGATACCGCACAGGTGGTTCTTGGGTGCCCAACCCGCGGCGACACGGGTCCAAGGTCACACGGCCTTGACCCCAGCGTCGGCCACGATAGGCAGGACGACTAGGAGGCACGGATGACTGTGACCATCGGCGCACTCAAGGAGGCGGCGCCCGAATCCCGCGTCGCCCTCACGCCCGCCGTGGTTGCCACGCTCGTGCGCGACGGCCTCGATGTGATCATCGAGAAGGGCGCGGGCGTGACCGCTGGTTTCACGGACGCCGACTACACCCAGGCTGGCGCCAGCGTCGGGACCCGCAAGGACGTCGCGAAGGCAAGCATCGTCGCTTGCGTTTCCCGGCCCGACGCTGCCCTCACCAAGTCACTCAAGTCCGGTCAGGTGCTGGTCGGCTTGCTTGACGCGTGGAACGACACTAAGGCGCTCGAGGCACTGGGGGCTCGAGGCGTACACGTGATCTCGCTTGACCGACTGCCCCGCCAGATCAGCCGCGCGCAGACTATGGACGCGCTCAGCTCACAGGCGTCGATCGCGGGCTACCGCGCGGCGATCGTTGCCGCGGAGGCGTACGGCCGCTACTTCCCCATGATGGTCACGGCAGCGGGCACCGCCAAGCCAGCATCGGTCCTGGTGCTTGGCGCGGGCGTGGCTGGCCTGCAGGCGATCGCGACCGCTCGCCGCCTGGGTGCTCGCGTGACCGGCTACGACGTCCGCCCCGCCGCTCGGGACGAGGTCACGAGCCTTGGTGCGGCGTTCCTCAGCACCAGCGTGGACGCGGTGGGCGAAGGCGGCTACGCGCGAGAGCTCACCAAGGAAGAGGCGGCGACGCAGAAGGCTGAACTCGCCGAGGCGATCGCGGCATTCGACATCGTCATCACCACCGCGAAGGTGCCGGGGCGCAAGCCGCCGGAGCTCGTCGACAAGGCGACCGTCGCGGCCATGCGTCGCGGCAGCGTGGTCGTGGATCTCGCCGCTGGACCGTTGGGCGGCAACGTTGCGGGCACCAAGCCGGACGCTCGCGTCGAGACCAAGAACGGCGTGACACTCATCGGCGCCGGCGACATCGCTCGCGAGATGGCTCCCGCGGCATCGGATGCCTATGCGCGCAACATCTCCGCGGTGGTCGACGCGATCATCACGGAAGGCGAGCTGCTCGTGAGCACTGCAGACGAGGTGATCGGCGCGATGCTCATTGGAGCGCCAGAAGAGGCGAGCGACGCCCCTAAGCAGGAGGTCTCCGCGTGAACCCAGAACTCATGAGCGACCTTGGCCTGTTCGTGCTGTCGCTGCTCGTCGGCTTTGAGGTGATCTCCAAGATCCCCGCGACTTTGCACACGCCAATGATGTCCGGTGCCAACTCCATCCACGGTGTGGTGCTGGTGGGCGCGATCCTCATCGCGGGGATCGTGGACTCCTCCGGCGGATACATCCTCGCGTTCGTCGCCGCGGCCTTCGCCGCGATAAACGTGGTAGGCGGATACGTGGTCACGGACCGCATGCTCGGCATGTTCAGAGCCAAGCCCAAGGCAGATGAGGAGGTCGCCAAGTGAGCGCGCTCGAGGCCGTCGTTGGCCTGACCTACCTCGTGGCTGCGGCCACGTTCGTCATGGGGCTTCACCTCATGCGCTCCCCGGCGACCGCTCGCACAGGCAACCTGCTGAGCGCGGCTGGCATGGCGTCGGCGATTCTCGCGACCGTCGCGCTGGTGGCGTTCGGCGATGCCTTCGACGTCACCGCGGCGGGCTGGGCTGTGCTCATCGCAGGCACGGCCGTCGGCTCTGTGGCTGGCGCGTGGGGTGCGCGCCGCGTGAAGATGACCGCGATGCCGCAACTCGTGTCGCTGTTCAACGCCGTGGGCGGCGGTGCGGCGGCCCTGATCGCCTTCCCAGAGCTGCTGCATCAGTTTGAGTTCATGGAACGGCTCGGTGCGGACTACTCGGCACTGCCGGTGTCCGTGCTGCTGTTCGTGGGCCTTGACCTGCTGATCGGCTCGATCACTTTCACGGGCTCGCTCATCGCGGCTGGCAAGCTGCAGGGCTGGGTCTCCGGCGCGCCCATCTCCTTCCCTGGTTCGCGACTGCTCATGATCGCATCCGGCCTGCTTGGCCTCGGTTCCGTGGTGTGGCTCATCGTGTCGCCCGGTGTTGCGCCGATGCTCGTCCTCACTGCCGCGTCGCTCGCCTTCGGCGTGCTCATGGTGCTGCCCATCGGCGGCGCCGACATGCCGGTTGTGGTCTCGCTGCTCAACGCCTTCACGGGCCTCGCGGTCGCGATGTCCGGCTTCGTTGTGGGCAGCGACATCCTCATCGTCGCGGGCGGCCTTGTGGGCGCCTCCGGAACCATCCTCACCAAGCTCATGGCCGACGCTATGAACCGTTCCGTACTCAGCATCATGGTGGGCGGGTTCGGCACTGGCGACGCTCCCGCTGGAGCCGCCGCAGCGTCGGGCGGGGAAGTGCGCCGCACCGACCCCGACGACGTGGCCCTGAGGCTCGCCTACGCCTCAAAGGTGATCATCGTGCCTGGTTACGGCCTTGCTGCGGCCCAAGCCCAGCGAGAAGCCGGGGAACTGGGCAAGGCGCTCACCGATCGCGGCGTGACCGTGTACTACGCGATCCATCCGGTCGCCGGGCGCATGCCAGGACATATGAACGTGCTGCTCGCGGAGGCAGACGTGCCGTACCCGCAGCTGCTCGAGATGGAGGACGTGAACCCGGAGTTCGCCACCTGCGACGTCGCGCTCGTCGTGGGTGCCAACGACGTCACGAACCCTGCCGCGCGCCGACAGGGCAACGCGATCAGCGGCATGCCGATCCTCGACGTCGACAAGGCCAAATCCATCGTCGTCATCAAGCGATCCATGGGGCACGGATACGCCGGCCTGGAGAACGAGTTGTACACGGATTCCAAGACCGGAATGCTCTTCGCCGACGCCAAGAAGGGCCTTGGCCAGATCCTCGCCGCACTCAAGGAATACGCGGCGTAATCGTTCGGACCAAGGTCCCGCAAACTGGCGCCGATGTGACGGGACGATGACAGCACCAACGAGTCCTCGTCCCAGGGAGCATCAATGTCGATACTCGATCGCAGCGCTACCGTCGCGCCGGCGAACTACAACCGCTGGCTGGTTCCGCCTGCGGCGCTCGCAGTCCACCTGAGCATTGGTCAGGTCTACGCGCTGTCCGTCTTCAAAGACCCCATGCGCGAGCACTTCGACGCGAGCCACACACAGATCGGTGTGATCTTCTCGATCTCGATCGTGATGCTGGGCCTGTCCGCGGCCTTTGGCGGCCGCTGGATGGAGCGCAACGGCCCGCGCAAGGCCATGGTGCTCGCCGCGACCTTCTGGACCACCGGCTTCGCGCTCAGCGCGATCGCGATCGCCACCGAGCAGCTGTGGCTCATGTACCTGGGCTACGGCGTCATTGGCGGCATGGGACTTGGCATCGGCTACATCTCGCCGGTGTCAACGCTCATCAAGTGGTTCCCCGACCGGCCGGGCCTCGCGACGGGCCTTGCGATCATGGGCTTTGGCGGAGGCGCGATGCTCGCGGCACCGCTGTCGTCGACGCTGCTCGCCAACCTCGGCGACACCGAGGTCGAGGCGCTCACCCCCACGTTCCTCACGATGGGAGCGATCTACCTCGTCATGATGGTGCTTGGTGCGGTCGTTGTGCGCGTTCCTCCCAAGGGCTGGAAGCCGCAAGGCTGGGGGCCCAGCGCCCACCGTCCCAAACTGGCCTCCGGCCAGGTGAACGCCAAGAACGCGATCAAGACGTGGTCGTTCTGGATGCTGTGGATCGTGCTGTTCACCAACGTCACGGCTGGCATCGGCATCCTCGAGAACGCCAAGCCGATGATTGAGGACCTGTTCCCCGCAGTGTCCGCGGCGGCCGCGGCCGGCTTTGTCGGCCTGCTGTCGCTCGCCAACATGGGTGGCCGCATCGGCTGGTCCAGCGCTTCTGACTTCATTGGCCGCAAGCGGGTCTACATGATCTTCCTTGGCGTTGGCGCCATCGCCTACACGCTGGTCGCCACCGTTGGTCCCAAGTCGATGCTGCTGTTTGTGCTGCTCGTGGTGCTCATCCTCACGTTCTACGGCGGCGGCTTCGCGACGATCCCCGCGTACCTCAAGGACGTGTTCGGAGAGTTCGAGGTGGGTGCCATTCACGGTCGCCTGCTCACCGCCTGGTCCGCCGCCGGCATCGCCGGTCCGCTGATCGTCAACGGACTGCTCGACTTCCTCGAAGCCAAGGGCTACGTGGGCGCGGACCTGTACCGCCCGTCGATGCTCGTCATGGTGGGCGTGCTGCTCATCGGCTTCACGGCCAACCTGCTCGTGAGGAAGATTCCGGCCAAGTACCACGAGCCGGAAGACGCCATCTCCGACCACGACCGCGTCCCCGTTCGCGCCGCAAAGGAGTCCTGACATGAAGACCTCGCAGATCCTCGCGTACGTCCTGTGGGTCATCGTCGGTGCCGGCCTGCTGTACGGCATCAGCCAGACGGTGATCAAGGCCTCGGCCCTGTTCACCGGTTGACGCAATAGACCCCACCCGCTGCCCCCAGCGGCGGGTACCGCTGGAAGCGGTGGAAGGCCGCGCTCCGAGCTCTGTCTCGTTGAGCGCGGCCTTTCGGGCCTTTAGTCCCCGGGACTTTTGACCGGCGAAAAGACTCAACCTCGCCCCTAACGTCGAAGTGTGACCAGGAAGAAGTCCCCACTGGTCCCGATGGAGGAGAAGAGGAAGATGACAACCACCAGCCCCACCGCACCGGAAACCGCACCGACGCCTGTCGCCGAGGCAATTGACTCCCTGGTTGCGAAGGCCAAGGCCGCACTGCAGGCCTACAGCGCCTTCACCCAGGATGACGTCAACCTGCTCGTCAAGAAGGCGTCCGTCGCGGCCCTCAACCAGCACGGCGCTCTCGCCAAGCTCGCCGTTGAGGAGACCGGTCGCGGAGTCTTCGAAGACAAGGCGGTGAAGAACATCTTCGCCTGCGAGCACGTGACCCACTCGATGGCACCCATGAAGACCGTGGGCGTCATCAGCGAAGACCCCATCCTCGGCATCACGGAGATCGCAGAGCCCGTGGGCGTGGTCGCCGGCATCACCCCGGTCACCAACCCCACCTCGACCGCGATCTTCAAGTCGCTCATCGCGCTCAAGACGCGCAACCCCATCATCTTTGCGTTCCACCCGAACGCGCAGGAGTCCTCCGTGGCGGCCGCCAAGATCGTTCGCGATGCGGCAATCGAAGCCGGCGCTCCCGAGAACTGCATTCAGTGGGTCGAGGAGCCTTCGCTTGAGGCGACCAGCGTCCTCATGAACCACCCTGGCGTCTCAATGATCCTCGCGACCGGCGGCAACGCGATGGTCAAGGCGGCCTACAGCTGCGGCAAGCCCGCACTGGGTGTTGGCGCAGGCAACGTCCCCGCCTACATCCACAAGTCGGCAAAGCTCAAGCGAGCCGTCAACGACATCGTGGTCTCCAAGGCCTTCGACAACGGCATGGTATGCGCGTCCGAGCAGGCCGCGATCATCGACGCCCAGATCTACGACGAGGCGATGAGCGAGTTCGACCGTCTCCACGCGTACCGCGCTACCACGGCAGACAAGGAGAAGCTGGAGGAGTTCATCTTCGGTGTGACAGCGTCGGGCAGCAACTGCGCTGGCGCCAAGCTCAACCCGGCTGTTGTGGGCAAGTCTCCCCAGTGGATCGCGGAGCAGGCGGGCTTCACCGTCCCTGACGAGACCTCGATCATCCTGGTTGAGGTCTCCAAGGTGGGTGAGGACGAGCCCCTGACGCGAGAGAAGCTGTGTCCGGTGCTCGCGGTCCTCAAGGCCGAGACCACGGAGCAGGGACTGACCTACGCGGAGCAGATGGTGGAGTTCCACGGCCTGGGTCACTCGGCGGCCATCCACGCCACGGACGAGGACCTCATCCTCGAGTTCGGCAAGCGCGTCAAGGCGATCCGCGTGATCACCAACTCGCCGTCCAGCCACGGCGGCATCGGCGACATCTACAACGCCTTCCTGCCGTCGCTGACCCTGGGCTGCGGCTCCTATGGAGCGAACTCGGTGAGCAACAACGTCACCGCGATGAACCTCATCAACGTCAAGCGGATCGGCCGGAGGAACAACAACATGCAGTGGTTCAAGGTGCCTGCCAAGACGTACTTCGAGCCCAACGCGATCCAGTACCTGCGCGACATGCCCGATGTCGAGCGCGTCACGATCATCACCGACGCGACCATGACCCGCATCGGCATCGTGGACAAGGTGATCGACGTGCTGCGTCGCCGCACCAACAACGTGTCCCTGCAGATCATCGACAACGTGGAGCCGGAGCCGAGCGTGGGCACCGTCACCAAGGGTGCCGAGGTGCTGCGGGCCTTCAAGCCCGATACGATCATCGCGGTTGGCGGTGGCTCGCCCATGGACGCCGCGAAGGTCATGTGGCTCATGTACGAGCACCCGGAGGTGGTGTTCAGCGACCTGAAGGAGAAGTTCTTCGACGTCCGCAAGCGCGCGTTCACCTTCCCCAAGCTGGGTGAGCTCGCCAAGCTGGTCTGCATCCCCACTACCTCGGGAACCGGCGCGGAGGTCACCCCCTTCGCGGTCATTTCCGACCCCGAGACGGGGCGCAAGTACCCGCTCGCGGACTACGCGCTGACGCCCACCGTGGCGATCGTGGACCCCGTCCTCACCGCCTCGATGCCCGGACGTGTGGCTGCGGACTCCGGTATGGACGCGCTGACCCACGCCACGGAGGCGTACGTCTCCGTCTACGCGAACGACTTCACTGACGGCATGGCCCTGCAGGCCATCCGCATGGTGTTCGAGAACATCGTGGAGTCCGTGAACGAGGGCGGCAAGGCGGTCAAGGCCCGCGAGAAGATGCACAACGCCGCGACCATCGCGGGCATGGCATTCGGCAACGCGTTCCTTGGACTGGTGCACGCGATGTCCCACGTCACCGGTTCGACCTTCCACATCGCGCACGGCCGCACCAACGCCGTGTATCTCCCGCACGTGATCCGCTACAACGGCAAGGTCCCCACCAAGCCCACGTCGTGGCCCAAGCAGGAGAGCTACGTGGCTCCCGAGCGGTTCCAGGAGATCGCCAAGGTGCTCGGCCTGCCGTGCTCCACTCCCGAGGAGGCCGTCGAGGCGTACGCGAGCGCCGTCGAGGACCTGCGCGCCAAGGTGGGCATTGAGGGCTCGTTCCAGGAGATCGGCATCGACGAGGCGGAGTTCATGTCGAGCCTCGACACCCTCGCCATGAACGCGTACGAGGACCAGTGCGCACCGGCGAACCCCCGCCTGCCGATGCTCGAGGACATGAAGACCATGATGGAGGCCGCTTACTACGGCACCTCCTTCGAGGCGGTCCGCGCAGGGCTCACCAAGGAGCCCTCTCCCAAGGCCCGGGTGCGCAAGGCCAACAAGGCCTGATCGTTCCCTCCTCCAGCAGGGGCCCCGTCACCCAGGAGGTGACGGGGCCTCTGTGGCTCCCCGCCCCACACCTGGTTGCGGTATCTGAGTGTCGCGAAACGGCAGTTTCGCGACACTCACGTACCGCAACCGGTCTTGGGCCGACGCTGTGGTGACCTGAGTGCGGGCCCCGCCGCAGCGTCGGCCATCTCCCCGGTAGAATCGCTCGTTGTGGTCACCGACTTTCCCGCCGAACTTGCGGCGCTGCGCACAACGTTCGCCCAGATCGAGGCGGTGAGCGACCCCGACGCACTCAAGAAGCGCATCGCGGAACTGTCCGAGCAGGCCGCCGCGCCGGACCTGTGGGACAACCAAGAGAACGCCCAGGCCGTCACCAGCAAGCTGAGCCAGGCGCAGAACGAACTTGAACGTCTCAATTCGATGCGGCAGCGCATCGACGACCTCGAGGTGCTCGTCGAGATGGGCATCGAAGGCGAAGACGCAGAGACGCTTGCCGAGGCCGAGGTGGAGCTTGCCAAGGTCAAGACCGATCTGCAGGCAATGGAAGTGCGCACCCTCATGACGGGGGAGTGGGACGACCGCGGAGCCGTCGTGACCATCCGCTCCGGTGCGGGCGGCGACGACGCCACCGACTTTGCCGAGATGCTGCTCCGCATGTACCTGCGGTGGGCCGAACGCCACGGCTACCCCACCAAGGTGATGGACACCTCGTATGCGGAGGGCGCTGGCATCAAGTCCGCGACCTTCGAGGTGGACGCCCCGTACGCGTACGGAACGCTGTCGGTCGAGGCAGGCACCCACCGCCTCGCGCGCATCAGTCCCTTTGGCTCTGCCGACAAGCGCCAGACCAGCTTCGCGGCCGTCGAGGTCATTCCCATCATGGAGGAGGCCCAGGAGGTCGAGGTTCCCGAATCCGACATCCGCGTCGACGTGTTCCGCTCGTCGGGCCCCGGCGGCCAGTCCGTGAACACGACTGACTCGGCCGTGCGGATCACCCACATCCCGACGGGCATCGTGGTCTCGATGCAGGACGAGAAGAGCCAGATCCAGAACCGCGCCGCCGCCATGCGAGTGCTCCAGACGCGACTGCTGCTCCTCAAGAAAGAGGAAGAGGCAGCGCAGAAGAAGGAGCTCGCCGGAGACATCAAGGCGTCATGGGGCGACCAGATGCGGTCCTACTTCCTCTATGGCCAGCAGCTTGTGAAGGACCTCCGTACCGGGTACGAGTCCGGCAACCCCCAGCTCGTGTTTGACGGCGAGATCGACGGCTTCATCGATGCCGGCATCCGCTGGCGCCGCAGCGCTGCCGCTGGCGAGTAGCGGGCGCGGCTGAGCCGCGTGTCGCCGTGACCCACAACCCCCGCGCCTAGTACGGTTTCGCGCACCGGGGTGTCAACAGGGACCACTCGGTTTCCTGATAGGGGGAAGTCTTGAAGAACTCTGTGAAGAAGTCGTGGGCCGTCATCGCTGCCGTGCTCATGCTGATGGTAGGTGCTTCCGCACCAGCGGGAGCCGCCGATGCCAAGGTGCGTTTCAACGAAGTTGTCTACGGCAATTCCGGCTGTGGAATAAGAGACATCTATGGATCAATCTCCGGATACAAGCAGAACGACGGTTCGGCGAAGATCGACCTCCAGCCGTTGAAGGTTGGCGCGCGCGTGGACATTCCTTACGGCTGCAACCTGAAGGTCAAGCGGATTTGCCTGACCACGACGCTGACAATGTCAGGGACTAGCGCCCTCGCGACCTCGGCGTCCCTCGGCACTCCCAACGAATACTTTGGGGGCGGGACACCGGTTATCGCGGAGTTCGCCGCTACGTACGCCGGCACTAAGTGCAAGTCGTTCAACTCGGCCAGTGCGTCCTACAGCCTGGCCAGCGAGAACGGAATGGTGTTCTTCAACACTGGGGGCAGGACCAAGTTGAAGACTGCAGTAGTGGCCCTCAAGGTGACCGTCGATCTCTCTGACGGCAAGAAGACCACCACCAAGTCCGTCCCACTCCGTGTAGTCATCAAGTAGCGCCACGCGGCGTCGGGCGTGGTTCACAGTGCCACGCCCGACGCTGCGTCCCTCAGGGCGGTGACTACTCACCTTCTCAAGGGATCAGTTGGGTCCACGTCCCTATGGGCGGCGAGAGGGGGAGCGCAAGCGCGCCCCGGCCGCAGCGTCGGGCCGCTCAAGTGTGACAACCCGCACACCGAGGGTGGCGGCGCGCCTCACGTGACGTACCGTCGGAGCGTGTTTCTCTAGATAGAAGCGCGAGTCCGTCCCCTCGCGCCCCGGCGAACCATGATCAGATTCGACAGCGTCTCGAAGACGTACACCCGCGGCGCCAAGCCGGCGCTCGATGACGTCTCCGTGGAGATCGAGCGGGGAGACTTTGTCTTCCTCGTGGGCTCGTCCGGTTCGGGCAAGTCGACCTTCCTCAAGCTCATCCTGAGGGAGGAGCGTCCCACGCAGGGCGATATCTACGTCGCGGGACGGCACCTCAACCGCTTGAGCAGCTGGCGCGTGCCGCAGCTGCGTCGCGAAATCGGCGCGGTGTTCCAGGACTTCCGCCTGCTTCCCAACAAGACGGTCTACCAGAACGTCGCGTTTGCGCTGCAGGTGATTGGCAAGAAGCGACATGTCATCAACTCCGCCGTGCCGGAGATGCTTGAGCTCGTGGGTCTCGCGGGCAAGGAGAAGCGCCTCCCGCATGAGCTGTCAGGTGGCGAGCAGCAGCGCGTGGCGATCGCGCGCGCGTTCGTCAACCACCCGCCGATTCTGCTGTGCGACGAGCCCACCGGAAACCTCGACCCCGGCACGAGCGTGGGCATCATGCGACTGCTTGACCGCATCAACCGCACGGGCACCACGGTGCTCATGGCGACGCACGACGACGAGATCGTTGACCAGATGCGCAAGCGCGTCATCGAGCTCAAGGGCGGCCACCTGGTGCGTGACCAGGACCGCGGCGTGTACGGGCTGGAGCGCGTATGAGGCTGCGATTCATCCTTGCCGAGGTCGCGAACGGGCTGCGTCGCAACTCGACGATGGCGCTGTCCGTCGTGCTCGTCACCTTCGTGTCGCTCACGTTCGTTGGCGCTGCCGCGCTCATCCAGCTCCAGGTGCAGGACCTGAAGAGCGACTGGTACGGCAAGGTCGAGGTCTCAGTCTTCATGTGCCCCGCGAACTCGCTGTCTCAGGCGTGCGCGGCAGGCGAGGTGACTCCGGACCAGCAGGAGGCGATCCGCGCGGTGCTCGAGGAGGGTCCCGTCGCGGATCTCGTGGAGAAGGTCTACTACGAATCCAAGGAAGAGGCCTTCGAGAACTACAAGAGGCAGGACAACCAAGGAATCGCGGGCATGCTCACCGCGGACCAGATGCAGTCCAGTTATCGCGTCAAGCTCAGTGATCCTGAGCAATTCCAGGTAGTGGCCGACGCTGTGGCCGGCATGCCGGGCGTGGAGAACGTCAAGGACCAGCGCGAGATCTTCTCCCAGCTGTTCAAGTTCTTGAACGCGGCGACCCTCGTGGCTGCCGCGCTCGCCGCGGTCATGCTCCTTGCAGCGATGCTGCTCATCACCACCACGGTGCGCCTCAGTGCCCTGAGCCGCCGGCGCGAGACCACGATCATGCGCATGGTCGGTTCGTCGCGCACGCTGATTCAGGCACCGTTCATGCTTGAAGGCGCGGTCGCCGCGACCCTGGGTGCCGTGTTCGCTGTCGCCGCCCTCTACGCGTCCGTTCGCTACGTCGTTGGCGACTGGCTCAAGTCATCCGTGTCTTGGGTGGCCTACGTGAACGAATCAGATGTGCTCGCTGTGGCGCCGTACCTCGTGGGCACCGCGGTGCTGCTTGCTGCCGTCGCCTCGCTCGTGACGCTGGGGAAGTACACGCGGGCATGATCGCGCGCAACCGGTTCTACATGGTGCTGGCAGCCCTGCTGGCAGTAGTTGTCGTGTCCGGGTGGGCCTTCTCTGCGGCGCTCGCCGCACCCCCTGCCAGCAGCCAGGTGTACGGCAAGTCCGATTACGACGATGAGATCGCGAAGGCCAACAAGAAGGCCAAGCAGATGGAGAGGGAGCTCGAGCAGCTCGAGCACGATCTCGAAGACACCGACGACGCCATCCTCGAGACCAACGCCAAGATCGTCCGCCTCGAGGCAAAGCTGCCCATCCTCGAGGCCGAAGCCAAGAAGGCCACCGAGCGCTACGACGCTGCGAAGGTGCAGCAGAAGATCGTCGCCGACAAGCTCAAGGCCGCGATCGCCCTCGACGAGGAGATTGCCCGCCAGATCCAGGAGGACGAGGCGCGCGTCGAAGAGCTCAAGATCACCCTTGGAGCGCTCGCCCGCGAGCAGTACATGGACGCGGGCGGATCCGACTCGCTCGCCTTGGTGTTCGGCGCCGAGTCGTCGAGCGACTTCGTCAATCGCTTTGCTGCCCAGAGTTCCGCCGCCCGCGTGCAGGCCAATGCCCTCGACGAGATCGAGGAGATCGCGGCGACCAACCGCAACCGTGGCGCGCGCCAGGAGGCGGTGCGCGAATACATCGAAGAACTCAAGGCGGAGGCCGACGCTCTGGTCAAGGAGGCCAGGGCAGCCAAGAAGGCCGCACAGGAGAAGAAGGACGCGGTGGACGCCGCGCTCAAGCAGCTCTCCGAACTTAAGGCCAAGCTCGCCAAGCAGCGCTCAGAGGCGATCGCCAAGCAGAAGGAGATTGAGCGCAAGCAGGAGAAGGTTCGCAAGAAGATCCTCGAGCTGGTCAAGAAGAAGCTCGCACAGGAGCGCGCCCTCAACCCCACGCCCATGGGCAAGGGCTACTTGAGCTTCCCCACGAAGGTTCCGTACATCACGTCGAACTACGGCAACAGGTATCACCCCGTCCTGCACTACTGGCGACTGCACGCAGGCACCGACTTCCGTGCGTACTGCGGAACTGCGATCTACTCGGCCGCTGAAGGTCGCGTCGAGTGGGCTCAGCCCATGGGCGGGTTCGGCAACCAGGTGATGCTCGACCACGGCATCGTCAAGGGAAACTCCGTGCTGACGAGCTACAACCACCTCTCGCGCTTCGCCGTGAAGAAGGGCCAGTACGTCACGAGGGGCCAGTTGGTCGGCTACTCGGGTTCCACGGGAACCTCCACGGCGTGCCACCTGCACTTCGAGGTGTACGTCAACGGCAAGACCGTCGACCCCATGAGCATCCTGGGTCCGATCCCCAAGTAGCGGGGGCAGGTAGACTCCTCATTCGGCCTTGCGCACGAGTGAAGGAGGTGAGCCATGGCCAAGAACGAATCGTTGAAGGTCGTGGCGACCAACCGAGCGGCGCGCCACGACTACTTCATCGACCAGACCTACGAGGCGGGAATCGTCCTCAGCGGCACCGAGGTCAAGGCGCTGCGCCAGGGTCGTGCGTCGATCACGGATGGCTACATCTCGATCGATCACAACGAGGCATGGCTCGAGAACGTCCACATTCCCGAGTACACGCAGGGGACCTGGACCAACCACGCTCCACGGCGCAAGCGCAAGCTGTTGCTGCACCACGAGGAGATCGACGAACTCCTGATCCGCACTCGCGAAAAGGGCCACACGATCGTGCCCCTGCGCCTGTATTTCGTGAACGGCCGCGCCAAGATCGAGATCGCTCTCGCGCGAGGCAAGAAGCTCTACGACAAGCGCCAGACGCTCAAGGAGAAGCAGGACGCCCGCGAGGCTGAGCGCGCCATGAACGCGCGCCGCTGACCTTCCCGGGCATGATGGGGGGCATGAAGTGGCTCTCCACACTCCTCCTGGCCTTTGTCTGCCTGCTGTTGCCAGCGTCGGGCGCTGGTGCCGACGACACGTTCCCGTCCACCACGACGACCCTCGGCAACCAGATCACCCGCTGGGACCAGACCTTCGATCTGCAGCCCGACGGCTCAGTCAAGGTCACGCTGGAGATCGACTTCGACTTCGGCAACGACCCAGGTCACGGTCCGTACTTCCTGTTCCCCACGCGCCAGGGCTATGACGGCACCTACAACCGCGTGTACGACATTCGCGATGTGGAGGCGTCGAGCTCCACGGGTGCGCCCGCCAAGGTGTACCTGACCCGCGGGGACTACTGGCTCGAGGTGCGAGTAGGCGACGAGAACATCGGCAACGTCTCCGGCGTGCAGACGTACACGCTGACGTACACCATCGGGCAGGTGATGAATGGGGTGGACGATGCTGTGCCGCCGGGCGAGAGCGAAGCCATCGAGGCAGACGAGTTCTATTGGAATGCGATCGGTGACCGATGGGTGATACCCATCTCCAATGTGCTCATCACGGTGACCTCTCCAGTCGACGCGATCGCGTCCCAGTGCTTCGCGGGAGCGACGGGTGCCGCGACGTCATGTGACTCGGCCAGCCACGAGGGAGCCCGCGCGAGTTTCGCCCACCGGTCGCTCACGCCGGGCGAGCCGCTCACCATCGACGTGCTGTACCCCTCTGGCAGCTTCAACACGACCCCCGAACTCGAGCTCGCGAGCGACGTGGCGCGCGCCTTCCGCCCAGCTCCCGGCTGGGGAATCGCTGGCCTCGTCATCCTGGTGGTTGGCGGGGCGGCCATCGGTCGCGCGCTGTGGCGGGCTACTAGGGACGAGTACTACGTGGGCCTCACTCCGGGATTGACGCCCACGTTCGCCGAGGCCAGCGCCACCCGCACTATGCGCCACGGTCCCGCGGTAGCCGTCCGGTTCGATCCGCCCAAGGGCGTGAGGCCGGGCCTGATCGGCACGCTGTGGGATGAGAAGGCCGATGCTGAGGACGTGGCCGCGACGGTCGTTGATCTCGCGGTGCGCGGCTATCTGCGCATCGAGGCGGTCGCGACCGCGGACTACCGGCTGGTGAAGCTCAAGAACTCCGATTCCATGATGCTCAAGTACGAGGGCATGCTCTTCGACGGCATCTTCGAGGGGCGCGACTCGGTGCGGCTCTCGACGCTCAGGACCACCTTCGCGTCCACGATGCAGGCAGTCTGTGTCCAGATGTATGAGGACACCGTGAGGTCCGGCTGGTATGCGAAGTCTCCCGCAGCGAGCCGGCTCTCGTGGGGATGCCTGGGCACTGGCCTCGCGGTTGTTGGCTTCTTCGGCTCATTCTTTGTGGCCAGCATCGGCGGATCTGTGATTGCCACCATTCCACTGATCCTCCTGGGCACCGTGCTGATCGCGACCCACCGCGCGGCACCCGCCCGCAAGGCAGAAGGTTCACGCGTGCTCGCGGAGTCCAAGGGGTTCGAACTGTTCCTGCGCACCGCAGAGGCGAATCAGCTCCGCCTCAACGAGAAGGAGGACATCTTCTCTCGATACCTGCCGTACGCCATCGCGTTCGGCATCACGGAGGAGTGGACCAAGAAGTTCAAGAACTTCGCGGATCAGGGCTACCCCGTGCGCGATCCCGACTGGATGGTGGGCTTCACCACCGGCTCGTTCTGGTCCGCGGGGACCGGCCTCACGCGGTCGATTGCCGACTTCACGTCGCAGGCGGCCTCGGCGATGGCCGCTCCCACACCCGGCTCGAGTGGCAGCTCCGGCTTCAGCGGGGGAGGCGGAGGCGGAGGTGGCTTCTCCGGCGGCGGCGGTGGCGGCGGCGGTGGCGGCGGTTGGTAGGCCCCTATCGGCCGGCCCACGGCCCAGGTACAATGGATACGCACAACTGCATAGGGGATGATCGGTTTCGACGCGTGTTTTTCATCGCAGGGGAAGCGGGCCAAGGATGCTGGGTTATCTTGTCAACGCCCCCAGCAAACCAATAGGTGCCGATTCCAAGCGCACCGACTTCGCCCTCGCTGCCTAAGCGAGCCCCGAAGTCCGTCAGCCTAGGTTCGTTCTCGACCTAGTTCCTGGCGTCATCTAGAGAACTTGCTGGCCGCCGGCGTCACGGCGGCGGCCGGGACTTCACACCGTGACTGGGCCCACTCCCAACTCGCCTGATAGCGGGGAGGGGCCGAGAAATACTTCTTCAGGCTGCGCCCGGAGAAGCCCTGCCATGGAACATGCGGACGCGGGTTCGATTCCCGCCATCTCCACCACCCTGTGGCCCCTGCCAGCTCGCTGGCAGGGGCTTTTTGCTTTCACGCCTCGAAGACCCCCGGGCAGCCCCGAGGACGAGACCTTCTTGGACGTGAGTCTCGAGTACGTGCGTCATCTAGGCGCATGCCGACCCGAGGAGTTGGTCAGGCGTGGGCGGTGTGCTCGCGGTCGGCGTGTCCGGGTGGTTCGAGCTGGAAAGTGGAGTGCTCGATGCTGACGTCGAAGTGTTCGGCCACGCAGTCCTGGAGGTGGGCCAACATCTCGGCGGCGTGACCGTCGGTGAAGCACGCCTCGTCCAGGACGACGTGAGCCGTCAGCACGGGTAGGCCGGTGGCGATGGTGGAGGCATGCAGGTCGTGTACGTCCTGCACGTGCCGCACCGCGAGCACGTGGGCGCGGACGTCGTCCAGGTTCAGCCCCTTGGGTGTGGACTCCAGCAGGATGTGGCCGGCCTCTCGCAGGATGGTGATGGCGCGGGGCACGATGAGGGCGGCAATGAGCATTCCGGTGATGGCGTCGATGCGGACCCACCCGGTGGTGGTGATGATGATCGCGCTGATGATGACGGCCACCGACCCCAGGGCGTCGTTGACGACCTCCAGGAACGCGGCGCGCATGTTGAGGTTGGCGACACGTCCGGAGCTGAGGACCAGCATGGAGACGATGTTTCCGGCGAGGCCGACGATACCGAAGATGAGCAAGCCGGTGGAGCTGACCTCGTGCGGTTCGTACAGGCGGCGGACGCCCTCGACGAAAGCGTAGAGCCCGACCCCGAGCAGCACAGTGGCCTGGGCTCCCGCGGCGAGTACCTCGGCCCGGCGGAACCCCCACGTCCGCTCGGGTGTTGGCGGGCGCAGGGCCAGCGACGCGGCGATCAGAGCCATGCCCAGCCCGGCGGCGTCGGTAAACATGTGCCCTGCGTCGACCAGCAGAGCCAGAGAGCCGGTCCACAACGCCCCGATGACCTCGGCGACCAAGATGGTCGAGGTGATCGCGAACGCGACCACCAGCGGGCCGCGGTGGGTGGTGACGCTTCCGTGGTTGTGGCCTGCGCTCATGCGCGAGCTCCTTCCAGGTGGGTACGGTCCTGCGCCACGCCGGGGGCGGCGAGGTGTCTGCTGCGGCCGGCACGGACACCGTTGGCGATGACGAGGACCTCGGCCAGCTCGTGGACCAGGACGACCGCAGCCAGACCCAGAACGCCGAATAGGGCCAGCGGGATCAGGGCCGCGATCAGGGCGAGGGAGACCACGACGTTCTGCAGCATGATGGCGCGGGTGCGGTGGGCGTGCTCGAACGCGTACGGCAGCAGCCGCAGGTCATCACCCATGAGGGCGACGTCGGCGGTCTCGATCGCGACGTCGGTGCCCATCGCGCCCATCGCGACGCCGACGTCCGCGGTGGCCAACGCGGGTGCATCATTGACACCGTCGCCGACCATCGCGGTCGGCCCCTGGGTGCGCAGGCCGGTGACCACCTGGGACTTGTCTTCCGGGCGCAGGTCGGCGTGCACCTGCTCGATGCCGGCCTCGGCGGCCAGGGCCCGTGCGGTGACCTGGTTGTCCCCGGTCAGCATCACCACGGTGTAGCCGTGGTCGGCGAAGCGGGCGATGACCTCGGCGGCCTCGGGCCGCAGTTCGTCCCGGACCGCGATGGCGCCGGCCGGGTGGCCGTCGACCTCAACCACGACCGCGGTCGCGCCGGCCTGCTGCATGCGCGCCACATCACCTGCCAGGTCGCCGGGGGTGACCCAGCCGGGTCTGCCGAGCCGGACCCGCGCACCGTCGACGGTGCCGACCAGACCGGCGCCGACCACGGCCTGCACGTCCTTCGCGGCGGGCACCGTGGCGGTGGCGGCCAGGATGGCTGCGGCCAGCGGGTGCTCGCTGCGCGCCTCCAGGGCGGCCGCCCACCCCAGCACCTGGTCCCGGTTGTTCCCTGGTGCGGTAGCGACGTCGACGACGGCCGGCCGGTTACGGGTCAGCGTGCCGGTCTTGTCCAGGGCCACGGTGCGGACCCTGCCCAGTGCCTCCATCGCCGCACCGCCCTTGATCAGGATTCCGCGGCGGCTCGCCGCCCCGATTGAGGCCACCGCGGTGACCGGCACCGAGATCGCCAACGCGCACGGGGAGGCGGCCACGACCATGACCAGGGCCCGGTGCACCCAGACCGACGGGTCATCGAGGAGGGTGCCGAGCAGCGCGGTCAGGACGGCGGCGACGAGGATGCCAGGCACCAGCGGGCGGGCGATCCGGTCCGCGAGCCGCTGGGTGGCGCCGCGGCGGGACTGCTCGGTCTCGACCACGTGCACGATACGGGCCAGGGAGTTGTCCTGCGCGGTGGAGGTCACCTTGACCTCCAGGGCGCCGGTGCCGTTGATCGATCCGGCGAAGACCTCCTGACCGGGCCCGGTCTCCACCGGCATGGACTCCCCGGTGATGGCCGAGGTGTCCAGGCTGCTGCGGCCGCTGCGCACGGTCCCGTCGGTCGCCAGCCGCTCGCCCGGACGGACCACCATGACGTCCCCGGTCACCAGTTGGGCGGGGTCAAGGACGACCTCGTGGCTTCCGCGCAGCACCGTCGCCTCCTTGGGCACAAGGTCCAGCAGTGCCCTCAGGCCGTGCCGGGTCCGGGCCAGGGAGTATTCCTCCAGTCCCTCGCTGAGGGAGAACAGGAACGCCAGCGCGGCGGCCTCCTCCACCTGCCCCAGCAGGGTGGCGCCCACGGCGCCGATCGTCATCAGCAGGCCGACGCCGAGCTTGCCGCGCGCCAGCCTTCGCAGCGCACCGGGCACGAACGTGGACCCGCCCACCAGCAGCGCCGCTGCGGCCAGCACCAGCTCCACCGTCTCCCAGCCCCCGAGTCCGGCGAGGAACCCAACGCCGAGCAGGGCGCCGGAGAGCAGACCCAGCCGGATCTCCCGCACGTGCCAGAGCCGGGTGACCGGCTCCTCGACCTCGCCGCCGCCCGTGGAAGGCGGCGGCGTTCTCTCACACCCGCACGCGTCCACGAGCACCTCCCGCTGCGGGGTCTCCTCGCGGCTCACGCCCCCGCCTCCTGCCCGGCGTGGGTGCGTAGCTGGTCCGGGGCGGGGTTGCCCTCGGTCCCGACGCCGTAGTTCGGGCACAGCGCCACCGCATACCCCGAGGAGGCGAGTAGTCGCTCTGCGGCGTCCAGCACGCCCAGCAGCTTAGGCACGCTGGTGAGGGAGAACATCGAGGCCCGACCCTGCGGCCGGGACACCACCAGGCCACAGTCACGAAGGCACGCCAGGTGGGCGCTCACCGTCGACTGCGCCAACCCAAGGTGTTCCGTGAGGTCACGCACCCGGTGCTCGCCCAGGCTCAGGTGCTGCAAGATCGCCAACCGGGACGGGTCCGATAGGCCGTGGAACAGCGCAGCCGCCAAGGACAGTCCTGCATCGGGCTCCGGATCCCTATGGTCGCTCAGACTCTTCGCTAGCATCGTCATGTAGCGATGTTAGCGCACTCTCTGCATGCCGCGCGTCGCCAGGGTCAGGTGGACTTGCGGTACCGCGAACGGGCCGCGGCAGACCGGCCCTCTGTGTGTGCACACTCTTCTGCCGCGATGAGGGTGGGACCTGGACCAATCCCTGACCTGGGTCTTGTCCGGGTGATGCGGCGCGCTGTATCAGCATCAGGTGATTACTGAAGGCCAAGAGTTCGACACATGCCCCCCGAGCTCCACTTATGCCTTGCGGGCGGTCGCTGCGGCGGCCGCCCGTTTGTGTTGCCCGACGCTGTGGCTGGCTCACCCGTAGGCGCGGTATTTACGGTGCACCGTCTGTTTGGTGACGCCCAGCAAGGTGCCGATCTCGCCCCACTTGAGTCCGCGATTGCGGGCGCGGCGCACGGCAAGCTCCTCGCGCTTGGCGAGTTCTCGCTTGGCCTCCGCGATTGCGGCGAGCTCTGCGATGACGTTGTCGCCCTCGTACTCGGCGCCGTTCAACGTTTCCATTTGGTCAGCATATGCTGACGCCGCCCCAACGTGGCCGGGCTCCGCTCCGGGCGAAACGACTAGTCCTCCGCGCGGACCCTCACCTTCGACCCCCACGGGTCGGCCACGGTGAGCGTGCGGCCATCATCGGCGACCTGCGCACCGCGGAAGGCGAGGCGGTCGCGCAAGGCGCCAACATCGTCGGGCGTGGGAAGCACGATGTCCATTGTTCCCAGGCCAAGCGATGCCGCACGCGGCCCTGCGCCCTGGGAGTTCCAGGTGTTGAGGCCAACGTGGTGGTGGTAGCCACCGGCGGAGATGAACAGTGCCGAGCCCATGTCGAACACCACCTCGAAGCCCAGCGTGCCCACGTAGAAGTCCTTGGCGGTGGGGATGTCGCCCACTTGCAGGTGGACGTGGCCAACGCTCGCGGCAGCGGAGGGCTTCACGAACTCGGACTCGGTGAGGTGCGTGCCAAGGAAGCCGTTCGCGTCGATGTACTCGGTGCCCATGATGGGGCGGCCGGGGG